>Ga0123352_10001420_pt1 | contig 31746 bp, 24 predicted proteins | sample TergutLab28metaG_FD_89700 | JGI IMG/M metagenome (GOLD analysis project Ga0123352, IMG submission 89700) | Labiotermes labralis P1 segment gut microbial communities from Petit-Saut dam, French Guiana - Lab288 P1 | ecosystem: Host-associated > Arthropoda: Insects > Digestive system > Gut ...
ACAACACTTCTCATTTTCGAATCGACCTCAGCAGGGAAATAATAAATCATCTGCATATCGGAGTGTACGCCGGATATTCACGGTTAGGAGTTATTACTGATTGGGACTCAGAAAACCGAGCAACCGAGCGCACAACCACTAATGCTATTTTTTACGGTTTAAATTTTCGTTATCAGATGATGCCTTTGTTTACAGGGCAGAAAGATAATCGCTTTGAGTTTTATCCGATAGTCAGTGTTGGTTTTGTTTCCGAATTTTGGAGAGTAGATAATAGAGAAATTCGAGTAGACGAAAATGGAATGATTGACATCGGTGTTTCCCACTACAATACATACGGTACGAGAACAGAGTTTGAATTAGGACTTGGACTTGGTGTTGCGTATAATATTACGCGCAGGTTTGGTGTTTTTGGTGAAGGCACTGTCGGTAAGTTTAATAATTACGAAGGATTTAGGTTTCACGTCGGAGTGAAATTTAATTTTTAGGTTGTTTTAAAAAGGACAAGAAAAAGGCAGTTAAATTAGTGCGTGATTTAACTGCCTTTTTTAGATGCTTTCGCTATTTTCTGAAAAATCCCTTAGTAGTCAAAAAAATTGAATTTCTCTCCCTTATTCCCTTATTTCCGGTAAATTAATAAGGAAATAAGGGTTGTTTTGGTTGTATTTCCATTACTACTAAGGGTGCTTTTGAGAATAAAGGCTTGGATGAAATTGCTTGTTTTTTTAGTTGTGCAACAGGCATTTTTAATCGGCGTGCCAAATATTATAAAACTACCTGTTAGCAGAAAACATACTTGTTTTTGTTGTTTTTGAAAATAATTTATACCTTTGGCATTTATTTTGTTATAGAAATAAACTCGGTATGTAATCAGCTTTATAATATGGAAAAATTATGAAAAAAGTTTTGTTTTATTTTGGATTGTTTGCGGTTTTTACGCTGTTTTTTGCTTCGTGCGGAGAAACCACCTTTGACGAAAGCCTGCTGATTGGCAAGTGGAAAAACGATACTCGAAACGAATTTTATCGTTATCGTGCCAATCATACCGGCGGTTTTTGGAATGAAGACGAAGATGTAACAGAGGATGAAATGCGCCGAATGACTTGGAGTTTGAACGGCTCGCAGTTAGAACACATTTATCTCCCTTCTGATGTGATGCCCGGTGATGTGTCGGTTACGAGAGACTTTACAATTACTGTGTTGAATTCTACTACGTTGAGATACAGAGATAATTTTGACGGCAGAACACATTCATTTACAAGAGTACGAGAATAGCATTTTTTATTTTTTAAACTAAATCAGAAAACAGATGAAAAAATTTTTCAAGATACTGTCTATTTCGCTTGCATCGCTCGTGTTGTTGCTTACAATTGTTGTCAGCGTTGTTTTGTGGATTGTGTTTACGCCCGAACGAATTACGCCGATTGTAAAAAATCAGCTTCCGAATTTTATCACTTGCGAGGCGAAACTCGGCAGTGTAAAATTAACATTTTTCCGTACTTTTCCCCATTTTTCGTTGCGAATTGACGATTTTGCGCTCATTAATCCGATGGAAGGCGCATGCAGTGATACGTTACTCGTGGTTGAGCGAATGGAAGCAAAAGTTGATATTCGTGCTTTGTTGAGAAATAACGAACTCATGCTTGGCGATATTCACCTTGTGAACGGTAGAATTTGTGCGTTTATTGATAGCGATGGAAATACGAATTTCGATATTTTTCCGCCCGACACAACAGAAACTACGCCTTTTGAAATGCCTTTCGTTCTTGTCCATGTTTCTGAAATAGAGTTGAGAAATATTGATGTTAACTTCGTTGATAATCAGTCGCAAATGCAAGCGCGTGCAACAAATTTGTCGGGACGAATTGACGGTTCGATGCGCGCGTTAGACGATGTTGATGTGCGATTGAATTTAGAGCCTTTCGATATTCATTTTTTTGATAATCAATCGCAAATGGAAGTTCGTATTGCCTATTTATCGGGAATAGTCAATGCTTCGATGCGAACGTTGGATAGTGCTTTTGTTGAATTGGATTTGAATCCGTTCGACCTGTTTTTTGCCGACCACGCTTCGGAAATGACCGTTGAAATCGGCAATTTTGCGCCTACGCTCACAGCTAATTTTTTGAATTCGGACAGTGTGCGTGCTACTTTTGGATTTCCTCATTTTGGGCTTTCGTTTAATTTCGGTGGTGAGCAGTATTTGCGTGACGCAAGTATCGCACTTATAACTAATGCTGACATTATTCTTTCGCGCCAAAAAATAAGTTTAGAACATTTTACGGCTCATATCAACGGTTTGAAACTTTTGTTAGATGGTTCGGTGGAAAATGATACGGAAAACAATCAAATTTTGACCGATATTTCTTACTCGCTTCAATCGTGGAATATTGCCGATTTAATTGCGCTTGTTCCCGCTTCGTTCGAGCATTTTTTGGAAGGAATTACTGTTGACGGACAAATTTCGTCCGAAGGAAAAATTGTTGGTGCATACGGCGAAAATTCAATGCCTTGGCTCGATATTCATTTGCTTTTGGAAAATGGAACGGCAACTTACGCCGAACTTTTGCCGTTTCCTTTGCACGGTATTTACGGCGATTTGAATATTTATACCGATTTGTCGAACGATGCGAAGTCGTTTGTTCGGATAAATAATTTCAGAGCGCGAACTCCGCAATCGGTTATCCAAACTTCGGGACGAGTGAACAGATTATTTTCCGACCCGCGCGTGAATTTGACCACAAACGCCAATCTCGTGCTTGCGGAATTCAATTCGATGATTCCCAAAGAATTGAAAACAACGGCAAAAGGGCGAGTTGATGCTAATGTGCGCACGGAACTTACGCTTTCGCAAGTTCAAAATATGGAATTGGAAAAAATGCGAATTTCGGGTGCGTTGGAACTCAGAAATTTAGATGTGGTTTACGACAGTATTTCGCTGAAAGCCAATCGTTCGACCATAGAATTTTCCTTGCCTCACTCCAATCCGGACGAACGGCATCTCACTTTTGCTTCGGGAAATATCACTGTCGACAGGTTGGAAGCGAGTATGATTGACGGTTTCACGGCAAGGTTGGCGGACACATATATTTCGTTCGCAACTTCCGATGTGCGCGATACAACGCGGATTCCTGCCGCGGAACTCTCATTTCATTCGAAAACGTTGAGTGCTGAAATGGATTCGATGTCGGTTGATGTTCAAAATCCGAATATTCACGTTTCAGTCGCTCCGCAACGCCGTCATGCCGACCAAATCCGCTTTGGGTTGGCTTTCAGCAGTGGAAATCTGCATGCTGATTTGGCTGACGACACCGTTTCAGCCGATAAAATAGATATGCGCGCAACGGTTTTTCACAATCCGAACGAAGAAGAATTTTTCTTGAAATGGATGCCTCGCGGTTTCCTTATACTTGAAAACGGTCTGGTAAACACGGCAGTTTTGCCCGACCCGCTTCAAATTCCGAATATCGAAATGGATTTCACTCCGCGCGAATTCAACATCGAAACTGCGAGCGTTGTTTTGGGAAAATCGGACTTTAATCTTTCGGGCAAATTGAGTAATATTCTGTCTTATTTTCGAGGCGATGGTATTTTGGAAGGAAGATTTACACTCGCGTCTGATTTTGTTGATGTCAATCAGTTAATGGCTCTGACAAGCGGTCTCGGTGATGATGAAGAAGTTGTTGTGGTGGCAGAAACGCCGAGCGAGACAAGCGGTTTTTCCGGTCCTTTCATGGTGCCGAAAGGAATTGATATTCTGTTGCACACTGACATTCGTGAAGCTTTATTTCAGACAAACGAACTGAGCGACATCAGCGGTGATATTCGTGTGGCAGACGGAATTTTGACAATGGGCGAACTTCAAATGAATATGCCCGGCGCGCGAGTGCAACTCACGGCGATATATCAGAGTCCGCGCCGAAATCACTTGTTTGCAGGTGTCGATTTTCATTTGTTGGATATTGAAATTGAGGATTTGTTGAATATGATTCCCGACTTGGATACCATTATGCCGATGTTGCGTTCATTCCATGGCAGAGGCGAATTTCATTTCGTTTTTGAAACATTCTTGGATTCGCTTTACAGTCCTAAATTTTCGACCATGTTTGGTGCAGCTTCGGTGCGCGGTACTGACTTGCTTGTTTCGGAAAGCGATGAACTCAGAAGTATTACCAGAGCGTTGAGATTTAGAAGGCAAGATGAAATTAGAATAGACAGTTTAACCGCCGAATTTACCATTCTGCGAAACGAAATTCGAGTTTATCCTTTTGTGCTCACGGCAGATAGATACCAAGTTGTCATCGATGGTCGGCACAGTTTGGATATGCAAATGCTTTACCATTTTTCTATTGTTCAAAGTCCGCTTCCGTTCCGATTTACGGTTAATTTCAATCCCGACTTCCGTTGGATTCCTGTGCGACCTGGGCGCGCAAGATGGGGAGATATTCACTTGCCTGAACCGCAGGGAATTGTTGAGAGGCAACAAATGCGATTGCGAGAACAAATTAGAAATGCGCTTGTAAGACAAGTTATTGTGAGAGAAGAAGAGGAAATTAATGACTAATTCACCCGCATCAGCCACGCCAAATTTACAGCCACATTCATATTATTTGAAAAGGTGTAAAAATGGCGTCTGTCATTAGGAAATGTGGTACTCAGACTGTAATTTGCGCGTACTTCGAGCAGAAAAATTTGGCGATTTGCAGTGAATTGCACACCAATTCCGCCCGTTAGTCCATAATCGAAATGATTGGCAATTGGATTTAAATGTCGCTCATTTTCCGGAATTTCGGCTTCTTTCGTGTTGTCGTGCAAAACTTGCTCGCTCAACAAATAGCTGATTTTCGGACCTACATTACCAAAGAGCGATAATCGTTCGTTGCCGATGAAAACATAGTGCATCAAAAAAGGCATTTCTATGTAATTAAGTCGGCGCGCATACACATTATGTCTTTCTGTCCAACCGCGTTGCGAATAATTTATTTCTATCTGCAAACCTCGACCTGCTTCTGTCGTGTAACGAAAAATAAATCCGCCGTTGTAGCCAAGTAACGCATCCTGCCGAACGTTCGGCTGGAACATAAGCCGAGAAGCCGTTGCGCCGTGCGACATTCCGATATGAATTTCGGGTCGTTCGAGCAAAGTAACTTGTGCCGATATCGCCGAAATTGAAAGGAAAAAGAGGCACGAAAGCACGAAAGCACGAAAGCGCGAAGGCGCGAAGGCGCGAAGGCACGAAAGCGCGAATTTTACTCTTTCTTTGCCGACTTTCATTTGTTCTAAATTATATTTTTTTTCACTCATACTTTTCAAAAACCTTTCTTTTTATCTTTTTATCAACTTCGTGCTTTCGCGCTTTCGCGCCTTCGTGCTATCTCACTTGGCTATTTCCAAAATACATTTGCTGATTAATAAAACCCGAATCGAGCGACCTGCGCACGAAGCGGAATTGCGATTGCAGTCCTTCGCGATGCGCTTCTAATTGCAGTTGATTTGCAATATCAGTTTTTCTGTCGCTCAATATTCTGATGAAATAAGTTACGAGGTCGTAGCCCAAAATATCGAAGCGCGGACTGTGATAAGTCGCTTCCCAACCGAACAGATTAACAAAATTTTGGTTGTAACTTCTCAAATGAAGTATTTCGCTTTCGGGACGGAAAGGCGCGACGTAAATTCCGTTTGGACGGCGCACATCGCGGTTTTTCCAACCGTATCGCTCAAAAATCGTAATATCGAAATCGCGGTTGGCAGTGTTCAGATTTGCCAAAAACGGCTGTACAAGCTGAAATTGATTGGTGTTGAAAATAATCAAATTTCTGCCTCGCGAATTAAGTCGCGGTTCAAAAAGATTGATTTCGGGAGCAGAAATCGTCAGCGTGCTATATCTCCGTCCGCGCTCGTTGAGCATTTGTCTTATTTCTCGGCTGATAATTGCGCCTTCGTCTGCTTCGGAAACGCCTTCGATGTTGGCAAAAACGATATTCATATTGGCAAATTGCGTGTCGAACATTTGCCTCAAAAAATCGATTTCCACATTCATTCCGGGATTAAATTGAAAAATATACGGATTGCGTTCGATGTCGGGAACTCGGTTGCTGAGCGGAATCAGCGTTTTTACGCGATGTCTTTGTGCGAACTGCGTAACAATCGGCACTTGAATGTGATGTGCCGGTCCGACAATCAAATCAACTTCCCGCAAAATCGGATTTTGTGCAAAAATATCCTGCAATCTTTCCTCCGTTGTTCCGGTGTCGAAAGTATGAATATCGAGCGAAATTCCGTTTGTTTGTGCTTCGTGAATTGCCTTGACCGCGCCTGCGTAAAATTCAAAAAAGCGAGCATCAACGTTAGCACGATTTTCCAGCGAAAACGGAAGCAAAAACGCGATGCGCAACTTGGTTGCATCGTCAGCAACTCGCTGTCGCCCGAAAATTCTGCGCCAATCCAAAAAAGCCGTCGTTCTTTCGCTCACGGCATCGGTCGTTTGCGCAGGAACTACATTACGCGGAATTCTCAACTCGCGACCAATGGAAAGAACATCCAAATCCGTGTTTAAATGTTCAATATCCGCTTGCGTTACATTGTGTTTTCGGCTGATGGAAAACAACGTTTCGCGTGCCTCAACGGTATGAATAAAATATTCCTCCGAAATATTTTGTTGAGTTTCAACAGTTCGAGTTTCGGTGCGAGCGGTTTCTGCTTTCGGGATGCGAAGCACTTCGCCCGTGCGCAATCCGCGCGCCGCTTGCGGATTGAATCTGATAATATCATCCTGCGTTACGCCGTAATGTTGGCTCAACGAAAACAAAGTTTGTCGCCGTTGAACTGTGTGAAAATGAAAACTCGGCTCGCGATTTTCAACAACCGTTCTTTGTTCGGCAGGCGCAGGCTGATTTCCGCCTCCAAAAGCCGATGCAACCACATTGGCAGGCGGTGGTGTTTGTGTTTGCGGAGTTTGCGCGGTTTGCGTTTGGCGCGGAATGAGAATAATTTGACCAATTCGCAAACCATCTCTCACTTCGGGATTTATTCGCGTAATTTCATCTTGCGAAACGCCGAAATTCTGACTTATCCGAAAAAGCCCTTCGCCTTGTTGTACCGAATAAACGTAATACTCAACGCCATTAATTATTCGAACTTCGTGTTGCGCCTGTGCAAAGGAAAACACGGAAAAACTTAGTAATGTTACGATGAAACAGATTGTTTTTATTTTTGTTGTATGCATAATAATTTTTAATGTTTTTGTTATTTTATCTCTAATTCAGCACCTTCCATTATTTCAAAATTTCCATCGAAAATAACATCGCCTCCGGCATTAATAACTAACTTAGCACCGCTCCGAACAACGACATCACTAAGATTAACATCTTCTTCTGTATCAATTATCACTCTGGCACCACTTTCAATAATGAGCTCTCTGATACTAATGCCATTTTGTGCTTCAAGCCACAATGTGGTGGCATTACCGCGAACAACTACGTTTTGGACAAATAAACCAGAACACCCAATAACAGTAGTGTTAGTTATTACGGTTAGAGGCAGATGATTGTGCGGTGGTGCAAGCGTATTGCCGAAAATAGTTGTACATATGGCAGTTTGAACAGCTTCGCGAGCATTTACCAAGCCGTAGCCTACAAAATGACTCCACACTCCATTTGGACGTCCGGGAGTAATTTCATATAGATTTGCTCCTGGTCTTACTCTTTGTGCTGTACGTTCAATAATATTTTTTACTTGCTGCCAAGTCAAATCAGGATTAGCAGACAACATCAAGGCAGCAATACCGGATACATGAGGTACGGCCGCGGAAGTATTTCTAAAACTCTCTGCATAAGTTCCGTGTCTATCTGTTGTTCGAATACGGATACCCGGAGCAGTTACATCTAAGTTATTGCCAAAATTAGAATTACTTAGTCGCCCTCCAAATTCGTCCATTGCGCCCACAGCAATAACATCTGGTAAATTTGCGGGAAATACAACTGAAGGAACTGCACCATTTCCGGCAGCACCAACAACAACACTACCCAATCCGTTTCGTCCATAGGTAACAGCACTATCTATGGCATTTCTAATATATAGTCCATCCAATGCACCTCCTCCCCATGAGTTATTGATTACATCTGCTCCATTTTTCCACGCCCAATTTATTCCAGCAGCAAGTTGTTCTTTAAGAAAAGGATTATCTTCATCTACAAAACTTATGGACATCAGTTGACTGTTTGGAGCCACACCGGAAATACCTATTTCGTTGTTTTGAACAGCACCTGCAACTCCTGCAACCCAAACTCCGTGACTGCCGTGTATCTCACTTGGAGAATCTTTGCGTACCGCATCCCAACTTAACAGCTGGTTGGTGTTTGCCTGCAAATCGGGGTGATCTAATTCTATTCCTTCATCTATAATGGCGATTATTATGTTATTTCCCCTTGATAGTTGCCATGCTTCGCAAGCTCTGATATCAATTCCTTCTCCCTGCGGTATTGTGTTTTTTAACCCCCACTGTTGGTCAAAAAAATCATCGTTTGTACACAATCTAATATCAATCATGAAGTCCGGCTCTGCCGCGTGAAACAAACCCGATTCAAAAAAGAAGTTGGCATTTTCCAGTGCATTGAGTTCCGATTTTTCGGTTGTGCTCAATATAAACCACAAGGGCATAAACATATCTTGCCTAATAACAATGGTGCTTGTCCTCTCTGACATCTGTCTTAATAATGTTGTATCTGCCAGTTCGTTAAGTTTCACATAAAAGAAATTGGACAAACCAATTCTATCGCCCTCATTAATTTTGAAGAAGGGTGATACAATAACATTTTCGTTTTGATTTCTAATATCAGAAAGCAATCTCAAATATTGCTCGTCCGACATGGTTTCTTCAAAACTTAATGTTGTAAAAAAACGATTTGTTCCTTGCCGAGCTTGAAGCTGTTTTCGGTTAGTGTTGTCAGACCTTAATTCTGTTGTTCTAATATTACGTTGTTGAATATTAGCAGGCAACACCTGTTCGCTTACCGATAAAAAAGCATAGCGCGTATTTAGCGAAAGATACACCCTTTCTTTTTTATGGTTGTAAAAATAATGTGGCGTTTGTGCTGCTAAAATAAAGCACAACAATACAAATCCTAATGTTGTTTGAAGTTTTCTCATAATATTTTTTAATTTATCTTCTGTACTCAACGTTTAACACAACTTTCGCGTCATTAGAAATCTTTGGCACAAGAATAGCATCAAACCCTATACCACCGGTTAAAATATCACTTCTATAAGAGATGATATTCAAATCATATTTATACTCAGAATGCTGTATCAAACGAATTATAATCTTTTGAAGCTGATGGGTTACTTTACCATCTATCCGCAACAGAGTGTGTTTTAAAAAATCAATTTTCGGAGAGTTCTCATCCAAACAATGGATGTGATTTTTCAAACCATCATCGCTATTGATAACAAATAGTGTATCGACAAAACTAAATGTACCGTCTTCATTGTATATACTTACCCAACGACATGAAGTCCCCCAAAGCGAAAATTCCGTAAAATCAACTTCTCTTGGGAAGTTTATTTCGGGCTTTTCGGGTTCGTTACTGCAAGAATAAAATACTCCTGCAAAAAGCAGTAAAATTGCTGTAATTAAATTTTTTGTTTTCATACTCTATTCCTCCTTAATTTAGAAAATGAAAGATGCCTTTTTGACAATACGAAATGCAAAATTAAAAAAAATAACCGTATTAAAATATTCGAAATGTAATAATTCAAGTTTTTTTTTGTTTTTGATAAGAAAGATGTATTTTTGTGCTAAATATTTTTGTATGAAAAAAATAATAATTTCCCTGCTCATTTTGTTTTCTGGTTTTTCCGTTTCGGCGCAATTTTCCGTTTCGGGTTCGCAGTCTTATTCGTTACCAAATCCGGTTGGAGTTGATTTTGTGTTTATAATCAACGGAATCAATAACATGACGGAAATTACTTACAATGCGCCTCATACTACTATAAATTGGTTTAGATTTTCAAATCCGACCGCTTCTATCAGCAATCTGAATCATATTTTTCCCGAAACAGGCGGATATATTGCCAGAATTGACGGAAACGATAGATTTATTTGGGTGATTGATTATCAATCGCATTTGCCCGAATTGCTTTATTTTGAGCCTATTCACGAGGAATCGGATTGTGATTACACTGTCCTTCAACTCAATCCGAATGCCGTTCCGCCAATGGTTTATTATGCTTTTGGAAATCCTGTGCCTCGACACATCAACCGCCAATTTACCATAAGATATTACAGTTTGGAATATAACGATGGTTGGAACAGGGTTGAAAGAACAAGAACAATTACTTTCCCGACTTCTCAGCCGATACGAGTGTCGACTTCGCTTTATTCGGATGTTAGATTTACGCTATCGGGCGACCAATTTGCAGATATGTTCAATATAAATCCCAAACCTTCTGTTCGCTCAATCAATCCTGCTGTTACAGCCATTGAAAGTCGACTGACCGCTCTTGTAACAGTTCGCGATGCGCTGAACGAAGTCAGCCGACCAAGCGAGCGCGAGCCAACTCCGCCGATAATCGGCTCTGCACCGATTGATATTCTTTTTGAAAGCCGACCGTCTGACGACGATGCAATGGTTGAATGGCGAATATACCGCGACGGTGCAACTACGCCGCTCGTTACGCGAACAGACCGAAATCACCGTTACACATTCAGCTCGCGAGGCAGATATGATGTTAAACTCTCGGTAACGAACGGCGATTGCGTTCACCGCGATTCTGTTGTGGTTGAAGTGCGCGAATCGATGCTCGCAGTACCGAATGTTTTTACTCCGGATGGCGATGGAATAAACGACGAATTTTGTGTAGTTTTCCGTTCGCTGGAAAGTTTTCATGGCTGGATTTACAACAGTTGGGGGCATTTGGTTTTCGAATGGACTGACCCGGCGCGTTGTTGGGATGGTCGCGTAGGAGGCAGAAATGCGCCTTCGGGAACTTATTTTTTTGTTATTCGTGCCAGAGGAACCGATGGTGTGGTTTATAATCTGAGAGGCGATGTGAGTATTATAAGAGGCGTTCAAAGATAGGCGCGAAAGCACGAATGCACGAAAGGGCGAAAATTCGTGCATTCGCCCTTTCGTGCTTTCGTGCTTTTTTTGTACCTTTGCACGCAATATAAAAACACCAATCACTATGTCTTTTATTGCAGAAAAAGTTCAAATTGAAGGATTGACCTTTGACGATGTGTTGTTAGTTCCGGCATATTCGGAAATTTTACCGCGCGATGTCGATTTATCTACCCGATTTTCACGTAACATTAAGTTGAATATTCCTTTCGTTTCGGCGGCGATGGACACCGTTACCGAAGCGCAAATGGCGATTGCTATTGCTCGCGAAGGCGGAATCGGCGTAATTCACAAAAACATGTCTATCGAAGCGCAAGCTCGGCAAGTTCGCTATGTGAAACGCGCCGAAAACGGAATGATTTCCAATCCGGTGAGTATTTTGCGCGAAAAAACAGTTGGACACGCCTTGAAAATGATGGCTGATTACAAAATCGGCGGAATTCCTGTGGTTGATGCCGACGGACATTTGGTCGGAATTGTAACCAACCGCGATTTGCGTTTTCGGCGCGATATGAATCAGCTCATTGACGAAGTGATGACGAAAGAAAATCTAATCACCACGCGCCAAACAACTGATTTAGAATCGGCTGCCGATATTCTGCAACAACACAAAATCGAAAAACTTCCCGTAGTCGATGCCAACAACAAACTTATCGGACTGGTAACTTACAAAGATATTACGAAAGCAAAAGATAAACCTTTTGCCTCGAAAGATGAAGGCGGTCGATTGCGCGTTGCAGCCGGTGTTGGCGTTACGCACGACACACTCGAACGAGTTTTCGCGCTGGTCGAAGCAGGTGTTGATGCCATTGTGATTGATACCGCGCACGGACATTCGCGAGGTGTTGCCGAAAAACTGAAAGAGGTGAAAAAAGCTTTTCCGCAGGTAGATGTAGTTGTCGGAAATATTGCCACAGGCGATGCCGCTAAATTTTTGGCAGATGCGGGCGCAGATGCGGTGAAAGTTGGAATTGGTCCCGGCTCAATTTGTACCACGCGCGTTGTGGCGGGAATTGGCGTTCCGCAATTATCAGCCGTTTACGATGTGGCAAAAGCCTTGAAGGGTCGCGAAATTCCTGTGATTGCCGATGGCGGATTGCGCTATTCGGGCGATATTGTAAAAGCGCTCGCAGCAGGCGGTGATTCGGTGATGATGGGTTCGATGTTTGCAGGCGTGGAGGAATCGCCGGGCGAAACAATTATTTTCAACGGTCGAAAATTTAAATCTTATCGCGGAATGGGTTCGCTCGAAGCAATGGAAAAAGGCTCGAAAGACCGTTATTTCCAAGACGTAGAAGTTGATGTCAGGAAATTAGTTCCCGAAGGAATTGCCGCTCGCGTTCCGTACAAAGGCGTTTTGTACGAAGTTGTATATCAAATGCTTGGCGGACTTCGCGCCGGAATGGGTTATTGCGGAACACCAACGATTGAAAAATTGCAACAAGCGAAATTCACGCGCATTACCAATGCCGGAATTACCGAAAGCCATCCGCACGACGTTGCCATTACAAGCGAAGCACCGAATTACAGTAGTTTTAGAGTGTAGCTTTTTTAGAGTGCAGAGTGTAGATTTTGTTGATAAATAATGAAAAAAGTTTTATTCATATTTTCAATGATGCTTTTGTGTTTCAATGGTTTTTCTGAAAACTCCGATGAAACACTTTCTTGGGATGATGTGAGCAACGCCATTTTTAACAACATTTTGATTGAAATGAATGAAAATGACGAATATCAGTCTTTTTATAACATTTTGATTGACAAGTTTCAAGATTATGATTTTCAATCTCTTTTTGGTGAAAATTGGAAAAATAGTGCTGAATTTCAATTTGAGACGCTCGAAGTTGTTTTTAATTTCAGAGAATCAGTTGTTGTGCATTCAGAATCGTATAGTAAACATTTAGAAAGGGCGCGTTTGAGAACTCTCAACAGATTGAGAAATCTTATGCTTTATATGGATAAAAATAATAGATTGCCAAATAATATGTTTCAGTATTTGAGCTATCGATTTTATGTTATGTATGATAGCGAAAAAGTGATGCGTGTGACTTATAAAGTAAATGCAGATTTGCATATCATTGATAGAAGTATTGTTTTATTGGATTTTTTTCGCTCGGAGTAACGTGCAAAAAAGAAGCATACAAGTAGAATTACGAAAAAAAACCATTATCTTTGCGACTTTGTTTTCACAAAAAAAATTAATAAGTTCAATCAATTAAAATAAAATCCTCAAATGCAGCGTTGTACTTTGAGAAACTTTTCAGTAAAAAAATTATGAAAGTAAAAAATTTTTTGTTCGCAATTGTTCTGGCTGTTTCGTGCAGTCTTTTCGCGCAGGTTGATTACGACCCGATTATTATGAGAGTCAACGGAAATCCGATTACAAAATCAGAATTCGAGTATATTTACAACAAAAACAACTCGGCAAATATGATTGATAAAAAAACGCTGGCGGAATACGTTGAACTGTTTATCAATTTCAGATTGAGAGTAGAGGAAGCTAAATATCAAGGACTTGATACAACTGCCGCTTTTATCAGAGATTTTACAAATTACCGCGCACAGTTGGCTGCACCGTATTTGACCGACAGAGAAGCGCAAGAAGCCGTAATCAAAGAGGCGCACAGCCGAATGCAAGAGGAAGTTGAGGTAAGTCATATTCTTGTTCGTATTCCGCCGAATGCAACCGCAGCCGACACGTTGGCAGCTTGGAGGCAAATTCAAGATGCCGAAAGACGTTTGCGGAGAGAAAGTTTTGAAACCATAGCTCGCGCAGTTTCCGAATGTCCAACAGCGGAAACAGGCGGTCATATCGGCTGGATTTCTGCTTTCCACACAATTTATGAGTTTGAAACACGCGCTTACAACACGCCGATAGGAACAGTTTCCGCGCCTGTACGCACACTTTTCGGCTATCATCTAATAAAAGTTCACAATCGCCGCGAAGCGTCCGGCGAAGTATTGACATCGCACATAATGGTTTTCACGCACGAAAATGCTGAATTGGCAAAGCAACAAATCGATTCGTTGTACCGGCGTGTGCTGGCAGGCGATGACTTCGGGAGATTGGCGCGCGAGCATTCCGAGGATAGAGGAAGCGCAGTACAAAACGGTGAACTTCCTTGGTTTGGAACAGGACGAATGGTGCCCGAATTTGAAAACGCGGCATTTGCACTGAACGAAATTGGCGATGTAAGCGAGCCGATACAGTCAATGTACGGATGGCACATTATTAAATTGCTGGATAGACGCGGAGTTCCAACTCTTGACGAAGCCAGACCCGAAATTGAGCGCATGATTAGACGTGACGAACGTGCCAACGCAGGACAAAGAGCATTTGTTGTGAGCTTGAAAGAGGAATATAATTTGCAAATTAAAACGGAAAATGTAAATGAGTTTGTCGTTTTACTCGAAGGAAAACGTTTGAACGATACCATTTTTCAAGCTCAAATTGCCGAGTTGAACAAGCCTTTAATCAGTTTTGCAGACCAAAAATATTCGCAGGCGGATTTTGCCGAATTTTTGAGAACAAATACTATTTCAAATAGAACAATCGCTTCTGAAATTATCAACGAAAAACTCAATGATTTCGTTTCGAGGAGATTACTCGCTTTTGAAGACACACAGCTTGCCCGAAAACACAAAGAATTCCGTTTCTTGTCGCAAGAATATCACGATGGAATTTTGCTGTTTGAAATAAGCAATCGGGAAATTTGGGAACGCTCGTCAACCGATACCGAAGGATTAACCGCCTTTTTCAACGCTAATCGTGAGCGTTATACTTGGGATGAGCCGCGTTTCAAAGGTCGCGTAGTGCATGCCAAAGACAGAGCTACCGAGCGAGAAGCAAGAAGAATTATCAGACGTTCGCCTGTTGCTGAGATTGATAGAAATTTGCAGGCTTTGAACGATGGCAATGTGCGGCGTATCAGAGTAGAAAGAGGTTTATTCGTTGAAGGTGCTAATCAAGCGGTGGATGCAGATAGAAGCGGTTTCCGTTCGAGAGAAAGATTTGTACCAACGGAGGAATTTCCGCGTGTGTTTGTTTCGGGAAGACTGTTGCGCGCACCTGAGGAGTATTCCGATGTTCGCGGACTTGTAATTGCCGACTTTCAAGCTTATCTCGAAAAGCAATGGATAAAATACCTTCGTGCAAAATTTCCTGTTGTGATTTATCACGATGTTTTGAAATTGGTTGAGGAGAATTAGAAAATATCTGAACTGTGATTTTTATGATTGTTTTGATTGCCCGTGATTTGTAGAAAAAAATCATAAAAATCATAAAAATCACAGTTCAGACAATTAATTTATGCGATTGAAAATCAACGCCATATTATTCATTTCTGCGTTTCTTTTGTTTGCTTCGTGCAAACGAATTATGCCGAATTCGGAACAAGGAATTGTTGCCGAAGTGCATGGATTTACTTTGTCCGAAGATGATTTACGGCAAGTAGTTCCATCGCATTTGCACGCTTCGGACAGTGCCGAATTTGCAGACAGATTTATACGAAAATGGGCAACCGATATTCTCATGTACGCAAAAGCCAGACAAAATATTTCGGACATGAGTGAAATCGACCGTTTGGTAAATGAATACCGCAAATCGCTCATTATTCATCAATACCAACAGTTGCTGGTAGAGCGAAATCAGCCGAAAGCACCGACCGAAATAGAAATCAGAGATTTTTACGAACGGCACAAAGCTCAAATGATTGCCAGAGAAAATATGATTAAAGGTTTTTTTCTCATTGTGCCGATAGATGCTCCGCGCATTGCCGAAGTGAGAGATTGGGTAGCGATAGCAGACGAAGAATCGATAGAAAATTTGGACAGATACAGTTTGCAAAATGCGGCGAGTTACGATTTTTTCATGAATACATGGACACCGCTTGCGGCAATAACTCGCAGAACACCGTTTGAGATAGAAAATCCGACACAATTTTTAGCATCAAATCAAATGGCGGAAATAAGCGACAGTACGCATCATTATTTTTTGAGAATAAGTTCGTTTTTTACCGTTGGACAAATGGAGCCTTACGATTTTGCTCGTGAAAATATAATCAACCTGTTGTCGGCAAAAGGCAATATAGATTTTATTTCGGAAGTAGAAAATCAACTTTTCAATAGAGCTGTGGCGAATGGAACTGTTAGAATTAGAAATTAAATTTTTAAACAAATGAAAAAAAGACTTATATCTATTATTTTATTTCTGAATGTTATATTTGTTTTCGGTACTGTTCAAATGGGCATTATCGACGAAGTTATTTGGATTGTGGGCGATGAAGCTATTTTCCGCTCGGAGGTGGAGGAGCAACGGCTTCGCGCACAGCACGAAGGTGTAAATTTCGATGGCGACCCGCTATGCATCATTCCCGAACAGTTGGCGATACAAAGACTGTTTTTGACTCAAGCTGCGATTGACAGTGTTGAAGTAAGCGAAAGCATGGTTATGAGCCAAGTAGAACATCAATTGAACTGGTTCATTGCTCAAATCGGTTCGAGAGAAAGGCTAGAAGAGTATTTTAATAAAAGTTTTACGGAGATTCGTAACGAACTTCGAGAAACGGTACGCAATCAGATGATTGTTCAGCAAGTGCAACAAAGCTTAGTCGGCAATATTAATCCTACGCCTGCGCAAGTTCGACGTTTTTACAATTCGCTTCCGCAAGACAGCATTCCCATTGTTCCGACACAGGTAGAAATTCAAATTATCAGTATAGAGCCGCCTATTCCGCTGGAAGAAACAAATCGCGTGAAAGACCGTTTGCGCGAATTTACCGAACGTGTTCACAGCGGTACAGCCAATTTTTCAATACTTGCTCGTATGCATTCCGAATGCGAAAGTGCACAGCGCGGAGGCGAACTCGGTTTTATGGGACGCGGACAATTAGTTCCCGAATTTGCCGCCGTTGCGTTTAATTTGCACGACCCGGCAAGAGTTTCGCGTGTTGTGGAAACAGAATTCGGTTTTCACATCATTCAATTAATAGAAAGACGAGGCGAGCGCATCAATACTCGTCATATTTTGATGAGACCGCGCGTTTCCTCCGAAGACCGAAACAGAGCAATGCAAAACATGGATTCGGTTGCCAATTTAATTCGCACCAACAGAATAACTTTCGAACAGGCTGTTTTGCATTTTTCGCAAGACAGAAATACCGCTTTGAATGCAGGATTGATGCTAAATCAAAGAACAGGAACGTCGAGATTTGAGTTTCAACACCTTCCTGCGGAAGTTGCGAGAGTAGTGTACGAAATGAATATAGGCGAAATTTCGAGACCTTTCTCGATGATGAATGAAAACAACAAAGAAGTTATTGCCATTGTACGGTTGCGTTCGAGAGTAGAAACGCGCACTGCCAATTTGCGAGACGATTATCAACTGCTCAAATCCATGTACGAAGCTCAAAGAGGCAATGAAATTATCGAAGATTGGATACGTAGAATGCAGCGAGAAACCTATATCAATATCGACCCTGCTTGGATGAATTGCGAGTTTCAGTTTCCGGGTTGGTTAAAGTAACATTCAGCAATCTCTTTTTTCGGCGATGTAAATATCCATTAATTCGCTGAATAGCTCTTTCGCCAATTCCCAATTTTCGCGGTTGATGCAGTATTTTACTTTCGGCGGAAAGATTTCGCCTTGTATCAATCCCGCATTTTTCAGTGTTGTAAGATGCTGTGAAACAGTGGCTTTTGAAATCGGCAGCACTTCGTGAATGTCGCCGAAAAAACAGCAATTTTGCGATGCCAAAAACTTCAATATCGCAATGCGAGCCGGATGTCCCATTGCTTTGGAAAATTGTGCCAACTGTTGTTCTTGCTTTGAGTAGCTGTTGTTCATTTCAAAAAAATCATAAAATAGTTTGTAAAGTTACAACAAAATTTTTAAATCCGCAAATAGTTTTTATTTTTGCTGTTGATTTGCAGATAATTACGTTTGTTGTTCGCCGAACAACGAACAGCGAAACTTGACAATAAAAAAATGAACAAATACACAATAGACGGAAATCAGCTTGATTCTATTGAACTCAAATGTTTGATAATCAGTCGCGGAATTAAAGTAGATAATTCTGTGTATCGACATCACGCCGAAATTTCGCGTTTGAGCAAAAGTCCGCTTTGCTGTAACTGCCTGCTGTTGAGCGATGGCACGATTGTGCAACTGACCGACACGAGTTTTCATATTCGTCATCTTTCCAATATTTTTAATTGGGACAATATTCGTTTGCTGAAATATTCGGCAGATTTGGCAACGCCTTTTTCTTTGCGGATGAAAGGCGATGATACAATATTATATTATAATGATGCGGAAATTGATACGATAAGTTTTCCGCCGAAAACAGATTTTTATCGGCAAAAAACCATCGGCGGACTTCCTTTTGTTGGAAATGCTGTGCTTCAAGGCGTGGATTGGGTTGCGTTTCAATGTCTTTGGACTTGCGAGTACGCAACGAGCGGTCAGTCGTGTCAATTTTGTTTTTCGGGCGGAGATTTTGAAGCAAGCGCGAAAAAAGGAAAAACGCTTCCAAAAGCCGTTCCGTCGCAAGATGTTGCCGAAATCGTGCAATACGCGCTCGAAAATGAAAATATCAGCAACGTACAAATTACCGGCGGTTCAACATTCGATGGATTGCGTGAGTCGGAATATATCGTGCAATATCTGACTGCCATTTCCGAACTGAAATCGCAACCATCGGGCGAAACGCTTTTGTACATCACACCGCCAACGGATTTGGCGTTAATCGACCGCTATTTTGAACTTGGCGCAAGCCGCATCGCGTGCAGTATCGAAGTTTGGGATTTGGCATTGGCGAGCGAAATCACACCCGGAAAAATCAATATTACAGGTCGCGAAACGCATTTACGAGCGTTGGAATACACTGCGCAAAAATACGGAAACGGAAAGGCTTTTTCAAATTTCATTGTCGGCGTTGAGGAATTTTCCACGCTTGCCAAAGGTGCAACTTATCTTGCCGAGCGCGGAATTTTGCCGACTGTTTCGGTTTGGATTCCAATGGGAAAACCCGTGCGAGGAAGTATGAAAGCACCAAACGCCGATTATTACAAACGCGTGAAAGAGCATTTTGCCGAACTTTACACAAAATATCACCTCGAACCAACGCCAACCGCAGGTTTGAACGTTTGCATCGAGCGTGATATTTGGAATTATGCTTCGCGATAAAATCGTCTGAATCAGGATTTGTAGGATTAAAAGATGTACAGGATTTTTTCTTAATCTTGAAAATCCTAAAATCTCAAAAATCTTGATTCTGACAAAGAAACTAAAAAATGACAATACAGTACAGTACAATGCAATTTATCGAAACATACAACCTAACAGGCATCATTATTGGAATGATGGCCTTTCTGCTTATCGGACTTTTTCACCCGCTGGTAATCAAAGGCGAATATTATTTCGGTGTAAAATGCTGGTGGGTGTTTTTACTTTTGGGATTGGGCGGAATAATTGCTGCATTGCTTCTGCAAAATGTAATTCTGTCGGCTGTTTGCGGAGTTTTTGCTTTTTCATCCTTTTGGTCTATCGGCGAGCTTTTCCAACAGCGAAAACGTGTAGAAAAAGGCTGGTTTCCAAAGAGGAAAAAATAAAAAAATGAACGAAACAACTCAAAATAAACCAATATATCATCGCGCCAAAACTTGGCAAATCGGATTGTTTGCGCTCAATAGCACCGCTGTTAATTTATACGCGATGATGATTATTTTCATCGCTTATTTTGCGGGTGGTGTCTTGGGTTTGACAGTCGCATTTGTTTCCACGCTCATTATGGCGATGCGACTTTTCGACGGAATTACAGACCCAATTATCGGTTGGTTTATCGACAAAACCAACGGAAAATTTGGCAAATTTCGTCCGTTTATGATGCTCGGAAACGTCGTAATGGCGGGCTCTTTGGTGTTGATATACATTTCGCAATATATGGAAAATGTGAAAATTCCATTTTTCATTTTTGCGTATTTTGTTTATGTGATTGGGTATAGTTTTCAGTTTTGCGTAACGCGTGCGGCACAAAGCGCGCTTACCAACGACCCTAAGCAACGCCCTCTGTTTTCGGCGTTTGATATGATTATGAACGTCATTCTTTTTGTTGGTGTGAGTATGCTTGTGAGCAACTATTTGGTTGTGAAACATGGTGATTTTACAGGCGCAATGTTTGGCGAATTCTTTGTGATTATTGCCATTGCTTCTGCGATATGTACCGCTTTCGCGATAATCGGAATCTGGAAAAAAGACCGCACCGAATTTTTCGGTTTGGCGGAAAATGTACCAAAAATCAGACTGCGTGATGGCTGGAATGCTTTACGTAACAACCGTGCTGTTCAAATGCTTATGATTTCGGCAGGAACAGACCGACTATTTTCAAACATCACAACAAATGCGGTCGTTTCCGTAATTATTTTCGGAATTATTTGTGGAGATTTTGCGTTGCAGGGACAGTTTAATCTTTTTGTTTTTGGTCCGACGATTATCATTTCGTTGCTTTGCATTCAATACGCCCGAAAACTGGGACAAAAAGAGGCATTTCTGCTCGCAACATACGGTGGAATTATTTTCACAACGTTGGTTTTTCTCTTGTTTTTATTGGGCGACCCAACCACGCTCAGTTTTACAGATTGGGGATTATTCACGATTTTATTTTTAGTGTTCATGGCGCTTCGAGGTGGATTTATGTCGGTCAATAACAGCATCATCGTGCCGATGATAGCCGATGTTGCCGATTCGGAAGTGGCTCGAAGCGGAAAATATCTGCCCGGAATGATAGGCGCATTATTCACCACAGTTGACAAACTTATTCTCTCGCTAAACACCGTAATTATCGGGGTTTTGCTGATATTTGTTGCAGGTTATAGAGATGCTTTTCCATCCGTGAATACGCCATTTACCGAACAACTATTTTGGGTAGGAATGATTGCCTATTGTTTTCTACCGATTTTGGGCTGGATTATCAACATTATTTGTATGAAATTTTATCCGCTGAACAAGGCAAAAATGGCAGAAGTACAGCAAACGGTACGAGATATAAAAGAAAGTTCGACACATTGACGTTCGTTCCCGGATTTGAAACAAAGGTAAGATAGATTTTTTAGAAAGAAATGAAATTTTTTCCAATTTATTACGTTTAGATTTCGGGGTTTGGTTTTCGTTATTCCGCGCTTGACACGGAATCTGCTGTCAATTTGGAGGTTGCGGGTCAAGCCCGCAATGACGTGTTACTCTGATTTTGATAATTAAGATGCATATTTTCGTAAAAAAAATATTCCTTTCGCTATTTCCCAACAAAATTTTGGGAAGCATTTTTTTGTTGTTTTTATTCACAGGGATTTCCTTTGCTCAACAAACAACTGTCATTCATTTGGAACAATCCCACTCGGCTATCAGGCGAGAAAGTATGCCCGATGTGCAAATTATTTTCGGCAATCTCAAAGCAGGACAGCAAGTGCGGTTTCGGCACGATGGCGCGATAATGTATTGCGACAGTGCGCATGTTCGCAGTCGCGACAATACGTTCAATGCTTTTGGAAATGTGCGAATTATCGAAGGCGACAGTATTTTTATCTACGGCGATTATCTTTTTTACGATGGAAATACGCGTATCGCTCGTCTGCGCCAAAATGTGCGGATGTTGCACAACAATACCGTGCTTACAACCGACAGCTTGAATTACGACCGCAACAGAGATTTAGCTTATTATTGGACAGGCGGAAAATTACAAGACGGCGAAAATACGCTCACTTCCATTTGGGGACAATATTCGCCGAACACAAATCAGGCGGTTTTCAGAAACAACGTTCGGCTCGTGAACGAAAATATGCGCATGTATTCCGACACCTTGCGATACAACACGGAAACACAAATTGCCGATATTGTAGGTTTCACGCACATAATCCACAACGACGAAACTAATATTTTTTCCACCAAAGGCTGGCACAACACCGAAACCGACCAATCGATGCTGTTCAACCGCTCGCTCATTGTTCACACCGATGGACGAACGGTAACCGGCGATACGCTGTTTTACGACCGTCAAAATCACTTTCTCGAAGGATTTTCCAACGTAGAAATAAACGATACCATTCAGCAAGTAACATTGCTCGGACATTATGTGTTTTACGACGAATTGCGCGAATTCGGTTTTGCTACCGATTCGGCTTTGTTTATAGACTGGTCGGATGCCGACAGGCTTTACCTCCATGCCGATACGCTTCATGTTTCGAGAGATTCTGTTTATGATGTGCTACGCGCGCTTCACAATGTGCGTTTTTATCGCGTTGATATACAGGGCGCAAGCGACTCGTTGGTATATTCGTCAAGAGATTCAATTGCCATTATGTTTGGTCAGCCGGTTATTTGGAGCGGCGAAAATCAGCTTTCGGGCGAAATAATTCGCGGTTATGTCATAAATGAAACGTTGGAGCGTATTCACATTCCGCGCGGAGCATTTGTGATTCAAAAAGTGGATGATTATCATTTCAACCAAATTTCGGGAACGGAATTGACCGCTTTTATCCACGATGGCGAATTGCGGCGAGTCGAAGTAAGCGGAAGTGCCGAAACAATTTATTACCCGATTGACGACAGCGATTCCACCATTATCGGCGTTAATAAAACCCAAAGCAGTCATGTCAATATGTTTTTTGTCGAACAGCAAATAGAACGAATTGTGCTGACCGTTGCTTCATCCGGCACGATGTTTCCTTTGGGCGAACTTTCGGGCGATGAGCTGTTTTTAAACGGATTTTTTTGGATTGAAAACCAACAACCGCGAAAGCCCGAGGATGTTTTTCTGCGTTTTTCCGGAAGTCGGCACGCAAGCTCCATTGTTCACATTCGCTCGGCAGCAGCCACTCCGGAAACGACAGATGATGGCGAGCAAGTTCCCGTTCGCAATGTGCGCCCGCAACCTACTAACTAAAAGACATTAGCTTTTTTTATCCTTATCCTCTTATTAATTGTTTGGGACTGTTTGAGACTACTTGGGACAGGTTGAGACTGCTTGGTTTATTTTGGCAAAAGACCCATTTTTATCAAAAAAGTAGCTTTTTCTTGGTGGTTGTAAAAATTATGCTTATCTTTGCACGCTTTGAAAAAGTGTGCAGTAAAAGTTTACACTTGTGTAAGTAAGATTAGGACGGATTCCTAACCTGTTGAAGGGACTTTTTGGGACGAGTGGGGACGGAACGCCTCTAAATCTCTCCCGACCCCTTTCGGGACTTTCCTACCTCTCCCGTCCTTCGGACACCCTCTCCACAGGAGAGGGAAATAGGAAAAGAGAGTTGGGAAAGAAATAGGAAAAAGGTTTTTAGGGGGGCTTATGAGACAGGTGAGACGAATGAGGACAGTGCGCTAAAACAAATAACTTACTGAAATAAACTGAAAGCGATTATATATACAGATAAAATGATTTTGTTAGAGAAAAACATAAATATTGTTAGTAATTTATTATTATGCATAAATAATTTGCATAATTCGTTGTTTTTCTTAACACACACACACACACACACACACACACACACACACACACACACACACACATCTTTATAATATATGTGCGTGCGTGCGCGCGTAATTTACTAAAAAATATTTTAATACCAATTAAGTTTCTCGCAAAAAAAGTGAGGAGTTTTTTGTGTTTTGAACTTGACAGACTGTATGGGTTTGTTGGTTTTTTTTGTGCGTTGGTGTGGGGGGTAACCCCGACTCTCTTGAAGGGGGAGTTTGCAAAACCCCCTCCTGCCTCCCCCTCGAAGGGGGAGGGTGTGCTGAGGCTTTCATCACTTGAAGCCTCAGAGAAAAGCCTCCCCTTGTGGGGGAGGTTTGGTGGGGGCTTTGGGACGGAATGGGACATGTGAGACGGATGGGACAAAGTGGGATAGATATATAGGACATAAAAATAAACCAACAGATTAATAACCATATAAAAAATTAAAACTATGATTCAATATTCATTGGTAGAAAATCATTTGACGGCGGAGCCGAATGACTTTACGGCACAGACGGTTAATGTTCGCTCTTTTGGCATGAGCGAGATAGTGAGACGCATTATGGCTCGTAATCCGGGTTTGAGCGAGGCGCAAATAAATTCTTCTATTGAGGAGTTTATCCGCGAAGCTTGTATTATTATCGAGGATGGGGGTGCTATCAATACTCCCTTGTTTAATGCACAGCCAAGTATTGCGGGTGTGTTTCACGGTGCTGCTGATGTGTTTGACCCGCGCAGGCATCGTGTTAGAACTAATCTTTTGCTTGGTACTGCTTTGCGCCAAGCTACGGCAGCTATCCGTACTCAAAAGGTGCAAACAGTGGAGAATGTGCCGTATATACTTGAAGTGCGGGATGTGGTTTCGGGTACTGTGAACGAACAGATAACGCCGGGCGGTGTGCTTCGAATACGAGGCGGAAGATTGCGCTTTCTTGCGGATAATCCCGAGAACGGTGTTTTTCTTATCGGTGAGAATGGCAACGAGTTGAAAGCATCGGCGATGGTGGTTGATAACAGACCTTCGAACTTGATTGTGGTGCTTCCGAGCGATATTCCTGCGGGAAGCTATGAGCTGGAAGTGCGAACTTCGCTGGGTGCATCGGGCAGGGAAGTGCGGAATTTGAGAACAAGACGCTTTAACAGAGAGCTTGTGGCTGTGGCGGATTGACCAACCCTTAACCCTTAACCCCCTCCGACTCCCCCTCAAAGGGGGAGGGTGTTCTGAGGCTTCAAGTGGTGAAAGCCTCAGTGGAGAAGTCCCCTTTAGGGGATTTAGGGGTGTAAGGTGGGACGGGTTGGGACAGATGGGACTTTTGGGACGGATGAGATGTGATGGAACAACACCCTACGGGGTGGGATAGCAATACCCTATGGGGTGACGGAACATTACCCCATAGGGTGATGGAATCCAACCTGCTAACCCCCTCCTGACCTCCCCCTCGAAGGGGGGAGACTTGGGACGAGTGAGACAAATGGGACAGCGGGGACATTATGATAAACCCTTGTAGGGACTGACAAACGCCTTATGAGTGGATAACACAGCAAAGATTGCTTGTGAAGGTGGGTTTTGTTGTTTTCTTATAATCAAATTGTTTTTGGCAAGGGAGATGTGCGTGATGCCTGTGTCTCTTGCGACCCGACCTCGAAGGGGGAAAAGGGTCTTAGTAAGAAATCGGGACTTGGTTGGTTTGAGGGAAATATTCCTTTCTATGGACTTTCTACAGATACACTTTTTGCACAAAGTTCCTTATGACTCTTCTGAGTTTCGATTTTCTTTTAACTCAACAACAGCGTGCCGTAGGTACGCGACATTTATGAAAAAAATTGCGTACCTAATCGGCACGCCAAACGTAAAAATGCAATGCAATACAATTGTTATTATAACATAATGGGAATGACGGAAGGCTGGGTTTTGATGACGTACGAGCTGGTTTTGTTGATTCTTGTGTTGTGCTTTATTTTTATCGGTATAGTGCGTTCGTTGGTATTGTGGATGAAGAAGAAAAGGATTGATAAGTGGGATAAGTGGAGTGAATGAGAGAGGGGGGGAGGATTGGGACAAATGGGACATTATGATAAACCCTTGTAAGGAGCTAATAAACGCCTTATGAGTGGATAGCACAGCAAAGATTGCTTGTGAAGGTGGGTTTTGTTGTTTTCTTATAATTGTATAATATGTAGTAGCGGTTGATAAACCCTGCAAGGAGGTAATGACTTCCTTGTATGGACTGAAGCAGTAAAGACTGCTTGTGAAAGTGAACTTTGTTGTGTGTTTATCTCTGCTGTTTAGTTAGGTCGGATAAGGGGCGAGCGTATCGCCCGCCTCTTATTCTTTTACAATTTACAACTAACAACTAACAATTAACAACTGATGATTGATAAAAGGCTGAAAGCCTTATTTAATTCAGCCCAACGGCAACGCCTTGGGTAAAAAAGCGTACGGGGGACGGATGGGACAAGTGGGACAGATGGGATGAATGGGGGACGGATGGGACGAGTGAGACGGATGAGTGAGGCAAATGAGACGGATGGGACAAGTGGGATATAATGAGACAAATAATATAAAAGACAGATAATGAAAAATATCAATATTAATATCAATATCAATTTAAATTTTAATTAATTAATTATTTATGACTACAAAAAGTTTATTTGTGCGGCTGTGTTTGGCAGTTGCGGTGCTTTTTACTTCGATTGGGGTGAATGCACAGGTTACTATCGGGGCGAGTGATGCTCCGCAAAGTTTTTCGGTTCTCGAACTGATAAGTGATGGGGAGCGTGGTTTAAGGCTTCCGAAAATGACGACCGCAGAGCGTAATGCTGTTAGCGGGACAGATGGGGCATTTGGGACAGCGAATGCGACACTTGCTCTTGGTTTGGTTGTTTATAACACGACCACTAATTGTTTGGAGTATTGGAACGGTACGCGCTGGGTGAGCCTTTGCGATGGCAACAGCCAAATGGTGATTTCTCCTGCTCCTTGTCAAGACGTAGCGGCTGACGGTACAGGCTGCGGTGGAGAATTTGAGATTACTGACCCCGATTGTGAGGACGGTCCTTTTTCTTTTGCCATTGTTGCGGGTTCGGACTTTGCTTTTTTTGCAAATACCAACGAGGCTGATGGTATTTTCTCTCTTTCTTTTGCAGAGAACAATTCGATTCATCCTCGTTCCGTTGTTGTTCGTGTAACGAGCGATTGTACGGGCTTGTTTAGGGATTTTCTTTTTACACAAGTTGGTCAGGAGTGTGACGACGCATTGGGTAATGCTCCTGTTATTACTGCCAGCAGTTTGGAACTTTGCGTTGGCGGTGCGGTGTATCTTTCTGTTCCTGCCAACACTGCTAATCTTGACCAATTGATTTGGACGCGCGGTGCTAATACTGAGATTGCTCGCGGGGTGAATCATATTTATGTAACTCTGCCGGGCATTTATGCTGTTCATATGGGTATTATCGGTTGCGGTACCAGTTCGGTAACGGTAACACTCGGTACGACCACTGCTCCCGACCCTGTATCTATTATTGCGGGTGCTAATAATGGTTTTGTGTGCGATGAGAATGATACGGTTCAACTGTTTGCGAGTGCTGCGAGCGTGGGGGTTATCAGATGGTATTGGGACGGTGTGAGACAGAGTGTGACAGGTTCGCCTGTAAATGCGGGTATTGGTACTTGGTTTGCAGTTGTAGAGGATGGCGGTTGCTCATCGACTCCTTCTAACGAGGTAGTTGTGGCGCTTCATTCGAGTGCAGGCATTGGCGGTATTGATGTTCCTGTTATTGTTCTCAACGGAGAAAATCTTGGTTTTGCTACCAGTGTGGAACTTTGTTCGAGCGGTGCGCTTTTGCTTGAAGTGGCAACTCCTCAATCGGGCGTAACTTATACTTGGTTTGCGGGCGATGCCCAAAACGGTGTTGTACTTGGTACAGGCAGTTTTATTTCTACTACTGTGGCTGCGGTAAGCGGTTTTCCTATGCTTCAAGTTGTAGCCGAAATGGCTAATTCTTGCGCTCAGCATGCATTAACTCAATTTACAATTTTGGCAAATTACCCTCCCAATCGCCCTACTGTTACTTCAAACACAGGACAGACTATGTGCGGTATTGCTACAGAGCTTAGTGCCACGGTTACCGGTGCGGTTCCTGCGGAGTCTTTTATTTGGTTTAGAAATGGTGTGAGACAAAGTGAGACAAGCAGCACTTTTGCTGTAACCGGTCTTGGTACTCATACGGTTTATGCTGTAAGCGCCAACGGTTGTGTTTCACTTGGTTCTATTCCTTTTGTGATTGATGCGGCTTTGGGTTTTGCTCAAAACTTGCAAATATCGAGTGGCAACACTACGCCGATGGTTAACTCTATGGAAGAATACACGGCAACCATGACCAATGCTACCGGTGCCACTTTTACCTGGTCGGTACCTGCTCCTCACAGTATTGTGAGCGGACAAGGCACTGCTACGGTAACGCTGAGTATTGCGGATGACACGAATGCGTTTAACTTGTCTGTTGTTGCAAGTAATGACTACGGATATGCTACACCCAATCCTGCTGTGCTGGCGATAACGCCCGGAAATCCTTGTGTTGCTCCAAACATTACCAACCATTTGGTAGGCGGTGTGTCAAACACCTTGACCGCATCGGTTACTGCGGGTACAAATCCGCCGCTGGCAGTTACGGTCAATACATTTGGTCAAGCCGTTACTTACCAATGGCAACGGAGTACAGACCCGAATATGGCAAGTCCGATAAATGTGGGCGGAAACACGCCTGACTTGACCGGCGTGACCAACCTGACAGCCGGTACAATTCACTACTTCCGAGTAACCGTTACTCCGACATGCGATACCGATTTGGCTGTAACATCTCAAACTTTTATGGTAAATGTAACTGTTAATCCGGTACTTGTTCCTGAGGGTGTGGGTAATTTGAGCGGTACGGTTTGTTTTGATGTTGGGGTTACTCCTTGTGAGGGTATTCCTACAAATCAGAGAAACACAACCAATTTTGCATCCAATGCTACACACAACTATATATTTACGGCTACTACTGCCAATGTAAGTAATGTGCGCTGGGTTATAATAGATGGTGAAAATTTGGTTTATTCTTCGTTGAGCGGTACTTTGCAACCGGGGGCTTTGGCAAACGGTGCGAGCGTTACTTTGCCTGTAACATTCAGAAGCAATGTGAATGCAACACTAAGCGGTAGAAGTCGTGCTGAGGCTGCTGTGGTTGAAATTCACGTTATTTTCTTCAATGGAACGAACGATGTTCGCCGTACTTTGTCGGTTAATTTGCAAGACTGCTCTTGCGGTTGCGCCGTTCGCGTTCCTACAAATATTCGTGCTTCGGGTTGGTTAACTTTTATGTGTCACAATTTGGGTGCTGACCCGAATCTGACTGTGGCTCAGCAAATGGCTTATGTTCGTAATCCTAATAATGCGACCAGTAACAGCCAGACTGTTAACGGTTGGTTATTCCAGTGGGGTCGTTATGCTGACGGTCATCAGTTCCGTACTTCAGGTAACGTTGCCGGTCCTCGTACCACAGGCTTGGATGCTGTTACCGGTCAGCCTACTCCTGTTGAAAACAGGTTTATAATGAATAGCAGTGGTGCTCAAAGTTGGAATTGGCGTACTCATGCCGGTACTGACGACCTTTGGACTCGTAACAATCGTGTGAACGACCCTTGTCCTTCGGGCTGGCGTATTCCTACTGATGCTGAATGGCAAGGTATTTTGACTGGCGGTGCTAACGGCAATCACCGTGCTTGGGTTAGTGCTTCGGGTTCTCAGGGTTGGAGATTTTACCCTTATGTTAACGGTGTTCGCGCTCCTGCTCCTACTCTTTTCTTGCCTGCCGCCGGTTGGCGCGATCGCAGTAGTGGCGCGCTCACCAATGTGGGCGCGACTGGGAACTACTGGAGTAGTACTGTGAGTGGTACGAGTGCTCGCCGCTTGCACTTCAATAGCGGTAACGTGAGCGTGCTCGCTAGCTCTAGGGCGTGGGGCTTTAGCGTGCGCTGCGTCGCAGAATAAATTCGTCTTCTTTGACTTTTTGACTATTTGGCGCGCGCCTTAAAGCGCGCGCCCGATGTTGAAGCCTCAGAGACGTCCGCGATACCTAATTCCCAAGCGGGCAACCGCAAGTAGAGACGTGGCATGCCGCGTCTCTACGGGTGAGCCCCCTCGACCCCCTTCCTCTACGGGACTTCCCCCCACAGGGGGGAGACTTGGGGGACGAGTGGGACAGATGGGACAGAACTCCCAACCCCCTGAAGGGGGCTTTTGGGACAGAACCCCCTCCGACTCCCCGACCTCTCCCGCCCTTCGGGCACCCTCTCCACAGGAGAGGGGAAAAGGAAAAAGGTTTAAGGGGGAGATTTGGGACGGGTGAGACGATGGGACAGAACCCCCTCCGACTCCCCCTCAAAGGGGGAGGGTGCGCTGAGGCTTCAAGTGATGAAAGCCTAAGAGAGAAGCCTCCCCTTTGAGGGGAGGTTTGGAGGGGTTTTCTGTTTGATACCGACAGGTGCAGGTTGAATGCCTGTGCCTGTTACGAAAATGAAGTGTTCTTTGATATATTGGATTTTACCAAAAAAAAAGTGTTATCTTTGCGGAGTGGAATTTTTTTAAAATTATGATTATGGCAAAATACACAAAAGAGGAGTATACACTCGCAAAAAAACAATCAGACGAGTTGTTAAAGTTGGTTTTGAACAAAACAGGAACTTCACGCAAAAGAATTCACGAACTTGCAGAACATGAATATGTTGCTGCAAATCTTGATGTTGTAACACCTGCGGAAAGAAAACGTTTTGATAGATTGGTTTTTGGATTATGAACAGTAAAAAAACAATCCGAATTTATGTTGATACCAATGTACTAATCAACTATTGCACCGGACAAAGCAACGATGTACAAGCATTAAAATACATTTTTTCAAAACGCAGAAAAGAAGTGCTTTTTACTTCCTCCTTGGCGGTTGTTCAAACGATTACAAAACTGCAATCGGGCAGTAAACCGAACAACAGAAAAGCCTATTCGAGAGAGAAAACAATAACAATGCTTAGCGAGATATTGCCAAAATTCACTGTTTTGGACTTGTCGGTGTCTGATATTGAAGCAGGTTTTAAACTCTTGAATAATGATGTAGAGGATAGTGTGCATTATATTTTGAGTCAGAAAACAAAATGTGATGCTATTTTGACGAACAACATAAAAGATTTTACGTTTTTCAGAGATATAGCAGCCATCGAAACCGATTTAGCATTATTAAAACAAAAAATACAATAGGTGGAAAATGATTGAAAAAATATGATTATGGAAACAATGACAGCACAGCGAAATTATCGCTTGCCGTTGTAGTTTTGAAATTTCCTAAACCCCATTCGGTAAAATTTAGATTGAATTTTACCGGATTTTTTTGTGATAGAAACAGGGGAGACTTTTGGGACGGGTGGGACGGAGATATAGACAACTAAAACTCCCGTTGTACTCTGCAAACTGCACTTTTAAAAAAAACGTTTGATTAGGTGAGAGTTTCAAGGGGAATTTGTAAAAATTTGTTTTGGGAGAGTGCCTGTTAAATTCAGTCAGCCACCTTAAAAGCCAGCCCCCTGAAGGGGGAGTTTGGGACGGAACCCCCTCCGGCTCCCCGACCTCTCCCGCCCTTCGGGCACCCTCTCCACAGGAGAGGGGAAAGGGAAAAGGTTTTAAGGGGAGGGTGTTCGTAGGCTTCAAGTGATGAAAGCCTACGAGAAAAGTCCCCTTTAGGGGATTTAGGGGTGGGCTTCAAGGTAAATTTAATCAGTGCTGACTTCAAACCGCGCAGTCTTTTCTTGCCTGCCGCCGGTTTACGCAATCACAATAATGGCGCGCTCAGCAATGTGGGCACGAATGGGTACTACTGGAGTAGTACTGTGAGTGGTACGAATGCTCGCAACTTGAACTTCAATAGCGGTAACGTGAACGTGAACGCTAACAATAGGGCGTGGGGCTTTAGCGTGCGCTGCGTCGCAGAACTTAACAACAAACGTTTTTTTTTTTTTTTTTTGGGTGAAAAAAAAATATATAATACACATGTGGGGAAGCAAAAAGGCGGGGCTTTGCCTCCCCTCTTTTCTTTTTTCCTTATAA
>Ga0123352_10001421_pt1 | contig 31743 bp, 30 predicted proteins | sample TergutLab28metaG_FD_89700 | JGI IMG/M metagenome (GOLD analysis project Ga0123352, IMG submission 89700) | Labiotermes labralis P1 segment gut microbial communities from Petit-Saut dam, French Guiana - Lab288 P1 | ecosystem: Host-associated > Arthropoda: Insects > Digestive system > Gut ...
AGCAATCAGCAATCAGCAATCAGCAATCAGCAATCAGCAATCAGCAATCAGCAATCAGCAATCAGCAATCAGCAATCAGCAATCAGCAATCAGCAATCAGCAATTATACCACAGCTTTGGCTAGCACATCAATTATTTAACAGTAAAAATTTATTTTTTTTCTCATTGTTTTACATAATTAGCAAAGGGGTTTTGCAATGCAAAACCCCTTTGTCTTTTTATATTCCCATTGTTGGGGCAAATTTCGCTCTTGGAGAGCGGGTATAAATATTTATGATGCCCGCTCACTAAGAGGGAAGTGCGGGTAATCTCAGAAGGAGTTTTTTTATGAAAATTAAATTACTACTTGCAATTTTAGTAATTATTTTAGCATTTTTTGTTGTTGCTTGTAACAACGATGCTGCTGTCGTACCGATTGATACTGGTGGAAATGGCGACAATGGCTATAATGGGGGCAATGGCGGTAATGGTGGTGGAGTTGAACCCCCACCGGAAAACGACCCTACGAGACCTAATGTTCCACACACCATCAGACCCGGTTACGTTAGTGGTTTTGCGAAAGCAGAAGGAGAGCCAGGAGAGCCGCTCAATGACTTAATAAATAGCATACTAACCACCACCCCTGGTACCTCCGATATTACCTTAACATTCGTTGGTACAAGTCAGCTGAATATTTTAGGTGAATCCATAAGATTACATGGCGCAACACGCAGCATTACGCTTGCAGGCGGCATAACTTCTGCAAGTTCTACAGGCACAATAATTCTTGAAGACAATGTTTCTATAATCAGTACAGCAAATATTACTAATACCCATGCCTCTGGCAGCGCAATTTATAATGATGGTACTGGATATATCCGCATAAATAACGGAACAGTTTTAGCAACAGGAGCCTCAGGAATAGCGATTAACAATGATGAAGACGCTGGTAATATCTACATAGTCAATGGAACAGTTTCAGCAACAGGAACCTCAGGTACAGCTATTCAGAATGCTGCAGATAGTAACATCATCATCTACAATGGAACAGTTTCAGCAACAACAGGTACAGCTGTTTTACATGAAGGAACCGGTTATATCACCATCAACAATGGAACAGTTTCAACAACAACAGGCACAGCTGTTTTGCATGAAGGAAACGGTAACATCACCATCAACAACAACGCAACAGTTTCTGCAACAACTGGCACAGCTATTTCAAATGAAGGAACTGGTAATATTACCACCAACAACAATGCAAGGGTTTTAGCAACAGGAGACTTAGGCACAGCTATTCATAATACGAATACCGCTGCCGGTAATATCACCATAAACACCACTGTTTCAGCAACAACAGGCAGAGCTATTTTCAATGAAGGAACCGGAAACATCACTATAGCAGGAACAGCGCTTGTTACATCAGAAAATATAACACTTGCACAAGGAACAATTCTAAACAGCGGTACAGGAAATATAACTGTCAACGGAAGAGTAGAGAATAATATTGTCAACGCAAGCAGTAGGGCTATTAACAATAGAGGAAACGGCATAGTAACAGTCAGTGGCGGAAGAGTTTCCGTAACAGGAGGCACAGCTATTGATAATGCAACCGGCATCGGCGGAGTAACAGTAAGCAGCGGAACAGTTGAAGCAACATCAACAAGCGGCAATGCTATTAGCACTGGAGCCGGTCCAGTAACAGTCAGTGGTGGAACAATTTCTGTACCAGGAGGCTCAGCTGTTGCTATTCAAAGTTTAGGTGGTGATATAACAATCAGCAACGCAACAGTTAGAACAACAGAGGGCATAGCTATTCAAAGTTCAGGTGGCGATATAACAATCACTAGCGGAACAATTTCTGCAACAGCAGGTAGAGCTATTAACGCTCTAGATACTGCCACAGTGTCTGTCAGTGGCGGAAGAGTTGAAACAACAGCAGGACCAGGTATTGCGATCAATATGACTGATGCTGTTAGTATCACTATATCAGGAACAGCGCTTGTAACATCAGTTAACACAGCAGAGAACAGAGGAACAATTTTTAACAATATCAATGGTACAGGAACCATAACAGTCTCCGGCGGAACTGTGAGTAACAATACTAACAACGCAAATAGTCGGGCTATTCATGTCGCAAGCAACGAGACTAGCAGTAAGATAATAGTCAGTGGCGGAACAGTTTCTGCAACAATGGGCAATGCTATCCATATTATTGGACGCGGTGCTGTAGAAGTCAATGGCGGAACAGCTCAAGCAACAGCAGGAGGCCATGCTATTCACCGTGGAGGAGACGGCACAGTATTAGTCACCAATGGATCACTTTCTGCAACAACAGGTAATGCTATCAATAGTGTAGGAGACGGCACAGTAACAGTCAGAGGCGGAACAGTTCAAGCAACAGCAGGAGGCCTTGCTATTAACAATATAACAGCCGCTGCCACCATAAGAGTCTATGGTGGAACAATTAGAACAGCAACAGGCAGCAATGCAATACACAGTGCATTTAATGGAAGCCAGGTTGTATTAGGCAATGCTCCTACTATTACGGGCAGAATATATATCACCCCAGGAGGATCAGGAGGTACGCCAGCACCAGGATTGGGAGTGCTATCTGCTGCAGGAGGAGGAGTAACAGACTATTTTAATCCAGGCACCCTAACCTACGACCTTGATTTTCCCTCCAACCTTACCTTTGGACAAGTTGCAGTACAAAATGGTGCGTTTTTTGCTACAAGGTTTACACTTCGTGGCGCACCAAGCCCCTTTGTCGCTGGTACTGGTGCTAATAGCGACAACCTTGTACAGCCTTAATAATCTTTTTTTAATCTAGCCCCTAAGTATTTAGGAGCTGGATATAGTTGCCAGCTAATCCCCTATTAAGTAGGATTACGCTGGTAACTAATGTTTTTTTGTACCAGCCCTTCTTCATATCCATCAATTTTACAACAAAAACCCTTATATATAGAAATAATTTCTTCTTATTGACAAACAGCATACAATGTAGTAAATTGCCAGTATGCAAGTACTTTGGAATGATGAAAAAAATTCTAAACTCATTGCAGAGCGAGGACTTTCTCTGGAGACATTTGCTTCGTTGATTCTGGAGAAAAAATATCTTGTTATCTTAAAAAGTCCTTCAAGAGCAGAGCAGAAAATTTTTATCATCTCTTTTCAGAATTATACTTACGTTGTTCCTTTTATCATTGACTGTAAGCAGAACATAATCCTGAAAACTGTTTTTCCCAGCCGAAAATACCATAAGATTTATGGAGGAAAGAAATGAAAATAAAATTAGATGAATTTGAACAATCCATTGAAGAGAATGCTGGAAAATTCACCCCTCTTTCAGATGTTGAAAAGAATGAGGTCGAATCAATCATTGATGCTGCCAATAAGACAAAAAACATCAATATCCGTATTTCTAAGTATGACATTGAAAAGGTCAAGCAAAGAGCTTCAGAGGAAGGGATTCCATACCAAACGCTCATTTCCAGCATCATTCATAAGTATGTTACTGGAAAACTGGTAGATGAAAAATCTGTATTAAAGTCAATGGAATTACTAAGGCGCTAATCGAGCTGCTCCTCCCTGCATTTTAATTAGCTCAAATCTATGCTGCATATAGCAATATTCCTTCTCTGGCTATTTTTCGCTCAAGCGTAGGTGCAATCTTCCGCTCCAGATACTGGCTTTTTTTTGTTACAATTAAATCAAGAGGCATTGTTTGGTAATCAGCTATTGCTAGCCTTATCTTGATTGCAGCTTCGATATCGCGTAGTTGTACTTCATCTTTCAATACAATAAATAAATCCAAATCTGAATCTTTTTGTGGATTTCCATAGGCATAAGAGCCAAAAAGATAAATTTGTTCTATCGGAAGAGTATTAATAATGATTTCTTTGAGTTTTTCCAATTCCATCTGAACTACTGAATTCATATTTACAATTATAGTATAGTTTATAAAAAAAGCAAGATATTGGGCGTCAGTCACCTTTTACGAAAAAAATCAGTTTTCCTCTTGTAAAACAATTCAAACTGATGTATAAATATTCATATAATAAGTATATTTATACGGTGTTAAATGAATGAGAAAAAATATAGATTAAGAATAATAAAAAAACTAATAAAAGAAAACAAGATAGACAGCCAAGAAAAGCTTCTGGAAATGCTTGAAGCTGAAAATGTTGCTATTACTCAGGCCACATTATCCCGTGACCTCAAACTTATAAAAGTAAGTAAAGTTTCTGATGGCAGCAAAGGTTACTATTATTCACTTCTTGAAGAAGAACTGCAAAAAGTATCTGAAGAAAAATATATTATGGATATAAACAGAGGTTTTCTTTCCATAAATTTTTCCGGGAATATTGGGATAATACGGACATTTTCCGGCCATGCAAATACAGTAGCGCTTGCGCTTGATACTCTTGAAGTAGATGAAATTTTAGGAACTGTTGCAGGAGATGACACTGTGCTTATTGTCTTACAAGAGAAAATAACTTATCCTGATTTTCTAAAAAAGCTTAGGGAAAGGTTTCCAACCCTTGATATATAAAACCTATACAAACCACTTGGAGAGGAGAGAAAAATGAAAGCAGCAATATTGGGTATTTCAGGCTATACAGGAATGATTCTTCTTAGAATGCTTGCAGATCACCCGGAAGTAAAAGAAATTATCCCTGTATCATCATCAAAGCCAGGAGAAAAAATCATAGATATTGACCCGGGAATAGGAAAAGCTGTAATGGAAAAAACAGCAGCTCTTGATAATTGTGTAGTTGATATTTCCTGCGCAGTAACAAAAAAACCAGATGTTGTATTTGCAGCGCTTCCCCACCTCGCGTCAGCAGAAATGTGCGATCCTTTTTTCGGGAAATCTGTTGTGATCGATCTTTCTGCAGATTTAAGGATCAAAAACCACGATCTTTTTCAAAAAGCATATAACGTAGCACCCCCAAGACCAGATATTCTTAAAATATCTGTATATGGATTGTCTGAGGTTTACGAAAAAGAGATAAAAAAAGCAGATGTGATTGCGAATCCAGGATGTTACCCGACATGTATTCTTCTTCCAATAATTCCGCTTGCTGCAAAAGGGTTTTTGGAAGGGGTAATTATTACAAGCGCATTATCCGGGATTTCAGGAGCAGGAAAAAAAGCAACTATCGGGAATCTCTATGTTGAAAGAACAGAAAATATATGCGCGTATCTTCCGGGAAAAACTCACAGACATTTTACGGAAATCACAAACGAGATTGATAATTTCGATAAATCTCTTGATCTGTTTTTTACTCCGCATCTTGCGCCTACAAAGCGCGGAATGCATGCAGTATCTGTTATATCGCTTAAAGGCAATGTCAGCGAGAAGCATATTGAAGATACTTTCAACGAATACTATGGAAATAAAAAATTTATTTTTCTTAAAGGGAAAAAACTTCCTGAAACAAGAGATGTATGGGGCTCCAACAGATGCGATATTTCATGGCAAGTGCAGGATGGGAAAATTCTCCTTTTTTCTGCTATTGATAATCTTATTAAAGGGGCATCCGGGCAGGCTGTACAAAACATGAATTTAAGATTTAACTTTGATGAAGCAGCAGGTCTCAGATTATATGGAGAACTTTAAAAAATGAGCGATAAAAAAATTATTGTAATAAAAACAGGCGGGAAAGCTGCATCTGAAAAATCTGCAATGGCTACTCTTTTTAAAGAAATCAAAGAGTTAAAAAATAAATATAACTTTGTTTTTGTGCATGGCGGAGGAGCAGAAGTAACCAGAGTAAGCAAAGTCTTTGGGCTTGAGGCTGTTTTCAAAGATGGGATAAGACTTACTACTCCGGAAGAAATGGAAATCGTGGATATGGTCCTTTCCGGAAGGATGAACAAAGAAATTGTAAGGCTTGCAAACAGTTGCGGGCTTGCTTCTGTGGGATTAAGCGGCAGCGATGCCATGCTTTTTACAGGCACGCCGCAGGCAGAAGCAGCTGAGAAATCTTTAACAGGAAAAATTACTAACGTAAACCCTATTATCCTTGATTTACTTATCAAGAATGATTATCTTCCTGTTGTATCTTCAACATCAATGACAGAAGATGGGATAGCGTTAAATATAAATGCAGATGAAGCTGCTCTTGAAGTTGCTTCTGCGCTCAAGGCAGATAAATTATTTTTTATATCAGATATCGAAGGGGTAATGAAGGACAATTGTGTTATAAATATTCTTTCTGAAAAAAAAGCAGAAGAAGAAATAGCTTCGGGAATTATATCCGGCGGCATGATACCTAAGGTAAAATCTTCGATATCTGCCCTAAAAAAAGGGGTTGGCGCAATAATAATCGGAGAATATTTAAAAAACGGAGACCTTTTGGCAAGCCTTGAAGCTAAAAAAGGGACAAGCATTATTCTGGGATAACAAAGAAATAGTAACAAACTTATGGAGGAAAATAAATTGATGGCAGAAGACAAACCAACGCTTTGCTGCAAAGGAAAAGCGCGCACATATAACGTACCTTTTCCAAAGAATTATAACCCTGAATTTCTTATATTTGAAAAAGGAGAAGGGGTTTATTTATATGACCTTGATGGTAAAAAATATATTGATTTTGGCGCAGGCATTGCAGTAAATTCACTTGGCCATGGCCGGGAAGATCTTGCAGAAACTGCTTACGAACAAATGAAAAAACTTACTCATACCTCGAATCTTTTTACATCAGAGCCGGCGATTATTCTGGCAGCGAAACTTGTTTCACTTGGTAATTTTGCTGCTGTTCACTTTGGCAATAGTGGTACAGAAGCTAACGAAGCTGCGATAAAATATGCAAGACTTTATTCATGCAATAAAAAGGGCAATAACAGCCATAAAATACTCGCAATGGAATCAGGTTTTCACGGAAGAACAATGGGAGCTTTGGCTTGCACACATAATCCTCTATATAAAACATCTTTTGAGCCTCTTGTTCCAGGCGCTGAATTTGTACCTCTAAATGATATTGACGCGCTTACAAAAAAACTTGACAGCTCTTTTGCCGCAGTTATTGTTGAAGTAATCCAGGGAGAAGGCGGGCTGAATATGATGACCAAAGAGTATGCAAAAGCGCTTAATACTCTTTGTCAAAAACATGATGTAATCCTTATTGCAGATGAAATTCAGACAGGTATTGGGCGAACTGGCTGGCCTTTTGCTTGTTCCATAGTTGACCTTGAACCAGATATAATATCACTTGCCAAACCTTTGGGCGGTGGTCTCCCTATTTCAGCAACTCTTATTCCAGAAAAAATAAATAACTGTATAAAGGTAGGAGAACATGGCACAACATTTGGGGGAGGGCCTGTAACGTGCGCTGTTGCAGGGCATATTTTAGATATTATTTTTAATCCATTTTTTCTTGAAAATGTAAGAAAAAACAGCGAGTACCTTATAAAAAAACTTAAAGAAACATCAGCAAAATTTAATTTTACAGGGGAAGTATTAGGAACAGGGCTTTTACTTGGGCTTAAGATTAATCAGCCTAAAGAATATGAAAAAGACCTTATAAAAGAAATAATTGTAAAATGCGAAGAAAATGGGCTAATTATTCTTAAATCAGGAAAAAATGTAATAAGAATCACACCTCCCCTTATTATAGAAGAAAAACATATTGATGAAGGTATTGAAATACTTACAAAAACTCTTGAAAGTTTTGGAATATAATATTGAAATAGAGAGATAAAGGAAGGGCAACAGGATGGCAGATAAACAATATAACAAACCAAAAAAAATAGTACTTGCCTATTCAGGTGGACTTGATACTTCAATAATTGTTCCATGGCTTAAAGAAGAGTATCCCAAGGCAGATGTAATCTGTGTCTGCACAGATGTGGGGCAAAAAGAGGACTGGGATACAGTAGAAGAAAAAGCATTAAAATCAGGGGCATCGAAAATATATATAGCAGATATCAGAGAGGAGTTTTTAAAAGATTATGTTTTTCCAATGATACGCTCAAGTGCAACATACGAAGGAAAATACCCTTTGGGGACTGCTATTTCCCGCCCTATTCAGGCAAAAAAACAGATTGAAATAGCCATAAAGGAAAAAGCAGATGCTGTTGCGCACGGCTGTACCGGAAAAGGGAATGACCAGATGCGTTTTGAACTTACATACAAAGCTCTTGCCCCTCACCTTAAAGTTATTGCGCCATGGAGGATCTGGAATATAAACTCCAGAGAGCAGGCAATTGAATATGCAATGAAGCACAATATCCCACTTGGCAATATTTCAAAGAAAAATATTTACTCAAGAGATGAAAATTTATGGAGCACACGTCATGGAAGGGGTTCTCTTGATGACCTGTGGCAGACACCTCCGGAAGATTTGCACCAAAGAACAGCATCTCCGCAAGCAGCTCCGAATAAAGCCGAAGAAATAACAATAGATATTGAAAAAGGGGCTCCTATTGCGCTTAACGGCAAGGCGCTACCACCTGTAGAACTTATTGAAAAATTAAATACGATTGCAGGAAAGCACGGGGTTGGCAGGGCAGATATTGTTGAAACAGGAATAGTTGGAATAAAAAGTCACTACATATATGAAGCGCCTGCAGGAACAGTGCTTGCCAGAGCCATTAAAGAACTTGAGATGATTACCCTTGATAGCGACACGCTTCATCAAAAACAACTAATGGCAATAAGATATTCAGAACTTATTTATACAGGAAATTGGTTTTCTTTGCTCAGGGAATCAATGGAAGCTTTTATGGAAGAAAGCAGCAAATATCTTACTGGTTCTGTAAAGTTATTCCTGTATAAAGGTAATGTTCTGGTGGGGGGAAGAAAGTCTCCATATTCTCTTTACACAGGAGATTTTGCTTCGTTTGGAGAAAAGAACTATCGCCAGAAAGATGCCGAGGGATTTATAAATCTTTTTGGTCTCTCTACAGAAATTTCCGCGACTGTTCACAAGAAAACAGCAAAGAATTCAGGCCATAGCGAAGATGTAAAGAAAACAGATAAAAGTAATAAAAAATAAGATTGGCAAGGCAGCGGGGTTACTGAGAGGTAGAAAGTGGATTTTTTGTTAATAACAATTGCCGGGATATTGGTGATTACAGGCATACTTGGGTGCATTGTTCCTGGTATTCCTGGACCTCCATTAAGTTATGCTGGAATTCTTTTACTCCATTTCACGCGATGGGGAGACCTAAGCACAAGCTTGTTGATTTGGCTTGGGGTGGTAACTGTTGTAGTAACTGTTGTAGATTATTTGCTGCCAATATGGGCTACCCGAAAATTTGGAGGAAGCAAACGGGGTGTTTGGGGTTCGGTGATTGGACTTATTGTCGGACTTTTTTTCGCTCCAGTAGGAATTATCGTTGGCCCCTTCCTTGGCGCTTTTATCGGAGAAATGACATCACGTACCAACACAAGCAAGGCATTACGTTCAGCAGCAGGCTCTTTTATAGGCTTTTTGCTGGGAACAGGCGCGAAGTTTGCGGTTTCCGGCGTAATCCTTTATTACTTTGTGGTTGAGTTGATGCGCGGGGTTGCATAAAGTAAAAGTTGCATGACAACCCATCACCCTGATTTGCAGCCCAACCTGCGTTGGAGTGCCTGCCCATGTTATTCAGAGGCAATCAGCGAGACCTCCTTTATCTTACCCTTTCTAAACCATCTCTCTGCAATATATACACATGGGGTATCACAAACAGATACCATAATTTTCATAAGATAAGTGGTTATAATAATTTCAACAAGAACTCTGCCGCTAAAAATTCCCACAAACGCAACCAGACAAAAAATTGTGCTGTCTATAAGCTGGCTTACTATAGTACTTGCATTATTACGTATCCATATATATTTCACTGCAGGGAATCTCTTTTTCCAGAAATGGTATGCCCATACATCATGGGTTTGGGAAATAAGAAAAGCAATAACGCTCGCTAACGCGATTCTTGGCATAAGTGAAAATATTGCTTTTAGATGCTCATGTGCGAAATCAGATTCAGCAGGTGCAAACTGGATTGCAAAAGTCATAAGCACACTCATTACAATCAGAACCATAAAACCAACAAGAACTGCCCTATACGCATCTTTTTTTGAATAGTTCTCCGAAAGTATATCTGTAGCAAGAAAAGAGGTTGCAAAGATAATATTACCAAGAGTGGCAGTAACGCCAAATATTTCTACGGTTTTAATAACTTCAATGTTAGCAAAAATAACAGCGATAGGCATCCACAAGTAAAGACCAAGTTTTCCAAGAATACGGTAAAATGAAAGGATAAAAACAAAATTTACCAAAAGAACAATGAACCACAAAAGTTCGTTAGACATAATAACTCCTTGTTTTGTTAAGGCGGGTTTACTGGAAGCGACCGCCATATATAGCCTGCACTTGTTTATAATGCAGGCTTATTTAAATTTTATACAACAACTATACAACTTCTACGCAATAACATCAACAACTTTTTGAAGTTCTTTTACAGCATCTGCTGTAAACTCATTTATAATTTCTTTGGCAGGCATTATTTTTTTAACAAAATCAACACTCTGCCCTGCCATCAGAGAGCCCCTGCTTGTATCTCCATCTACAACAGCTCTTTTTAGAGCGCCAAGCCAAAATTCTTCAAGTTTGATACTTGCATCTCTTGCCGTTATCTCTTCTTTGTCAAGCTTCTTGATAAGATCAAGCTGAAGCGCAGTATAATCAAGGCTTCCATCGTTCGTTATTGCCCTTACAGGTATTACATGGATTCTTGGATCGAATTTAGCTGTTGGCTGAACATCTTTCGCACTTGCTTTAACAAAAGCTTCCTTAAAAGCATTGCTCGCCGGGGACTCTGTACAAGCTGCAAATCTTGTTCCAACCTGGACACCAGTAGCTCCCATAAGCAAAAGATGAGCCATAAGAAAACCGCTTCCAATACCTCCTGCAACAAAAACAGGAACATCTTTAACCTGAGGAAGAATTTGTTCTGCGAGAACAATCGTTGAAACAGGCCCTATGTGCCCCCCTGCTTCATTTCCTTCTATAATAATAGCATCTGCACCAAGCCTTACGTGCATTTCAACAGCTTTAAGAGATGGCGCAAAGCAAATAAGGCGACTTCCTGCATCCTTTACTTTTTTATATGCATCTCTTGGAGGAAGACCTCCTGCAAAAACCATTAGAGGAGACTTTATCTTGCACGCATAATCAAGCTGATCAGCAAAATTAGGCGCAACTGTTATCATATTAACGCCAAAAGGTTTTTGGGTAAGCGACTCTGTTTTCTTTATTTCTTCTGCAAAAAGCTCCACAGGCATATTCCCGCCTCCAAGCACTCCAAACCCGCCTGCATTTGATACAGCCACCACAAGCTGATGCATAGAAATCCACGACATTGCTCCGCAAAGTATTGGAACTTCAACGCCTAAAAAATCACACCCTTTTTTGGTAAGCTTATCAAAAAGTTTTTTTCCTTTATCCATAAGGAACCTCCAATTTTATGAAAAAATTCTTTATCTAACATTAATAGTGTTTATTCAAAGATAACCGCATATAATATTGAATGATTTTATACTAGTCAAGTCAATATTTTATAGTTCAAAAGTAGATATTTATGATATATTTAACTATATTATGGTAAATATATTCTTTTTGGGTTTAATCAGTTTTTTCACAGATTTAAGTACAGAAATGGTTTATCCACTAATTCCGCTGTACCTTGTTTCTGTATTTAGAGCAACTCCTGCGCTGATCGGACTTATAGAGGGTGTTGCCGAAAGCCTTGCAAGTTTATTGAAGGTTTTTAGCGGTTACTTAACAGACAGATTTCAAAAGAAAAAAGCTATAGCGTTTTCCGGGTATGTGACAGGGCTCATTTATAAATTAGCTTTGATTTTTGCCAGCTCATGGGTTGGAATATTTGCTGCGCGGATAATTGACCGCTTTGGCAAAGGGATACGCACTGCGCCCCGCGATGTACTTATCAGCGAAAGCTCAGATAAAGATAATATGGGCAAAGCATTTGGCTTGCATAAAAGCCTTGATATGCTTGGCGCAGCGCTTGGTATATTGATAACTTATTTCATTATCCGCAACTCTGGCGGCAATTATGACTACAAACAATTGTTTGCATTTTCAATGATTCCCGCGGCATTGGGCTTGTGTATGTTTATTTTTGTAAAGCAAAAAAAACAAGTAAGGGAAATAAAACAGCGGGAACCTTTTTGGAAAAATATAAATAAAATCGATGCTCAACTAAAGCTTTACTTACTCGTTGTTTTTCTTTTCACATTAGGACATTCATCCAATGCTTTTATTATTCTGAAAGCAAAAACAATAGGTTTTGATGATGCAAACGTTATCCTTCTTTTCTTTATTTTTCATGCAGTTGCTTCTCTTTTTTCAATGCCGCTTGGGAAGTTGTCGGACAAAGTTGGGCGTAAAAACCTGATTGTTCCCGGATATTTTACTTTTACGCTTTGTTATTTTGGCTTTGCTTTTGCTAACACTGCACTTACAATGGGAACAGTTTTTGTTTTGTATGGTATACATACAGCCATGATCACTGGCGTAGAGCGGGCTTTTATTGCAGAAATAGCGCCACCGGAATTAAAGGGAACCATGCTTGGACTCCATTCTACTGTGGCAGGAATAGCGCTTTTACCAGCAAGCTTGACAGCTGGCTTACTGTGGAATAGATTTGGCGCAAGTGTCCCCTTTGTATTTGGAGCCTGTATGTCTTTACTATCAGCAATACTTTTGCTTGTATTTATGAAAAACGAAAGAGCAAATAAAAAGCAGTAGAAGAATATGCCGGCTGGTACGGTTGCCAGTATCAAAACACAATGATAATATAGAAAGAACATGATATTTCTACCAACTTCATCAGAATCAATTAAGCAAGCAGCTGAGATCCTCCGAAATGGCGGCCTTGTGGCGTTTCCAACAGAGACTGTCTATGGCTTGGGGGCTGATGCGTTTAACTCACAGGCTTTGGCAAAGGTTTTTGAGGCAAAAAACCGCCCTCATTTTAATCCTTTGATTATCCATATCGCATCCATAGATACGCTGGAAAAGGTTGCTGATTTATCTCTCTTAAGCGAAGAACGACGGCAAAAGCTTTTTCTCATAACAGATAAGCTCTGGCCAGGTCCCCTTTCTCTGATTTTGCCAAAAAATGAAAAAATACCAGGCATTGCCACAGCCGGTCTCCCCACAGCAGCAATACGTTTTTGCGACCATGATGCTGCCCAAAAACTTATTTCACTTTCCACTGGTGCAGTGGCAGCTCCCAGCGCCAACCCCTTTGGCTCACTAAGCCCTACAAGAGCAGAGCATGTACGGGATAAGCTTGGCGAAAAAGTAGACATGATTCTGGATGGTGGCCCAGCGCGGATTGGGATCGAATCTACTGTATTGGACATTACAAACGAAACTATAAAAATACTCAGACCTGGGGGTACTCCGAAAGAGGCAATTGAAAAACTGATTGGCCATATTACAGACAGTTCTACAACCACCGAGAATACTGTTACCAAAATTATTTCACCAGGGCAGCTCAAAAGCCACTACGCTCCAAAGACTCCTCTTGGCGTGTTGAGTCAAAAAGAGATCATAAATCAGCCTTATGACGTTGATAACGCTTTTCTCTTTTTCGATAGCGCGACCAGAGACGCATGGATTAAGCTTCAAAAACCGGATAAAACAGCTGTTGTTAGGGTTCTCTCGGAAACAGGCATGGCGCTGGAAGCTGCTTCCCGGCTTTTTGAAACACTTCATGATTTGGATAATTGCAAAGTCTCAAAGATTTTCACACAATTGGCGCCACAGGAAGGGCTTGGGGAAGCAATTAATGACCGGCTTAAAAGGGGCTCAAGCTGACCCATTATTGCAAAAAACAGGAGATTTATTGATAAAGTTTTCAAAATTATCAGATTTCTTCTATAAAATTGTCATTGATAATACTTCAAAAAATAATTTTTATAAAATATAATCTACCCCAAGATGATGAAAAAAGAAACAAACAGAACAAAAAACATAAAATTAACTGTTTTATCACTTTTCGTCATATTAATTGTACTCTGGATAGTTGTCTCTGTTGTGTTTATTTTTGTTTATGCAAATCTTAATGACATGCCTATGGAAGAAACTTTAAAAATACTTACCTCACTCCCTTTTATCCTGTACCTCTGCACAGTTTTTCTTGTAGGAACATTAATTTTATGCAAAATAATATTAACAATCAGAATTCTTAATAATTATGTTGTTCTGGACAGCGATGAAATCAATAAAATGATTGCAAAAAGTACTGCACCTTTTAGAGAAAAATATTATCTTATATATAATGCAACAAAACAAAAAGATAATATAATAATATTATTGCGAAAACAGCTTGAAAAATTACAAACTAAAATAAAAAAGTGATATAATATTAAGGACAAGGCATGATGAAAATTAATTTATGGATATGGAAAAGTTTATCCAACGAGCAAAAGGAAAAATTAATATCCAGGTCAGATATTGATGTAACAAAAGCCATGCAGACTGTAATTCCTATTCTTGAAAGCGTGAAAAGAAGTAAAGACAGGGCTTTAATTGATTTTACAAAAAAGTTTGATAAAGCAGATATTTCAAAACTCCCTATTAAAGTTACTGAACAAGAGTATAATAGTGCTGAAAAAAATCTTGATAAAGATGTTAAAAAAGCAATTGAATTTTCAATAGCAAATGTAGTTAAATTCCATAAAAAACAACTCCCTGTAAACTTGAATAGTTTTAAAATTCTTCCGGGTATTACAGCAGGAGAAAGATTTCTCCCTATAGATTCTGCTGGTCTGTATGTACCGCAAGGACGCGGGAGCTTTCCGTCAATGTTATATATGCTTGCTGTTCCTGCGCTTGTGGCAGGAGTACCACGAGTATGTATAGTTACTCCACCAGGCAACAACGGCGCTGTTGACCCTGCATGTTTATATGCAGCAAGAATTTGTGAAATCAAAGAAGTTTACAGAGTTGGAGGCGCACAGGCAATAGCTGCTCTTGCATACGGAACAGAATCAATAAAGCCTGTTGTAAAAATCGTAGGGCCAGGAAGTGCGTATGTTACTGCTGCAAAAAGAGCTTTATACGGAAAAATAGATGTGGGAGTTCCCGCAGGGCCATCAGACTCAATTGTTCTTGCAGATGAAAAAGCAGATCCGTACAGAGCAGCTTTGGATTTAATGACAGAAGCAGAACATGGTTCAGACTCAGCAGCGATTCTTGTTACAGATTCAAAAAACCTGGCTGAGGATGTAAAAAAACATATGACCTCAATAATCGATGCGATTCCTGAGCCAAGAAAAAAATTCCTCACTGATGTATTTTCAGGATACGGAGGAATCATACTTGCAAAAGATATGAATGAAGCTGCAGAAATTGTAAACCTGTATGCTCCGGAACACTTGCAGATAGCAACAAGAGATCCGGCAAGGATATTGAATCTTGTAAGAAATGCCGGAGAAATCCTCCTTGGACAAGATACTCCTTTTTCAATTGCAAACTATACAACAGGGCCAAATGCAGTGCTGCCAACAGGAGGAATGGCAAAAACATATTCTCCTGTTTCTGTAAGGGATTTTATGAAATCTTCTTCAATTATTTATGCAGATAAACATGGTTTAAAATCTGTAACAGATCATGTAATTGCCCTTGCAGATTATGAGGGTTTTAGCGCTCACTCCGGCGCTTTAAAAATGAGAAAAACCGAGTAAAGTTATGCAAATAACCTCTGTAGAAGAAGGTTTTGAATATCTCTTGTCATTTATGAATTTGGAGAAAAAAACCTCCTTTTCAGAAAGAGAGTACAGGCTCGATCGCGTTAAGTATCTTTTTGAAAAATTCGGGAACCCGCATAATGGAATAAATCTTATCCATATTGCGGGCTCAAAAGGAAAAGGTTCTACAGCGTTATATGCTGCGTCAATACTAAAAGAACTGGGGCTTAAAACAGGGCTCTATACATCGCCTCATGTAGAATCTTATAAAGAAAGAATAAGCCTGGCAGGAGTTTTTTTTAGCGATAAAGCTTATATTAAAAATATCAATCTTATTAAAGACTTTATTGAATCAGGATCTATCCCATTTGGATCACGTCCAACAACTTTTGAACTTTTTACCCTGCTTGCTTTTCTGATTTTCAAACAGGAAAAATGTAACTGGGCAGTTATAGAAACAGGTTTGGGCGGGAGACTTGATGCGACAAATATTATCACCCCTTTATGTTCTGCAATAACACCTATTGAGCTTGAGCATACAGAAATTCTTGGCTCTCGCCTTACAGATATTGCTTTTGAAAAAGCAGGAATTATTAAAAACAATGTCCCTTGTGTAATTGCAAAGCAAAAAGAAGAGGTCCTTGAAGTATTTAAAAATAAAGCTGGAAAAGAAAATTCTGTATTAACTCAAATAGATAAAATAATTGAAATAAAAAATGTTTCATTCAGTGAAAAGGGAACTTCTTTTTCTTTTATTATAAAAAATGATAACAAAAAAAACACCCTTCTTGATGAAGATGCAAAGCAATACGATTTTAAAACAAAAATGATAGGAGCATTCCAGGCAGAAAATTCATTGCTTGCCATACTTGCTGTAAAAAAAGCATTTGAAGAAAGCAATGTTTCCATAAAAGCAGAAAAGTTTTTTTCCTGTTGTAAAAAAGGAATTGCAAAAGCTTTTGCAGTTGGAAGAATAGAATATATTTTTTTAGGAAAAAATAAACCTGCATTAATTATTGATTCATCCCATACGGAAAATTCAGCGGAAAAACTTGCGGAAACAATTAAGAGCATAAAAAATAATAGAAATGCTGTACTTATATTTGGCATTGTGGAAGGAAAAGATTATAAAAAAATTACAGGGAAATTAAAAAATCTTTTTACAGATGTAATTGTTTCTACTCCAGGAACTTTTAAAAAGAGCAATCCACAAATTATATATGAATATTTAAAACTCAAATCATCAGCCATTAATGATATTAATAAAGTGCATCTTAAAAAAAATCCTGTAGATGCTTTTAATGTTGCTATGGAAAAAGCAGAAAAAAATGGACTGATTGTTGTGACAGGAAGTTTTTATCTGGCAGGTGAAATAAAAAAAGTTTTATAAGGGGGAATTATGCAATACTTATATAGTGACAGAATAGGTGTAAAAATCGCAGACATTACACAACTTGAGGTTGATGCAATTGTTAATGCTGCGAATTCGCAGCTAATGGGTGGTGGCGGTGTTGATGGCGCAATTCACAAAGCAGGAGGGCCTATTATTCTTGAAGAGTGTAAAAAAATCAGAGAGACTAAATATCCAGGTCATGAAGGGATGCCTGCTGGGTGCGCAGTAGTAACAACAGGGGGAAATCTCCATGCGAAAAAAGTTATCCACACAGTTGGGCCTATCTGGCAAGGAGGAACAAAAGGGGAAAAAGCAACTCTTGCAAAAGCATATAGCTCTTCTCTTGAAATTGCATCGGAGTTAGGGCTTAAAACAATAGCTGTTCCTGCTATTCCAACAGGTGTATATGGGTATCCTAAAAAAGAAGCAGCCCTGGTCGCATATTACGGAGTAAAAAAATTTCTTGATAATAATAAATATCCAGAAATGGTTTACTTTATTTTTATAGATAAAAAAGATGCAGATACTTTTATAAATGCAATAGATGAGGATTAATAATTCTTAATGTCGCTTAACACTGAAGAAATAGATCTCATTATATCTGAACTGGATATTGAAGGCGCTCTAATTCAAAAAATCATTCAACCTGATTTTTCATCTCTTGTCATGACAATTTATAAAACCGGAATAAAGAGTAATCTGCTTATTTCCCTAAGACAGGGCAAGACTAGGTTAAATATAACTTCAAAACTTTATGGCAAACAAAAAAAACAACAACGCTTTGAACAATTTTTAAAATCCAGAATTGCAGACAGCCGCATTACAAAAATATTGCAGATAGGAAAAGAGCGGATCATTAAAATTACTCTCTCAAAAGCGTATGAAGACAAAAATAATGGAACAACAATTTTATGGATAAGGCTTTGGGGCGGTAATGCAAATATCATTGTAACAGATAATGATATGGTTATACTGGAATCATTTTACAGAAAGCCTGGTAAAAAAGAAAATTCAGGAGAGAAATTTTTTATTCCTGACAATGTTAGCAACAATAAAGCAGAAGAAAAAAAATATCAGATAAGAAATTTTTCCAGGAATGAGGATGATGAACAACCATTCAATACTTTTATTGATAATTTATATCGCCATCAGGAAGAAGATGATGAAAGAAAAAATCTAAAAGAAAAAATAGATGCGAAAATTATAAAAAAACTGTCGCTACTAAAATCTTCCAGAAACAGAATAACAGATGAAATAAAAAAATCAAATAATTATGAAAGTTTAAAACAATATGGACAGCTTATCCTTGGAAGCAAACATCTTATAAAACATGGGGACAAATGTTTTAAAACAGAAAACTACTTTGAAAATAACAGCATTGCATCAATAGAGCTTGATGAAAACTTATCGCCAGAACAAAATGCGGAAAATTATTTTAAAAAATATAAAAAGAAAAAAGGAACAGAAGCAAATCTTCTACAAGAAAAAGAAAATATTCTAACCAGAATAAATCATTTGGAAAAGATGTTGGAATCACTAAGTACAATAGAGAGCATTTCTGAATTAAAAAAAATTCTGGAAGAACATGAACTTAAAAAAGAAGCAAAAGAAAAAGAGTCTATACCTGGACTGTTGTTTTTTTCCGGAAAATTCAGAATCATGGTTGGAAGAACTGCGTCTGAGAATGATGAGTTACTTAGAAAATACACTAATGGAAATGACTACTGGCTTCATGCAAGAGATTATCCTGGGGGATATGTATTTATTAAATCTCTTAAAGGAAAATCTATTCCCCTTGAGACTCTTATTGATGCAGGTAACCTTGCTGTCTTTTTTAGCAAAGGGAGGAATTCTGGTAAAGGGGAAGTTTACTATACTCAGGTCAAATATTTAAGAAGAGCAAAAGATAGCAAAAAAGGGACAGTACTCCCTACACAGGAAAAAAATCTTTCAATATCATTGGATGAAAATATAATAAATAAATTTCTTAACAAAGAAAAAGAGCTCCTTTGATTGATTTTTCTGTATTATAATAAAAAAGAAAGAGGGAACAAAATGGAATTTTCACTTACAGATGAAGAAAAAAAAATATTACTGGAAAGCGCGAGAGAAACAATAACTGCAAAACTTGATGAAAGAAAAGCTGTATATAGTTCAACCACTAAAACACTTGAAACACAATGTGGTGCTTTTGTAACACTGCATAAATATGGGCAGCTTAGAGGTTGTATTGGAAATCTGGTAGGAGTAAAGCCACTCTATACCACAATCAGGGATATGGCTATTGCAAGCGCATTTGAAGATCCAAGATTTATGTCTCTATCAAAAAAAGAACTTGAAGAAATCGATATTGAGATATCTGTTTTATCTCCACTAATAAAAATAAAATCAATAGATGATATAAAAATAGGTGAACATGGTATTTTAATTAAAAGGGGTTTTCGGTCAGGAACATTTCTTCCGCAAGTTGCTGCTGAACAAAAATGGAGTGTCAACGAGCTTATAACAAATGTGTGCCTGAAAGCTGGAATGGATACAGATAGTTGGAAAGCTCCTGATACTGAACTTTTTGTTTACACAGCTATTGTTTTTGGTGAAAAATAATTTGCTTAGGCGTCTACTCTTCTTCATCAACATCAGTTTGCTGCGCTGAAATAGAAGTCATTGTCTGCCTGAATTTAGGAAGGAGAACGCGCCCCAAAGTTATAGCCACAGCAATTTTAATAACAGTACCGATGATAAAAGGCGCAAGTCCTGCTGCTATAGCTGCTGCCCAACTAAGATTCATAATCATTTTAAGCCACGGCACACCAATCAAATAGAGTATAATATTTCCAACGACCAAAGCAATCAAGTGTGTAATCATTGCTGGTTTCCTCTTGGCAGTAATAAGACCTATACAAGCAACCATCAGCAGGAATCCAAATAAGTAGCCACCTCTCGGACCAAAAAGAATTGCCAGCCCTGCTGTGCCACCAGCAAAAACAGGCAGACCAATCGCGCCCAATGCCAGATATAGCGTAGTACTAATAACTCCATATTTAAAACCAAGAAACAACCCGGTCACCATCACAAAGAAATCAGATAATACAATCGGAACAGGACTTACGGGGATGGGAATGCTTATGAATCCTCCGACAATAATAAATGCTGTGAATAACGCGCAATAAACAGTCATCCTGAGATTAAGAGCTGGGGCGTTCTTATACATTAACCTCTCTCCGTAAAGTTTCATAATCCGGCTTCCCGGCAGGACCATAAGGTATGGATTCCATAAAAATAATTTTACCTGGAATTTCCAGATAATACAATTGCGCTTTCAGAGTTTCAAGAATTTCCATTCTATTTAGTTGGCTGACAACTACAGCCACAAGCTTTACTTTATTATTTGCGTCAGTATAAGCAAAAACAGCTGCATCAGAAATGCCATTCATGGAAAGCAAAATTCGTTCGACATGCGCAATACTAACTTTATAGCCACTGATATTTACCATATCATCTTTGCGCCCCTGCAATATAAGATGCCCATCCAGATCTATATATCCATGATCTTGCAGAGGACAAGGAATATCTGTCCCTTCCACAGGGTAAGCAGTATCTACGTAAAGAATGTCCTGCTCAGCAAAAATCTTTACACCGGGAAAAGGTTTTCCTACGCTAAAGGGCTTGTCCAATAATTCGTTAGCTTCGATGTAAGTAAGGAAACTCAGTTCACTGCTGCCATAGTATAAGTGAATGAAGGCATTGGGGACAAGCTTTTTTAGTTTCTTTATTGTAGCAGAAGAGAGCAGCTGAGAACCTGTAAATATTTGACGAATATTAGGATGCTCCTGCTGCAAAGCAGAAGCGATTAATTGTAACTTAGAAGGGACAAAATACAAATGACTAATGCCAAATTGCGCAATGTCCGCATCCCACTTTGCTGGATTAAAGCGGTCAACAGTTACCAGTGTACCTCCTGCATATAAAACAGACAAAGCTGCATTCAGATTGCCGGTAAAAGATAAACTCCCATGCAGAAGCAACAAAGTATCTTTGCTGATATTAAATATATGGTTTTGCACAGGAAAAAAATCTGTCCAGCTTGAATAGGTACGGTACCATATTTTAGATAGCCCAGTAGTGCCGGAAGTCAGAACCCCCATACAGATATGCGGGAAGTTAACTGAAACCTCCAACTGGAGACTACATATTTTTTCTTCTGTGAGCAAATGATTTACTTGAAACTTACTGGCAAGAGAATAAATAGAATCTTCTGCCATCGGATAATGAAGAAGAATAGGAATACCTGCTTCTGCCTGAACAGCCAGGAAAGCAGTCAATTGAAAAACCCAGTCTCCGGAAGATATAAATACTGTTTGATTATTCAGATTAGAAATTCCAGCACGGATTTCCCGGCATTTTTCATCTATCTGCTGATAAGTATAGCTTGCAGCATTATAAATAACAAAGACCTTTTTCGGATATTGTTTGACTTGATTTTGAAATAAATCATAATAATTCACAACAATATCTCCTAAAGTTTCCGCAGCAGCAAAGCATTTCCTTGCCCACCTGCAGCAGCAATTGAACAAATACCGTAATCACTTTGCCTAAGGCTTTGCATTAAATGCAGCAGAATAATTGCTCCGGAAGCGCCATAAGGATGACCATAAGCAAGAGCCCCGCCAAATGGATTGTATCGCTCGGTTAAATTTGGGTATGAGCGGGCAAACAATACGTTAATTACAGCAAATGCTTCGTTAAACTCAAAACAGGCAATTTCCTTTGACTGAAGATTTGCTTGGGCGAGCACAGCTTCAGCAGCTTTCCCGGCATAAACCGGACTATAAAGAGGATCACCTGCAACCATGGAAGAGAACAGAATCTCTGCTTTTGGAGAGTGTTTTATTTTTTTGGAATACTCTTCGGAACATAAAATAACAAAAGCAGCGCCATCATTTATAGCACAGGAATTGCCTGCTGTGGTAAGTGTCCCGCTAACCACAGGCATCCGGCTTAAAAAATTCATGTCAATTTTTTCACGAATGCTTTCATCTTTGGAACTTCCCTCTATTGGAAAAATCGCGTCTTGCATTTCAGCTCTGCTTGCCGCTGCTTTTTTATGACTCAAAAGAGCCTGATAATCCAGCTCTTCTCTGGTAATTCCCCATTTATGAGCAACTCTCTCTGCTCCATCCAACATAGCAGTATCCGAGCGTTCCTGGGGAGAAAATTGCGCGCAAGTATAAAACGTATCTTTCCCCTGAAAGCGAGAGTCATTAGTATTATAACTTCGATTAGGTTGTGTGGAACTGCTTTCAAAACCACCGGCAATAATACAATGGCAAGCATTGCTACGGATAAGGGCCTCTGCTATCTGTATGCTACTAAGTCCTGATGAGCATTGAGTATCAATGGTAATGGCTGGGATATCATCAGAGAACCCGGCATTCAGAATCATAAGGCGAGTAATATTTCCGCCTGCTCCTACTGCATTCCCGGCAATTACCTGATCAACGTGCAAAGTCGGATACCGATTCTTTAGCTCTTTTAAGACAGCTGCACCCAAGTGTTCTGCCAAGAGATTGCGATATACTCCATTTATTTTCCCGATGTGACTTCGCAGACCATCCAGAATAAATACTTTTTTCATTTTCAAAACTAAATTTATGCTCTTATTTAATAATTTTCAAGTATATCTTTGGGCATTTCACTTCGCTAGAGGTTGGTTCTTGTTTTTATTATTCTTTGATTTCCAATAAAAAGCAATTAAACTGTATTTATTGTTCCGGAAATATCTTTTAATGCACCCGTGTATAATTCGTATACCATACTCCATTCAGCTTTTTTTAAATCATCGGTAATATGAAAAATATTGTATTCGTATGATGGTATAAACCCGAATTTCCCATATAATTTTGGATCCCCACAAAGAAAAACAGCTTTATATCCCATTTTTTTTGCTATACTCAATGATCTTTCAATCATTGCGCGAGCAATTCCGCGACGAAAATAATCTGGATGTACAGAAATTGGAGAAAGCAACAATTCTGTTATTTCTCCATTTGAGGTATTTGAGGTAGTAATATTTGTCTTATACAGAACAATCTGCCCAATAATTTTTTTATCATCATTTTCAGCAACCAATGATAATTCCGGGATAAAAGTATCTTTTTTTCTAATCTGATTAAGATAATCAGATGTTGTTCCATCATCATCAGGAGTTGTAGCAAATGATATTCTTACAAGTTCATAAACCTCATCATAATCCGATTTTTTTTCTTGCCGTATTATCACATATTTTCCATTATGATGATTCCCGAATCAATCTACCCTGAACCGCGAAACTTCCTTTATCAGGATGTTAATGCCTTCACGATTCTTGCTGCTTAGTTCATTGACATGGTTTACAGCAACATTTATTTGCTCTGCGCCGGAAGCCATCTCATTCATGCCCGCGGCAATTTCCTGGGTTGCTTTTTCAAGATTCTTGCTTTCCTGTATTACTTCTTTTGCCCCTTCAAGCATTTCCTGAGAACCACTTTTTACCTGCCGGGTTATTTCATTTACATTGCCAACACCTTCAAGAATTTGCTTGCTTCCAATCCCCTGCTCTTCCATGGCATTGCAGATGTTATCTTCCTGTTCAGCAACTGTTTTTACGCTTGAGTTGATGTCTTCAAATTTATTCAGTACGTTCTCGGTAGAATTAGTGATCTTGTCAATAGACTCCTTTATTTTCTTCAAAACTGTACTAATGGTTTTGGATTGCTCCCCGGAATTTTCCGCCAACTTACGAATCTCGTCGGCAACTACAGCAAAACCCCTGCCAGATTCACCTGCATGGGCAGCCTCTATAGCAGCATTCATAGAAAGCAGATTGGTTTGACTGGCTATGTTTTCCATTACAGAGTTTATTTCCAAAAGCCCTTCTGATTCGCGGGCAATTTCCTGAATATCCGTTGCTACTTCAGATAAGCCATTACGACCCACTTCAGAAGCATTCCTGAGAGTATCTACATTTTTAGTGTTTTTAACTAGCGTTTCTGTAACTGATCGGGTATTGGCTACCATTTGCTCAATAGCAGATGAAGCCTGTGAAACATTACTACTCTGGTTTTCAACATGACCATTTAGTTTATTAATATTTATAACAACCTGCTCCATTGTCGCATTGGTCTCACTGACACTGGCGCTCTGATTTAAAACACGGTTCTTGATATTCTGGACATTTGCAGTAATTTCGTTCACAGCAGATGCTGTCTGGGTCATATTGCTTGCAAGATTATCGCCAATACCAGATAATAGCGATGCTTCTTTTTTGATACCAATGATCATATTCTTGATATCGTTCAATATCTGATTAAAATATTTAACAAGATCGCCTACTTCATCTTTGGATTTTAAAGCTATAGTTTTAGTAAGGTCTCCTTCACCTTCGGAAATATCTTTCATGGTTTCAGCAACATGGTGTATTGGTTTTGCGATCGACTTTCCAACAAAAATCGCGATACCTAATCCAATAATGACAAAAATAAATGCTATAGACAAGATAACCATGCGCTTTTGTACTAGCTGGTCATTAACATCGCTCCTTTCAATAATGCTGAAAAGCAACCATGGGAAACCAGGAATTTCCGTATAGTGTCCAAGTAGATTTCTCCCTTCGAAAGTATACCTGGAGATACCAGTTCTTTCCTCCAAAGCTGTTCTCACAAAATCAGCTAATGACCTTAAAGAAAGGTCTTTTTCAACTTCTATTATGGGATTAAATCGATTTTTTACCATTTCCGTGTTCCGGTGAGCAATGAATGTCCCTTCATTGCTCACAAGATAGTTGTACCCGCTTGGCATAGCGCTTCTTAAGCTAACCACTAAATTGGAAAGGGCTTGACCACCATCCATGCGGGCAATCAATACGCCAAGAACAGGCGCACCTGGTTCATCGTTTTGAAAGATCGGCGCAGCGAACATCACAACAGCATCGCCAGTACGACGGCTGATAATAACATCAGAAATAGAAGGTCTTCCGCTAAAAGCCCGTATTACATAATCCCTGTCTCCAAGATTTGTGGTCGATGGGTCCAAAACATAACGGGTAAAGCCGCCTGGAAATACTATACCCATTTCCTCATAACCAAGACGATGCACATCTGGAAGCAGATTTTGTTGGATAAGGTCCCAATCCATAGTACGGGTACGGGCGCGGTTGGCGATTTCCCATAACACGTCGAGCTGTCCATTTAAATTGGCGCTTATATAATTAGCGCTTAACTCGTTCTTTTCGCCTATTCCATCAAGAATTGATGCCTCTAATATAGAGGAACTTATCCTCAATGATATGATGCTAATGCTGATCGCAGTCACCAACATTACTGTCCCGATGATTAGGGGCAGCCGGATAATTAATTTCATCTTTGCTCCTTATTTCTTAATCGGAATTTTATCATAGAAACTGCAATTGTCAAAATTACATACTATTTTTCCATGCTGCTTTAAAAATTCCTCAACTTTGTGAAATATAGCCGAAAAGTTATCAGGATTTTCCCATATAACATTGTCTATTTTTTTGAAAAACGTTATCTGCCTCTTCGCATATTGTCTTGTATTTTTCTTTATAAGTTCTTTGATATCATCTAAACCAAGCTGCTTGTCACCCGGCTGCCATTCAACACTCTGTTCATTATCAAGCTCAAAAAACTCCTTATACCCTATGGCACCCATTCCCGGAGAGGATGATCCATAGCCCATTTTTCTAAGTTTCAAAAACTCTTCATATAGGCCATTTTCAAACATCAAATCAACCCGCCTGTTTATTCTTTCATGCAGCTCTTCTTTTTCCCTGATTAAACCTATAAACAAAAAGTTATAACACTCTCTTGGCTTTTCGGGAATTTTAAAATAAGAAACTGTTTTTCCTGTTGAGTAATATATCTCCAAAGCGCGCGTTATACGATATGTGTCGTTTTTGCTGATTTTCGAGAAATAATCCGGGTCTATTTTTTCAAGTTTGCATGAAAGCTCCTCAATCCCTTTGTTTTTTAGTTCCTCTTCTACTTTTTTCCTCACTATAGGATTGCATTTTGGAGTTGCGGGAAGCCCTTTTATAAAATTGATAAGAAAAAAAGCATTTCCGCCGGAGATTACAGGTATTTTGTCTCTTGAAAAAACTTCAAAGCAAAGCTTGTCTGCCTCATGTACAAAATCTCCTGTATTGAATTCTTCATTTGGGTCAAGAAAATCTATTAAATGGTGCTTAATTTGGGAGAGAGTTCCTGCTCCCGGCTTCGCAGTTCCAATATTCATATATTTATAAACCTGGAGCGAGTCAATATTTATGATTTCTGAAATTTTACTTAAATTAAGCAGGAAATCTGTTTTTCCTACTGAGGTAGGGCCAAAAACAACTATTACAGGGATAATACTTTTTGAAAGCATAATCTCCCTCCTGTATTGGAAGCTATTCTTCCAGCCTGTATTCAACTTTTTCTGTTAGTATCTGCCTTAATGCCATGGGAACGATCTTGGTTTCTTCTATACCACCATCTTTTTCACCAGTAATTGTAAGTTGAGAAGCTCTTTTGATTCCAGCACAAGTCAATTCATATATATTTTTGCTTCTTTGCAATAGTTTATCAAGAGGTATTAACATCTATATATAACTCCTGTAGAAATTTATAACATATTATATTACAAAATCTCTTTAAAAAAGTAAATATCTTTTAATCAATTTGAAACCATTTCTTTTGCACTATCCAGAAAAGATGTAATTTGCTTGCTGGCATCATTCACTTCATGCACCCGCTTTGTTACATTTTCGGAAATCCGCTGTAATTTTTGCATTTCATTGGAAATTGAGCTACTTTGTTCATGTATATCCTCACTTCCAGTACGCACATTGTCAGTCATTTCCTGAATGGACTTTAGTGCAGAAAGAATATTAGACCCTCCGGAAGCTTGTTTTTCCACAGCACTGTTTACCTCAATAAAAGCAGCGTCCACAGCTTTTATTTCGTTGAAAATTATATTCATGGACTGCACAGTTTCTTCTGTAACATTGGTTATTCTGGCAATACCCTCGCCCATTTTCTTAATTTCCTCAGAAATGCCTTTTGATTCCTTGCCGGCCAAGTCTGCCAACTTACGAACCTCGTCAGCAACAACCGCAAAACCTCTGCCAGTTTCCCCTGCATGAGCAGCTTCAATGGCAGCGTTCATGGAAAGAAGATTGGTTTTAGCAGCAATATTTGCAATTGTTTTGTTCGCAGCCTGCAGCATTGCGGATTGCTCATGCAACTGCTTTACCTCTTCTGTCAGCTTGATAAGCATTGAATGACCAGAAGCAGAAGACTTGCTGAGAACATCTGTAGTTTCACTAACTTCACCTACTATTGAGCGTATTGAACCAATATTAGAGACCATATCCTCGATCAACGATGCGGATTTTGTAATATGTGAAGCTTGTGTAACAACTGCTCCCTCAAGATGATCAATGGATTTAACGATTTTTGTAATAGAATCCGAAGTCTGCGCAACTGACTCCAACTGAGTATCAGACTCGGACAACGTAACCTCCATATTACTGGTAATTACTCCCAGGGATTGGGAAGATTCAACTATAACCTTATTGAGCTGCTTGCTGCCTTCGGTTGCTTTTGCCAAATGGCCATTGATTTCATCGATTGACTTTTTAAGACTGTCACGGATCTGTATCAATGCCCGCTGTGTTTCACCTATCTCATCATTTCTGATTTTTTGGAAACCAATCGCAAAATCCATTTTTGCAAGAGAGCCTGCTACTTGCTGCATTTCACCAAGCGGGCGAGTGAGCATAAAATATGTGAATATGCCTGAAACACCAACAGCGACTATAAACACAAGGATGCAGAGAATAAGCATACGAAAAATGAGTTTATTGGTTTCTGCAAAAATCGAGGCTCTAGGCGTTATGGAAACCAAAAACCAATCTGCACCAGGTATCTCTGCGGCAAAAAAATCAATATTGCCAACCTGCACATGATATGTATCAGAAGTGATAACATCGTTAAAATATTCTTCAAGATTTGTTTCTCTGAAAAAATTTTCTTTCATGACCTTGTTGGGATCAGCGTGTGTAATGTAAAGACCTGCTCTATTCAAAAGGTAGAGCCGCTGGCCCTGAAAAATTAGGGTCCGGGTCACTTCTGCATTCAGCTTCGTAACCAATATATCTGCAGCCACCACGCCAATGTCCCTTCTCTGTCCGTCAAAAACAGTTCTGGATATTGAAATGATAATATCGCCTGTAAAGGCATCCAGATACGGATCAGAAAAGGCAATAGCGCCCCCAGCAGCTTTTGCATTGATGAACCATGGACGCCCTGTTTGGTCCCACGTTTCTGCAGGAGTCCATTCAGGGCTGGATACCCAATAGCCACCGCTTAGAGTCCACTTTATATTATTGGCAAAATAAAGAAGCCCCACTTCCGGGAGATTGGTTGTTACTCTTCCAAAATAAGAGCGTAAATCCTCTACAGGAATTGGCCCCTGGTCATAGAGAACGCTAATACCATGCCCAACATTGTCAAGCATATCTGCATACTTTTCCAGTGAAGAAGATATATTATCCCGCAAATTCCCAATACTCTTTTCGACATTGATTCTGGCCAGAGTATAGCTTATTGAATAAAGGTTATAAAAAAATACTACTGAAAGAGCTCCGGCAGTAATAATAATAATCGACAATATGAACAGTGTAAATTTAAATGCAAATGAAGACTTTTTAAAGTTTAGCATTTTTCCCCTCCAGTATGAAATTCAACATATTCAGCATATATTGAATTTATATCAAAAAAACAAGAAGAAAACAAGCACTTTGCTCTACGGGCGCAGTACAGGAGAAGACCTAAAGCATTAACTTTGCTCTTTCGACAATTGCATCAGCAATCCATTCCGGTGGATAAAGGATCGTATCAATAATAATATCTGCGTGTGAATAATTATTATTGTCAATATTATAAATATGCTTAAACCTCTCGGTGTCTTTTCTATCCCGCTCTATTGTCTTCTGTAAAACTTCTTCATAAGAACCACCTTCCCTCTTATGTATTCTTTCAGCTCTTATTTCAACAGGCGCTGTTAAAAATACTTTAAGGTCAGCATCTTCTATAAGCCAGATAGCAAGCCTTGATCCAACAACACAATTCCCTTCTGAAGCAAATTCTTTTTGTTTTTCATCCACAAAAATATCATAGCTATCATCTTTTTGCGCAAGAATAGCAAGCTCTTCCAGCTTAAGGCCTTTTTCTTCTGCCATATTTCTAAATGTATAATTAATGAACTTAATACCTAACCTATCAGCAACAAGTCTGCTGCAGGATGTGTTTCCGCATCCACTTTTTCCTGAAATTGCTATTTTCATATTAAACTATATTCCTTACCTGTTCTCTTATTTTTTCCAAAGCATCTTTTGTATCAATTACTGCCTGACTTACTTCCACTTTAAAACTTTTGGAACCAATTGTATTTATTTCCCTATTTATCTCCTGACATATAAAATCAAGTTTTTTCCCTATCTGTGAATTTTCCGATTTCACTTCTTTTACAAAACTTTCAACATGAGATTTCATTCTTACGATTTCTTCATTTATACTAAACTTCATAAGCATAATTGCTGTCTCTGCATAAATTCTTGACTCATCTACTGCATCACCAAGCATCTGCTGAAACCTCTCTTTCAGATTCTTTTTTATATCTTCCTCAATTGCCTTTGCATAATTATCTACTGTTTTTATGGAATTTGAAATCACTTCTATTTGTTTCAATATATCTGTTTCACTTTTTTTCCCTTCTTCTCTCCTGCTGTTATCATATTGCCTGTAAGCTTCTTCAAGAACCGGTTTCAATGTTTCCCAAAAATAATCCATATCTTTATTTTTTAATTTCTTGATTATACCATCCACTCTCAAAAGATGCGAGATACTTACAGCCTCGCCTGTTCCTGCAATATCTGCAAGTTGCATTAAAGCAGATAATCCTGCTGATGCAATATTTTTATCTATACTGATGACAGCATCTTCCTCCAGTTCTTTTACTCTTACATACAGTTCAACTTTTCCCCTTTCGATTCTTTCATTTATAAAGTTACGCAACACAGGTTCAAGTGGAGACAAAAATGGCGGTGTAGAAATATTAAGCTCAAAAAATCTGCTGTTATATGATTTTAGTTCCAGCACAATATCCATCTTTCCATTCTGGAATTCGCTGTATCCGTAGCCGGTCATGCTTTTCATTTCAGCCTCCTGCCAGGTCTAGTTGTTTATAATAATCATATAATTTAACTCCAAGTTTCCAGTTATCCCCTGCTCCCATAGTTATAAAAAGATCCCCCTCTTTTAGTTCTTTCTTTATAAAATCCTGCGCATCATCAGGTTCATGATAATATAATACTTTATCATGGTTATCTGTTATTTTGTTAAAAAAAATTCTATTTAGATCCCCAAAATCACTGCTTTTTTCCCTGGCAGAAGCATATATCTTGTTTATAATAACTACATCTGCGTTTTCAAAAGATTTTGAGAATTCTTCCATAAGGGCATGTGTCCTTGAATAAGTATGTGACATAAAATCCAGAATAATTCTTTTTCCAGGAAAGAATGATTTTAGACCAGAAAGAGTTGTTTCTATGGCAGTAGGGTGATGGGCATAGTCATCCATAAATGTAATGCCGCATGCTGTTCCGAGAAGCTCACTCCTTCTCTTGCTCCCTTTAAAATTTTCCAGCCCCAAAACAATTTTTACAGCCTCTTTTTCAAGAACTTCTTCGACAGAATTTCCTGTAATCGAAGAATTTATATACGTTACTGCCGCAATAGCAGCAGCGCTGTTTAAAACATTGTGTACTCCGGGCACTTTCAGGGAAAGTTCTTCTTTTATTCCCGCAACATGAAACTTTGTTACTCCGTCGCACTGTTTTATATTTTTTACCTTAAACAACCCCTCTGCATCAATGCCATAAGGAAGAAGCTTTATATCTTTTCTTTTTTCTGCAATAATATCTCCAAGCGAATTTGCCCCTTTGTCATCTTTGCAATATATAAGCACCCCTTTTTCTGGCAGCTTTTCTGCATACGAAAGAAATGCGGAAAATATATCGTTATAATCTTTAAAATAATCAAGATGATCCGGCTCAATACTGGTAACGATTATTATATTCGGGAAAAACGACAGGAAGTGTCTTTTGTATTCGCATGTTTCAGCAATAAAATAATCTGTTCCTGAAACAAAGGTTGATCTTCCGTCAAAGTTGGAAATTGCAGAACCTGCGAGAACAGATACTGGAAGCCCCATCTCTTTAAGTAACGTGCCTGTTATTCCGGTTGTTGTTGTTTTTCCATGAACACCAGCTATTCCGCAGGAACGCATATTTTTTGAATATGCTCCAAGCGCTTCTGTATATTCCATTATGACCAGCTTGCGGTTTACAGCTTCTTTAATATCTGGATTTGTTTCCCTGTTATATGCAGCTGAATGGATCACAAGGTCATAGCCATGGTCAAGATTTAACTCGCTAAACCCTTCTTTATATTTGATTCCAAGCTGTTTGAGTATTGAGTCTGTATAAAAAGTTTCTTCGGTATCTGAGCCGCTTACAATAGCGCCTGCTTTATGAAAAAGCTCTGCCAAAGCGCACATTCCG
>Ga0123352_10001422_pt1 | contig 31737 bp, 27 predicted proteins | sample TergutLab28metaG_FD_89700 | JGI IMG/M metagenome (GOLD analysis project Ga0123352, IMG submission 89700) | Labiotermes labralis P1 segment gut microbial communities from Petit-Saut dam, French Guiana - Lab288 P1 | ecosystem: Host-associated > Arthropoda: Insects > Digestive system > Gut ...
CATGTGCTTTTATGTGGAAATTTTAGGCTTTTGTTGTGTGTGTTTTGGGCGGTGGGGAGGTTTTTGTTGTGTGGGGGGGGGTGTGGGGGGGGGGGGGGGGGGGGGGCGGGGGGTGTTCGACAGTGCTTTGCTGAAGAATGAAGTAATGGTGCTTTATGCTTCAAAGGAGTTAAGAGGGAAATCCCCTTGACGAAGTTCTACGTTGGTTAGATGACAGCGGCATAGCCAAAATTGTGAGCAAACGTACAAATTAGCATACCGATGTCTAATTTCCAATTTCCCGGCTGCAACAGCATCAGGTGCACGAAGTTCCACAGTCCTCAGGAGAATCAAGACCTATCTTTCCTCAACTGAACGTCAGGACAGACTGAGTCGTCTGTTATTCCTTTCAGTAGAGAAGGCCTTAGTTGCAGAGGTGAAGAAAACCCCAGCTAGAAGGATGTGGTTATTGGAAGATTGTCATCCATCAGCAGAAGAGCGGAATTTATTTCAGATGACCAAAATTTATCAGGTTATAATTTTATATTTGATTTCTCTCTTTCGTAGATAGTTGCGTGCGATCACATTTCATTTATTATTACTATTATTATTTATTTTCGATATGTGGCATAACACTTCCTACCAGCACTCAGAATTCTAAACTGTTGGATACCTCTTATACGAGGAATGCAATTTCACGCATTGTACTTGTACTTGCACGCCTTTCAAAATTTTTAAGAGCACGAACACATACGTTCTGGCCAACACTGTAGCAGTTACACAGATTTACTGTTTTTTTTTGCCTGCGGATGGCATAGAATGTCAAATTGAATTTCGGCAAGACTGCGAAAGTGTGGCGCCAGGAGGGAAGTGCGACATTTGCTACAGCTACAACGGTATTCTGACATTTCTTTTCCTAGGCTGCTTTTTAACGCCACTGATATTTGCACTTGGGAAGTTAAATGATTTTGGTGCACCTGAAGAAATAATTCGGATAGAAGGCAAAGTAGCTGTAGCACTAGTCGAAAATTTTGTTTGAGAGGTAGACTTGTCCCACCCTCCAGTAGGTGACCCGATCAACTGGTTCTCATGGGGCTTCGTAAAATATGACATTGTAAACAGCGCCGCCTTAGTGCTTCTTAATTCATCATCTGTAGTAGGAAACGTAAAAGCACAATATGGCGTCCGCACGAAATCTGTTTTGTGGCTGTTCTATAGCAGTAGTTTATAACAAGAGTATGCAAAGCATACTGTCCTACAAATACAGGGGCCTAATAGCCCATCGTTAACGAAATTACACGTTTAACAAAAAATCGCCCACTGTTCGGGCGAAGTCGAACGTATTCGCGAGAAGTCGACGTCGCGTTAATATACTTCAGCGTTGCCAACCGAAGTACAAGGTTGGCTACTGGCGCGAAGTTCCGTACCCTACTTTATTGCACTGCGTTTTAATGGATAATATGTAGAGCTTCACAGTACTTGCTTACTTCTCGGCCCAATTGTCACCATTCTAATTAATAAACGGCTTTGGGGAATCCGCAGTACAAGGATACTGCAGCTGCCCTTTCGAAGTAATGACAGTTATCTGATCCTTTTTGTACTGGTCATTACTAATTTACCTTATTCATTAAAATTCCTATTTTTTATTGGGAGTATAATGTTCCATCAAAATGCTTTGCAGTACTTTGAATCTAAAAATACCTTGTGAATGGTCAGAAGGAATCCTGTGTCCAATATACAAAAAAGGGGATAGAAAACAATGCAATAGTTATAGAGGGATATCCCTACTGAACATAACATATAAAATCTTCACAATATTACTGTATAACCGATTAGGTAAGAAAATTGAACCACAAATCGGAAATTACCAAATGGGATTCAGCCCTAACAGATCAACAATAGATAATATATTTATTGTGAGACAGACATACGAGAAATGCCATGAATACAATATTGATCGACATAGTATATTTATAGAATTCTCACAAGCTTTTGATACAGTTAACAGAGCTGTAATATACAATAGCTTAATCAAACATAATGTTCCAGATAAACTGATTAAACTAATAAAACTCACAATGCAATGAACCAAACTGAAGGTGAAAGTAAACAACAGTTATTCTGAATGGTTTGAAATGAAAACACGAGTCAGACAGGGAGATCCTTTATCCGCCCTACTATTTAGTGTAGTGAAGTCCAAGAAAATATAACTACTAGATTAAAACAGAATTGCGCCTACACAGATGACATTGTAATAATTGGAAGAACAAAGCAAATCTTAATTGACACATTTGCAAACTCAAATGAGGCATTAAATGCTGGACTAACAGTAAACAACAATAAAACCAATACCTATTTTGTACCAGAAAAACAATCCACCCTACCTATATAAATACGGGAGAAGAGCAATTCAAACAAGTAAATTAATTTAAATACTTAGGAACAATGGTGAATACTGCCAACTCTATTGAGGAGGAAATTAAAGAAAGAATAGCAGCAGGAAATAGGGCATACCATGTTCACAAAAAACTGTTTTCATCAAAATTATCCCAAAACGTCAAACTACAACTTTATAACATGTTAATTCGCTCAGCAGTAACTTACGCCTCCAAAACATAGGTGCTTAAGGAAAATATGACAAACTGATGACTTTTGAAAGGAAGATCATGAGGAAAATATTTGGTCCCACAAGAACAGATGATGACTACTGGAGAATTAAAACTAATCAAGATATAAATGATATATTAAAAGGACAAAATATAGTTGGGTTTATTAAAAAACAAATATTAAACTGGTTAGGCCATGTTGAATGCATGGCCAAGGATAATACTGTGCAGAAGATTAAGAGATGGAAACCCATGTCTAAAAGACCAATTGGAAGATCTAAAACATGTTGGGAAGATGACGTTTTGGAACGTATAAAGAGCATAAACATACACAATTGGAAGAAAGTATCAAAGAATGGAGATAGTTGGAAGAATGTGGTTGAGCAAGCCAGAACCTTATATAGGTTGTAGCGCTTTGTAAGAAGAAGAAGAAGTACTTTGAATCTATACACTTTAGTTTTCAATGTAATACAAAACTGTACCCCTACTGCTGCTAAGTTACAGTTGTAACAGGTGATGGGTAAATTTATACTGTGCCAGGATTATCTGTTTATTCAAGTCCCATTTTGGCAGAACTTATTTTCTTGTGTTCCACAACTTCTGAACTCTCCGGGAAATTCAATTTTTAATGAACGTTTCCTTGAGGATCACTCTGGAAGATGAGAGTCCAACAATCACACTTCCAAGACCCATGTGAATGTCACAACCCTACCAACTCCCCCCCCCAAGACAATATGCTTGTTCTGAATTCACCATAAGACTATTGAAAATGTGATACCATGTCGACTGGTTAATAATTAGTGTTGTTTCTGGCTCCATCTTTAGCGTAGAAATAGGTCAAGAAGATTGAACCAAAGTGTTCTTGAATCTTCATTAATACTCGTGTTACAGCTCTACAAATGTTATTCTCATTTGACAAAGAGGTACTATTTAATGTGAGTGAAGTGTTCACAGCCACACTTGTGTGCTAGAAAGAAAATGTCAATTTGCAGTTAACAGTTGTCTTTGTTCATTCTCTCATATCTTTTGGGCCATATGGTATTGGCGTTCTTGAATAGTCATTCCACAATGTCAGAGATATATAAAATACTTGTAAATAATATTGTACACACAGTAGTGGGTGCATTCACCACTTATGGAGAGAGGAGCAGAATGAAAGTACTCATCTTGAGGAGTTAATTTATTATCAGTAACATCAAAAATAACAAATTTTAAACAATGAGACAGGAGTGGACAAATCCCAGAAGCCACGTAAACCAGACTAAATTTTGTATGGGAGGTGCTTAACACTTGTAGCTCCTCAGTATGGAATTTGATTCATGTCACCCTTCTGGCACCTGGCAAACTAGGCTGATCCTAAATGTTTGGAAAATTTGTGCACCCCTGGAATAAGGCATCACAACAAACTTTACAAATCAGAAAAAATAAAAAGATAATTGTTTGTGATCAAATCATCTCAGATGACTGGCCACATCAATTTAGAGCAAACTGTTCATCTGTATGACCAAGTGTTTAGACAGTACATTATTAGCCAATAACAAGACTGGGGAGGTCTCTTGAAATGTCTGACTTTTGCTCCAAATTGACTTGGCTGGTGGCCCAAGAAGATTACATAATGTTCAGTCAGAATGAACTTGCAAGTCTTAATTAAGTTCATTACAATGTACAAAATATATATTTCAGTTATATACAAATAAATATTTTGAATTGAAAATAATATACATTAATAACACATAATACTTGATATAAGGTAAAAGAAGGTATTTATTGCAGACAAACCAAGAAGATTAAGAAAAAAAAAAACAAAAGAAAGGCAAACTTGATTTCAAAAATATTAAAATAAATAAAAGTTTAAGTTTGAAGATGTGTACAGTATGGAGAGGAGTGTCAACTGAAAGCTACCACGTATACATACTTTTGCCACTCCTCCCCTTCCCAAATGCTGCACCAGATGCAGCTGCTATATTTTACATACTTTTGGCTACATGTGAGTGCATCTATTTTACTGCACCTAAGATTGTATATAGAGTAAAGCTCCAAAAAAATAAGTTCAGGGGTGGCCATAAGTTGCATTTCATTGTGATGATGGTAAGTATGTAACCTGTGATTAATATGAGCATGTAGCATGTTGTGGCTGCAGGTTCACTTTTGTGGGTGATTTCCTTTTCATGAGTGTGCTACTGCAGGCATGTTTTATAGCAGTAGTGATGAATGGCTGACACTGTTCATGACAGATGCAAGTCCATTCACCATCCACATACATCTCTCATGAGTGTTGCTGCATCTTTGTCATGAACTCTAATGCTCACAAGATCCATCCCAATTGCAGATGAACACTTCTGGTACATTTGTTAGTCAAGTAAAATGATTGCTAGCCCTCAGTTACCAGCGGTTCAAAGCCATCCGTAAAAAATTTCACTGTAAACATCCACCTTTAGTGAAAGGGAGGAAGGGTTTCTTCCAGAGATCTTCAAGTCAGAAACCCTGTGAGCAGCCGACAAAGGGATTAAAAGTCTGTTTAGCTTTTCCCTGAAAGGCGTGGGAAACATGAAGCATTCATAATGTAACATACAATGAAGGGAAGCAGCCCACCACAAGCAAACCTTCAACCCAAGGCTAAAAATAAACTAATAAACGAAATTTTCATATTGACCATGAGAGTTGGACGCTGGGATTCAAGTAAGCAAGCTATGTAAGCGAGGTTACTCGTAATGAGGTCACCTAAAGCACAGTTTAATAGTTCTGGAGTGAAGCGACTGTTGGTTTCTAGTACGTGGGATTTGAGTTGAGTGACAGAAGGAGGTTGAACAGTTGGTAGTTGATTAACTCAACAAATGCAGACTTTTTACCTCAGATGCAAATAAATAAATAAATAAATAGTGCAGACTTTTATCAGATTTTATGAACTCCCCCTGTATTCCTTAAGAAGTCTCGCCTACCATACTGAGCATGTAGAGCAAACAGTGAAAAAAGGGTAATCGTGTACACCATGTTCATGTTGTATTACTTGTGATCAGCACCAGAATCAGGACACTTTTGAAAACGTGCCACTGCTGTGCATGAATAGACTAAAGTGAAAAAATGTAACTGATTTTTTGGAATTTAAAAACAATGCATTTTAGTTAATCTGAAATATGTTTAAAATTGTGGGCAAATTTATTAGACATTGGGTGGGGAGATTAACCTTTTGGCGCCAGAATTATTTTTTAAATTTTAGCACACCCTGTGTACAAAATGTGAATAATACAGGAACCAAATACCTTAGAATTATGAAACAAACTGCATTTTGAACAGAAAAAAAAAGGAGAGTATATACCATTTTTAAAATATTCAGTACCCATATTTGTTGAATAAATATATAAAATTCAACTTTATAGAGGTTAGCAGTGTGGTACGTCAACTATAGTTGACATTAGGCGTCAAAAGGTTAAGTACAAATATCACTTAACCATTAATAGAAAGATAATCTCTATTAATGGAATAACCATCCTGCCATAATCAGCTCTCTTTATCCAAGTTTGAAGAATATAATTTCCCCTCTGCATCACAAATTTCTAAAATATTTCTGTATAAAATTAATTTAAATTTGAAAATCTACTACATAAGTTAGTTTCATATAAATTCAAATCCTTCATATTTTTTGTCTGCTATTTTTGTTTCAGGTAGTAAAATTTTGCCTGCAGTATCAAAACCCATTATGTATGTTGCAGTAGCGCCATTATTTTCTTCCGATCTTAGCGCAATGATCACTTGATCTGAGCTTCCAGGGATGAATTTGAAACTAGAAAATCCATGTGTGGGAATTATGTTTCCAACATAAAGCACCTGCAACATAATTAAAATGCATACACAAGAGAATATTATCAGCAAGTGTGTATCATAAGGTAAGGGCTGCAACATGGATACATACAGAAGTACTGATATGTCTTGTGAACACACTGATCTTGACCTTTGTCGAGACACGCCGGTCATGCAGTGTAAAATAAGGCTGGTGTGTTCCCTAACTTTTGTTTAACTATGTCAAAAACTTCAGGAAGTGTTGAGACATAAATGTGTTTGTTTTCTCTGCAACCTCAGAAGTTATAACCACAATTGGAATGTGTACAGTTTTGGTCAAATATGAAATTTTATGCAAATCCAGTTGGCAGTTCTTGATTTGTAAAATCTGAAATTCTCATAACAGTGTTTCTGTGGAGTCAGGAGTTCTCAGATACGACAGTGCCCCTGGGTGGGACCCTCCGATATTTTTACTGCACTGCATTCCTTCAAAATGATGGGAACCCTTTTACTCAATAACTCCATATCATATCCCAGAAGACCTGAATCCCCAGTTCTTGCATTCTTTCATGCAGACAAGCAGACAGGCCTAGTGAAGATATTAGGTGTATTTTTGTTGCAAACATGCAACAAGTGACTGCCGCGAATACTGTGGTATGGCAGCTGTATATCTGACATAAACAATGCATAAAATTAAACATTTTTAGTATGTAGGACATGCAGTAAAATTAAGTTTAAATATGGAACACATACAAACTTGGTACTTGAGAGATCCTGGCACTATAAAGTTTCTTTCATAGTCCAGTTTTTAAGACAGATGTAGTAACAATGAGACACCAACTGGTGAATTTCTCCATGCACAAGTATGATTAATTCATACTGTTAGGAGCTAAATAATATTCTGCATGATCCAAAAGATGCATATGAGCTCTCCAGAAACTTTTACATAACATAAGAACATAAATGCCATGTGTTTTGCATTATTTACATACAGATGAAAGGGCGTAACATGTGAACTTACATTAACCCTTTCATGTACTCTGTATGCCTCTGACACAATTTTCTCATGCTGGTCCACTTTCTGTCGCCAACTATAAACTTACTGCCAAATTATGGTCTTGTGCTGTGGATTTGTGTTTGTTCTTCACATTCTTTAGCATCTCTTGTAGTAGTAATGTAGAAGAAACAACAGATGATAAAAGAGTTTGATATTTTCCAGTACCAAATTAATTTGTAGCAGGAGATGAAAAGTACGGGAAAGGGTCAAGTCCACTGTTTCTGCACTTGAGTACATTCGGAACTATATTAATGTCACAGCATACCTTAATGTTTGTGAACATATCATCAGCTGTAATCATTACATTGCAACCTCTAGTTTCGTCAAGCACATCATTATAACTTTCTTTTGAACATCGCCGTGGAAGGAAAAACCAGCGATCATGGACATCGCTCCATACCACTGCCTCATGCGTAATATAACCTACAAAAGGAATAAACAAAATAGAAGAGATGTAACTTTATAAAGAGTACAGAGAAGTCCCAAAGCAGGCTTTGCTGTTATCCTACCTCTTTTATACCCATATACAGAAATGACACATTCCTTGTGTTCAGGATCTATGTCAGATCAATTACATAAATTAAATTATCATTTTAGTGTATTTTACATTAGAAGAGGTGGAGTAGCTAAGTCAGAAAAGTGACTAAGCCATGAACCGGATGATCACAGTTCTTTCCCTTGGCATGGTATGAAAGCTTTGTCATTGGTCTCTGAAATTTGTAATTATGATATTTTAATAAAGTTTTTGATTGCAAATCTTGTGTTAGACTGTAGCAGTACAAGACCAGACAGTTTCCAACTCGTGTGGAGGTTCTGTTCCTGAAACTTGTACATAACCCACATAACTAAAAAATTATGAGGTCAGAATTGACCCGACCCCCACATGTTTATCATACTTCGTTGGTTATGTATACATTTTTACTATGTCAAGTGTACATAATGCAAAATGTTATTTCTGTCAGTTTCTTTTACATGAAACAAAGTAAAATACGTTTAATAATTACAGCATAAATAGTTAACAGTATTATTATGTACGTTCAATAATAGTATTAATTATTAGTAAGAATTTTTTACATACGTATGAGTTTACAAAGTCACATATTATGTAACCTGGAAACTGTCTGTATTACTGAGTCAGTAAGTTTGGAAGTGCAGCTGTAAAACCATACAATAATTGCATGTCAGACATGTAAGGAAATATGTGCAAACCACAGCAATTATGGTATGTATGATCCTTTATTTAGTGCATCTGTAACAGCTGTAGCAGCATATTCAGTTTTTTGCAAATAAATTTACATGTAGACTTATAGATTCATATGGAAGTTTTGTTTTATCATTATTGACAACAGGAGGTTTTCATAATTTTCACTTGTGTCTGGAAAAGCACTGTTGATTGCTGAATGAAGGTTGTGGAAATGTATGAACAGCTAACGCTTCTGGTACCTTCAATCGTCTTTTGTTTAATTATCTCAAAAACATGTGAAGGACAGTGGACATAAAATGCACACTTCACTTTTAACTTCCACACAACACATTTTCCTGTGACAGTATTTATGGAATTCACACTTGAGACTTCTTTAAAAAAAACACAGTGTGTCATGTTAAATGTCTGTTATTCTCTGTCCAATTTTAATAACTGCACTGATGAATAACCATTAAAAATCAGTACATCAGTCCTTTCATTGTTTCATTCACACAGACATGATGACACTGGTTCATTTTTATAACATTTTGGGGTGAAAATGATGAAAACATGTTCAGAGTTTGTACTGTTATTTCTCTGGCTTGTTGTTTAATATTTTTAATGCCAGTACCACAGGTGTATATGTTCTGTTAATACTGTCTCATGATGAACACCACAGAGCAGAGTCCTTATTCAGAAGCTGCTGGTCCTATTGCTAGTCAAGAAATTGCCAGCATTTTATGGAAACCAAAGGATAATTACCATGTTCACAAGAGCATGCCAGTTTTTCTGATCCTGAGCCAGATTAATCCCATACATGCCCTCCCATCCTGTTTAAGATCTACTTTAACACCATCCTCCCATCTGGGCCTGTGTCTCCCAGGTGGTCTCTTTCCTTCAGATTTCCCCACCAAAACCCTGCATGCATTTTCCCTTCCATTCTACATGCCCCACCCAACTCATTATTAATTTGATCACCTGAGTTATATTTGGTGAAGCATGTCATTAACCCCACTCAATACACAATTTTCTGATCTCCTGTTACTACCTTCCTCTCAGGTCCAAATATATTATTTAGTACCCTATTCTCAGACACCTTTGGCCTATAAATTGTTAGGTTTTTATGGCAGTTGTTGATAAGGTAATGGTTTTCTGTGTGTTTTGGCACCATGTAGTGGTCAAATGTTCCAGTGTTTCAACAAATGTTCTCCCTCCATCTTCAGGGTGACTGCATTTGTTTGGGTGTATACTGAAGTGATATGGAGGAAACATTTTGGTGGTTACACATACAGGACCATTTGAAGTAGTTTGGCCAGGCACAGCTATGAAGGGTGGGAACAGGGTAAGGGACTGTCCTGAGTAGATAGGAATTAAGATTCAAGAATAGGTCTTTTCCATGCTTCACCAGTGGAAGATGTGAAAATCATGTGGATCCTGACTATCATTCAATCTTGATCTGCATATATATATATATATTTGGGAGGGGGGTCATAACCTGACCCTCAGCCTGTGTTCTTCCCTTAATAGGACATACCAAGTCATACACCCATAAAAAATGGGCCAAAATTAGTGCAGTATAACAACAAAAGATTAATTTACTATTGTCATTGTGTTTGACAGTAATATGTTATTCTTTCATTGTCATTATATATATATATATATGATGAGATTAACTATGTTGAAGTTACAGTTCTATATATTTTAAACATTATGTTCTTAGACAGTACATGACTTCTTTTAAAAGACAGGCAAAGATAACATACCAGGAAATTCAATCCCAAGAACTCTTCTGACTGAAAGATATTTTTGATACCAGTTGTGATGTTCTACTTCCCCATTTGGACTAACAGTCTTGACCCACTGTGGGTATTTATTCACTGCTTCTCCAGTGTTTGTTGTCCACTCCTTCCCAAGGCTTCCAACATACAACTTCCTCTGTTTCACTGCAGCCCATTCTGATTTGAAACCTGTAATGCAAAATTTTATTGTTTACAAAAGAATGCAAAATTTTGCTCCTTGTTTATTTTACATTTACATTAATAGCTACACTAGTTTTAGGTACAACTGTACCTTTACCCAAATTAGTGCAATAATGTTCAAAGTATGTTAGTGTATTACATATTTTATAATATTAGAGAAATTTTATAAAATTCTCAGTAACATACTTGCTCAAATATGGATTATTTGCATTTTGATGTGTCATGTCATTAATGCTTATAGCTTTCAGGTACATGTATAACATGTTCAGTATAACAAAATATTTTTAAAAACGTATAATACAAGTGAATGGTAAACAGTGATAAACAAACCTTTATTCATCCGACCATGTCCGTCATTAAGTATAACAAATGGTATCACTTTATCATCCAGTAATTCATAAACAATCCCTGTCCTGTCATCAAGAACATACAGCTTTCCATTAAACACAATAAGTTCAGAGAGCTCCATTCCTCGACCTGACTCTCCAATACTTGACTTCAACACAATCGGGTCACCTGTATCCCAGGATACCTTAATGCTGTTTGAAACAGGATTCCATAATAGGTATCCCTTTCTGTAGTAACTCAGCCATGTAAACTCTTCAGTTTTGCTTTTTGATTCTTGGTCAGAGTCACTAATCATTCCTATTCGAAACTGGATTCCTTTAGGTGTTCTTTTTGGTGGTGTAAGTGGATAGGTAGTGTTATAATTATCATGACTGGAAGCAGTCACAGTCTGCATAGACAGTTTGACTGTGGACTTATTTTTAAGATTGTCTACACTGACAGTGGAATGATGATCTATAGCAAATGTATACACTATTAATAGCACTACCAAACCAATAAAGGCAACAAGACTAACAAACTGTGTTTGAATGCGTAAAGTACTATTCCCGACGCGATAGGTTGTGGGCGTTCGAATGGCTTGTCTCCATTCCCTCAGTGACATCATTTCACCACTGTCGGAATCTTGAGGCATGTATGCAGCGTGTTAACTGAACACTATACGTCACTGACAATCACTACAAGACTAGCTACATCCTCGTTTTTTGTTTCGACACATCGCATGTTACAGCTGCTTTCGTGTCACTTCGGTGCCTGCGATTGATCCCCCAATTGCATCAACAAACGTTACATCCATCATACACATATACGCGACAGACAGCACGGGTTAGCTCCCATCACCCATGTCGACCCATCTGCTCACCGAGTGCCGCAGATCCACGCTGCGGGACTCTTATCTCATGGCAAGCTTCCGCTCGCAGACACGCCGTGTTGGCATACGGGCAACATAAAGAAGACAAAAGTACCACTTCTAGTTTATGTGCGAAGTATGGTATTGGTATTTATTAGCATCCCTAAAGTCACATAACGTAACACTGAACAAGTCACAACAATATATGAACCATGCCAAACTACAAAATGCACAGATCAGACACGACACATTCCTTCCACAGTCAAAGGCCACCACACGACTACAACAATACATAAAATTACGACCAAATGGGTAATTATAGTTACTTACCCCGGTTCCCAATACCCACAACTTCTACAATGCTGCCTGTAAATATTCTTCTACAGTATACAAAGCATTTTGCAAAGGTATGGATTTCAGCTCTTTTTTTTTAATTATTAAGTATGTGTAATCTTTTTATTTTCTTCAGGCACTTCATATAATTTTATGTCCACGTTTATGATACACTTGATATAAAGATGTGGTACAACCTGAGACATGGGGGTCATGACTGCCTCTTGTATCATATTTATATACAAGATAAATACGTTTAGTATTCATATGATATTTTTAAAGCATGACACTTCTAAAAATTTAAATTGAAGCTATTGTTAAAATCTTGTGTGCCTTAAAACTATTCCTGCAGGATGCGCGTCCTTTAATCCCAAAATCAAACTACCAGCTTTTTTTTGGAGACAAAAAACTTTTTTACTGTAACAATCTGTTAACCAAAATATAATACCGTACTTCATACGAGGCTAAAAATGAGCATGATACAGAATTCTGAATGGTGACTTATTACATCTTTCAAAGATTTTATCATAAAATACGCCTTATTGAAGCTCTTGAGCTTTGGTGTCACATGTATGTGTTCGCTGTGGTCATTTCAGTAATATACCATTAAAATTTGGATTACAAAGGAACGAAATCCGAATTGTGTGCCACGGATCAGCCGTGTTGCAATGTTTCTCCGTGGCACAACGTGCGCGATGAGTGAAGTTTACTCAGCGATGTGAGAAATATACGCACTGATCTGCAGTACGAATATGGCCGGTCGGTTGGTCGTGAAGTTTCCGAAGGAACTGAAAGAATTGCGGTTGCACTTGTGTCAGTCCTCTGCAGCTAGTAAGGGGGTGAGGTATGGGACATTGTGGATATAGGTTTTTGTTATGCTTAGTTGAAGTATATATAAGGTTTGTGGTTGAAATTATCGATAGCAATGTATGAGTTACGTTTGTACGTAACAAATATTGTAATTCGTAATAATGAACGACGAGAAAATGACTACATGAAGGAGCCGCACGAACCAGACAATACGCATTCGCAACGCTGTGTTGATATGAATCATGAAGTGAGCAGAATTTAGTGGTAGGTTATTGTAATTCAGAAGGAATCATATCGCATTAAGGCTGAGAAGGGAGGAGCGAATTCAACTTTTGAAGAAGATGTGTATACCAGCCGTTTGAATAATGCAGAGGAAGTTCCGGTTCTGGCGGGTGTTGTTTGAACTTTATATTTGTTGAATATAATTAAGGTGATGAGAATGAGATCTCAATCTTGTTAATGGATTTTCTCTATTAACGCATTTTTTCTCATTATTTTCTAAATACAAGTACCTGATAATGGCCCTGTAAGGCCGAAACATGCAGTACAGTTTGACTTTAAATAACCGCCAAAGTTGAGTTATGATTGATAATTCCTGTACTTTCCTCTTACATGGCAGGATTAGTCAAAATGTGTTGGTGTTTTGGTGATAAGTTGCTCATTTATGTGAGTGGTATTCTTTGGTGCTTGTGACTTACTCTGATAAAACCTAAATCAGCCTAAATTTCCATTCATGTCAAATGTGATTGCTAAAATAGAGGTGTTGAACATTGTAATTCATAATAAGTATCCTATGTTATGTCTTCTCTTATGGTAATACCACCCAGTCACTATAGTTATTTGATTACTATAACCTCATGACATAAAAATAATAGGTTCCTTGAATCTAATCTAATATTCGTAATTGATTGATTTCAGAGACTTTATTGAGACACATTATGTTGGCTTGAAAACTTCCAATCCAAAATTTCCTATCTTGATTAGAGAATGCAGTGGAGTTCAGCCACGACTGTATGCCAGATACGGTGAGAATGATAGGCTTGTTATGCATGTACATTTGCAGACCTTTTCTTAACTCTGTGCTACTAATGTGGCACACATCAGACTTTACAGTGTGTCTGCTTACATTGTTTCATTATTAATGAAACTGTTATCCTAAAGCCATTGAAATTTTATTGGGAAATTGGTATGGTCATGAACATCAGTTTGTTGCAACATACATATTTTATTTCAGGCTACTTGTATTCATTGTAGGTACACTGAGATATTGCAGGTTCACCAAACATGCATGCTGTGTAAAGGGGGCTGCGTTTGTAGGCTGCTGAGGTATGGAAACTGCACTGATTTGTGCTGCCATCTGGAGGCACACAGTGAACTTCTATGTAGTACTAAATCAGCATACATTATATTGCTGCCTACTGCTGTCATACTGTACTCCTATTCGTGACCATTTGGTAACATACATAATGAGAGAATAGTAAGCATTGTCTTTTGTATTGTGGATCAAGAGGGTATTTGGATTGGTTTCCTTTGGTTTATTCTGTTAGTATAGAGCATAAATTGTGTAAGCCAGTAGTTAACACAACTTGTGCTGTTGCCTTGTGAAGTTTTCATCTGTTGGTTGTCAGAGAAGGCTTCAACACAAAATTTTAGATTGTTACAGCTGTATTGGTGAGGATTCAGCTCTTCAGGATGTGATGCCATGTTGCTTGGCTTGGTTTTAGTGTTTTGAAAGAACATGGTGCTTTTGAAATACCGGGAACCACCGGCCCACTGACACAGTATCCATCCAAAAAGCCTTGAATCCATAATTTCCAACACTTCACACTCTTAGATCACAAGAATTCCAGATTGGTCAGTTCCTTGAAACTGATTATTAGGTTTACCCTGCATGACACAGATGAACAATTTAGCTTCTATCCGATGAGGTGTTCCATATGAAAATTATTTAAATTTTTAATTGGCAACAAGATTGCTAGTGTTGGACTCATTTTATTGTACGGCAGGTATAAAATCGATAGTGTCACCATAAGTTTTGAAAAATTGGTCTGGGACATTGAATTTTGGGACCAGAAGTGGGATGAAATATCTGACTCTTCATTATCCATTTGTCAGAGGAGGGTGGTAAAGCAGTGTTGCTGTTTTATGACAGATATTGTTATGGCTGTCACAATAAATTTGGGAAATGGCTCACAAATGGTGATGTAGCCAATCTCATGAAGCGTACTCCTTTGTGAGACGCTGTTATTTATTTATCAGTTTTCCTGTTGATGTCTGTTGTGGGCCTCATGAACCATGTCAGAGAACCTGTCAAAGTTAGTGTGTAACATTTCCCAACATGATGGTCTTCCTACAGGGAAGACTTCTTTTCCATTATCCAGCTGGTAAGCTGGAGAACTGTCCCTTGTCAGACATCCACGACTTAATATTTTTTACCCAGAGGCTGCCAGCATCCACAGACTGAAAATGCACTGTTATGAAAAACATTACATTTTCAGAATTTGACTCTTCTGGGTTGTCAGCACTGATTAGCAGGGTTATCGATTCCAGACATTTCAAAGGAACATGCTGCTTTCATCTTCAAGGGTCTGGGAGTCCATCCGTAACCCTGCTGCTCATTGTAACTACCCAGAGACCTGAATTCTGAACATCAGGACTGTGGAAACCTCAATTCTTGCATTAAATTTTCACATTGAGCAATTGCTGTTTCTGGTGCTATTATTTCTGGATTCCATGCTGTCAGTTTCACATTTCATATTATCATCTTAGTACTATGCATTATTTTGTTTAATTTCAGATTTTGGAAAGGAAAGCAGCATTTCATTGGCCAACTTAAAAGCTGAAGATGTTTTGAAGCAAGTGGAAAGATTATCAAAGTCTTATTAGAAATAACATTCTGTACCACATTATGTTTGTAGGTCATCATTGTTTTATTAGCATGTAAATGTTGAAGCTTATAGTTCATAAATGTATGAATTCATATTGTCCATAGTGTCTGTGATAATGTTAGATTATTCATACTTAATAATATTGTAAATAATTTGAATTGCTCAGTTCTTTCAAACTATAAACTCTTTACAAGGCATTTCTTATTAGTATTGTGGTAATCCAAATAATTCGGGCTTGAATTCCTCCAAAGAATGGAGGACCAATGTTGCCAGTTGTTTGTTTTCTTCTGAAATATATTCATCTGGCACCATCACGACTTGCATCCCAGCAGCATGAGCAGCTTTAACACCATTTGGTGCATCCTCAAACACTAGGCACTGAAATGGAAACAACAGTGGTGCACAGCACCGAAGAAAATCACTGTTAATAATCTTATACAATAGTGTTAAGAATATGTATCACATGGGAAATATTTACAGCGAACCTTCTTGTTGCACATTATGCCCTTCCCGACTGTGAACACAGCAGGATTGAATGAGATTGTTATGCCACTGCCATTGGCAGCACTACTGAATAGTGACTGTCAAAAGACTTTTTCCAATGTTGCATTGCCATTGGAAATTTCACATGGACTGGACTGTCCTCAGTTTTCAAACTGAGATGCCAGTGTGTAACAGCCAGGTTTACATCTTGGTCACCTGAGATTTGATTGTATGTACCTTTTCTGGTGTTGGTTTATCTTGGAATCTTGAAGCACATGTTAGAAATATGTCAGGATTTGGTTTCCCTCTCTTTACTTCTGGATCACTGCTCCCCATTACAACATGGTGAAATAAGGAAAATAGTTCTTTATGATTTGTTAGCTTCAGTGTAACACTTTCCTCAGAACTGCTGGTACCTACTGCAATTGGAATGCCATGTTTATGCAAATGCCGTACCAAGCGTTCTGCACCTGAAATGAAACAGAAGCTCTAAAATGCTGTAATATACATTTCAAGTTACATAATGTTATACTGTTGCATAGAGAGATAGGTTGGTAGTGCATTGCATGCTGTTGTATTGTCCATTACTCCTCTGTGATCTGTAATAGCCAGCTGAAATGCATGTTGAAAGTGAAGGTTATGGGTGTCAACATGTGTGTGAATGGAATAGAAATAATGAGAAGTATATTGGAGGGGATGATACAGGGTATTTCTTTTATCATTTCACCAAGCACAGCAGCTTTGTCACACAGAAAGACTGTGTCTGCCAGGACATCAGAGGACAGTAATAAAGAAACACTCTGCAATAGTTCAAAGGAGGGTGGGGCAGGGGGCACTATGGAAGTTACTTCCACTTCCCTCTACATTTTAAATGTTGGTGAAAATGGCAGGCTTTTTATTTTGTTGTCTTCACCTCCTGTCAGTTTGATAAATTAAGGATGAGAGGGGCAAGATATGTATGTAGCACAGTGGGGGATGTGGAAATTATTAAATAGGTCTGACATGGGGTTCAAAAATATTCATCTCCCAGATACAGCTGAGGAGATGATCCAAGTATGCTCTCACAAACACTGTAATTGATCTCGTGCAGAACAGAATGAATTTGCGGCACTTTGGAAATTGTTATGGAGACACTGTGTGTGTGAAGCATTCAGAAACCATTCCATGTTGGGACAGTTACTGCTGAAGTGGACTTAGTTGTAGAATTCTTGAAGAAACTCATTTTTTGTGTTTGTGTATGCCAGCTAAACAAGGGCTGGTCTTAGGGATACAGAAGCATTGGTTCAAGGTGGCAACTGTTCCAATGAGAACCATTAAGCCAAAGTGCAGAGTACTTCAGAATTAAATAAAAGAAGAATCCACCTGTAAAGAATGTTACGATCATTCTACACAAAACATACCAGCTGGTTAATGCTGTGTGTTTGATGATGACCTCGCACTGGAGATCCTGGTACTGTGTAAAATATTTTAATTCTAAGAATCATATTCAGATTTGGTTCTAGTTCCTTTTATGAAAATATTCCAGAGCACACATTTGGTGTGTTCCTTTTTGTATGGTATACATATTTACACATTATCAGTGCATCTCCATGTAGTAGTAAGTATAATCTGATGGCACGGTAACACTTGTATTATAATAGGCACACACAGCAACAACGAATAACAGATACTTCACTTTGTGTAATCATGAAATCAGTTGACAACCATGAGCAGTGTAGCATAATGGTAACACGGCTTAATTTTGAGAGGTGCCTAGTTTGAATCTCAGTTTGGACAACGGCTGTGATGATGTTTTCTGTACTTGTCCTTGATCCTCTCAATTTTGTTCCCAGTCCTTTACATTTAATCATTCACTAGTCATTACCAATGCTGTGTAGTGCGGGATACTGAGAGTGTTATAAAATAAAGCACCAATCAAGACATTTAATTCAGTGATACAACACACGTTCAATTCCTGCAGAGAAGGAAATGGGCCTCACTGTGCCCTCACACTGGTCATGAGGTTCTACCTTTAAGGTGGGAATGTACTAGCCACAAGGTTTATGATGAATGGCGAATGCTTAATACAGTGTGAGTTGTATGTGGGGAACCTGTTGTTGATGGAGTTCTTGTCGGCTTGCTGACCAGACAGCAAATCACTGAATAGTGTTGCACTTTATGGAAGTGATCCGAATGAAGCAGATACTGGAGTGCTGGTTTCATCTCTTCTGGAAGTGGACAGTGCAAATGTCACTGGGATGAGTGCCTTGACAACTTCCAGCGAGGGTATGGTGAAAAGGGAGCTTTGTCTAACACTGTTTGGTATTTGTGGTTGTCACAGCAGTGTTGCTGGAGATTCAAGTCTTCTGGAGTATTAAATCTATAGAGTGGTAAATGGTTAGTGACGTTAGAAAGAACTGTACTGCCTTGACCCTGAAGCTGAAGGCACCACAGTTTTTGCAACATGAGAAACTATTGGCCCAGTGACATTGTAACATCCTAGAAGATTAAAATCTTGCTTTTTATTATTTTATATCTCTGTTGCAGTAATATGAATTAATAGGCCCAGATATTACTTACTGACATCCTTGTAATGCATGCATTACAAGGATGGTGTGGGTCTTTAATAATGGGTGAAGGAAGGTGTATTTTACCTGGCATTAACTTGGTCTTTGGAAGCATTTCTCTTTGTAGCTGGCACTGTTGGGCCAGAAGCTCTTCAGGACTTATCGGGAGGTTAAGTTCCTTAACTATAATTGCACATGAATCTTTTTCCACTGTGCCCATTACTTTCTCTCTTACTTCAGATGTATAAATCTTATCATATTTGCTGAGTATAATTGAAAATATCTCCACATAAATTTCTTCTGTACCTGTCAGAAATAAAATTTAAAACATGTAATAAAACCTGTTACATCTAATACCTGGCATAAGTTTTACAGACGGAAATGGCTTCTCAACCTTTTGTCTGAAAAGTTCGTAGAATTTTTCTGGTGACACTGGTAAATGTAATGTTTCCACTATAGTTCTCGCATATTCAAGGCCAGGAAGCCCCATTATTTTTTCTCTCAACTCCCACTTGAAAATTGTATTAAAATTATTGCAGAGTTCATTGGCTCTCTGCACATAGAAACTTTCTGAATCTGGAACATTATATACTTAAGCCTATGGGGCCTGAAATCCACATACATAATATTTAGAAGTCATGTATGTACCTTAGAGAAATACTGCTTCATAATGAAGACTGAAATGGACAAGGCTTTTAATGAAAATAATTGCTGTTGTGAGAATCATACAGAATGCATGAACACAGTGTGTCAGCAAAATTTACATATTTTGAATGTTGAAACAGGTAGTACATACAGTATTCAATGCTCTGAATGGTTAAAACTAAGTAGCCTTCATACCTATACATAATGTAAAAATGAAAGAAATGTCCCCCCCCAAATAATTCTTCAAATGAAACTTGTTTTCTCAATGTGGAGAAATGAACAATTTTTAAAATCATAATGCCATGTACAGTATTTAGGAACATATTTCATGGAGAAAAAGTTATTGATACTTAATAGCAGAAGTTTTGCAATTACTGGCTCTACTGTCTTCATAAGAAGTCACACTTTACCAAAATATGTCTGGAAGGATAGATATCATGAACATCAAACACCAAAATATTGGGTGATAGACCATGTCACAGTTTTGCCAAAAAAAGTATTGCATAACCGATCCATGTCCATCAGAATGATTACTGATAATGACTGGTGATGGTGGCAGAGGAAGTACCTAATTAAGAATTGTATTTCAGGGCAACCACCAAAATCATGCATGTCAGCCATTCTAAAATGCCATAAATCATCATGAGCCAGTACTACCTGCTATTCCTTTTTCATATTCTCTTATAAATTCCAGAGGTACACCACTATCCCTTTGACTGAATGGAGAAAAAATTAGTTCTGTGCAATGATATACCTATTAGGTTTGGCTTCATGATATTATTTATAGTTCATGTAAGCAAAGAGTCATACTGCCTCTTCCATCTCTCTCTCTCTATGCTTTCAGCCCAAAATTGACCCCGAAGAGTTCATGGGTTTTAACATCTCTGCCTTGCAATTTTTTTCTATTTCAGATGCACTACAGACGATCAAGAATAAAGGATGAATTTGGTATGGAAAGGTAAAATTATAATGTTGATATTCCTGAAGAGAAAGAAAGAAACAACACCAGTTAAATTTTTCCATATGAATGGCACATTAACCTAAGTCACATTCATGGAATTTTTTTATACCAGGATATGACACATTTGTTAGACTCATTTCTTGATCACAGTTCTTTTTGTTCTTGTGTAAATATTTCATTCATTGTGCGAATATTACCTGAAATATATGTTCTAAGTAAAGTGAAACACAACAGTCTCCTCCAACTGTTCAGTATAAATTTTATCTAGTTATGGTTTCATTTAACCAGCTGGCTGTGCACATATATTGTAGAATGAAGCAGTTTAATTTCAGCAAAATGTCCAAAAGTCATGTTTCAACATACATCAAGCTTCATAAGTAATGCTGTAAGTTCTGTGACACATGTGTTTGAAAACTTGCTATCAATTGCTTTTTATAATGCCTCAACATACTGCAGATGTCATGTGATATTCATATGCAATTATTAAGATTTATCAGTTTCCTGATTTTTGGTTCTCCAATTAATGCTCTGAACACACACATTAAAACGTACGCTTGAAGTATGGTCAATAAGAAAAAGCAAAGCTCAGGGCATCATTCCCATCATTGCACTGTGAATTTTGAATTCTACGTAGTTCACACACCAACAAATGCACTATTTATTAACTTGTTTAAAAGTTTTAATTTACATTAAAATACACAATAACATCGCTCCTAAGTGTTTCGGACTCTAATGACCATCATCGGGGAGCTTCATCTGTACCTGACTGAAGTTATATTTATGTTAAAACACTCGGTAAAATTACGTCTTTATATAAATCAGGTGATGTGGCAGCATGTCGTAGAGCGACATATGCGTTGCGTGCAGTACACACAACACACATATATAACGACGTAATTCTACCTAGTGTTTTAATATAAATATAACTTTAGTTAGGTACAGATGAGTCTCACCCTGCACTGCACACAACACACATGCCGCTCTACGACATGCTGCCACATCACGAACTATATACAACGACGTAATTTTACCGAGTGTTTTAACATAAATATAACATTAGTCAGGTACAGATAAAGCTCCCTGATGATGGTCATTAGAGACCGAAACATGTTGGAGCGATATTATTGTGTATTTTAATGTAAATTAAAACTTTTAACCAAGTTAATAAATAGTGCATTTGTTGGTGTGTAAACTACTCAGTGCATCAGTTTGCCAAGTTAACACAAGATACGCTTCACATAAGGAAGATACTGCTAAAAACTAAGGTCGACAAAGCTTCTTCCATCAGTTCCTGTAATAAAAATATCATTACAGATTAAAGATTATGTGCATATCCTGAATTATATGGTTTTCACTGTAAGACGATGCGTCAACGCGGGCCTTAATCTAGGCTTTTACAAGCACGTTCGCAGGACCGTAATTTTTAAATCCTGTAATATTATACTAATTTATTTACCAAGCAAAATGCCATCCAAGTCAAATATGACATGGTCAACGTTACTGTAATGTGACATATTTAATTTGCTGCAGACGAAATTCACTTAGTACTGCACAAACCACTGACACTATGTTGGAACTTTTATCTATTAATATTGCGCAATACACATTTCCTTCGTGAATTTTAAAGTACTTGAATTTCTCGGAAGAGTAAGATCTACAGATAAGATAAATTTAAACATCGTTCACAACACTTTGAGGACAAGCGAGACAAATGAAGAGTTCTTTATTTCGTGACAATTATCTTTTTTCTGCTCCTCTAGGACTTTCCTCCCACGGGGAAAGAAAACTATTATGTTGTACAGCATGCTATTGATCTTCGTTGCTGAACTGAATTAAATCACGTTCTGAAATCTTTTCCACCAAACCTTCCACGCGCATCGCTCTACGTTCTGCACCCGTTGCTCTCCATGCGTAATAGAGAGTGCGCGGCGAATATAAATGCGCGTGCGCAAATGAATCGGGCGTTGAAGCAGACGTCCAAACAGATGCTGCTGAGTGTAGAGCGAGTGTGTGAATGTGGCTTAGCTGCGTTTTTGTGTTAACTGCTTTCATCCGGCATATATTTGCCCTATAATGTAGTACAAATGCGCACAAAAGATAGCTGGATTTATTGTAATTCAGACTGACCTTTATTTGTAAGTAAAACGTAAACGTCGATACTTTTCATACGAGGCTGCACCGACAAATATTTCATTGGCAGGCAGCATGGCTGTGAATTGGTGCAGATGCAAAATGCTAGCCCAGTCTATGCGGCTCGAAAGGCGGCACCACAAGGAATATACGTGTGTTTTAGTGTGGACAGTAGCTGTATTAGCAATAACGTTATGGACACAAGATGTTACTGCAACTGGTATAAATTGTGCAAGCGTCCGCTACACATATGAAGAACGAGGTTTTAGTGCTGGAGAAGTGCCGAATGATCCTTTGTCAGGTAAGGTACTGCTGCAAACATAAGACTAGATTTGAATTATTTTCTTTATTACATAGCAAATTTGGAGTGTAATCTCTTAGTTCTGGCTTTGTTTTCACCAGTACTTACATTGTGTGCGTACACAGGTTGCAGGGTATATTACTAACCGTTTAAGTCCCATTGTTTAGCAGCAAGATAAATAAATTTACATGGTAGGCTCATGTTGAACGTGACATATTTGTTTTTGACGCCATGGAGATATAGCATTAGGACGAGGCGACGAGTTCAGGCAGAAGGGTGATTTGGAGCATTTAACGTTGTTAATATTCCCATGTCTATGTGACGCAACTGACGTGGGATGTCTCGGCAAATGCGGGTCCTCTATGCGATAAAGCGGCCGTGCTCGGTGCGCCCATAAAAGAAAGACTACCGCAGAAGTTACAATTCATATATATTTTTCGTGTATTTAAACCGACTTGTATATTCCCGTGATAATAAAAATTCGATGAAAGGTTGGGGTGGCGTTTCTTAACTTTCTTTTATTTTTTCCCAGTTTACATATTCTTTTGTTTGTGAGTTAGTTTCACATAACCCCCTTTACAAGGCAGTTTTTTTTATTTGAGCAGAATTTATTGTGTGAAAATTGGATTCTCACGACACTTAAGATTGCGTCAGTCTGAGATGTAACGTCTTTACGTTTTTTGAACCGTGCATTGTGATATGCATTTATAATAAGAACCAACAAAATGCACACTTTTTTCATTAATGATTTAATTCAATTATATTGTCTTCGACGTGTTTCGAACAACCAAGTGTTCATCCTCAGGAAGACTTGTACATGCAGTTTTTGCATGTACAAGTCTTCCTGAGGATGAACGCCTGGTTGTTCAAATCAAGTCGAAGACAATATAATTGAATGAAATCTTTAAAGAAAAAGTGTGTATTTTGTTGGTTCTTATTACGTATGTAACGCCTTGTAGTTGCAAAATCTATGTCGCACCGCCCCTCAATGATGGAATTATACGTACCCGTACAAGGACCGTTACTATCCACTTTGCAACTTGTCATATCAGTTCAGTTTTAAGTATTTCGTAATAATAATTCAATTCAGGTCTTGTTTATTACCATGCTGTGTCAAAAGACAAATGACCCATGACAGAAATAGCACAGCATAAAGTACAAATAACAACGGACAGTAAACAGGACATACATGAAGCAAAACAAACAAAAATAATTAAATAATTGGGACACCTTAATTATGTTAAACTAAAGATATCAGATCTGAACTAAGTGTGTTAATTTGCCTGTTCTACAGGATGTAAAAAAGAAGAACATGATGATAATAATAATAAGAAGAAACAATAGTTGCATAAATGGCACAGTAAATTAAGGTTGATAAGTATTTGTGACTGAATGAGAAAATCGCAGGATGATAACAAAAACAGTAAGAACGGGCTGTAATCTGTAGGTGTCAGTACAATCCATTCCTAATGTGTCCATAGAGGAGGCCAAGGCCCACCGATGGCTGAAGAGTTGATGATGGTGATGATGAATGTGTCTGTAAGCACTGTAGTGGTTACTCATTTTCAAACTGCATTTAGAGCCACCATTTACATGTAGTTTCAAATGCTGATTTTTCCCTCTTCACATTGGCTCTTGACTTAGGTCTGTGATCAACAGCTTTAACCATTTACAAGCCTAGTGGTAACAACATCACCAGCTCTAACATGAAAACACGTATTTTTCTCACTTGGTGGGTTTATGTGCTTGGTGTATTGTCATTATTTTATAACAAGTATTGCTCACCACTTGCTGGTAGTAACAGTGGGAACTAGCAAACCGTAGTTGTCGGATGAAATAAGAACCAAGTATCATTCTCACAGCAGAAAATGATCATTTTTCTGTAGAGCATTAGCCTACTACTGTTTATAATTGGGGGCTGGATGTATTTTCTTTGAGGTACAAACTGAATCTTTATGTATGGGGCGTTATATTATCAGACAAATATTGTATGTTACTGTCTGCTACTACACCTCGGTGAATGTGGACGGTCGGTTCAGTTGGCTAACGATGAACGAGCCAGCAGGGAGTGGCAACCGATAGTTGTCAGATAAAATAACGACTCTACGTGATGTAGATAAAAGTCAGAAGTTGACTTGTGACTGTATACCGAATACCGAAAAGGCAGTACAGTAGAAATCCACTTATCCATACCCCGGTTATCCCGATCGGGTTTACCCTCGGGGTAAATTTGTGGAGAATTCTACAAAACTAACTTGCCTTGAAATTACCGGTTATCGGATCAAGTAGAGTACAGTGTTACGGCTTCTAGAACTTCAAGTCAGGCGAGGTCGAAAGGTTTAGACGCAGGTACATACTGTAACTTCAAACTGCCAATGTAGACTATTTTCAAAGAAAATTAGGGGAATTTCTGCATATCCGGATGGCGTGCCGTCCCCATTAATCCGGATAAGTGGACTGCTGCTGCACTTGAGTAGTGACTGTATACCGAATACCGAAAAGTCTGATGTTCGCCAATTCTTTCGGAGAACATATTCCAGTTTTGTCCAGTAGGTGCTCAGTTATACATGTACAGTATCTGCTGGATACCGTCAAGTTCATGCAGCCATGTTTCCCCCCTGGAATGAAGCATTCTTGAAACAAAGCAAATAATCATCCAGTGTCAGAACATATCCGCCTTCCATCGAAACGAATGTTCGTTACCGTGCTTACAAAAACCTGCCTCTATACGTGTATGCAGCCAGTTGAATCCATTTTTATGTGTGGTAGGACGCGTGTGGGTCAAAACAAAGAACGTCATATGCGGAGACCATGTCCGTCCGTCTGCCCTTGACCTAGTATCGGCAACTCAACCATTTGTCGAATTTTCGTGAAAACCAGTATAGGAGTTCTGTAGAAAAGTTTCCGTGCCAGCAGAGTTTGTGAAAATCGGACTGTCAACATTTGTACTCTACTTACGGTCATAACTGAATTTCTAGCTGTATTTTCCACACTTATTGTCCGATTTAGGTAAAATTCGGTATAAGAGATCTACACATAATACTGTTGGGCATTTCTAAGTTACATGAAAACCGGCTCAGGGATTGCCGTACTGTTCTGTGGGGACATAAATACAATTACAGGTACACATGTACCGTTAAACAGCATGATATTCTGACAGTAAATAGCGCCTTGGTGAAATGCTGCGTCACAGGGTGCTCCATTTGCTGTCTTGTTAAACGTTAATGGACTTCGGCTTCAAATAATTCAGCACCAGCTAATATTTCGATAGGCGTTGGAACGGGAGCCGGTATAGCGAGTAGGTCACGGGATGGACGGTCCGGGGCTCGAACCCCACCAGTGACAAAAAAAATTATATATTTTTCCAAAAGCCGTCCAGATCGGCCCCGGGCCAACCTGACTTCCCATGCAATGGATGCTGGGGTTCCTTGCTGGGGGGTAAAGTGACTGGAGCGTGATATTGACCACTCACCTCCAGTGTTAAGAATGAGTGGAGCTGTACTTCTTTTCTCGCTGTGTGCCTTCGTGGCGTGGACAATGACAATTTTACGTTTTACCTTTGTGATTATTATCTATATTGGTTTGCGTATTTTGTTTTAAGAAATCAGTGCTTTAACTTTGAGACGATTAAACAGTTTTGCTGTCTTGTGTGTGTTGCACGCACGCACACACACATCTACGTGCACGCACACACGCACATTATCTGAACCAGCACCTCGTTTCGTAACACAAATATACAGTGGCTTGAACCTGCTGCTGGCAGTTAGAAACCTCAAAATGGCTGTCACTCACGCCTCTGAGTGAATCACTGCATCGCGCTGGTAAACGCTGGAGTCGTCCAGGTTTTAGAAATTTCTGTATATGTGTTTATTTTCCAACACGGTGAAAAGGCGTAGTAAAGTTTATCCTGTAGATAGTAAACTAACCGGAAATGGGGCACGAGGGGGGGGGGTAGTGGCTTCGGTTATTACGAGTTCGTAGTTTAGATCTGGCTCACAGTTGTTTAGATTGACTGAGGAAACTCGCAGCCAGGTGAGGCCATCTGTGATGCATTTGCAAATTGTGTAGGGTGTAACTCAACGATTTTCGCGTTCGGTTTCCTCGTTTCATCTGGGTCTGTGCACAAACAGCGATTATTTCCATATACAACATTAAAAGAACGATCCTTATAATGGAGGTGCACTGTGTTTACTGCGCGGTACGAGCTGAAAATGTTAAACCAGTTCTGCCTGACACAGGATTAACACTTGTTCGATGGGACGATTGAATGGGTGAAAATGGTGTCTTGCCGTTGCCAGATAGCTCAGTAAAGATAGTGACTGTGCTGTTGATGGGCTACCATGGTGTGATATGCGGCATGGTTGGGGATATTTTTTCCCCACAGCTTTCAGACGGACTGTAGTTCACATCCAACCTCCTATCCGGTGGATACCCGCAGTAAAATAGCGAGGGTGTGGGTGTAACCGCTTTCCGCGGGTTTTTATTACAATTGGCTGGATGTGATGGTAAGGTAACGCATAAATGTGCACTTCAGCAGCTGATAGTCGTTCGTCTGATCAAAGGAGCCCGAATGTTCATCACCATGCCCCCAGAATTTCGACCCCATCTATGCTTGTGTCTGGCGAGCAGTTACTTTCCTTCATATTTTCAAGCTGAAATTGGGTGTGCATTTCTGATCTCTCCCTGCGTGGTACATGCCACGCCCATCCCACATGTCTTATTTGTATTATCCTAACAGTTTTCGGTGACGTTTAGAAATCTTTCAATTCTTCCTAGTGCAGTTCTCTCCCTACTTCAATCACTTTCTCAACTTTAAAACAAAATGCTGTCCTCAGCTCTCTTTTCTCAGATGTCCTCAAAGAATGCTCTTCCGTAGGTCGAGACGCCAAGTTTCACCCCACATAGAAGAGCTTTGATTTTGTATCTGTAGATAAATTACATGGAGCTAAATGTCAAAGCGTCATGTTGCTCTGGATCACAATACTGTCATATATTTCAGGCTATGCGAGTTTATTGGCTTTTGTCGCTATGTGTTTCATTACGAAAGTGTCGTCACGCGCTGTGCGTGTCAAGTTTACTTATTGCGTTGCTCCTGCACTCTGTTTTTTTTTTAAGTTTAAATCGAGGTTAAAATTAGAGCTAAAATTCTGTTAGGATTAGGCCCACACAAAATCAAATGCTCCAAAGTATATGCGTGTCTTCTGGCGTCTGTTGTTTATGCATCTTGACATATTCTTGCTGTAATCCTTGGAGCTGGCTAGATAATATTAAAGTTAATCATGAAGGAATTGTGTGTGGACTGGATTAAAGTGGCTGAGAACAGGGTCCATTGGCTGCATTTTCCGATCGCAGTACTGAGCGTTGGGGTTGACGTAGTTGAGGAGCTGCTGAGGCTAGCTGATGGACTGCAAAAACGACTGTATTCCTTCTGCAGGGAATCAGCACTTCAGACTGGCAGGCGTCGCAGGTTGCAGTACCGCGCCGACACTCTCCCTGCAGCTGCTTATTTGCATGACGATTCGTCCATGTCCGGCTCTTAGTAATAACGTTTGTTTGTATGCCAAGTGGCAGTTAAAACGAGCGACATTTTGACGTTCTGTGATTTAGTCACAACGCTCAGCTGTCCAAATGAACCTGATCGTTCCGTGGGTTATTGACTCACCTTACTTCCTACAGCCAGTAATAGCCACATGACAGACGTGCGAACTTGTGAGGTGGAAGCGAAAATCAGCGCCACTTAATTTAGCATCCTCATGTGATATGTGGTAAAATGGTATCGGAAAGTAAACTGCTATATTTATGGCGCTTTGTTTTGTAGCATTTCAGACAGCAGGCTGAACAATCTTCAAATCCGCGTTGAGCTCCCGGTTTGATGTCAGTTAGCGACAAAAGGCCGGAGCTAGGTGTGTCAAGTTGGGTGTGGACATGGGCCGTAAACATGTGAAATGAGACAGCAGTTGTAAATAAGGTGCCGGTGAGAAACGTTGAGTTTATGTGCGACGAATTTAATATGGTACATCGACAAGATCAAATCATAAAAGGAAGAAAAAGCAGGACAGACCAATATAATACAGTTCAGTTAGCAAGGAGAGTTAAAGGGAGACAATTCTACAGTGCAGTGTCATGCAAAAGGCGTGAAAAGACGTTTTCACGCCAGATAAGGCAGTTTAGTAATGATCCACAAAAATGCAACTGCTGGCGTAAAGTGTCAGTAAAAAGGACAACATTTTTTTCTTTATGTGCCATCGTCTCCGCAGAACAAATTTGCAATTGATGGCGTATCCTGCAGAGTTCCGTGTTAGCATGGACAGCTGACACCGCAAAGAAGAGTCTTTTAGACATGTTCTACCATTTTTATGGCGTAAGCAGCTTCGGCGAAATTTGGCCTGCATGTGGACGACATGAAGTTGCATACACATAATGGAGAATGAATACGTGTACTTGTAATGATGTGTATGATTGTATAATTTTACTTGTGCCGCTAACATTGAGGGAGGAACGTAGGCTGAGGGTGCTTGAGAAGTGTTCGAGGAGAATATTTGGATCTAAGAGGGACGAGGTAACAAGGGAGTGAAGAAAACTACATAATGAAGAGCTTCATGATCTGTACTTCTCACCAAATATTGTTCGGGTTATAAAATCGAGAAGAATGAGATGGGCGGAGTATGTAGCGCGTATGGGGGAGAAGAGAGGCGTATACAGGGTTTTGGTGGGGAGACTGAGGGAGTGAGTCACTTGATAGACCCAGGCGTAGATGGAAGGATAATATTAAGATGGATCTTCAGGAGGTGGGATGTGGGGGGTATGGACTGGATCGAGATGGCTGAGAATGAAACGGGGGGAATTTCTTGACTAGCTGAAAAACGGTTAGCTTCTGAAGTAGGACTCTGCTGCGTGGAGTGAGTGAGTAAGTAAGTGAGTACTTGTGCATTTTTCTGTATATTATGCACAATAGGAAATACTGATGATCATTGGGAAAAAAAATTATTAAAAAATGCAATTTGCAATGTAGGCTAGGGTGTCGCTATTTATAAATTTTTACAAAATGAATTAGTGATAAAATGTATGTCTCCGTAAGCAAACAGCTCGCAGGTTTTTAAAATGGCTTTGGTGTTATGTTATCGCTTTGTTCAGGAAAGGACGATAGACGTTCTGTCATTTCATTTATGTCTGCGGGCCTCATTGCGGTCCTGGTCTGAAAGATTCTGAGCGTCAATAAATAGACCTGTCCAATAGGGATGGGGGAAACAAATTTTAGACCAGGGTAAATGTTATTAAAAATAGTAGCCTACTTCATCGTGCTGCCTCCTGTCAGACATGGTATAATATTACGTCAATATGGTTACGTGCATCATGGGCGTGTGGAAGGAAACGTTTGTAGCAGAGAGCCGCGAACTTCCACTGGATAGGCTTCACTTTGTTGGCGTCAGTGGATGTGATAAAATTACAGATATCAGAGGCCACTATTACTTTGGGTCTAACTGGGGTGTGGTATAACGTCATTAAATAATAAGATGAAGGAAAAGAAGAGACTACAGTCCGAACAAGAGACAACAACTTTATGGATTCTGAAAATACAAGGTGTATCCTGGAGTTTTTTTTTTGCAAACATTTCAGATGCACCTTGTATATAATCGGGACACGCGGTGGTGCAGTTGGTTGAGGCACTGCGCCACAAGCCAGAAGGTCGCGGGTTCGATTCCTGGTAGTGTCACTGAAGTTTTTATTTGGCATAATCCTTCCGGCCGCACTGTGGCTCTCGGGTCTGCTCAGCCCGTAACAGACATGAGTACCAGGAATATTTCCTGGGGGGGGGAGGGGGTGAAGTCGGCCGGTGTAGGGCTGACAACCTTACCACCTTCATGTGCCAACTGTCTTGAAATCTGGGAGCCTCGACCTCCTGGGACCCTCAGGGCCTGTTCAGGTCTGTACAAGGATTGGTTTACCTTTACCTTTACCTTTATGTAATCATAGTCAACGTGACGATGAAAGTAAAGTTTAACAGAACTGGCCACTTCCGTAGGAATAGCCAGTAGAGTGACCATTCGGACAGATTCAATGTGCACGTTTTCAGACTGGGAGGACAATGTCACGTAAACTATCCGTTAAATCACCCTTTTGTAATTATTTCTGTTTTGTGCAATTTACGGAGTTTGAAATTTTTTTTTTTTTTACTGTTATGGCCGACACAAATGAAGTTTTAAGAAACAATGTAATTACAAAGTGAAGCGGTGTTTCTGATAGCTTAGTAATAACGACATACAGCTAATTGAAGAAGTACATTGTTAGGTTATGGTCTGGAGATGGCTGCCACGAACTAAAACTAGTAGTCGATTGTGTGTCAGTCGCCATGTTCAGTCTCACGTAGTAAGTGTGTAGAGCTGTTTAAGGGGGAAGTAACTGATAAGTGCAAGGCTGTACAGGTTTTTGCAAAAATGTAGGAGCCACTCCAGAACTCTAGGCGACAGAACGATGACCCCTCAGATATCAGTCGCCACCATACAAACCTAGTCGCCACGGCGACGTGGCGGCCGGCTTTAGTGCACCACTTTGTTAGTGCGATAAAATATAGTTCAGAAATAGTAAATTACTCGTGTTTGTAAAAATAATAATAGTTATAATAAATGAATATGTAGCACCAGGTGACCGCCTCTGTGGTCTAGTGGTCAGAGTTTCTGGCTACAGATACAGAGGTCCCGGGTTCGATCCCCGGCGCTACCAGATTTTCTGAGTGGTAGTGAGTCTGGAACGGGGTCCACTCAGCCTCGTGAGGTCAATTGAGGAGCTACTTGAATGAAAAAGGTAGCGGCTCCAGGTTTAGAAAACAGAGATTAACGGCTGTGGGGACCCGTTGCGCTGACCAC
>Ga0123352_10001424_pt1 | contig 31729 bp, 23 predicted proteins | sample TergutLab28metaG_FD_89700 | JGI IMG/M metagenome (GOLD analysis project Ga0123352, IMG submission 89700) | Labiotermes labralis P1 segment gut microbial communities from Petit-Saut dam, French Guiana - Lab288 P1 | ecosystem: Host-associated > Arthropoda: Insects > Digestive system > Gut ...
AACCTTAAGAGAACCCGAAAAAAAAGGGGGGGGGGGGGATATACAATTGATCAAGAGCTGGAAGAACAAGTGCCCTCACCTCATTGTCTCTACTGTGGTAAGCAATCACTCAGAGGGAACAAAAATTTATAATTCTCTGTACATACTTAATAAAAATCCATAGAAATTCAAATATATTTCTTACAACGACAGATGGACATTTCATTACCAGTTCCCGACATGAGGGTTTATATTTTTATCAATCAGGAGTATTTAAACAATCCAGAATGACATATTACTTCAAACCATTTCATAAACTATAAATTTGAAGGCAAGAGTATATCATTTTCACAGAAATTCTTCCTTTAAGAAAATTATTAAAATTGTATACTAAGCTTAGAAACATACCAAATCTCGCAAAGAGTATTTATCATCATCCGCAAAGTACCGCATTCTTTTCCCTCCAGCATGTGTCTCAATCTTCTGCTTTCTCCTCCTACCACCTACTGGCTCTGTATGTTGACCAAAATGTTGAAGGGGGTGTACAAACCCCCGGGAGTCTGTTCGGGTGAGAATTACAGTTTCTTCTTCCTCTGCTGCTGGAGTGCCCTCTTTTGTTGTACCTCTCATGGCACGAGCTGCATCCAGCTTCTTCTTAAGTTCCTTTGCTAAAGTCTGCAAGAAATACGGAATTCTGAATACATGTAGTTTTATACCATTCATGCAAGAAGTACAAATGTGGAGCCTATCGTGAAGCTGACATTAATACGTAACTACATTAACAACATGGGAGGAATTGATATTTCTGGTACACTCTGACAAAGAATTTCAGAAGGAAGTTGACAAAATGTTGGTGGAAGTCATGTTGGTTGCTTAATGTTCATATTTTGAAGAGCTAAGAACAGCAGAAACCTTTGAAATAAAATACAGATAGGAACTGGTACTGGAGGTGAATGGTTACATCTGCAAAAATCGACAGAAGAAAGATGTCTTGGACAAGTGATATGGAAGAGAAGCTTGACAGCGACACTTCATAAATCCAAAAAGCAACTACCGAAAATGTACCATCTAAATGAATAGCAACAGAGAGAACAATGACAGGAAGGAGACTTGATTGATCTACAATCTGTGTGCCCAGAAAGCTTGGATTACATCCTAGACTTTATTGTCAAGGGTATACCCAAGAAACTAAAAAAGGAAAAGTAAAGTCTTCCCTGTAGGGGGGGTGGTTCACTTCCTGCCCCCGTAATTTTACCCCCAGGAAGTATGCCTCGTACCCATCAAAAAAAAAGAGGATGGGTGGGCCTCCGAGCCAGTCTGGACATTTTGGAGAAGAGAAAAATCTGCTGCCTCTACCAGTATTTGAACCCTGGATCATCCAGCCTATAGCCTAGTCCATTTACTACCTATGCTACCCCAACTCCCATCATGCTCAAGAAAAGTATCAAATTAAACTGAAGTCTGTAATATCAGTATCTGCATACTAGGTGTTTGCTTTTAACATTATAGTAATTCTGTTTTGGTTAATTTACTTTTCTCTTATTGTTAATTGTGCACAAGATTTTTGCAGTTTTTGTAATAATAAACATAATTACCTTAAAATACTAAAAAATGTCAAGAATAAATTATCATAGAATTTTGAAATGAACAACACTGTGACATCCAGTTCAATGAAATCAGTCCATTAACTGATGGCTTTTTAACAAATGAAGTTGTATTCCTTATCTCCAACAACATGCTGCATTGCAAGAATCTTACTACTTTCATTTATGGGCAGGTTATCCCATTTTTTAACCACTAGTCAAGTTCCACAGACAAAGCAGAAAGAGTAAACAAGTGTAATGACCAACAGCACGCAACTGAAATTAAAATCAATTTTAATTTTCCCCTTCACATCCATATACAACACATATAAACAAACCTCATTTCCCAGAATTTCTGCTTTAATAAGTTTGGCCCCAAGATCATTCATTTCTTTATCTGTGAGTAGGCATTGAGCTTCTGCAGTTTCCTCTTTCTCAGCCTGTGAGTCTGAAGGTGAAGATGCAGATGAAGACTCTGTTTCTGTATAACGTTTTGCGTCTTCACAGCTACTTGTTTTCATACTAGTTAGGCTATCTGGAGATCTAAGTCTTTCAGAGTCTTTCTTTCTCCAGTTTCCTGATGACACAGGATTTCTGTGACTGCTAGGAGCAGAAACACTATCCACCTCTTTTCTAGCAAAATCTTGCCTTGATGTATCTCCTCTTCCTGACATGTCAGGTTCTTCTTTGGGTTTCTGAAAAGCCCATGACATCTCAGAATACCGACTTCTACTCGATGAATGACCACCTTGCTTATCATGTTTTCTATACTGCATGTGTCCATCAGGATTGGGTGTCTGGGAAAGTTTTGAACCTGTATGAATTCTACCATGCTGAGTTCCATCTGAATGCTTCTGATGATCATTTGATTTTGTATTCAGTCTATCTACAACTCTTCTTGTACTTTCTGTATCATACTTGTCTTTCTTCCAGCCACTTCTCCCTTCACATTTGTTCCTCTCATATTTCGTTCCACTACCTTGCTTTCTATTCTTTCTCTCTGCCTCTTCCAGCATTGTCTCCAGTTTCTCTAAATTCTGAAAATCATGAACATATCTCTAAAAGTTCTGAGTGTCAATAATATAAAAATTCCATGTGTAATTAAGACAAAATAATAATAATGGAAGTACACAACACAAAACCAGCAACAATGTGAATGATAATTCTCAAAATGTCACTGGAATGTAAATCCTCATCAAAAACAAGTGACAAAGTTAGATATGACTAGCTGCATATTTGTAATGCAGGTAAAAAAATGGGTTTCAAAGAAGTAACCACAGGACCAACAAAAATCACAAAGAAATACAAATGCTAGGCACTGAACTGCAAGCTTAGCACATCCTTTAATATCAATGACCATTACTGTGAAGCAAATGGCTCTTACTTAAATTTAAAAAAAAAAATATATATATATAGGCAAAAGATTTGTATCAGAAGGACTTCATCTCACCCCCCACCGTTCTGCTGCTACCTCTTCCACACTTCTGCCTTCATTAGCTGCTTTTTCCTTAGTGCGTTTCAAAGCTCGTTGCAGCCAATCAACACCATGATCACCTACAGATTTTATAGGCAGTGTTTGAGACCCCCTGTTGCCAAACTCTTCAGCTTTCTTCTTCTGGGGTAAACCTGTTCCTCCATCCCTCCAGTAAGGATTCAGCTCACGATCAGTTTGCCCCAACTAAACATTCAAATAGTATTCGCATTACTCGGTGTTTATACGGGCTAAATTGAGGTAAATCTATTACACTATCCACCTGACCTCAAAAATACTGAAAGAAATATGAAAAGTAATCAAACTGGTGTGTATGTTCATAATTAAAATTCCCTTCATAAAAAAGGAATGAAAGACTTAAATTAAGGTGGGCCAATGGAAGTTTACAATTCTACAATACAATTATCAAATGCAAAAAATACACTCATAAATATACACTTTTTTTTATTTCCATGGCATTTTGGAATATCAAACCTCAGTACTGCACATTGAAACTCTCTTATCTCAATGTCAATGCTGCTTCATTTCTTAAAATCCATATCAAAATTACACTCCAAGTGACATGTTTCCATCAGGTATCATCATCAAAATGTTGTGTATCTGTTTCTCTCAAACATGCAAAATGCACATCACAATACCTTGATGCAATAATTGAAATTTTCATGGCCTTTTGAATTGTGACATTGTGCAATCTTATTCGTGAATATCAACATCCTGGTGGAATGTGCATCCATATTCAGGACTGAAGTACTACGGTAAGGATGTGGTCAGGTTATATGTATAGGTGTCTGTACACTCCTCTTGCAACTGGATTTTCTTCACATATAATTTTTTTGCATCCTAACCAGATGTATGAACCTTGTAACTTCACAAAACCTGCTTTACACTAACAGTGAAATATTTTCTAAAACCAACTTACAAATATCAATAAATTTCACTCATCAATAAACACGATGGTCCCATATAAAATTTCGTGTATCAAATCTCATGAAATATGTTACACATACATCAGGAAACATGAATCCACAGTTGCAACTCAGTATTAACTGAGGGAAGAAATAAAAGGACAAAATCCCCACACTCTTCAACAGCATTTAAAAACCATCACCTGCCTCAATGAATGAATGTGTGTTATGAAGAACATAATGATAAGCAGGTGGATGTCTTAAAATTTCATAGATATCATTTCTTGTAATAAGAATACAGTAATTACTGTTAAGTAAACTACATTAATACAGGTATGCACACAGTGCATAATGAATGGTATCAACTCACTGTATCAAGCATGCATTTGTTTTTCTGTCGCTGCTCTTCTACCTTACTCAGTCGACCTGACTGCTTTTTTAGCTGTTCACTTGTCACACAAGGAAACAAGCCTGGCAAATTCATCCATTCATCTCTCCTTGATGGACCTCCACTTTCCTCTGTAAATACATTTCCACACTTCTTTTACAGATTTATAACAACCTTCCTAACATCTACAAATGAAATGGTCAGACAAGGATACTGGAGCAATGACGTGTGTGGACTCACCTGTATTGAATGCCACAGTGTTAAGTGTGTTTATACATATATGTATATATATATATATACACACAGGGTAAGTCCCTCTGGGATTTCCTACCTCTGCAGTACAGTAGCCGGGATGGTCACACCGAAGGGGAGCATGTCAACAGAGGGAGACACTCCAAGTTTCTGTCCTACCTTACAGGTGCTCGATATGTTCACCCTTGGTGATGCGGCAAATGTCAATCCTGTAATCGAGTTCCTGCCACACACGTTGCAACATCTGGCGGTCGATAGCAGCGACTGCCTCCATGATCCTTTGTCGCAGCTGTAGTAAATCACATGGCATAGGGGGCATGTACACACGATCCTTTATGTAACCCCATAAGAAAAAATCACAGGGGGTTAGGTAAGGTAACCACGGAGGTCAGGTAAGAAGAGGAGAGTCATTGTGAGAAGCGCACCCAATCTAGCGACCGGGAAGATTAGCACTGAGGTGAGCACAGACGTCAAAATGGAAGTGTGGTGGGGATCCGTCATGTTGGAAAATGAAGTCCTCGCTATCTTCCTGTAATTGTGACATTAGCCACAGTTGCAGCATGTCCAGGTAGTTGATACTGGTAACAGTTGTCTCCACAAAGAAAAATGGTCTGCAGACTTTGCAAAAGAAAACAGCACAAAACACATTCACCTCAGGCAAATCACAGATGTGTTCCATTGTTGCACGAGGATTTTCCATGTCCCAAATGCATACATTGTGATGGTTCACCTTACCACACACACAAAACATCGCCTCGTCACTGAAAACCAGCTTCTCAGCAAACCCATCTTCCTCTAGCTGCTGTTTGAAATCCATGAAGAAGTGAAAATGAAGATTGTGATCCTGGGGATTCAGCGCCTGCAAAAGCTGCAGCCGGTATCCTCTCATGTGAAGACATTTGTGCAGAATGCACCAGACACTTGACTGAGGCATTTGAAATTCCTGGCTCTCGCGATGTGTTGACTTCTGAGGGCTCCTGACAAACGTTTCTCGCACATGCTCAACAGTCTCAGCCAATGGCCCCAGCCAGCCTGTTCGTTTCACAGAGCACAGGCAGCCACTCTGCTGGAATTTCATGTACTGCTCACCAATTGTTTCGTCCGTAGGTGGTTCTGTGTGGTACATGGTCCGAAACCTCCATTGCACCATCACAATTGACTCAGTTTTGGTAAATTCCAAGATACATAACGCTTTCTTATTCCCTGTCCATGCCATGTTTCGTCACGACTGCCCCCAGCAGTGAATCCTGCAAGTATGCCATGGTGCCTAGTACACAAAAAAACTTGGAGAGATTCTCTACCTATTAATATGCTCCTTTCTGCTGTGTCTGTCTTGGTTGTTGCACAGCCAAGTTCGGAAGTTCCAGAGGGACTTATGAATTACCCTGTATATAACCATTCTACAATCTCTTTCATACACATCAGCATTGTTCATGAGTGTTGTAATAGCAGCAGAAGTTTAAAAGGAGGTGGAAGGTGGGAGAATACGTCTTGGAGAAATGCCAATGTAACTGGGGTAACAGGTGACAGTTACACAATGCCGATTGTTTGCATGGGATTGACCATATATATTTACACAACTGCAACTTGTATACTACTTTGCAGCTGAACCTGGAAAGTGCACACACACTTTCAAAGATGGCAGTTCCGCCATTTGACCTTTAACTGTTAGGATATACTCTTATCAAAGTGTAATATCCGAGGTGTGCGTTATACACAGAATTCAAGGTGTGTTTCCTGCAGACCTCAGCCAAAGAATTTGTCCTTCGTAGGAAATCAAGTTGAGGGATGTGAGCATGATCCATTCCTATTCTACCAAATAATGTCCAAATTTCAATACTGTACCGTTATATACCTACTTCAGCTTATTAGGTTTTCTCATTTTTTTAAATTTCATAGTTTTTAAAAATCAAAAAAATGTTGATGTAAAAACCCTCCATTGCTGGTGTAACAAGCATGAAGTTACTTAAGACCTAAGAGACTGGAGCATGTCAGGCCAATTAAACAAATGTATTATTAGAAGCACTGGATGGTTTTTTATGAACTGACTCAATTAATGCAACTACGTTCTACAACCAGGGATGCACAAATTTTCTGAAAATCCAGGAGCCTCCTCAAAATTCCAGGCACCAAAAGGTTAACATGAACCAAATTCCATACTGAGGATCCACAATTATTATTGCCACTGTACAAAATTTAGTCACCATCATATCCTGGCATCCAGGATTTATGCACCCCTACTGGAACATAAAAATTCTGTACCTTTTTTATCCAGTAAAACATCACTTTTTGGCCTATATTCATCCTGACTTAGTCCTGAGTGACTTGTGCATGCCTTATCCCATGTTTTGTGAGCAGATGCTTCCTCAGAAGTGCAGACAACCTTCTCAACCCATTCCTCTTCTTTACTTTCATCTCCACTGTCCTGAAAACTTATAATTATGGGTATGACAAATGATTTTTGAGCTATATCCAGTTAACCTGCATTTCATGAACCAAATGATTTAGCTCAATTATGTATTTGATATTAACCACACATCCTGAAAGATAAATGACTAAATACAGTACAATCATTTCTAAGAAGATGAAAGCCCCCGAGCCAATCACAAAATTCACCCTTAAAAATTTTTATGCAGTTTAAGGCTCAAAAATGTTAATTTGTCTGCCAAGCTCTTCAGACTGTTTTCAAACCACACAATTTAGAATACACAACTTTCTAGGTAATAATGCTTTAGAAAGCAACAAAGTATGGAGATTGTAAACCAATTACTTACTTCATTTTTTATCTTAAAAATAATAAAACTACAGAAAAGTTTGGTAACAAATCCCAAAGTGCCAAAACTATTTTTGAATCATAAATGTAAATAGCATATTAATATTAAAATGGATCTTAACAAATTGTGTTATGGAACAGACTAAATATAACAGGCACTGGATACAATGTAGGAGTGAAATGTCAGGTTCCATAAAAGATGGCAGCTCAGCACTTGTCAACTTTTCAGTAACTATGTTGCAAGGAGTTAGTTACTTCATCATGAAGCAAGCTCATGCACAGAGCTGTTTTTTGTACTTCAGGCATTAAAAATCCCAATGCAGAGTTATTCACTTACAGAGCTAGATGATGTCTTCCTTTTAGCTTTTTTGTTTTTCTTCTTGTGTTTCTTTTTCCTAACTTTCTTTGTTTCTGCATTTATTCTTGCTTCCACAGATGGCAGCATCCACTTATCGTCACCCCTGAGCCTAGCTCTCTCATCTTTCACCTTTCTCCAATTGTAAGCTGCCTCAGCCTGGAGACATTGTTAAGATTGCAGTGTATCATATTACCCTGTAATATTATTCAGCAGATTGATGAGGTATAGAAAAATACTTAATGAGGACACTTCTATGTGTAACATCACTAACTTCATTTCTGAGACAGTTCACTCTGTTTAGCTTTCTGTAGTGCAGTCAATATAAGACAAATGGGTTGACCACAAACTGATACATGACAGAACAAAGTTTTCACTTTTCCACAGCAACCAGACCAGCTCTGAGGTCAACCCAATTCCCTATCCAGCAAGTAACAGTGGCTCTTTCTGCTGGACTAAATGGCTGGGACATAAAACTGGCCACTCACATCAATTTAGTGAAAAGGTACTAATATATGGAGTTGTATCTCTACTCCCCTCTCTATATTGATGGCATAATATTTAATTAATTTCAGAAAACCCCTTTACCTTATGTTATCTTGCATTTTGTGTTCATGCAAAGTATTAATCATAAAAGCATGTATTCTCTCAAAGTCAAATTCACACAGAAACAATCACTCTCCAAGTAAGGAACCAAAGTAATTGCATTACCTTATTCAAAATAGCTTCTCTTGCTTGTTTCTTCTCTTTCCTTTCAGCTTCTTTCACTCTTGCACTCTCAAACTTTATATAAGACATCACCATGGACTATACTTAACACCTACATAGAAGAAAATGGGTATATGAAACATAATGATCACTACAAAATATTACACTGTTACTGAAAAGTTTGTTCCTGAACAGCTTGCAGCATGTGGCCGACCACCCAGTCCCTTATGACATAACCTCTGGCAATGAAATGAACAAACCCCCTGGAGTGAAGTTAGCTGCAAAGAATGAATATACTTTTTCTCACACCGACATATGGTAAGTCCACATTAAAATAAAGGCTCAGTAAAACTACTCCATTGATCACAATTTGACAGTCTGTTTAAAGCATTATTTTTAATATTCAAACACATTTTAAAATGCTGTGACAAATATTTTTTAGTACTAAAACCTGACAACCATGGACTGCTCTCATTTGTTTTCACTGGGGAATGACGACAGGAATCCTACGTGAATAAGGGCAACTTATAAGTGCAACAGTTTATAAATACTGTCACTATTTTACACTGTTACAAAACTAACTGAAGCTGTATATAAAATCATGTATAATGAACTGAGACAAAAGACATGCTGCATGCTGGTATCAAAATGTAGCAGCAAAGGCATTACACACGTTATAATTCGTGTACGGTGAACACTTGATCAATGGAAAGTAGAATATCTCCTTCCAAGATTGAAGGTGAGTTACCCTCACTAAAATCAGCATAAATGTTTTTTGCATCAATTGTTCGCAAATGAGCTCCAAATACATATTGCAGTTACTTGCAATGAACTTTGAATGTTTGTTATTTTTAGCGCATTGAAGTATGTAGTTTCAAAATGGAAATCAAGGAAGGTCAATATCTACCTACCAGGTGTCACAGAATTGGCTCTGATGTGAAATGGGAAGAACTGTACACATTAAATAATGGGTGTTGCAAGTATGTACAACAGAAGTCGAAGAACGTACGGGAACCTGTGGGGGATCAGAAATCGCCCTCGAACACGCTACTGATAGGAGTCGTACCGTAATATGTACTTTTATTTGTACGTATATTACTTTAAATGTGTGGCAAATATTAACTTATGATTGACATTTCATTAACAATGAGGAACTTGGCTACTTTCAGTCTCGCCAGTTTTCTCACCAACCAAACACTTGAACGTATATAAACGATTTGTTGCACTTTTTTTTCGCCCCAGCATATCGCAAACAAAAATGAATTTCTGACAGGTTAGGATTTCTCACCCACTTCTCTCCCTTGTTATACGGATCTGTTTACTACTGTACATGTACCGATATCTCAAATATTCACATTATTACAACATAAACAACAATTTCGACTAAGCATTTTAATATAATAGCATTATAAGAACCTTCTTGGATTTACTGCAACGCGAACATAACGTGTACTCATTGACACCTCTTATCTGTGCTATACACCAACTGTCATCTGTGCTCACTCAACCACAGATTTCAAAGCGGTCTCTTTCTCTCTCTCGCTCTCATTGTAACTTAACAACCTTCAATTTCAGATTTAACTGCATAATGAATAGGAAATACGACTTCAGAAACAAACAAATAAGGAGGCACAACTGAAATCGAAGTGGGAAAAATAAAGGAATTGAAGTTTTGGGAATCTATTTCGCAAATATACACTCAACGTATTCGTATGGTATTCGGATCTCCAGATTGTCTACTGTCGATTATCGTAAACCATAGATCACTCTTGCTGTTTCGAATAGGGTATTGCGGTCTTTTATTTTTTGTGGTTAAGGTAAGCGAAGAAGCGAAGGATTTACAACGAGGATGACTTCGACAATTCTTCAGCTCTCTCGAGCGGGGAGAAGAGTAGCGGGGCAAGTAAAAAGATTATATGGAGAAGAAATCAAAATTGCGTATAACGTACAGCAAACTGCAAGTATGGTAAGCGGTTGTGCTATCGTTTGGTTACGAACTAATGGGGACGGATTGGAGAAGTTATTTATAAACTAGGTTGTTTGGTCTTATGACCATATGATTTTATGTATGTATGATGAAAAATTACGGAAGCTGTTAAGTTCGACATAGTCCGAATTGCATAATAGTTCCACATTTTATTTCAAAACAGGCAAGCTTTAGAACTGAGAAAGACACCCTCGGAGAAGTGCAGGTGCCGGCTGATAAGTATTATGGGTCACAAACGGTACGATCCATAAAAAATTTTCCCATAGGTGTGGAAACTGAGAGAATGCCTGTAAGTATATGTAGTATTCTCAAGGATTTTGTGTCCTTATTTGCGGGATTGTCTTGCACAAAAACGAATATTAAATCACCATATATTTGAAAACACTCGGTAACATTAGCACCTTTTCATTTAGTCAGCACTAAATACCGCAATATTCTCGGTAGGCATATTACCTTCCCAACGCTTACCAGTAGAGAGTTAGGTCAGTAAGTTATGAATTCTATATAAGTGGCACAAGATGTGGATCTGTACAGAACAACATCCCCTCTCATGAATGCCACATTGAAACTTGCATGTTGGATTATAGCCTTTTATATCAAGTTATATAAATTATAACCATCAACACACCTTAAAGATTGTCACTTTTATCTCTGTTGTATGTAGCTATGGTAAAATGTAAACAGCTGCTTGCTTGTTACCATTTTTGTAGGGTATACTAACAAAACCTATACAGCATAATAAGATTGGGTCACCAAGACCTCTGAACTTGTAATGAGGTAATCTGACACAGTGACTTATTATCTGGACATATTCACTGTCTTGAAAGCTTTTTTTGTTATGATGATGATGATGATGTGCAACCAGGAGAGTAAATAACATCACCCAAGCAGTCTGTAAATATTTTATAAACCATTTTTATGTGTTTCAAACATACTATGAGAAACCTAGCAGGGTTGTGTAATGTATTACTTGATGTTTTTATTCGGACCATATTTAGTTTGGATCTTTGTAATGTACCATTTATATTGGTTGAGTTAGTCAAGTTATTCTCATTCTGACCAGCACATTTCAAAATAATACTTTCAAACAGTTCATGACAAACTACTTCTGGATGCTCATTTACTCACAGTTTATCAAGATTGTCATTTGTTGTACACGTCCATTTTAATACATATAACCTCTACATGAGGAAGCAGTAGTGAAGGAAAAATTCTACTAGATCCATATGTTAGAAAGAAATTGATAATAAGAAAGTTATTTCAAAAGGAGAGGAGGCACAAGAGCACTAGATACAGTTAGGCTGGAGTATGTGAGTCAGCCATAAACTCTGTTAACTCACATACATCACCCTTTTCGTACTTAATTAAAATGTAGAGATAACACTGAATTCAAAAAAAGTATGAAAAGTACAGTGAAGTATGTTCTGTACCACACAATATCAAGGTAGTGAGCTAGTGAGTGAGATAGGTGGACAAATGTGGCCTCCTCTGTACGTGTGTGTCTACACAAGTGCAATCATTTTTAGCACCTTGATGCACAATGGTTTGCCACAATAATTCTTTTGTGAATATGTGGGACAGTGATTAATGACCCTGGGAATGAGGCTGTTCAGCTGTATAGTGTGCCATACTTACATGGTTATTATTATTATTTACAAGCAAGGAAAATGGTTACTGGTTGGTGTTTTTTATAGTTTCCAATAATCACAGCAATGGGCATTCTGAAGAAAGCAGCTGCCATCATCAATAAAGATTACGGTCTGGATCCAAAGATTGCTGAAGCCATTTCAAAAGCTGCTGATGATGTTATCAGTGGAAAGTTGTATACTGATCATTTTCCTCTTGTGATATGGCAAACTGGATCTGGTACGCAGACCAACATGAACACAAATGAGGTAAGGCTGGTATGTCGTAAAAAAATGTTTAGAAACTTAACCGCTTTATACAGTTTTATAAATGCCACATATTTATAATGCTGAATGTCTGTGAGTGCCACATGTGGCATTCAAAGTCTGGTTAGCCGTAATGAGAATGAGTTTTGTCTAGAAGTTGGACTGACAGGGAAACTTCATGGAGAAGTGTTTGGAGGGGAAGTTGGAAGCCTAGCGGCTGGTTTCAGATGTTTTTCAATTGTGAGAAAGACATTATTTGTTGTTTCAGAAAGGGCTAATGCATGAACATGTGACTACTAATTCATGAAAGGCTTATGCTCATGTTGTTTTATTATCATTGCATAATGTTATGCTTCTTCTCTCATACAAGATATAATAAGGGGAGCAATGATAGCATAGCTGGTGTAGTAACTGGGCTACAGGCTGGACAGTTTATTAATCATTGTTTGATTCCTAATAGAAGCAAACAGTTTATCTCTACTGCATAGTGACCTGACTTTCTCTGGGCCCTAACTAGTTTCCCATTCAGTTGGTACCAAGGGCTTTATCCCCAGGCATAAAAGTGACCAGGGTTTGAATAAGACCACTCAGCTCCATTCAGTGACAAGGTTAAGAGTGAGTTGAGCTTTACCTCTGCTCCCTCATATGCCTTCAGGGCATGCACAGAGAGAGCTGTACCAGATGTAACTATGTCAGCAATTTGGTTGTTTGATCTTATGGTGGGGTGAAACTGTGTCCCTGTGAAGCTGCAGCCTCAAATAGAAAGTGAGGTTACTGGTAGCTGTTTACCACCTGTATTGCATTCACAATTGGAAGCAAAAAATACATCTTTAGGTACCAGGCTTCTGATTTTGTTGTATGGGACCTGATGCTTTATTGTTATGCAGTCTCTTTCCTTTATGTTTTTCAACCAAAAACCTGTATTCTATAAACACCAACATAGAGACAAAAAGCACGAAAGGTGCTTACCTAGATGGGGTGGTGGTACCTTTCATTGCTTGCATGGTAATAAAAAATGTCTGTTACAAGAAAGAACACCTTTCCATCCTCTTAACTTAGACCCACTTGTTTAAGACCTTATGTGATGATGTGCTGTAATGTACATGGTAGTACTGATAACACATTAAGATTTGTGTGTAGTCCTACAAATGGTCCCTGATTTGCATTGTTTTGCTGTAATATGATAACTAAGTGCTGAGTACCACTTCTGTGAGTTTTGTAAATTGCAGTGATCTATACATGACCTCTGTACATTCTGCCTTTGTCCATCATCTCTTCATAATTTCCTTTTGTGGTTTCAGTTGCATGTGTACAAAACTTATTCCTATTACTACTTGCATACTGAACAGAAAGTTTGTTATTTATTGACAATGTCATTAGCAAGATTATATGGTGTTTGTGCTAAATGAATGCATGAGAATTGAATGGTGGTGGAATGATACTGACAGGGAAGAACCAAAGTGCTTAGAGCAAAATCTCTTGCAGTGCCACTTTGTCTACCACACATGTCACATGGACTGGCCTGGAATTGAACCTGGGCCCCTACATTGAGAGGCTGGTGACTAGCTGCCTGAGCCATGGCAAGTCCCATCAGCTATTGTCAAGGGCACTGAGAGTACCATATCCTCTGCCGATATACACGTTACAAAACCTTCATTAAATTTAACAAGATGTCACGTAGGTTTAAAGAACTTTAAATTTGAAATGTAGTTAGTAAACACAAGCCTGCAGGCAAACTTCCATAAGTACATAAAGTTGTAGGTGTGATAAGTGTGTAATGATATTTTTATTCAACTACGTGTGTGTATGGCCTCATGATAGCTTGGGGTATGTGGTGGTGCAACTGTTGAGGCACTGTGCTACAAGCTGGCAGGTTGTGGGTTCAATTTCTGATAGAGTCATTGGGATTTTTCATTGACTTTTGACTGCACTATGGCTGACAACCTTACCACCTTCCTTTGCTGCCTGTCCTAGAAATTCTGGGTACTTCAACCTCTTGGAGTCCAAAGGGCCTGACCAGGCCGGTAAAGGGGTAGCTCTTCAGCTGTTATGATAACTTACTAAAGACAAAACATGTATCTGAGTAATGACAAGACATCTGTATAATCCATTAAGAGCTGTGTACAGGCATTTCTTTGCATAAGGTGATGCAGAATGTACAAAATGCAGTAACATACAACACAGTTCTCATATGTAATATCTCTGTCATTGCTAGTTTTGAAATATCTCATTTGTTAACCATGTGGAACCAGAACCAGAACCCATGTACTCTACAAAAGACCCATTACTTTGCATTTTCTTGACTGATGACTTCAGTGAATTAACCGTTTTCTCAGCATCACCCTGCGCACCACCAATAGTCAGCATCCAGTACCAAAATGTTAATGGTGCTGGACACATTCACAGATCTAAAGAAATGCCAGAGTTGCTGGAATTAGTTTCCCAGATGTTATTGTACCATGTTTTATTTCGAACACATTTCTCTTTATTTACAGTTATAGGGTAACCCCCCTGTTTAAATGAATATAAAGGTAAAATGGATTTTTCTTGTAGACGTGTGCATGTTGTATAAAAGAATATGTAGCCATTTTTGACTAAGAACTGTTACTATTGACTATACATGAAGGGGTGGGGGGTTACTTCACTAATAATTTTATGATTAAATAAAGTAAATAATATTTCATTATTTTTATTGTGTGTTACGAATTATGGAAAAATGTAAAAAAATGTTCTCTTGAAATAATACATTTGTGTTTTTCCTAATCCCTGTGAAAAACTCAATAACAGATACTGCGTCTCTTTTTTGGCAACATGCCTGTCATATTCAGGGGTCATGTATGAAGTGATTGTTTTAAGAGTCTTCCACTTGGTTGTTAGTCTGAGAGGAACATTGCTTTCAAGCAAAAAAATAAATATTTCCAAAACTCATGGGCCACACAGGGAGCCCCAGTGGACTGCATGCAGCCCACAGGTCATATGTTGTGAAGGCTTGCTATAGACTCAGCCATGGTAATTCAAGCTTGAGGTAAAATTCAGCATTATATAAAAAATGCGCTGTGAGGCCCAGGTTTTGCTTTCCAACAAATGGCAATATTACTTTCCTCCCCCATTGCTTAGAACATTGCATTAGATGCTTTCGAAGTGTTCTGTCAGTAGTGTATAAGATAACATAGATTCATGTGCATACATATCAGTAAATACATTGTTCCACTGTACTGGGTTATTTCATTAAGTTTTATTCACTAATGTTTCATGCTGCCTTACTCCGTACAGATGTGTGGATCTGACAGCAGTGGGCCATGAGTTGAAGCTTCTGTTTCTCTGGTCACCCCTATAATAGGTACTAATTTCTGTTCCTTGGCAGGTCATCAGCAATCGTGCCATCGAAATCTTGGGAGGCAAACTTGGTTCTAAGACCCCTGTCCATCCAAATGACCATGTCAACAAGAGTCAGAGTTCAAATGATACATTTCCCACTGCTATGCATATTGCTGTAGCACGGGAGATTCATAATACTTTGGTGCCAGGTCTCGAGGTATTGCAGAAAGCTTTGGCAAATAAAGCAAAAGAATTTGAAAATATCGTTAAAATTGGGAGGACTCATCTTATGGATGCAGTACCTCTGACATTAGGTCAAGAGTTCAGTGGTTATGCAACACAGATGCAATATGGCATTGATCGTGTCAAGGATACACTGCCAAGACTGTATCAGTTGGCACTGGGTGGAACAGCAGTTGGTACTGGTCTCAATACCAGGATTGGATTTGCTGAGAAGTGTGCCAGCAAGATCAGTGAACTTACAGGTAATATGGTCCAATTTAGTGACAATTACTGTTTTCCCATTTACAGTACTATGTGGAATGAATGCATAGGTTCTTAGGCATTTGATGTGTTCCATAATTTTAGGTTTTGTTCAATTGTTCTTGGGTATCGTATGGCTGTACACTGTAGTCTTACAGCAAGAATGAGAGTATTTGATCTCTTTAGCCAAAGCTTCTTATAATAAAAGAGAGGATTTTGAAATAATTGTATCTGTACATGGTGCAATCAAATAGTTTCTGGGCTGAATTTATTTCTATATAACAACATTTAGTTTCTAATCATTGTTGTCTCCTACAAAATAGTCTCTTTGGCACTTTGTACAGTGAGCCCAGTGACCATGCCACTGTTTTATGCATTTTGTGAAGTGCATTTCAATAACCGTGTTATCTTCTGGCAGTTAGACAGTTTTCGATTTTTTTTTGTGCACACAAAAAGAACAAACTAGCTCAAATAATATTGTGTACTGTATCTGAAGGGAATATTTAACATGTAGGCTGCATTAGTTGGATTTAAAGTATTAGGTCTAGCCACTGATATAATAAGTCATAGGTTTATTAACAATTTTATATTTTTAACACCAACATTTGCTGAACACCAGTCTGCTACCTCAGGGCAGTTACATTTTAACTTCTGAACACAAAGCACACAGCTCTGCGTCTGCCTTATGTGGAAGTAGAAAAGCTAATATCTCCTCTACAGGTAACATCAAACTTTCTCACATATGGAACAAACTCCCACACTTGAAAGTCTGTCTTTTGACATAGCATTACAGTGGACAGTATGGTATACCTCTACTGCAAAACAATATGATTCTTAGCTGTCAGTTCTGGCTGAGTGGAAGCAGTCTTGATACAACAGAATGAAAGTCAAGTGTAGTACATATTCTTTGTCCATCTTATCATACACTCTACAAAAGGGTTCACACAAAAAAATGTGAGTTGGACACACTTTCATCACTCCAAGAAACCTAACTGTGTTTTAAAACCCTGCTGTGAGGAAGTGCCAAAGAAACTAACACCCAAGCTTGACTAATTCCTGTGATTAATGTGACATGCTGGAGTACCCATAAATTTACAATGGTGAACATAGGTGTAGCTTTATTTCACCAAGCTTCAAATCAAATTGAATAGTAACAGTTGTTTGAAACTCGGCAAATGTGTCCCTCGATTTTGCTGGAATCATGGTGATACAAGTTTCTTTCCCTTTATTGCCATCTTGAGTTTTGAAAAAAGAAAGGGTTGCATGGTGCTAAATCTAGTGAATAGGGAGGGTGTGGAATGGCAGTCATTTTTTAGCCAGAAATCTACGTACAGTTGAAGGAGAGTTATCATTGCCAAACACAAATTTGATGGCATGTTCAGATTGTCTTTAAAAATGCTCTAAAGTGACCCATATGAAATTCCTGACATGTTTCATGGGTAGTGGTTCTTCTGTTTTTGAGGACAATTCCTGTCACTCGATCCACATTTTTGTCTGGTTTCCTGGTTGTTGGAAATCCTAAACATTTGGTGTCTTTGACAGAGGTACACCTCTGTTGAACTTGGAAAACCACTGACAAACTTTTCTTCCTATTTTCTGCTCTCCAAAAGCTACTTTAAGTGTTTCAGAAGTTTTCATAGCATTTTTTTTCTCCAGTTTGAGCAAAATTTGATTCAGATCTGCTGTTGTTTTAAGTCTGGCATTTTCTGAGTACACTAGTATTGCAACAAAATAACACACACTTGCACTTACCAAGATACTACAAGATTCTTTTCCAAGCAGTCTTTACTGTATCTACACCTAGTGATAGAGGTTTGTGTTAGCAGCAATAATGTCATCTCATGGTCACTCCAGAAACTACTTGATTGCTGCAGGTGTTTTTATTATTTAGGGTGAGGGGAAACTAAGAGAGCATCTTGTAGTTGGGAGAGTTTAACATGACTAATCCACACAGTCGGTAATGATGATTAATGTGATATGATTTTTCAAACCATCTGGACATTGTGGAGGTCTGCAGTACCATGTCCTGTCTCCATAAAGTGGGGATGTTAGATACCCAGCCACACAAGAACACTCTGTACTCTGAAATCTTTCAGCCCAAGCCTTATGTAATGATGTCTGAACCTCATGCTGTATTGTCATGGTGGTGAGACAAATGGTCCAGACAGTAGACAACAAATAATGAGTGGTGTATAAATCTGCTTATGCATTCTCCTTGTGTTCCTGTCAGGAGGGAGGTGAGCATAGTGGCATGTGCAGCCAACACCCGAGTGTACATGCGTTTGTGTACATCTTACTGTTCCACACATTCAACATGATGTGAAAAACATCATATGTCCCACCTTCATCCACATTGCATGATGATCTTGGGTGTGATCATCATATGTTTGATTTTGTGGCATATGCACACAGTATATGACCTCCAAGTCAGTGTAACCAATATTTATATGCCAGTTAAAAACATTAATTGTTTTTGTTCCTTCAGCTGCACATTAGATATCTTCATGTCTGTGCTATTTTAGTTACATCACTTTAGGACCATAGTGACTGGCCAGTAAGCCTGGCATCCTTAATACCTTTTACAGACATATAAATTTGTAAATACCATAGCAGGTGGCCTTAGATTTTACCACCATTTCCCTTTACAGTCTAATGTATGAATGCATGGATGGGAACATTGTGGTTTAGTTTTTCATTCTAGTGTTTGTTTTTTTTACATGGGTAGTCTTCAAGTTCTTAACTGAACTGTTACTTCTCAGAAGTTTTATCTACTAAAGAACAGCTGTTTCTGCTTGATTGTCGTGAGTGAGCCTGCCCTATTGACTTGTTCCATGTAGTCTTACTGTTTTGATCATATAAACACCCTTCTGAGGCTTTTTAAAGAAGTATGACAATGTTCTCATTCCCCAAGTTATTTGGGAACTTTAATTATGTATTCTATCATAACATTTTTTACTTTTAAGTGTGATTGTATATGTATGCATGTATGTATGTGGATATATATATTCACGTGCGCATGCACAGACACACACAAAACATGTATTATATTATAGCATACTTATTTTAAACCAGGTCTTCCATTTGTTACGGCACCAAACAAATTTGAGGCTCTGGCAGCTCATGATTCAATGGTAGAAGTGTCTGGAGCACTCAATACAATTGCGTGCAGCTTAATGAAGATAGCCAATGATATTAGACTCCTGGGATCAGGGCCTCGATGTGGTCTGGCTGAGATCATGTTACCAGAGAATGAACCTGGCAGCAGTATCATGCCAGGTCAGTGTATATTACATTATTGCCTGCATGCTGTACCTTGTAGTTGAAGTGATTTTTACAAAGCATTTGTCATTAATTCCTGTACATGTTAGTGTATTCTGTTCTGACATTTGTAAAACTTATTAGTAGTCTCACATACTAATTTGCAGTTTTGTTTGCTGTTGACTTTACAGGCAAGGTCAATCCAACACAGTGTGAGGCAATCACAATGGTGGCAGCTCAGGTTATGGGTAATCATGTTGCTGTTACTGTTGGTGGCAGCTATGGACAATTTGAACTCAATGTTTTTAAGCCACAGATAGTCTCAAATGTTCTGCGTTCAATACGACTTATAGGTGACAGTTGTAAGGCATTTACAGATAATTGTGTATCAGGCATCAGAGCCAATGAAGAGAGAATTTCGAAGCTGCTGAATGAGTCTTTGATGCTGGTCACAGCCTTGAATCCTCACATTGGTTATGACAAGGCAAGTATTTGTTTTTGATTTTTATGAAATGTGTTAAATATCAAGTCAGAACCTTATGAGGAAGGAGTTTCATGTAATATGTCAGCATGTATGTATAGGGAGGACGTGATTTACATTGTTTTTATTTATGCAAATTTTCACTTACACATTTTATTAATTTAGGCATGTTCTAAATTTATGTGGTCAGAAATATACATTTACTCAGTTTGAAATGAACCCTCAATGCACAGTGTGAGAAATCCGAGCTGCTGTATTGGTACAATACCCCCTATGACTTCTTCACTCACCTCGTCTTTGCCACCAGCTCCTCTAAGCTTGTCAAGTGCAGCAGTATATGTGGCTTTCTTACTACATATTTATTTGTCTCAGTTTTAAGTTTATTTTCTACTGCAAATTGTTGTATTCCACTTACTATATTGTATACTGTATGACAGTTTGAAATTTTCGTGGTGTGAGGTAGGCTGATAGAGGAATTTTCTCTCGCTAACCTGGACAATTCAGGGAAAATTGTTCTCATATTCAATGAATTTTATTTACACAGTAGTTTGTAGGAGAGCTTCTTTCCTTACCTTTCATCCATTCAGGCACCTGCCACTACATTAAGATCCTGTGCATTGAAGCAAAGAGCCAGTCTTGCCACTTTGCCCATAGGAATATCTGCTGCACATTTCTTAGTAAATGCCTGAGAACCACTGCTTATAATTCTGAATTATCAATGCATCGAAACTTTTTGTTGCCCCTGGCCTGCTGTCCTTAAGTTTGCAGATTCAACCCTCTCTTTGTTGCTCAGTGTTGTGAGGCAGCTTGAAGTTAAACTGTAGAATTTATGTGTTTCCCATTTACTTTTCTCTCCACATACTTTGGTAATTTTCAACTTTATACTAAATTCTAAACCCTTACATATCTCTCTCTCTCTCTCTTTTTTTACACAGTTTCCAAGATAGTGTTAAACACAAAAATGTACAAACTCTGATTTACTATTCTTGAAAATTATATGTCTATATATACCCAACACACCATTGCTGTGCCTGTTCAAACCTTGTGAGGAAAGATGTGAGAGAGAGATGGCAAAACTTGTCTGTATCGCATTCACCCCTAATTCTGTAAAGAAAAGGGTAGTATGAAATTGCAAATACAGGAGCATAATAACTGTTTCATGTTACAGGCTGCCATGATTGCAAAGACTGCACACAAGGAAGGTACCACACTGAAGGAAGCAGCACTGAAGCTTGGTTTTGTATCAGACGAAGACTTTGGGAAATTTGTGAATCCTCAGGATATGTTAGGACCAAAATAAAGCAGTCCAGTAGAGAGTGTCTGGTATTTTGGCAAAATATTCTTTCAGTAAGAAATGCAGGTCATATCTGTTTCACCACAGAAATATGAAGTATATACAGTATGCAAGAAGGATGGAAAAGAAGTGTCAGTTTTGATCACATACCAAATTTATTTTATTTCATTTGCTTTACAGTATTGAAAAATGGTTACTGTGCAGTTTCAGATCTGGTATTTTGCATTCCATAAATTTATTTTTTTCCTAGCCGTAATGGCTTTGAGTCAGATGACAATATTGGATTCGTGGGTGGAGGTTGGTATATTGTATATTGTATTTCTTAACATACAAGATATGACAGATATTAAATTAGTACTTAAATTTTTTACAAATCCTTGGCCTATTGTTTTTTTCCCCTCTATTTTATTCTGCTAGTATGCTTTTCCAGGCTCATAAAGTTCTGAGTAATTAATAAAAAAAAATTTAATGTCATAAAATTTATTACTGTGACATACAGGAATAAATAATTTAATACGACCAGCCTCATGGTCTAGTGGTCAGAGTCTCTGACTACTAATCATGAGGTCCCAGGTTCGATTCCTGGCTCTACCGTGGGAATTTTCCCTGAAGGGGAGGATTCCCATGGTGAGCATGGTCTGGGTAGGTTGGTAGAATTTAGGTTTAAGGGCCCTCCTGGTACTACATCCTCCTGTATCACCACTCACAACATCGGGACAATGTAACTGCGCCTCATGGGCGTCCCAGCCTCAGAAGTCAGTTACACTCCTGCCATGCCCGGGAAGGAGGACCACAGAGTCCACAAGGACATTTGGTGGCATTGGATTAAAAAAAATAATAATAATTTCATACTGCAGTTACATTTGCATGATTCATATCCACTCACTACTGTTACTAAAATTTTTTTAGCAGCATGATATTGCTTTGTTCAGAAGAGTGATTCAGCAAAAGCACATTATTTGAGAATCATTTAATTCAAAACACCTTGTACTTCAAGCATGTGATATTCCCCAGCCTAAAACATAGGATTTTGTGTACATTTTAACTTTTTAAAGACCTATGTGATTGCACTTAGGAAAACAACCAATAGAGTTTCATTTTGCATGTATAGTCATCAAGCAAATTTACTGAATTTTTAATACGTAATCTGTGTCTTATTTTTCACGACATGCCTTTTTTTCATAATTATATCTTTTTCTGTTCAAATAATATGTTTTTCACAAACCATGCATTGTAATTTCAGTACCCATGCTGGTAGGATTAAAGTTAATGTTGTCAGTTTTGAAATATGGTTAATTTTTAGTTCAAAACTATTTTACAGCACTTTAATTACTAAAAGTTGAATAATTCGAAATATGGTACAACACCATTAGTCTGGAATCCAAAGGTCCAGCACCTCAGTAGTCCTGCATGAAAATTGGTGAGTGCTAGTTAGCCAACTTTGGCAAAAAAATGGAGCCATCGCAGCATCAGTTGAAATGCAGATCTGATCCATATGATACAAAGCAGCACTGAGTAACTGAGTCAACTGTTCATCTTCTTATGTTATTTCTGTCCCCCTTGTTAAATCAAAAAAGTATGTGTTTTATTGAATGTTTTGAACTTCTTACTGCAGTGTGTCCTTACTTTTGCAATCAGAAACAGTGCCATACAAGAGTATTCAGCTTGATTAAAGTACTCTTCTGTAATGCAGCATTCTGTGTCATATAACAACACTCAGATGCATTACATATTAATATTGTATTGTTATGTGGACAGTCCTTTTATTGATAAATTTGCCATGGCTAGTTGTCAATAAGAATATATTAATCTGCTATATGACCCCATGTAGTTAGATGGGTAGATGTGAGATTTGAGGTTCTCACAGTGATGTATGTGAACATTCAAATCTCCTGAGATCTTTGGAGTGAGACAGGTATTTTGAAGGAACCTACTGCTTATCTTTCATTGTATAAAATTGTAACAAAAAAATCCTTGAAACTACTTCTGATCAGACATTGTAATTTCATCACCTTGTCACTTTGTAATCACTTCATTTGTCATAATATTTTTACATTTTGTATGTACCTTGTCCAGTATGTAGATTAACATATTTCTTGTTTGTGAGAGGTAATGCATTGTATCCACTGTGGAAAGCAGTAACAGTGTGTATAGAAACCTTTGAACCAAGATTGATTATCCTTGCTGTCTGGTTGATGCCACTTAACCTTCCTGCAAGTTCTGCTGGGACCTTGCCCAGTGCGTAGCACTACCGCTCCCATTGGCTAACATGCCTATGTAATGTACCATGTTTTCTGTCACAGTTGCTCTTCCTGGACTGCTTGATTCTGAAGATGGAGGGATTATTCTCCTTTGAAACATTGGTAACTATTTACCAAGCAGCTTAGTGGAACATCCCAGAAAATTTGAATCATCGTCACTGCAGTGAAAACCTCAAGTCTTACAGGTGTGTCTGTATTGGACATTACACACAACATGTATCAGCATTTACAAATGCTGCCATGTTTGTAATTGTCAAATCATGGGATTTTGTATGTATAAGTGACCCATCTGCATAGCAAGTCTTAGGTGTTGTTTCTGAGTGGAGATCATATGTTACTACTGCAGAACTAAAACCTTAATATAGGTTTTATGAATTCACCGTATTGTTGTACCTTTGATAGAAAAGTTTCATATTTTCCAAACACCTGTTTCCATACAGCACCTGTCAAGTGGCGCTAGTGTAGCTTCAACTCACAGTTATGTGTATCCGCTTTGTTGTTGCTAATTATAGAGGTAATGGTAGCCTATAATGGCATTATGGTTATATCAACACTTGTGGTTCAGAAGTTAAGAGGTTGGAGAGAGGTCACAGACACACACACAAGATGATTATCTCAACCTTATTTTGTCGTCTGCTTAAGAAAGGAAAGTATACCAAAAACAACCTGTGACTGTAAAGCATACTACTATTCTTTTCATTTCATTGTCCTCAGACATGTATACATGCTTTCTTTTTGCAAAACTTACAGTCCTTTATTCTGTGCCTTGTACACACATGTACATTTCCTTGTGCAAGCTATTAGGAATGGTAGAGTAATGTATGCAGAAATTGTAGTCTTATTCTGTAGAGTCTGTCTTTTCCTTTGCTATTTGTTTGTTGTTAAATATATATTGATTTATTTACTGATAAAAGAACTTTGCTGAATTTTCTGGTGTACATGTACTAGTTTTATGTAGACATTACACGGTACAGGAGTAAATTGTTGTTTTGTTCATAGTGGATAAAAGGTTATGTAAGAAATTGCAGCTGGCCTATTTGTGTTTGATAAATATCAGGAATTTACTATAAGGATATCAGTGATATACTATAGTTTATCAAACCCTATATATTTTTAATTTTAGAATCTGTGTTCTGTTCTCTTACACATTTGACAGTATTGGTTGCCATATTGTAGCAGAAAATATTGAACCATTCTTTTTACTGTGGCTACATTACATTCCTCAGTCCACACTGAAGGAAACTATGATGATTAAGAGTTATTAAACACTTTGCATGTGAAGCAAAGGAGATCTGGAAACATATGCCACTGCACATGACTATTCGTGTCAGTGTTTCACAAACCCTCATACATTCTGAAGTAAAATAACTCTGTAGTCAGTAAGATGTGTAAAGTACTTCCTGTGAGCACCAGTTCTAATGGTTTGATAACCAAGAGCCGGTACTTCATGCTTGTTTGTTTCATATATCACTTTTCTTGATGTTATACTGTGATTGCAGGTTTCAGTGGAGCGCAGTCCACCTCATAATTTTATACCTGCTTACAACTCTCCCAAACACTGTAGACTTCTTTTCCCATCATTACAATACATCTGTTAAGTTTCAGCATTAAAGGACCGTGAAATAAGGCGCACTGCAAGAATTTTCCATACCTTCCAGCAGTCCAGTTTCCTAATCCATCATAGACCAATGTTTCTCAAACTAAAACTCATGATATGGGACATATTGAAAATTTCATGGTTATTCATTTGTATGAGAAATGTCTGGTTGGTTTAGTGCAGTGAATACAGAAGTCTGTATCTGATTGCAGACAATTCTCATCTTCATAAGTGACATCTGTAAAACTTTTCCTTTCATGGAAGAATCATTAATGAAACATGCCATGTGTATACTCTACTCCATCCTGGTATGTACCTTTAAGAAACCAGCCCTTTTACTTTCATCTTAAAAATTGCTCTTATTAATACAACTTCTTTTTCTTGACACTTTCAACATTGCATGTAGCTTGTTATCTTCTTTACAATTGAGGGTGTAATATGGATGCATGTGCTTTTCCATATTGAATCCATTATGTTGATAAGGGTAAGAAGAAATTTAGTTTGTTTAATTTCAATTTTTTTTAAACCAGAAGTAGAGAGAGGAGTGTTGGATTATATTTTATTACATGTTGAAAGAAGTTAGTTGATGGTAATAAATGAATTGTGTATTTTGGCTTAAGTTAATGATTTTATTCTCTTTATTTCCATTTCCACACACACAAAAATGAGTTTAAATTATGCAGATACCTATGGTGTTGTGATATTTCTTGTGTGGAGCATTCACACAGGCTTGTATTCTTATTCATTTGATTATGATGGAGTGAGTTGGACTTTGCGCGTCTTATTCATAACCTTGCTGATGTAGGATATAATAGCTGATTAATTAACATGATAGCATTTGACATAAGATACAATTATCAGCACAATAAGTTGAGAGTTTATCGTTTATATATGGTCCCACTTCTTGTTTACTTAAGAATACCATTTGAGAAACTAAAACATCATGTTGTTTCAAACTTATTAGATACTGATTTGAGTTTGGTTGTTAAAACCATTGACGTATGTCTAATGTAGTGTCCATGTGTGTGATAGATCAGTGAAAGTCCTTACTTGGTTAGCACAGAGATGTGTACATATGCAAGATTGCTGATATGTGTTGCATATGGCCTTGGTGTAATCAGTTACAGTGAGGACTTGACACACATTCAGTGCAAGAAATGTGCTCTATACCTCAAGGCACGTTAATATCTTCTTGCTTAAGAATTTTCAGTCGATTTTCAAGTAATCATCTTTTGATGAATTTAAGAAGAAGCCATGACAAAGTTGGTGTGCTTGGAGTTCCATTTGATAAGGGACAGGTAATATAAAACTTTCTTATACTCAGTGTTACAAGTGATTTTATGTGCAACACAGATTTTATTGGTTGTGATGCTGTCTCATTTAATTTCTAGTTGAAGGGTGGAGTAGGATCAGGACCAGAAGCATTCAGAAAACTGGGACTGATAGAAGAGCTGCGAGGCCTTGGTAAGCTGCCACAGATATGTATTAAAAGTACTATCAAGATAGAATGTAAGTTGCACTGCCTGAATACAGGTCTGTGTTGTGGCTCATGGATAATGCTGTCTTTATTACACTGTTCCTTGTTGATGTGTTCAACTGCTGTTTCACTTAACATACATGTATTATAATTTATCAAGAAGATATGGTGTTAAGTGTTAAAGTGTGTGATTTATAGGTTAAACCTGTTAATATTCTTCTGAGTGCCCAGATTAAAACTTTAATTTGTATTATTTTGGCTTAATAAAGAAATCGCAGGGAGAGATTTTTGAATGTATGCAAGTCAATTGGAAATTTCCAGAAGAATGTGAGACAATTTATTAATTTCAAAATTATTGTCAATCTGAACTTTGGTGTAAAATATCAAAGGAACGGATATTGTATGGCATGTAGCAGGGAATATTTCTTGTTTTAAAACAAAGACAAAAAATTTACTGCAGATGGAAGGTTACTGTTGACTGCATCAATTATGAAGTACTTCAGAATGTTCTTGACCAGTTACGAACAGAATTAAATTTGGAATCAGATAAGATAATTTGTTTTTGGTAATACTTTTTGTAGGGTATTGTTTATACAATTTCTTATTACTTGCATGTGAAATTAAATGTGTCATTTGCACATGAACATGTGCTGATATAGTGCACAGTCCACTTCTCCCAGTTACAGTAATAAATGAGATTGTTTTGACTCCACATTGTTGGGTGAGTGTTGTCACTATTTTGTGCATATACTGTGTGCCAGCCAAGTGTTTCTTTCTGATTCATGAATAGTAAATCAGCATTAGTACTGGGACCTTAACAGATGACTACTCAGGGTAAGTGAACAAAAAATTGAAACTTTACTGTAGAAGCTGCAACATGTAGTCTGATTTGCTAGAAGATATACAGTGTACCTATCATACATAACATAAAAGAGCCATTATCGAAGAAATGAAGTGAGATGTATGGCGTTCACAGTAGTTTTTCTAAAGAATCATGTCTTGTGGGATGTGGCACTGTGACAATGCAACACTGTGTAACTGGGCAATCTTCCGACATCTGACGGATGATGGTTTCGGAGTCAAGTAATGAAAAGTAGTCATGTGGCCAACCAATCAATTGAACAGACATAAAATATTAAGTGTAAATATATGTTCCCTGGCCTCTTGTTGCACATGGGACATGTTGCTTAGCTGTGGAATGGAAACCTTGTAACTATAATGTGGCTTATGCTAATGTGGTCAACCAGTCAAACAAACATAAAATATTAAGGGTCAATATATGTTCTTTGGTCCATTCTTGCTCATGGGACAGCTACTCCATGGCATGGAAATCTTGTAACTATAATGGGGCTTGTGCTAATGGCTTTCTTGTCATGGCTGATGACCTTGACATGATTGTAATAAAATCTTTACATACAAGTGGTAATATGTCCTTTGGTGGTGGGGGAGAGGTGGATTTTGTCACCAGTGTATCAAAGTCTGTTAGGCACTTGAATTGTACCATCTGCACCTTCATGACATGGATGCGGATAGTAGACTTGAGCGTGGGTGTGCGTAATCCATCATAGGACAAATGACCGCTAATAAAGGAGAACATCATTTCTGATGGACAGGCCACTTGTATCAAGCAGAGGCCGTAACATGCCACATCTTTCTACTGCCTTCTGTCTGACCTTTTTATGTGATTCAACCAGATCAGTTGTGTATTGAGATGCTAAAAAAATCCTAATATGTCTGTTTTGCACAGCATGTATGGGGTGTTAATATTGACTTAAAAATCCTGAAGAATGTTAATTTAAACTTGGTGCCAGATTTTCAAAAAACATGGGAGCCACATCAAAATGCTAGGTGCCAGCAGGGTAACATGGGGCAAGTTTGGATACTGAAGACCCAGAAATATCAGATGTCGCTGTGGAAATTCTAGTCTCCCAAGGTACCTGACGTCCAGGATTTATGTACCCCTGATTTAAATTAATTAAATTTTTAACTTATAAGAGCTATTGAATAAGGACATTTATAATTGCCGTTTTTACAGCAGTGTGATTGTAAGGTATAGATCAGTTACAGAATACATATTCAGCAGCAGAATCACAGCAAATCAGTAACAGGTATGATTTTAGGTATAGATTAATGTAAAACCTTTTGCAATTTCCTCTGGTGGCTGAAAATGATATTCTGACAGTGGCAGTCTGATGATCAAAACCTGCTGGAGTAACAATAAAATCAGGTAGTTCACTCACCAACAAATGCACTATTTGTTAACTTGGCTAAAAGTTTTAAATTTACATTAAAATACACAATAATATCGCTCCTGCATGTTCCGGTCTTTAATGACCACCATCAGGGAGCTGTATCTGTACCTAACTAAAGTTATATTTGTTAAAATACTCGGTAAAATTACATTGTTATATAAATTAGGTGATGTGGTAGCATGTCGTAGAGCGGTATGTGTGTTGTGTGCAGTGCAGAGTGAGTGCAGTCTCACTCTGCACTGCACACAACACACATGCTGCCTCATCACCTAATTTATATAACATAATTTTACTGAACATTTTAACAAATATAACTTTATTTAGGTACAGATGAAGCTTCATGATGACGGTCATTAAAGACCGAAACATATAGGAGCGATATTATTGTGTATTTTAATGTAAATTTAAAACTTTCAACCGAGATAATAAATAGTGCATTTGTTGGTGAGTGAACTACATAGATTTCAAAATGGACGGTGCAACGATAAAAAAAAAAATTAAATCAGGAAGTTCTGTGGGAAGTGAGAGTTTCATTTTCTTGGCTCTGCTGATCCATGTGTCTTGGTATTGAGCATATTTTTTACTCTTGACCAGATGATGGCATGCTGTATGGCACACACCTTTATTCATTTCAAAGCCTCATGTCTGTGGACAAGAGGGGTTGGGCTACTGGTGATCTGAAAACTGCTGCTTGTATGTATAATGATGGCAGTTCCTTATTTCTTCATGATAAGTGCATAGACTGCATGCATGGCAATGTTGAAGCATTCATCTTTCTGCAGTTTTTAGATTCTGTCTTGGTCTGCTATACTATGATCAGTACAGTAACAGTGTCACCTTCAGTTCTGCCATTGTTATAAACTGACCTTGTTAAGTTGGCCACCTTCTGCATGTTATGGCAGGGGTATTGATATCATGTTTTGTGCCTGCTGCAGCAGGCAGTTGCGTGCATTGTCATAGACTTTGCCATTTTTGAGATGAGACTCAATCTTGAAGTTGGTGGAGGGATGATGCTGTGTTGCCTTCTTCGTTGAAGCTCTTTTGCATAGCTCAACCTCTGTGCATGGGTGGTCTTCCACACAGTTTCAGCACTTCATTAATCTGGTACAGTCATCCTTTTCTGGATACCCTTGGTGGTGCTGACCATCATAACACACACACATAACATGAGGGCTGCTTGCACTGGACCTCTGCATGTGAAGGGCATGTGATCGTCATTTTTGTGACATTAATGGCATCAAAGCCCAACTCCTGGAGGGCAATAGTGATGTGTTGAGCAGGAATGCTGATAGGAGGGTGTAAGCTTTTTGTAGAAAGTGAAGAAATATACGTTATGGCCAGATTGAAATTCATTTATGTGGTCAAATTCTGCTCACCACAATTGAATATATATCTCTCTATGACCTAATTTATCCAAATTTTTTTTCTCCCCCCTTTCCACAACTGTTCTGTTCTCCATGCTGCTGCACTGCTTAGTGAAGCCGATTTCCTCTTCTGTGATGTCTTCTAAATGTAGTTGCAGCAATGGCTGATGCACCCAAGAAGTTGGTAAAAAAGTACAACTCTGAAGTATGTATCCTCTCCATTCAGTTTACAAATTTTTGGGCAGTGTTCCAGAATCCTGTCCTTAGTATCTCCCATCTCTTCATCATTCTTTTGAGGTCCATGATATCCCATAATATCCGTGGCCATTTTACACCAGAGGTGAGCAAATCCTGGATGCCATGTCACCATGGTAACGAAATTTTGTATGGTGGAATCTGATAATTATGGGTCCTAAGTGTGGAATGTTCTTTTTCTCACTTTTCTGATGTGTATAATTTTGAGGTGGCTTCTAGATATTTGAAAAATTTGTGCACCCCTGTCCTCTGCTATTTTAATTTAGCTATTACCTACTCAGTTTATAACGTACTGCAAATATTAAGTCAGCAGAAAGATAATTTTAATGATAAAAAGTACCTTTTGAATAACATCACAAAGTTACATTTCCTCCCATTTGTTATTCTGTGTGCTTCACAATTAATCATGAATAGCGTGGAATTTAAAAAATCTACTGATACCTTATAGCCTGAGTTTTGTCTGTGAATTGATGCTGTGCCAAATCAGACTTTTGAACCTTCTGATTTAAATGGTCTCTCTGGCACCATATATTTCAGTTTCGTGTCTTCGACAACTGCAAAACGATTTTTAGTCCAAGGTGTATTGTAACATAAGGGGTGAGGTTATTGCAGTAGTGAAGGCTCAAGTTGTAGTATTTTTGGTTGTGACTCCATATAATGTGCTAGAAGGGCACATCTTTGAGTGTTTAGGATCAACACACTGACTTCAGAGTAGATGGACAAAATAGATTTGAGTGTTTGCAGTATTGCTGTTGAAGGGTAGTACAGAAAGAGAGTGGGGTACTTAAATTTTCAGTTCAGTGAGACTGATATTTCTAGCTTGATGAATGTTGCAGCAGTATTGCTTGTGCCAAAACAGCACTTGAAATAGACAGTCTGAGAAAAAAAATGGGGAAGGGGGGGGACACCTGGACAATGCACCACGATTATCTAAAACATTGGAAGCCACTCATCCAACAATGCAACATCATATTGCACAGGACTTGAGACTTTGGTTAATAAATGTGACTTTAGTATAAGCTTTTCTTAATGTCTTATATTTATGCTATGTGTCACATGAAACCTAACTCTGTTCTGGGGTCTGTGTAATTTTACAGTGTACACGAATAATGATTTTTGGGTCATTTTCATGAGTAATGTATGTGGTAGCTTACAAATGTTCCTGGTATAACTTTATTTCTGAGAAATACAAAAGAGTACATCATTTAAACTACACTTCCTTCAAAATAGTCCCCCTGGGCAACTATACATTTTTTCCAGTGACTGTAAAGGTGTTGGAAGCATTCCTGGAAGCCATTTTGTAAAAGCCTTTCAGCCCTTCCATCACATTCTTTATGATGTCAGTAGCACCACAAAAGTACCATGGAGGTAGCAG
>Ga0123352_10001428_pt1 | contig 31676 bp, 33 predicted proteins | sample TergutLab28metaG_FD_89700 | JGI IMG/M metagenome (GOLD analysis project Ga0123352, IMG submission 89700) | Labiotermes labralis P1 segment gut microbial communities from Petit-Saut dam, French Guiana - Lab288 P1 | ecosystem: Host-associated > Arthropoda: Insects > Digestive system > Gut ...
GATGAATTACTAGCTTGGGGAGCAGTTGCGTTAAATGGAGATTTAGGCTCTATAAGTTAATAGGGAGTAACTATATGACACTAACACCAATAGGTATTAATATTTCAACATATCCGGCAGAAATACAACCGATGCTAACCGGGGCAAAATTATACGATAGCAGTTGTTCGCCAATTGCAAAGGTAATTTTTATAGATAAAGATGCCGGATATTTTTTAAAATCTATGCCGAAGGGCTTGCTGGAAAGGCAGGCTGCCATGACGCGGTATTTTCATAGCAAAGGGCTATCCTCGAAAGTGATTTCCTATATTTCTGATGAGCAGGATTGGCTTTTGATGGAAAAAATTAATGGTGATGATGGCACAACTGCAAAATATTTAGAGCAGCCGGAGCGGTTGGTTGATATTTTTGCTGAAATATTATCTGTACTGCATTCTTCTGATTTTTCTGATTGTCCTGTTCAAAATCATACGGAGTTGTACCTTGCAAAGGCAGCGTACAATTTGCGAAATGACTTGTTTGACAAGAGCGACTTCCCTGATAGTTTTGGCTATAAAAATGCTGAAGACGCATGGGCAGTAGTAGAAAAATATGGACATTTGCTGCAACGTAATACACTTTTGCATGGGGATTATTGTCTGCCTAATATTATGTTTGATAACTGGCAGTTTAGCGGATTTATAGACCTTGATGGCGGCGGAGTAGGGGATCGGCATGTTGATATTTTTTGGGGGTTGTGGACGCTTATATATAATTTAAAAACTGATAAATATCGCAGTCGGTTTATAGATGCATATGGGCGCAGCAAGGTTGATGAGGATATGCTAAAAATTGTTGGGGCAGTTGAGGTGTTTGGATGAGTACAGTAAAGAAATTATTCATTGCATTTTCGATTACAATTGTTGCATCAACGGCAGTTGCTACCTTGGTTGTAGTGGGAATGTTAAGAATGGCAGATGATGGCGTTTATGCGATAGTTATTGATAATGTAGAAGATGCGCAAATAACGGATCTGGCCTATGCACTTGATTATGATCCCATGTACGAACCAGCTAACGAACCTGAATATGATGACGGTTATGAAGATGTTTATGAGCCGGAACCTGAGCCTGTCATTTACACTGCACGTTTAGCCTTTGTTGGTGATGTGATGTGCCATATCGAGCAAATAAATGCTGCGCGTGTAGCTCCTGGGGAATATGATTTTCATTATAAATTTCGTTACATAGCCCCATATATTCGGTCTGCAGATTTTGCCATTGCAAATTTGGAAACAACACTGGTACATTCCGGTTTTGCGGGCTGGCCGTTGTTCCGTTCTCCCCAGTCCCTTGCAGAGGCATTACTTTATGCCGGTTTTGATTATGTTACTACAGGTAATAATCATAGCTTTGATGCAGGTATTGCAGGCGTATATTCTACAATTGAGATTTTAAACGACGTAGGGCTGGGGTTTACCGGTACATTTCTAACGCCAGAGTGCCGCTATATACCTACAATTGTTGAGGTTAATGGTTTTACATTCGCTCTTTTAAGTGTGACAATGCATACCAATGCAATATGTTTTGGCGACAATAATTTTATGATGAAAATCGTATACCACGACTTGGTTGAACAGTCTCAAATCGATTATGAGATGATAGAAAGCAGCATTGCTCGTGCGCGTGCATTAAATCCCGACTTTGTAATAGTTCTGTCCCATATTGGAATTGAGTACTACGGCACCATGAATCGTGCTGGGGGTGGCCATCAATGGGATACTTTTGACAGGAATGATACGCGCTGGAGCAACTGGATGCGCACTATGCACTTTTTCTTGGAAGCGGGTGCGGATATTGTTATGAACCATCATCCCCATACATTACTCCCGGCTGAATTTGTGTATATCACTGACCCTTGCGGAACAGTGCGCCGTACATTTATGGCGTATTCTATGGCTAACTTTGTGTCTGCGCAGCGCACGCAGCCGAGGGAAACTAGTGCTGTTTTTTACCTTGATTTCGAAAGAATTGGCGATGCGCCTGCGCGGATAGTAGGTGCCTCCTATACCCCAATATGGGTGCGGCAGCATGACCCGACAAGAGCGGGGCTTGATTTTACTATATTACCGGTTACGGAAACCCTTCGCCGCGTAGAAGCAGGAGATACGCCGGATTTGCGTCCGCAAGATATTGACCGTTTGCGCGTGGTGCATAATGATGTAACACATATGCTTTCCGGCGCGCCAATTCCTCTTGAGTATATGCAGGACGAATATCCCATTACCAGATACCGAATGCGGGATGAATTTCCGGGGTTGCCGTTGTGGGGAACACTACCTTGGCGGTGACAAAGCGTAAAAAAACAAAAAATAACCTGTCATAATCTCTCTCTTAACTTCGTATAGTGATATATGGAATCTTTAAATTGGGAGGTTTGACATGGAACTGAGTACTCACAAAACACAATTAAAGCATATGGCAGTAGGTGTGATAATGGCATATGCTATTACAGGCATTGCATTTTTAGCGTATGCAATGCTGGTTACTTACACAAATATGAGCGAACGTAACATGCCAACTGTGGTGGCAATAACTACACCTTTATCTGTAATGGTGGCAGGTTTTGATGCGGCCAAAGGTGCGCCTCGCCGTGGATGGCTATGGGGTATGGGTGCAGGTGCAATTTATGTGTTAATAATGGCAATGATTATGATAGGAATGCTGCCGGACTTTGCTGCAGACTCCCGCACACTAACCACAATATTAATAGGTGTTGCAGGTGGCGGTTTAGGTGGTATACTAGGGATAAATTTAAGAAAGTAAAATTAAGGAGTATGTTAAATGACTAATTTACAAGCCCTTATTTTGGGTATCGTGCAAGGTGTTGCAGAATTTTTGCCAATAAGTTCTTCTGGGCATTTAATCGTTTTGCAAAGGGTGTTTGGCATAGAAGAGCCTCATGTAACATTTGATATTTTCTTACATGTAGGTTCGCTGGTGGCGATCGTTATTGTATTTTGGAAGGATATATGGGAGCTTATAAAAAACCCATTTGGTAAAATGACAGGGCTTTTGATCGTTGGATCTCTTCCTGCGGTTGTTGCCGGATTTATTATGTATTTTACTGGTATTTTAGAAAATAATTTCCGGTCTGGTTTATGGCTTGCTTGTGCGTTTATTGTTACGGGTGTATTTCTTTTGCTTGCAGATAAAATAACCGATACCCATAAAGAGGAACGAGATATAACTTATAAGGATGCACTTGTTGTGGGGCTTTTTCAGGCCCTCGCATTGCCACCTGGTATTTCACGTTCCGGTACAACGATTATGGGCGGGCTGACCCGGGGTATTAACCGGGCTGCGGCAGCTAAATTTTCTTTTATGCTTGCAATTATTGCCATTGCGGGGGCAGGGCTTTTGGATCTTGTTGCATCGCTTAGAGGGAGCAGTTACTATGAAACATTTGCCGATGCCGCAAATATTGGTGTTGTCGCAATGGTGATCGGCTTTGTGGCATCCCTCGCGGTTGGATATCTGTCTATTCGTTTATTGCTTGAACTTATAAGAAAATGTAATTTAAAATATTTTTCATTTTATGTATGGGTGTTGGCTGTATTAATTTTGCTGGATACCTGGGTAGTAAATAGGTTTTTTTAAAAGGAGAAATTTATGGCGCGAATGTACGACTTACGCCAGAGAGAAGTAATAAACCTAAGTGATGGAGCAAGATACGGATTTGTTAGCGATTTGGAGATAAGTACAAATGACGGAAAAATACTTGCGCTCATCGTTCCCGGACCGGGTCGGGTGCTGGGTGTGTTTGGACGCGATCAGGAATATCGTATTCCGTGGGATATGATTTCAAAAATAGGTGACGACATCATATTAGTAGATTGTAATACAGATAAAGTTTTATCAGAAAGCGAATAGGGTTTGTATGTAAATTCAGTTGGTTAGTGACACTAACCAACTGGATTTTTTTGTTGACCTAGGAAACTGCTTCGCTTGCGCTCAGCAATTTCCTAGTCGACAAGTTAGGAAGAACAGAAAGCGGCGGAGCCGCTTTGTTCTTGACAGATTACGGCAATTCCTGCATACTATGCGCGATATAGCAAAAGCTAAATTTAAAAAGGAGGCAGTAAAATAATGAATAAAATTTATTTTATGCTTTTATTATGTGCCGGCTTACTGGCATTTGCAGCATGTAACAATCAAGACACGCCTGATACTACGCCAGCAGTAGACACAAATGCAGGGGCTGATGTCGCAGAGGACGGTTTGCCGAGAGGTACAGGCACCCCCATTGTAATTTATTCAAACTCATTTACGGACGAGCGTGAAGAATGGCTGAGCGAACTTGCAGGCCGGTATGGTTTTGAAATTCAGCCTGTAGCGGCCGGTGGCGGAGCTATTGCAGACAGACTTGTGGCAGAGCGTCACAGTCCAATTGCTGACGTAGTTTTTGGTCTTAATGTTTTCCTATGGCAACGGCTTATAGACTATGACATTATTATTCCATATACTCCTGTATGGGCAAATGAAATTGTAGACGGACTTAACCATCCCGGTGGTTATTATCACGCCCTTGTTAAGCAAGCCATTTTGCTTATGTATGACAGAAACCAAGTTTCTGACCCACCTTCAGATTGGCTTGATTTGTGGATGAACGAAGATTTCCATGGCAGATACCAGTTTGAAACTGCTTTAACAGGTGGTACAACGCGTATGGTGCTTGCAGGTATTTTGGCACGTTTTCTTGACCCTGATGGATACTTGGGTGTATCCGATGAGGGTTGGAATCATATCGCTGCTTACTATCGTTACGGTTACGCAAATAGGGGTGCTTTAGATATTGCAGCACAAATGGTTGACACAGATATAGATGTTGTAATGGGTCAAATTTGGCATGCGGGTATTCCTATGCGTGAAGAGCAGCATGGTATATCTGCCGGTTGGGCAGTGCCTTCTGTTGGTGTGCCTTTTGTTGTAGAGGGTATTGCGCCAGTACGCGGTACAGACAATTTAGACGAGGTACAGCGGTTTATAGATTGGTTTGGCAGTGCGTATATTCAAACTTTATGGCAAGAGCGTTTTGACTCTTTGCCAGCAAACAGATATGCATTGGAAAATATTGATGATTTTAACCGTACAATTTCTCAACTTCCAGTTCAAGACGTTGATTGGGAGTTTGTAGCTTCACGTATCGAAGAATGGGCAGAGCATATCTACCTTAATTTGATGCCATAATAAGAATGATGAGAGGGGCTGTCTCGATTTTTATGTTAACGAGACAGCCCCTTTTTTGGTATGGCGGGTCAATTTTATAATATATCCAATGTTATAATTCAACCCGCCGAACTTAGGAAGTTGTTCAGTTTAATAATGCACTGTCAGCAGTGCATTATTAAATTGAATAACTGAAAAGGAGATTTTATTTTGATTAATTTAAACGGTATACAAGTAAAGTTTGGAGATTTTCTCGCCTTAAAAAATATAGATCTTAATGTGGAAAAAGGTGAATTTTTTACTCTGCTTGGGCCATCCGGCTGTGGTAAAACCACAACCCTTAGGACAATTACCGGATTTATTATTCCTAATTCGGGTACAGTAAAGGTGGATAGTAAGGATATCACTCATTTGGAAATTGAAAAGCGGAATATCGGCATGGTTTTTCAAAACTATGCGCTTTTTCCTACCATGTCTGTATATGAAAATATAGCTTTTGGGTTAAGGGTTAAAAAAGTACCAAAAGCGGAGATTAAGCTTAAAGTTGATGAAATAGCCCATAAAGTAGAATTAGAGCCACATCAACTTCCTAAAAAAATAGCTGAGTTATCCGGCGGTCAGCAGCAACGTGTGGCGATAGCTCGTGCATTGGTTACATCACCATCTATCATTTGTTTGGACGAACCACTGTCTAATTTGGATGCAAAGTTACGTGTACAGTTGCGTAATGAATTGAAAGATTTACAGCGGAAATTTGGCATAACAACAATTTATGTAACTCATGACCAGGAAGAGGCTCTTACCCTATCTGACCGTATTGCTGTTTTTAACAAGGGTGTAATAGAGCAGATAGGCTCACCTGACGAAATTTATAATCGTTCTGCCACGGAGTTTGTTTGTAATTTTATTGGGGATATCAATAAACTAGATGCGGGCTTTTTAAATAGAACAGGTGCTAATGCTAGGGGCGTAGACACTGCAAAGAGTTGCTATATCCGGTTAGAGCGGCTTTACGTAAATGATAAACAGGAAAATCACCTGTCTTGCGTGGCATCTGTTGAAAATTTTGAGTACTATGGGCTGTATATCAAATATACTTTAAATGCGGAAGGTACGCTTTTAAAAGTAATTGAAAAAAACAGTGGTTCGCCTATTTATAATATGGGTGAAAGTGTTACTGTAAGTTTTGATCCAGCTAATGTTATGCAGTTTTAAGGGAGAAGTATGATGGACGCTATAAAAACTAAACTACCGTTTACCAAATCTAAAGCAATTTTATTTTTGACCTATCTTGCGCTGCTTTGGTTTGTTGTGGTCATTTTAATTATTCCAAATATTAATACAATCCTATTTGTATTTAGGCAAGATGGTGCTTTTACAACCCGGGCTTTTGTGCGAATTTTTAGTTCAACAAGGGCTGTTAACTCTTTACGCAACTCTTTTATACTTGCCCCAATATTATCTGTTACGGTGGGTGTTATAGGGGTAAGCCTTGTGCTAATCACTGAGTATTTTGACGTAAAGGGCGCAAAAATACTACGTGCAGGATATATGACTACCTTAGTGTATGGTGGTATTATCCTGGTTTCTGGATATCGCTTTCTTTATGGTAGGGGTGGGTATATTACAAATATACTTGCTTCCATTTTTCCAAATTTTAATATTCATTGGTTTGAAGGCTTTTGGGCAGTATTATTTGTAATGACCTTTGCAACTACAGGTAATCATATGATATTTTTACGCAATGCCATGCGTTCTGTTGACTTTCAGACTATTGAAGCTGCAAAAAATTTAGGTGCAAGTCCTCTTGCCATTTTAAGGCGTGTGGTTTTGCCGGTACTTACACCATCTTTGTTTGCGGTTACTTTATTTACGTTTATTACAGGCTTGGGTGCTACGTCTGCGCCATTATTGGTTGGCGGTAACGATTTTCAGACTATAAACCCAATGATCATTTCTTTTTCTAGAATGTCTGGTACGCGAGATCTGGCGGCACTGATGGCATTATTTTTGGGTGGTGCATCTATTTTGCTGATTGTAGCACTTGCCCAGTTGGAAAAGCGCGGGCATTATTTGTCTGTTTCTAAAGTAAAAACCAGTATTGTTAAGCAAAAAATAAATAACCCTGTGGCAAGAGTACTGGTGCATATTTATGCTTATGTACTGTTTGCAATTTACACGGCACCTGTTATTTTGGTTATTTTATTCTCATTTACAGACTCTGCTACTATCGCCAGGCGGCAGCTTAGTTTTTCCAGCTTTACATTGCAAAATTATATACTGGTGTTTTCAAGACCCAGTGCTTATAGCCCTATCAGAACCAGTTTAATTTTTTCTTTTATTGCTTCGGCGGCTGTTATGGTTCTTATATTAGTGGTTTGCCGTGTTATATCAAAATACAAAAATAAGATGTCTACTTTTCTGGAATATGCTTTTATGATTCCATGGCTTTTACCCCCCATACTTATTGCGCTGGCGCTTATTACTACGTTTAGCTTGCCACGGTGGTTTATGATGAACCGCGTATTAACGGGAACTACGGTTATTATGGTAGTGGGGTATTTGACTATTAGAATTCCATTTACATTACGTATAACCCGGGCAGCATTTTTTGCCTTGGATAATACCCTTGAAGAGGCTGCAAAAAACATGGGGGCAGGGGCTTTTACTACATTTTTTAGGATCATTCTGCCTATTATACTGCCATCTGTGCTTGCGATATTTGCCCTTAATTTTAATGCATTGCTGCAGGAGTTTGATATGTCGGTACTGCTTTACCATCCTCTACACATGCCACTTGGTGTGCAGATACAAAACTTAACGGAAGACGCCGCTACAGGGGATAATACCGCCATCACTTTTGTATATGCGGTACTTATGATGGTTGTTTCTAGCATTGTTTTATATGTGGTATATGGGCGGGGTACCAAAATGTCAGAATAGAGGCATAAATGCCTTGACATATTCTTAAAACACGCATATACTTTACTTCGGCCATAGACAGTAGGTTTGTTTTTACATGTAAATCCTGCCGAGGCGGTTAAATGCAAATTTTGTGTGTTGTTACTGCAATGCATTTTATATTCAAGCATATTAGCCCAAGACTATGGTAACAAAGTCTGGGGCTTTTTTTATGCCCCTATCCTAGTATAGGAAGGAGAAAATAAATGACCAATCTGGAAAAAAATCGTAATGCAAAGCAATCGGTTGTAACCGAGATTAAGGAAAGACTTGATCGCGCAAAATCAGTTGTACTTCTTGATGCTTGTGGTCTTACGGTAGCACAGGATACAACTTTGCGTACAGCTTTACGTAAAGCCGGCGGTATAGATTACAAAGTTTACAAAAATAGTATGATAAACTTTGCAATCGAAGGTACCGAATTTGAAGGCTTAAAAGATTATTTGTCAGGCCCTACGGCGGTGGCTTTTTCTTATGAAGATGCAACTGCGGCTGCTGCACAGGTGTCTAAACAGTTAAAGGCGATGCCTATACTTGAATTTAAGGCCAGTGTTGTAGAAGGCATTGTGTATGATGCAAATGCAACAAAAGCAATTGCAGACATTCCATCAAGAGAAGTTCTTATCTCAAGATTGCTTGGGTCCTTCAAATCACCGTTATCAAGCTTTGCACGCGTTATTAACGCAATTGCGGAGAAAGACCCAGCAGAGGCAGTGGCTGCACCGGCAGAAGCTCCGGCACCTGCAGTAGAAGAAGCTGCACCGGTAGAAGCACCTGCATCAGAAGTAGCGGAAACACCAGCAGAATAAAACATCTAACGAATATCCTAGGAGGAAAACAAAAATGGCTAAACTTAGCATAAATGAAATTCTTGAAGCCGTAAAAGAGCTTTCAGTTCTTGAACTTAATGATCTTGTAAAAGCAGCCGAAGAAGAATTTGGCGTAAGCGCAGCAGCAGGCGTAGTAATGGCTGGTCCTGCAGCAGGCGGCGGAGAAGCTGCGGAAGAAAAAACAGAATTTGACGTTGAGCTAACAGACGTTGGCGCAGAAAAAATCAAAGTTATTAAAGCAGTACGTGAAGTGACAGGCCTTGGCTTAAAAGAAGCTAAAGAACTTGTAGACGGCGCACCAAAAATAATGAAAGAAGCTGCTCCAAAACAAGAAGCAGACGAAATCGTTAAAAAACTTGCAGAAGTTGGCGCAAAAGTAACATTAAAATAATTAACTCTATGCTCGTCATTGCGGGCTTGTCCCGCAATCCTCTATATGAGGGCGCTGACTAACTTCGCAATGGCGACTTTTGATTAATCCTCATTTAAAATCATACTTGTCTATCGGTCAAAACGCCTCGTGCAGTGGCGCGAGGCATCCCTCTGCCAAATATGTTTTAAAGTGGGATTAATATAATTTGTCCAAAATTTAATTTATATATAGGAGGCAATTGACATGTCCCACAAGTATGTTTACATGTTCAAAGAAGGTAACGCAACAATGCGCAACCTCTTGGGCGGAAAAGGTGCAAACCTTGCAGAAATGACCAACTTGGGCATTCCTGTACCAAATGGTTTTATTGTAACAACAGAAGCTTGTACTTGGTATAACTCAAACGGAAAAGCACTTTCCGACGACATGAAAAAGCAAATGGATCAATGCATTGCACAACTTGAAAGCGAAAGCGGCAAAAAGTTTGGAGATGTAACAAATCCACTTTTAGTATCTGTACGTTCTGGCGCACGCGCTTCTATGCCAGGTATGATGGACACAGTGCTTAACCTTGGTATGAATGATGATGTTGCAGCTTCTTTGGCAGCAAAAGCAGGCGATCGTTTTGCATACGACTCTTACCGTCGTTTTATAATGATGTTTGCAGACGTTGTAATTGGTGTTAGCAAGCACAGCTTTGAGCATGCGATTGACAAATATAAAGAAGAAAAAGGCTACAAAGGCGATGCAGACATGACAGGTGCAGACTGGAAAACCATTGTAGATATCTTCAAAAAAATCTATCTTGATGATCAAGGCAAAAGCTTCCCAACAGATGCACGTGAGCAGCTTTACGGCGCAGTTACCGCAGTATTCGAATCTTGGGATAACCCACGTGCATTCGTATATCGCCGCATGAATGACATTCCTTACGAGTGGGGAACCGCTGTAAACGTACAGGCAATGGTATTTGGTAACATGGGCGAAACATCTGGTACAGGCGTTGTATTTACACGTGACTGTGCAACAGGTGAAAACACTGTTTATGGTGAATTCCTAATGAATGCACAAGGTGAAGACGTTGTAGCGGGTATCCGCACACCACGTCCATTCCCTGAGCTTGCACAAGAAAACCCTGCAATTTACAAAGAATTTATGGACATTGCTACCCGCCTAGAAAAACACTACAAATTTGTACAAGATATGGAAATGACAATTGAAGAAGGTAAACTATACATTCTTCAAACACGTAACGCAAAATGTACAGCACAAGCGGCACTTAAATTTGCGGTAGATCTTGTGGCAGAAGGCATTATGACCAAATCAGAAGCTGTTTTGGCTGTAGACCCTAAAGCCCTTGACCAACTGCTTCACCCTGTATTTGATGATGCTGGCTTAAAAGCTGCACAACAATTGGGTTCTGCTCTAGCTGCGTCTCCAGGTGCTGCTTCTGGTAAAGTTTACTTTACGGCAGAAGAAGCTGCTGTTGCACACAACGAGCGCGGCGAAAAAGTTGTTCTTGTGCGTATGGAAACATCTCCAGATGATATTATGGGTATGGAAGTTGCAGAAGGTATCCTTACCGCACGTGGCGGTATGACAAGCCATGCGGCAGTAGTTGCACGCGGTATGGGCACATGCTGTATTTCTGGCTGTGAGGATATTAGATTTGGCGCTGACGGCAAATCATTTACCCTTGGCGGCGTAACCATTAAAGAAGGCGACTTTATTTCTCTAAACGGTTCTACAGGTATTGTTTACAATGGCCAAGTTGCTACCATTGAAGCAGGACTTTCTGGCGATTTTGAAACATTCATGAGCTGGGTTGCAGAAGTGAAAGGCGCTGTAGGCGTGCGCGCAAATGCAGACTCTCCAAAAGATGCTGAAAAAGCACTTGAGTTTGGCGCAGAAGGTATTGGCCTCACACGTACAGAGCATATGTTCTTTGAAGCAGACCGTATTGCAAGAGTGCGCGAAATGATCCTTTCTAACACAGAAGACGAGCGTCGTGCAGCACTTGCAAAGCTTCTTCCTTTCCAAAAGAAAGACTTTGAAGGCATTTATCAAGTAATGGCAGACAGACCTGTAACAATCCGTTTGCTTGACCCACCACTTCATGAGTTTATGCCAACAGAGGATAAAGACATTGTGGCACTCGCAAAAGAAATGGGCAAAACTGAGCAAGAAATTCGCGAAAAAATCGAATCATTGCATGAGTTTAACCCAATGATCGGCCACCGTGGCTGCCGTTTGGCAGTAAGCTATCCTGAAATTGCTGAAATGCAAACACAAGCGATCATCGAGTCTGCGATTGAAGTTAAAAAAGCAAAAGGCTACGATATTAAACCAGAAATCATGATCCCACTTGTTGGCGATATTAAAGAAACCAAATATGTAAAAGAAGTTATTGTTGCAAAAGCAGAGGAATTGATCAAAGCAGCTGGCGTACAATTAAGCTATAGCGTTGGTACAATGATTGAAATCCCACGTGCATGTTTGATTGCAGACGAAATTGCGCAAGAAGCAGCATTCTTTAGCTTTGGTACGAACGACCTCACACAAATGGCATATGGTATTTCTCGTGACGATGCTGTTAAGTTCTTAGATGACTATCTAGACAAGCAAGTTTACGAAGGCGACCCATTTGCTAAACTTGACCAAACAGGTGTTGGCGAGTTGATGAAAATTGCAGTAGCAAAAGGCCGTGGAACCAATCCAAACCTAAAAATTGGTATATGCGGCGAACATGGTGGCGACCCATCAAGCATTATGTTCTGTGCAAAAATTGGTCTTGACTATGTATCATGTTCACCATTCCGTGTGCCGATTGCAAGATTGGCAGCAGCGCAAGCAGCGCTTTCTAGCGAAAGAAGCTTAACAAACGTTTAATCTGATATTTAAAAGGACTGTTCAATAATTGGACAGTCCTTTTTATTAACCTTTGGAGGGATATAGATGAATACGCGAATAATTAGCAGAATACAGCAAATGGGTTTAGAAAGTTATATTGATAATGATTTTAGAAAAAAGGCGAAGCGAACGAATCGAATTTTGATGTGGACATTTTTCCTTTTGGGAATAGTGATGGTGCTCGTAGGATTAGTTGCGGCTACTGGGAGTGTTGGTGTTGGGGTTTTTCTTATTATTGTAGGGCTCGGTGGGATTTTTATTGGCTGGCTATTTAAAATCCCCGGCAAAACAAATCTAGGACTCGACTATAAGGAAGTGTTGGCTGGACGCCATGGGGATTATAAAAAAGTACTTAAAGAAATAGAAGAACAGTTAACTACAAAGGTATTTAGCCAATTGGATAGCGGATTTTATGCTACGGAAGACTGGCTTGTTATTATGTGCTCTCAACAAGGTACACATTTTCTACACAAGTCTGAAATAGCTGCAATAATAGGAACGAATCATGGCACAGAAATTGTTTGGGATGATGGACAGAGTTTTACTGCATATTTTAATAATGGGCAGCATAAATGGGATGACGCTTTTATGATTTTAGCCGGTAACAATCCATATTTGCTAAGCCATGGGGATTTTATAACCACGCCAGAGGGCGAACTTGCACCAGTTGAAAATCCTGTAAAAAACGGCGATAGAATGAAATTAATTGCGGAGCAGTTCTTATCAAACAAAGAGGCTGGTGTCGTCGCTGGATGGTATGGGGAGTTGCAGACATTAGTAGCTTCTATAGAAGACGAAGATATGGTTGACGTGGAGGAATAGAGTGCTGGGTTTAGTTAAATTTATTTTTGCTGTTGTGGCGGGCGCAGTTTTGGCTATTATTGTTGGAGCTATTTTTGCGGTAGTTTCTGCTGATTACACTTTAGTGGGTCTTGTTAGCATTGGTGTATTTATAGTTACTATCGTTATAATTATGAATATTGACTTTAGTGGAATGAGAAAGGCACCTGTGGTTTCGGAAGAACGGCAAAGATACCTGCTATTTGGCGGCTTACTAATGTCGCTGAATAACGAATCCAATAAGGCATTTAAAATAGTGCGTTCATCGCCAAAAGACGCAATGGCTACGCTTGCAAATTGGTGGGATATCCAAAATCATGACGAGGCGATTTATGTTGCAATGCATTTATCTTTGGGGAATATTCATACAGATTTTGCAGATGATGTATATAACAATCTAGTTAAAAAGGGCGTTACCAATCCAACATCAGAAGATTTGGCAAAACTAAAGGTAGAACATGCCCAGCAAATTGAAAGAATTAAACTGGGACTTCTTACCTATGATACTGCAAAAAAACAACTTATAAAAATAGGATATACGGAAGCTGAGTTGGCACAAATTACTACAATGGCAGCATGGGATTATGGCCGTACGGCCTTTGTTTCACGATTTAGTGCCCATTCAAAATTTATTACAGAGGACGAGGCTTGGACATTTATTAGCGCTGCTGCCGAGAATGCTGCAAGCACTTATGATAGTTGGAAACAATATTTGGCAGCTTATGTATTGGGTCGATGCATTGCTTATGGTGAGTTTTTGAATATTGGCGCTGGATTGTTTGGTGAAAATAGTGTGTATAGTAAAACGCCGTTTAAAGCTGGGGCGATTGTTTAATCCGATTATTTAAGAAACCTCCTATCTGCTTATATTGGGCGGATAGGAGGTTTTTATTTTTTATCGAATTTCTTGCTTAAGTTCGTTAATCTTGCCGCGAGTTGGGCTTTGTAGCCTGCAATGGTAGCTGTTATTTATTTGCTTGATATTCTTCAAAAATAGTTATTTCGTCAGGCAATGGATCATCTTCCTCTATATCGTCCCATGTTCGAGGCTTTAGTAAGAATGTATCCTTTACAAATTGTAGAATTTGGTTTGCCTCACTTTCTCCCATAAATTCAAGCATATTTGCTATCTGCATTTTTGCGCTCATGACAGACCGTCCTTTCATTTATAAACATCTCCACGATTGTCTATTGCTATTATGTGTATTTTGTTTTCTTCCTTCTCAAATAATACTCTGACACTTCCAACGCGAAGGCGATAACCGTTTTTGATGCCTTTTAGCTTTTTAACATCTCCGGCGGGAAGACTATTCATTGCTTTTTTAAGCCATTCTACTTGCTTTGCGGTTTGTTTTTCTAGGTAAGATTCTGCTTGTTTCGAATAGGTTGGGCTCATTTTAGACATCACCGCCTTTTATGGAATTATACCATGTTTTTCTTGATTCTTCATTTTTTTATATGTTACCGATAAGCTGATAACAAATGTCTACTTGTTAAACTCTGTTTTTTCTGCTCCTGCCCTCGATATTATAAATTGTGATATTGTCTAATTAAGTCATTAGGGATTTTACTATCTAATTCCTTAAGGTTTGCATATTTATTTACAATACTGAATAACTGGGGTTTGTGTGACATCTTCCCTCTTTGTCGGTTCATTAACTTTAATTTCAATGGGTATTGGAAACAATTCTCCAACTGCATAAGTTACTCCTGTAGGCAAATAGGATAAGCGTTTTAATTGATTACTGTCTATATATGGAATCGTTTTAGATAAATATTCTAAATCAATATTGTTTTTAATTCTATGCAGCAGATAATTATTGCATTGGCTCAAAACAGTGCTAGACAATTCGCTGGGACGTTGGCTAGATAAGCATAAAAAGCAACCAAACTTTCGTCCCTCTCTTGCAATTTTTCTGAAAATTTCAATTTCAAAAAATTGTGAGTGCTCTTTATTTTCCGATATATATCTATGTGCTTCTTCAAACAAAAAAATATTAATATTTCTTTCTTCCAATGGTATCGCTCTACTCTTATTAAGGATTTTCTTGCACAAGTATGAGGTGAAAAATAATAACAAATCATCATCGAGTTCTGAAACTTCATATATTGTAACTTGATTGTAAGGTGCATCTTCATTACTAGCATTATTTTTATTCTCAAATAGTTTTGAATATCTTGATGCAACCTCTTTAATTCTTGTTTCAAGTGTCTGAGAATGATGTCTAGCATTGTTATTACCTTGAGCCTCCTCTAAGTTATATACATAATTCAATGCTTTTAGTAAATTATCGAAACTATCTACTTCATAGTGCGAATTTTTAATTTTTTCTAGTAAGGAGGTGTAATCTTCATTGTTAAGTTTTTCTTCAAGTGAAGAAATAAAGTTATGTTCAGTAGTTCCTTGGAAATTTCCATACTGGGAATTGTATGCACTTGTATCAATGTCTGTACCTTCCAAAAATCCAATTATCTTTACTCTTTTAGAGACAGGGCTATCTTGTACGTTTCGATACATAGTTAATGCTAAATAACATTTCAGACAAGTTTCACAAATTAGTTTTTTTCTATAGCATTTGCAAGTTGCAACGCCGTCCTTAAAACAGGCAATTGAACCAAGTCGCTAGGTTTAACCAAATTAACCCAGTCTTGAAGCTCCAAATTTTTTAATGGTATTTCATATTCTTCTAAAACGTTAATTCCTTTCACTTTATTATCATTATTTTTATACTCTTGATGTATATCAAAAACATGCAAGTTAAGATTTGTTGTGTTGTGCTTTAAAACTTCTTTAATAATTTGCCTTATAGTAGTAGATTTTCCGCTCCCTGTATTCCCTAAAATAGCAGAATGAAAAGTTAAAAGTTTATTTATATTAAAATCTGCAGGAAACTTATTGTCTATTAGGCCAAGGGTTACAACTTCATTTGTATTGACATTGAAAATAATTTTAAATTCATCATTGCTGGTCAAAAATACATCGTCATTTAAAAAAGGATAGGACTTTAAGTTGAAGTTAATTTCAGTATTTTCAATAATGCCGATGGGCGAACATATTACATTAGCAGTATGTTCAAATTTTGCATTTTATTCTGGAATTGATTATTCAAAAATCTTTTAACATTAGCTTTTTGACTGTCAAAGCCCGATATATCACTAAGCAGATTATTATTTTTTTGTAGATGGTATAGCAATTCACATTGCTGGTTTTTTCTGCTTTCGTTTATACTATAATCTCGCCCTTCATATGAATTGATTGCTTTTTATCATTAAAAATTTTCTTTTTTATTGAGTAGAAATTTAATCAGATTATTCATCATTATCTAATGGTGATGTTAGGCCAAAAAACTTTTTATTTTCAATAAGGAAGTTGTGAGCCTCTTCAAGCAAGTCAAGCTGTGTCGGGAATTGGCTATTATCAATCTTTTTTTCCATGGACTTTATTTTGGTATTGTTAAATATATCAGAAGAATAACCAATTAATTTTTGTGGCGGAGTTTTTCTGTTTGTTCTTTCAAAATTGAATATTGCTATACCTTCGTTTTTATGAGAATTATTAAGCATATCTGATTCGTAGGTATATCTCATAATTCCTCTTTTTTCATCAATTACAACAGTGTCTGAAATCCAACTGCCTTTATATGAATTATCAAGTTCAAAACATTTTCCACGGATAATTAGCTCATCAAGAGATTGCTCGAATACTTCGATATATAACCTTGGCTTACCACCGACTCCTATGTAGCAACCAATCCAGGTTCCTTCCATGTATTGATTTCCAAGAATTTTTTCCTTAACAAATGTTGACTTCATTAATAAAAATTGAACGGCCTTGAGTATTAGGCGGTAGGAGCCAAGAGAAATTAACCCACCTAATGCGACTCCGACTATCGGATTGGATTCAATATAATAATTGAGCTGAGTCCAAGACAAAAAAAGAAATGCGGTAGTAATTGTAAAAACTATTGATTTTAGATTATTGTACGGTTTAATAAGGTCACCTCTATTTCAGAACTTATGCGCATAGATGTGAAAAACATGAAATATCCAACAGATAGCTACAAATCCAGTTTGGCATGATTATACGATACCACTAGAAGGTTCGCAAGAAATTTCGACAGGCAATTTATACAATTGTGTCAACGGTAAAAAACAAAGGGAGTAACTCTTTGTGCTAAAATGATTCGATGTAATTTTTTTGTTATAAATAAGCTTTTGTAATGATTCCTTGCAAGTTCAAATTATTTTAAGCAATTCTAAATAAAAGCTGGTATAATACATAGTCGATTTCTCGCATTTGTGTAAATTTTTTTGCGAGTGTAGCGTCACCCAGTTTTAGAAAAGGTCTAATGATTAGGAGAGATTAATACACATGACAGAAGCATCAAGCATTCGTAATATTGCAATAATTGCCCATGTAGACCATGGGAAGACAACTTTGGTAGATCAATTTTTGTGGCAAAGCGGGGCGTTTCGCCAAAACCAAACCATTTCTGATAGGGTTATGGATTCTGGGGATTTGGAGCGGGAGCGGGGCATTACTATTTTGGCTAAAAATACCTCGGTAACATATAACGGTGTTAAAATAAACATTATAGATACCCCAGGCCATGCAGACTTTGGCGGCGAGGTAGAGCGTGTGCTTAAAATGGTGGATGGGGTAATATTGGTTGTAGATGCCTTTGAAGGACCGATGCCTCAGACAAAGTTTGTGCTAAAAAACGCGTTGGATTTGGAATTGCCTGTGGTCTGCTGCATTAACAAAATTGACCGTACCGATGCCCGGCCTCCAGAGGTAGTGGACGAAGTGTTGGAGCTTTTTTTAGAACTGGATGCATCGGAATCTCAGTTAGATTCGCCGTTTATTTATGCTTCGGCAAAAAAGGGCTGGGCAAGCCTTACGCCCGAAGATTGTGGGCAAAAGCTAACACCTCTTTTTGATATGATTGTAAATCATATTCCTGCCCCAAAGGGAGATTCTACAGCGAATACGCAAGTGCTTATTTCTAATATTGATTATAATAATTATATTGGGCGCATTGGTGTTGGCAAGGTTGAAAATGGTGTAGTAAAAGTGAATGATGAAGTAGTCATTGTTAATAGCCATGAGCCAGATATGCGTAAGATGGTGCGCGTTTCTAAGTTGTATGAATTTGATGGGCTGGACAGGGCTGAAGTTAACGTTGCCGGAGTAGGGAGTATTGTGTCTATTTCCGGTATTCCGGATATAAAAATTGGGGATACCCTTTGTGGACTTGATAACCCTGTTGCGCTGCCATTTAGTAAAATTTCCGAACCTACTATTGCTATGTTCTTCTTGGTAAATGACAGTCCATTTGCCGGGCAGGACGGAAAATTTCTTACATCTCGCCAGGTGCGTGAGCGATTGTTTAGGGAGTTAAACAATGACGTTAGCCTTCGGGTAGAGGAAACGGAATCTACAGAAAAATTTAAAGTGTCGGGCAGGGGAGAGTTGCACCTGTCTATTTTAATAGAAACCATGCGCCGGGAGGGGTACGAGTTTCAGGTATCTAAGCCGGTGGTATTGTACAAAGATATTAATGGAAAACGCCACGAGCCAATGGAAATTGTAGCAATAGATGTGCCGGAGGAATTTGCGGGTGTGGTTATTCAGAAGCTAAACTCTCGTAGAGGGGAAATGCGGCAAATGGCTACAGGTCAAACGGGATATACGCGCTTGCAATTTAGTATTCCTGCCAGAGGCCTTATTGGTTATCGGTCAGAATTTCTTACGGATACTAAGGGTAACGGTATAATGAACACGCTGTTTGATGGATATTCGTCTTATAAAGGTGAAATACCCGCGCGCCCTCAGGGTTCGTTAATTTCCTTTGAAACTGGTGTTGCTGTGCCTTACGGCATGTATAATGCCCAAGAGCGAGGTGCACTTTTTATAAGTCCTGGCACAAAGGTATACACAGGTATGGTAGTTGGGCGAAATGCCAGAAGCGGGGACATGGAAGTAAATATATGTAAGCAAAAAAAGGCTACGAATTTTCGTGCTGTGGGTGCGGATGAAGCATTGCGGCTGGTTCCGGCACAGATATTAAGCTTGGAGCAGTGTTTGGAATTTATAACCGATGACGAACTGGTTGAGGTTACACCGGTTAATTTGCGTATTAGGAAAAAAATGCTGAATGCGACAGACAGGGCGCGAGCTAATAAAAATGTATGATAACTTATTAACGTAGGGGGAATGGTTTGTAACCATTCCCCCATAATTTATTGCAATTTTGCAATGTTTAAGAACGGTTGCAAGCCGTTTTCCTACATAGAAACTATCTCCACATAACACCAATGGTTTCAAGGCCTGCTGCAAGGGACTGTTCGTTTAGCGCGCCCAGTGCGTGGGATACGAGATAGCCATCTTCGGAAATAAAAATGGTTAAGGGTATGGATCTCACTCCAAATACACCTGAAGCTTCGCCGTTTGTATCTAGGTATAATGGGAAGGTGTAGCCATTATTGTACATAAAATTGTCTATAGATTCGCGGGTTTCGCGTTGGCCGTCTAATAAGCTCACTTTTATAACATGGACTTCGTCGCCTAGCTCTTGATGCAATGTGTCAAAATAAGGTGTTTCTCTAACGCATGATGGGCACCATGTTGTCCAAAAATTGAGTACTATGGGCTTGCCAAAAAAATCTGATAGCTGCATTTCGTTATCGTTTGCGTCTAGTATTGTAAAGTTTGGGGCTTGCTGTCTTGGTGGGTCTTCTGCCAGAGCATTTTCTGCGGGTTCCGTTGGTTCTGCTAATGTTACAATGTTGTTTGGGGTGATATCATCTCTGTCAATAAGCATGTTATAGGCCGCCACAGCACAACCAAGTATAATGGCGAAAGCAATTAGCCCGGCTAATGTTCTACTTTTTTGGTTCATAGATACCTCCTGTAGTTTTACATATAATAGTTTTACATTTGCTGGCTAGGAAATTATGACCATAGGGCGATAAACCGTCCAAATTGCCCGGTTATCATAAGTATGCCTACAATGATAAGTATACTACCAGCTATGCCGTTTACGATACGGTAATTCTTTTTTATAAAGTTAAAAGTGCCTTTTAGCCTGTTAATGAGCACGGCACTTGCGATAAATGGTAAACCCAGCCCCATTGAAAACACAAAAAGCATCAGCATACCTTCTGTGGCTGAGCCTTGTTGGGACGCGCGTAAAAGTGCCGATCCCAAAAAGGCGCTTATACAGGGCGTCCATGTAACAGAAAACACCATACCAAAAATAATGGAAGATACAAAGCCTAAGGGTTTATCTGTAAGTTTTTTGTTTTTTATAAAAGAGGGTGTAGGTAAACGTACAATACCGATATAATTTAGCCCAAGCAGTATTACAAGTGCTCCGGTTACAATGTTTACAGCTGTTGCGTGATCACGTAACAATCCGCCAATTAAGCCTGCAAATGCGCCTAGTGTAACAAAAACTACTGTGAAGCCGATTACAAACCCAATGGAATTAGCTAGTGGACGGTCCTTTTTGCCGGCAAAGTAGGAAATGTAAACTGGCAGCATGGGTAGTAGGCAGGGTGAAATGAAGGTTATAATGCCTTCTAGGAATAGTAGTATATATTGCATTTTTGCCTCCTATCGCTCTATTGCAGGCAATTTTATCACCATTCAAATATGAAACGACTTCACATTTGCGCAATGGTTGTGAGTCATTCCTTACATTAGTGTAGTAATATCATTCTTAGTAACAAAGTACTTCGTTTCCTTTGCTGGATTTATTAATTCCGATTTAAAAAATTCTGGATATAGCTGCAAGTTTTGTAATTTATCAATTGGCAGCCAGTGGAGTTCCACATCTCCATATTCTTCTTCTTTAAATGTGCTGTGTTCTATCCCGCGTACTAAAATATTTGGCTTGAAAAGGAAAAATAGGCAGACTTCGTGATAAATCTCCTTATCCATTTCCATTGTAAAAAAATTTTCGTGGACATATGCCAGTCTATCAATTTCGAAGTGAATTTGTGTTTCTTCAAATGCCTCTCGCAAAACTGCCTCATGGGCAGATTCGCCAAACTGGATTCTACCGCCAACGGTATAATAAAATGGTGAATCGATGTTTCTTGCCATAAGAATCTTGCCGGAGTCGATAATGATTGCACCAACACGGTAATTGAATTTGCCCTCTGCAATTTTTACGGTGATGTCTCGTTTGCCCATTATTTAAACACATCTTTCATTAAATCAAAATTTGCAAAATAATCTTTGGAAATAAATTCACCGCTATCCATCATGGCAGAAATTTCGTGCCAATTGGCGGCGCGGGCATCTATTGTTTCGCCTTCTTGCAGTACAACATCTGCTAGGTCGAATTCTTGTTGAAATAGCCAATTATCATAAAAGACATGCCGTCGTTTGTCGTAGGATACTAATTGGGCTTTTTCTGGTAGTAATGTGATACCGTTTTCTTCTTTTGCTTCGCGAATTGCGGCTTCCATACTATTTTCTCCGGTGCTAACGACACCGGCAGGTATTTCCCATATGCCAGGAAAGCCAAGCTTGTTAAGGGCCCGGCGGGTAATTAAGAATTGCCCTTTTTTATTCATAATCCATGCCCGGGCAGCAAGGTGGAAATCTCCGGGAATTACTTCATCTGTGCGTCTGTGAATCCGGCCTGTTAGATTTCGATTTTCATCATAAACATCTAAAAACTCTTCTTTGTTTTTGTCGAGTCCAAGCCATTTTTCCATTGCTTCGTGCAGTACTGGCAGAATTTTTGGAAAGCGCATTTTGTCTGGGACCGTTCGAAATCCGCATACTTCGCTCATTTCAAAATTTTCTGACAGTTCACCGAGTTCTTTTATGTCTGCGAAGAAAACCTGTCCATTTGCCCAGCCTAAATTCGTATAAACTGCATAATCGAAGGCGGGAGTAATGGAAAATTTTGTGGCACCTGTTTCCTCTCTTAATTCTCGCGAGGCACCTTCTAGGGGCGTTTCGCCCATATCAATATGGCCGCCCGGGGTTTCGAATACATCTCTGTTTTTTTGGCGGCAGTAAAGCCATTTGCCATCTCGCCATGCAAAAATAACCGTGTATTTGTATGCTTTTAACTTGCCAAGTTCTGTAGTTGTAACTTTGAGGTTGTTATAATCCGGTTCTTTATCTGGGTTGAATAGGTCGATTTTTTCCATCGCCATCATTGCGCTGCCATCAAATACCATTTTTACAACCCATGGCATAGGCATATCTATATGCTGCTCTGGGCAAAAGCTGCTGTCATAGTGATGAAGTAGAGTGGATAGGGCCATCCCATGCCCGCCAATGACTATGTTTTTGCCCCGGTGCTTTTGTAAAACATTTGCAAGTGCTGCAAGGTTGCGCCCTTGTACTTCTGCAATACTCTCCCCCTTTGGCAATTTATAAGTAAAATCTTCCCATTGTTTGCGGGCATATATCATAAATTCTTCTATGCCAATCCATTTGTCTGTAATGGCTCGTTCTCTAAAATCTTCGATAAGTTCTATATTGTGGTTAAACTGTTCCGCAAATTCTGCAACTGTATCAACTGCGCGCTTAAATGGACTGGATAGGATAACGTCTATATTTTTGTCTTGTAAAAATTCTGTTACAAGTTTGCGGTCTTCAAGTCCTTTTTCGGTGAGGGGGTATGTGCGGTCGGTGTAGATGCTGTCTGCACTGCGCAGGGGTTGTGCGTGGCGTACGTAATAAATGGTCGTATGCTTCATACTATAATCTCCATTCCGTCAAAGGCGAATTTAACTCCGTTATGATGTTTTTCCATTTCGCAGTAATCGTCATATGATATGCCGTAATCTTCTTCTAAATGAGTAATAATTAGCTGTTGCGCTCTTAGTTTTTCTCTAAGCGCTAGTACTTGTTCAAAACTGTGGAGTTGCATTTTTATATGGTAATCTGAAGCAATTTTTCTGCCATTTTTGCCTATGCCGCCAAATGCGGTATCTCCCATAAGCAAGATATCGGCATCGTAGAGTATGGCAGCTTCGGGGAATGGTGTGCAGTCGCATGGTGCGTATATTAATTTTTTGCCTTTCGATTCAAATATGAAAATGGATACGCTCTTGTTTTCTGGGGCAGGTACAAGTGTTATTTTTATGTTGCCAATATTTATCGGCGTGGTTACAACTTGTCGTTTGATTAAATTTGCTGCTTTTTCGTAATAATCCATAAACGAACCAAATTTATTTTGTATTGCATTTAAATCCGCCATTGTTTGTGCTGTTGCGTGTACTGTTATTGGATTAGTTGGTTTAATGCCTTCATAAACGTCGAACCATTCTAGCCGCAACTGTTCCATTATTCTCATTCCAAGGGTATGGTCGGGGTCCCAATGGCTGTACATAATATGGTCAACTGCTGTTATATTTGCGTTATTGAGTGCGATAGCGATATCTTCCGGCGTGTCTATAAGCATGGCGATGTCTTGCAGATATAGGCTTGGGCCGCATCTTGCATAGGGATATCCATTCTTCCTTGCCTGTGTACAGATATTACACTGGCATAGGGGCTTTGGCAGTGCTGTGCAGCCTCCCGAGCCTATAATTGTGAATTTCATAAAGACCTCCTAAATATAAAAATTGGATATAAAAAAACCGCGCACGTCAGAAAGAGACGTAACGCGGGTTTCGAAATTTTTTAGATTAGATAAGGCATAGAACAACAGACATAATTGCAATTACAACAGCACCAATTTTAGTCCAAAGTTCCAAAGTACCTTCAACAGTGCGCCCTTTGTTTTTGTCCCAATAAGTATCTGTAACGCTACCCATGCCAGCTACGTTAGCCATTCCGCCGGCACTGCGCTTTTTTTGTAGTAAGATTGCACCAACCATGGCCACACAAACTAAAGTATAAACAACTGCCAAAATTATAAACAGAACTGACATGAAATACCTCCAAGTTGAAAACGCTTTTATAAAATAAAATAGCGGAAGAGGGATTTGAACCCACGACTCCACGGGTATGAACCGTGTGCTCTAGCCAACTGAGCTATTCCGCCGAATGTTAAAACTTAAAACATGCGCCAGATTTACATAAATCTGACGCATAAACAATGGGCATAACAGGACTTGAACCTATGACATCCTGCTTGTAAGGCAGGCGCTCTCCCAACTGAGCTATACGCCCCTAATAATAAGAATCTGGGTGACAAGATTTGAACTTGCGACCTCTAGACCCCCAGTCTAGCGCGCTACCAAGCTACGCCACACCCAGACAGTGGTGCCGTGTCTTGGCGACGAAAGTAAGTATATTAGAGTTTTTGGACATTGTCAATACCTTTTAAAATTTTTTATCTATGCTTTTGCTTCTTCTAAGTATAGCTCGTGAAGTGTGTTTATCAAATCTTCCGCAAACAGTTCACGGTTTTTGCAGGCAAACATGTTTTTGAGGCAAGAGGCGGTTATGCTGCCTCGTACAGGTTCCCGCTCTTCTTTCGGGAGCTTTGCGATGTGGGGGTTAATAATTTTCCACATTTTTTTTGCATCGCTTTCGATTAGTTTATCGCAGGCTTTTCCAAAAACAAAACTGGATACAAAGGCTGCTGCTGCCGCCCCAATCATGCCGCCAATAATATCTGCCATTCCACCTAAAATTTCAAATACAATCCATCTGCCGCCAAAATTCCAGCCAATTGTGCCACCTATAACCAACAGTAAGGATAATATTACGTTAATCACAAATTGTGATTTTGAAATGCGTTTGCGGCTTAGGTCAAAAATATCAAAAGCAAGTATAGTAAGGCAGGATAAAATACGTGTTAACAAATTGGCCCTCAGTAATTCTACTGTAGAACGCAGGATGATTCTGGGGCCCATTTGCATTACATTCACACCGGCTGTTACCACCTTTGGTGCCGCTAATTTAATTATAGAATCGGAACCTTTGATTATTTTTTTAATTTTTTTCCTCGGCACTTGGGACCTCCTGAATTTTTTGCGTATTGTAATTGTATCCTTGTGACAAAGGTTTGTCAAAAATCAACTGGTCCGATTTTCGGACCAGTTGAAAAATTTCCATCAAACTTGACATACCCTATGGGGGTATGCTATGGTGTGCAAAATTTCAGAAGTATGGCAATGATGTGTTTAAAAAAGCTGCTTTGATAAGAAAGGAAAGATACCATGATAGAATGCACACATACTTGTGCGGAATGTGAGAACAAAGAAAGCTCACGCCGTCCAGAGAAGGTTACTCAGAACCTCACCAACCGTCTAAGCCGTATTGAAGGGCAGGTAAAGGGCATAAAATCCATGATAGAGCGGGAAGTGTACTGCGATGATGTACTGACGCAAATAGCCGCTGCTCAGTCTGCATTATCTTCTGTTGCAAAAATTTTGTTGGAGAGTCATATGAGAACTTGTGTAACTCAAAGACTAAAAGTTGGTGATGACACTGTGGTTGAAGAATTTATAAAAACCATAGGTCGGTTGGTATAGATAATTAACTTGAAAATTTGAGGGTCAAATGTGAATGTAAGCATTTGCGCTTGACCGCTAGGAGATTAAAATGATAAGCGTTAACCCTAACATTAGCGGCATGACATGTGCCGCCTGTGCAAGAAATATTGAGCGCGTGCTAAAAAAACAGGAGGGTGTTACTTTTGTGCAAGTCAATTTTGCGACAGAAAAGCTAACCCTGGAGTTTGACGAGGCCATTACAGATTTCGAAAAACTATCTGCGACAGTAAGCAGAGGCGGTTTTGCACTGCATCTTCCTATTTCTAAGGAGGGTGAGACGATAGAAGTCGCGCAGCGTAAAGAAGAGGAAATGCATAGGCAGTGGCGGATTTTTCTATGGTCGGCAATTTTCACGGTTCCTCTTGTAATATTCTCTATGGTTCCTATGACGCTGCATAGTTTAGAGCTTATGTGGATTCCCCACGAGTTTGACCCGATGCATCGCCCTGTACTTAATGGACTTTTACAGTTTTTTATGACAATCCCGGTTATGTGGCTAAACAGGGATCGTTTTAGGGCAGGGTTTAGGGCATTAATTACAGGCAATGCCAATATGGATTCTCTTATTGCAAAAGGCACGATGGTGGCTTTTTTGTATAGCGTTTATCTTATGATAGAAAGTATTTTTTTAAGCGGCGATAATATGTACTATTTCGAAACTGCTGCCGTTATTTTAACCTTAATCGCACTTGGGAAATATCTTGAAGCAAAGACGCGAGGCAGAACTTCTGCGGCGATACAAAAGTTGATGGGACTTGCACCAAAAACCGCAAAGGTTATTAGAGGTAACGCAGAAGTGGAAATTCCTATAGACCAGGTGGTAGTTGGCGACATAATACTTGTACGCCCCGGTGAGAAAATGCCTGTAGATGGCATTGTTGTACAAGGTTCAACTACGGTTGATGAATCTATGCTAACAGGTGAGAGTATGCCTGTAGAAAAGGCTGAAGGGGATTTAGTAATTGGCGCAAGTATTAACAAAAACGGTGGAATAAGATACGAGGCAACAAAAGTTGGCAAAGACATGGTGCTTGCGCAAATTATTAAACTGGTTGAAGATGCGCAAAATTCTAAGGCGCCAATTGCACGCTTGGCGGATGTGATTTCTGGCCATTTTACCCATGTTGTCATTGCCATTGCCATTTTGGCCGGGCTGGCATGGCTGATTGCAGGGTATGGAATGGCATTTTCTATTGTGATTTTGGTTTCCGTTTTGGTAATTGCCTGCCCATGCGCTCTTGGACTTGCAACACCAACGGCAATAATGGTTGGCACAGGCAAGGGGGCAGAAAATGGTATTTTAATAAAAGGCGGCGCCGCACTTGAAGGTGTCTATAAAATTAAAACAGTTGCCTTGGATAAGACAGGAACGATTACAGAGGGCAAGCCTCATGTTACGGATATCATATCAATAGATGAAGATGACCATGATAGAAAAGAACTCCTATTCCTTGCGGCTTCTGCAGAAAGAGCATCGGAGCACCCATTGGGGGAAGCCATTGTAAATTACGGTATAAACCAACTTGGTCAGCTTGCAGATGCTATGCATTTTAACTCTATTACAGGCCAGGGGATAGAGGCTACAGTAGAGGGTAGGGGTGTGTTAGTTGGCAACAAACGCCTAATGGAGGGCGCGGGTATAGATGTATTGGAACTAGACGGTGAAAGCCTTGCACAAGAAGGAAAGACACCTATGTACGTGGCAATTGACGATAAACTAGCCGGTATTATTGCCGTTGCGGATATTATTAAGCCCACAAGCAAAACCGCAGTAAAGGCCTTATACGAAATGGGAATAGACGTTGTAATGATGACAGGTGATAACATGCGTACTGCACAGGCAATTGCAAAAGAGGCTGGTATTACAAAGGTTTTGGCAGAAGTATTGCCTCAAGATAAAGCAGAAAATATTAAATTACTGCAAGCAGGAGGCGATAAAGTTGCCATGGTTGGGGACGGCATAAATGATGCACCGGCACTTGTGCAGGCAGACATTGGCATCGCAATCGGAAGCGGCACCGACGTGGCAATAGAATCTGCGGAAATTGTGCTCATGGGCGGTGAATTAACAAGTGTGGTATCGGCGATATATTTAAGCCGCCGTACAATGGGTAATATAAAGCAAAATTTGTTTTGGGCATTTGCCTATAATATTATAGGAATCCCCATTGCCGCCGGGGTATTGTACGTATTTGGAGGACCGCTTCTTAGTCCAATGATCGCAGCCCTTGCTATGACGTTGAGTTCTATTTCTGTATTGCTTAATGTGCTTAGGATAAAAAGGGTTAGGATAGATATTTGATTTCCTTTTTTGGTTATAACCATTCTTTATCTTGCCCTATGTAAACGCCTGTTGTATCTTTCATGTAAAGTGGATTATATAAGGTATAGGAGGGTTTATGATGAGTTGTAATTGTGAAATACGAGAAACAACAAAATACGATTTTGAAAATCTCGTAATGCTTTGGAACAATGGAGCTGTGATGTCTTTTATGGGGTTCCCTGATGGAACAGACACTACACTAGACGAGATGGATGAGTGGTTTACATGGGCAATAAATAAACCAAGCAGATGTCATTATTCAATTTACAATAATGAAGTTGGGTATTGTGGCGAAACATTTTATAATGTGGATGTAGAAACCGGAACAGCATGTTTGGACATTAAATTGCTGCCGACAGCACAAGGCAAGGGCATTGCACAAACTGCGTTAAAATTTGTTATTAATAAAGCTTTTGATGTAGGTAATGCGGAGCGTGTTTATGTTGAACCCCATCCGGACAATCATAAGGCGTGGATCCTATATGAAAAGGTAGGCTTTATAAGCAAACCACGTCCTAAATACTTATATGATGCGGATACCTATATAGAAATTTCGAAAGATGAATGGGATAAACTTAACGGATAGGAGACATTATGGAAGTGAGTAAAAAAATCCAATAAAAGACAATGAATATGATTTGGTCTACACCTCAAATGGTGCACATGTTTGGATAAGTGATATGCCATGCATGTATCACAATATAAATCGTGTACTGAAAAAGGGCGGGTACAGCATATTTTTTGAGACCCATCCAATGAGCCGCCCATTTGACAGCACAACATACGAAATAAAAGTAAAGCAACACTATTCGGACATTTATATATGGGCTAATGATGTTGTGCCAGATTATTTATGGCGAACACAGGACTTTGTAAACGCCATTACTACAAATGGGTTGATAATAAAAGAAATGTTGGAATTCCATAGTCATCGTGATGACTTGCCCTGTCACAACTATCTCTATATTGAGCCTAATGATGTTGAAGAGAGAAGTAATTGGCCGGGTGATACTTTTGATTGGAGAAATAACCCTTGGGCGGCACTGTCACAATGTCTTTGTTTATGCTCGCAAAAAGCATAGTGATACTGGATTAAAATAGTTGCATATGAAAATTTATGTTTTATGCCAGAGGTGAAACTAAAATGATGGACCAAAGCGAAATTCTACCATTTATGTCTCAAGTCCCTCTTGAAAAACTGCATTTGTTCGGGCAGGAAAATATAAAAATATATACAATCAATTAAACAAAATACCACCTTTACACGATTCAAGCCGCTTTGGTGTAAAGGTGGTATTTGCGCGTTATTGTTGAACTAATTGCGTACAATCCCCAATGCTTTTTCTGCCATTATCTGAGCTTTTACACTAAGTTCCGCCGCTTTAAATGTATGTGCTTGGGTCATTGCATTTTCTGTACGGTTTAGGCAGTCAAGAATGAGTTGGCCAAAGTAGGGGTATCCCACTTTTCCGCCAACGTCAAAATGCTGCTCTACTTCGTTATTTACAAGATACACGTGGTCGCCGCTTTTGCTTCTGCCAACGTCGCAGTTTTTTCGCAGTTCAATATACCCCTTTGTGCCGAGGATAAAAGTTCTGCCATCTCCCCAGGTGGAAAGTCCATCCGGTGTAAGCCAGTCTACCCTAAAATATCCGGTGGTGCCGTTATCGCCTTTTAGTGTGCAATCTCCAAAATCGTCTATGCCGGGGTGATCCTTACAGGTAAAATTGCTAATTTGCGCCGCCATAATTTCTGCATCCTGTGCCCCGGTATAATACATAAACTGCTCGCATTGGTGGCTTCCAATATCACAAAGTATGCCGCCGTTCTGCTCTCGCTTAAAAAACCATGGGGGGCGGTTGCCTAAATTTGCACGATGTGGTCCAAGCCCCATGGTTTGCACTACTTTTCCAATTGCGCCGTCTGCAATTAACTGTCCGGCAAATACGCCTGTTTCTGTATGAATGCGCTCGGAATAGTATACAGCGTATTTTTTTCCTGTTTTTGCAACGGTTGCTTTTGCGTCTTCCAGCTGCTGTAAAGTTGTGAGGGGTGCTTTGTCTGTAAAGTAGTCTTTTCCGGCCTCCATTGCGCGAATGCCTAGTGGGCAGCGTTCGGAAGGTATGTTTGCGCTTGCGACTAAAGCAATGTCTTTATCCAAAAATACTTCGTCTTCCGACCTTGCAGCCTTGGCGTTTGGGTACATTTTAAGATATTGTTCCACTTTTTTAGGGTCTGGGTCGTAAATCCATTTTAGGGTTGCTCCGGCTTCGGTTAGGCCATTACACATACCGCCTATATGGCCGTGGTCGAGGCCAATGGCGGCAAATACGAATTCTCCCGGTTTAACAACCGGATTTGGTTTGCCTGTTGGGGCGTAGTTCATTCCGCTTTCTGGCATGGTAAAACCTCCTTTTCAGTCATGTGACTATAGTATCATAAAGTTTTGGAGCACGCTTATAAAAAAATTCAGTTGGTAACAGATCGTTACCAACTGAATTTCTGCTTATGCAGCTTTAGCAAACTTACCTGGTTTAAGGGTTAAATAAACCATTGCAATACCTGCGGATACCGCAAGCCCGGCTACGCTATACTTGACAATACGTTTGCGCTTGGCAACTTTTGCAGAAGTTACATCTGCGGTTTCTGCTTCAAATAGAAAAACGTCATCAATTTCGCCTATGGCCTCTAAAAGCCGCTCTGTAATTTTTATCATGTCAAAACACCTTCCTGTTCTAAATGTGCTTTTAGTTTTTTTCTTGCCCTAAAAAGCAGAGATTTTGTTTTGCTTTCGCTCATGTTAAACCGTGAAGAAATGCTGGCAATGTTTTCTCCGTAAAAGTAACGCAGTACAAAGGCCACTCTTGCAGCTTGATCCATGGAATTTAAACAGTCATTTATGGCGGCAGATGTAACTTTTGCATCATATTCTTTTTCTGGGCCAACAGAAGGGGCTGAAATGCATTCTTCTAACTCCCCAAGCATGAGTGGTGTTTCGCCGCCCCCACGGCGAGATGCGGATTTTGCTTTCCATTTATTAATTGCAAGATTGCGAGAAATTTTAGCAAGAAATGCCCCAAGCATAGCCGGACGGTTTGGCGGAATTGACTCCCATGCTTTTAATAGTGTATCACCTACGCATTCTTCTGCGTCTTGATAGTTGTATAAAACATTCATGGCAGAACGTAGAAGGCGCTGCCCATATTTGCGTTTAACTATAACGAGTGCATCCTCGCAACGTGCAAAGAATAAGTCGATAATTTCATTATCATCCAATTGCGCCCCTCCTTTGTTATTTCAAGTGACTAGTGACATTAGGCACTTCAATTTACCCTAATATGAAGTAAACTGCAAGGGCGGTTATTCCTCTTACCTATATAGACAGCAAAAATTAAAATTGGTTGTGCGCAAATGTTGGAATAAATTTGAAAAAATATGTAAAACTAATATTGCTTTTACTAATTTTGCCTTGATTCTTAGCTGGGTTAGCTATATACTCATTATTGCTCCTAGTTAAAATAAAAGCTGTGTATTTATGGGAGCGTTTTTATGAAAAGATTTGAGTTTACAAGAAGATCCTTTGCCATAGCTATTACTATGGCGGCTGCGTCGCTGCTTTTTGTAGTGCCGTTTTCTGCGTTATCGTCTAATAAGTCTATACAGCCAAATGTTGAGCCATATGTAGTTAATTATCCCCATAAAAAGTCGGTAATATCAACACCAGCCCAGGTGCGTATAACCGAGTATAAAGA
>Ga0123352_10001429_pt1 | contig 31666 bp, 23 predicted proteins | sample TergutLab28metaG_FD_89700 | JGI IMG/M metagenome (GOLD analysis project Ga0123352, IMG submission 89700) | Labiotermes labralis P1 segment gut microbial communities from Petit-Saut dam, French Guiana - Lab288 P1 | ecosystem: Host-associated > Arthropoda: Insects > Digestive system > Gut ...
ATGGCTTCCCCACCCAGTTTAAGAATTTCTCCAGAGACCCGGTCTGGTCCTACTGATTTGTTTTTCCCTATCGCTTTAATCCTTCTCCTAATTGTTTTAATATTGGTGGTGAATGGATCATCTGTGTTTTCACTGTGTATATGAAGAATATTGCCCTCGCTGCTGAATACTGTCGAATAATTGAAGTTAAACGTATTGGCCTTTTCTATCATGTCTGTAATGATCTGTCCATTACAGTCCTTCATGGTGGGAATATTTTCCTTATTTCCTTTACGCCTTTTAACGTATTTGTAGCAATCAGACCAACATTTACCCTCTTTGCTTAGTATTGATTTTAAGAATGCCTCCCATGCTGATTTCTTGGCTGCAAGTAGCTGCTTGGATAGTTGTTTCATTTTCTCTGTATAGTGTACTCCTAATTTTCTTCTATTATATTCTTTTCTGACCTTTGATTTTAATCGTTTAATCTCCTTGTTGAAATATTCGGGGTCCGAATTTTTTCTAAGTGTTTTGTGAGGCACAAAACGTTCTATACTCTCGTACACTATATTTTTGAAATTATTCCATATCTCCTCCATGTTGCTGCCGTTGCTTGCCCAATCTATAAATTTATCGTGGAGGAAGATTTGTAAGTGTGAGACATCTGTTTTGTTGTAAACCGGGACTAACCTTTCTACTTGGGGTTCAGTGCATGTGTCCTCCCATTCCACTTCCAGAATCACTGCAAGATGATCACTGACCCCCTGTACTATACCACTAGAAGTGACTGAACTTTCCGATTGGACCAAGTAGACGTCCAGAAGAGCATCCCCTCCAGTTGGGCCGTCTATTACCTGACTGTAACTGTTTTCCCATACCAAACTATTTATAAGTGCCTGAGTTCCACTATTTCCACCCATGTTTCCATTCCAGTCTGCATAAGGTAAGTTTAAGTCACCCCAATGATGCTATGCTTAGTAGAGTTTCCTGTAAACCCAGTCCCAGCTGCTAATCTTTCTATAACTCCCGTGCCCTCATTTGGAGCTCTGTAAATCCCTACCACTTCCCATGAAAATTTTGGGTTTCCACCTTTGACTTCCACTGCTATCACCTCAAAAACCTCATCAGTCCATAGCACCCTGCAATCGATGTAATTTTTAACGCAAACGAATACTCCACCACCCCGGGAACACCTATCCCTCCTGAAAGTTATGTAGTCGTCCCTAAAAACTTCAGTGTTGTTAATTTCCCCACTAAGCCATGACTCCGTGCCTATTACAACATCAGGGTTGTATGTATCAATTAAATTCCAAAATTCTAAAATCTTATTGCAAATGCTCCTACAGTTTACCTGCAGCAAAACTTGTGAGGATATGAACCACACAACTGGCATTATTGATGCATCCTTGATCAGCACTGTCGTTGGACATGTGAGGTAGTTTTATCTTCTTTTGCACGTCACATTAACCCCCAAACATTAGTATCCAAACCTACTGAACATCTTGCGATGCTGGTGAAATTTACTAGATGTTGACTGTTGGTAACTGTTTCATGCTATCATATTTGTACCATGTGTAAACAGTACTGAAAGAAAATGTGACAATAACAGTAACTGCAGTGACATGTATGCTACCCTTACATTTTAAATGCTACAGTTGTTCAATGTACAGAATGTTCAATAATTTTGGATACTCATGTGTGGGAGTTAATGTGACATGTAAAACAAAATAAGAACACTTTACACCACATGTAATATTAACACTCTGTTAACCGAGGTTCCATCAGTAATGCCAGTTGCGTGCTTCAAATCCTCACAAGTAGACATAGAAAATGCACAAACCTCTTTAACTTAAATTACAAAATTTTGGATTTTTAGTTGAAAATGTTATTGAATATTTATATTTTTATTATTTCTTTCTTCGAAAGAATATTTAATGTGCTTTATCAGGTTAACTGTAAAGTGAAGGCCTTGTCTACAGCACACTTTTCCTTTATGTACATGTATCTTCTACCTGATGATGGTTGAATGAATGACCAACACGTATCATAACGTACTATAAATCCTCTCATCAATGGGCTGTCAGATCATTCCACTCTATTAATAAAATCAGAAAACATCATTGCACCTACATGAGAATTCACATCTTGTTATGTTAGGAACATTAATAGCTTCACTATAGACGAATTTCAATTTAAATTGAGCACTGAAAGTTGGGAAGATAATTTGAACCATTTGACTCAAATGTTATATTGAACAACTTTTTAAATATTTGCTTAAAAATTTTTCATGCATGTTTCACTAAACATAAACTTAATTCCACACAGATATAACCCATGGATAACTAGGGGAACTAAAGTATCATGTCATAACAAAAGAATTTCACACATGAGTTGTAGGGAAAGTAGTAATAGCAGTCTCAAACTATGATACAAAAGATACTGCAAGATATTAACATATGTTATAAAAACAGCAAAAATAATTTATTATGATAAATTAATATCTAAATCCAAGAATAAAACAAAAACTACAAGGAAAACTATAAAAATGGAAATAGGAAATAATAACTGTCAAAAACATATTAAACCCTTAAAAATTAATAATACTACAACAAATAATCCACAGGTAACTGCCAACACTTTTAATGATTATTTCTTAACTGTTCTTGACACTGTTATCAGAAATATATAAAAAGATAACAATGGTCCTAGGGATAACATGAAACCTTCTAGTTACTTGATTAACAAATTTAACAGTACATTTCCAAGAATCAATTGGAATTACACCACAATTTATGAAACTGATAAGATTACCAAATTCCTAAAAGCTAAAAATTCTAAAATTAAGCACCCCTTTTATCATTTCCCCCTTATCCTATATTTGTAACAAATCTCTTTCCTCAGGTCAATTCCCTGAAAGACTAAAATATACTATAATCAAACCTCTCTATGAGAGAGGAGACAAACTTCACACCACAAATTATAGGTCAATCTCTCTTTTAGCATCCTTTTCTAAGATTTAACAAGATTATATAAACACATATACACTAATAACCATCTAATCAAGGAACAATATGTATTTAAAATTAATAGTTCCACCGAGGCTACATCCCATAATGAAATATTAAAAGCTATGAATAATCGACTTTGTGTACAAGAAATATTCTGTGACCTCAAGAAGGCCTTTCTGTTAACCATGCAATTCTACAAGATAAATTAATGTTTTATGGAATTACTGGGAAATTTCTAACTTTGATACAATCTTAGCTCAGAGAACGATACCAAAAAACACTCATTGATAAAATTAATGCATATGGTAGTGCTTCTAGGTTTTAAAAAAAGTTACAAATGGGGTACCTCAGGTTTGATTTCAGGTCCATTACTTATTCTCATTTATATTAATGAAATACGTTTTTAAATTGGCCTTAAGGAGGTTTAGTCTCTCTATCTCATTTTATTCTACTGAGGAATATTTTAGTTCTTATAAATAATACACATTTCAGATAGTTGTTTTAATGTTATAATTAATATTTTGTTATGTGATCATTATAATTGTATTCTGCAAGTTGGCAGCTCTAATTTATCACACACATTGCGTCCTCATAGTATGACTACTTCCACAGCCTTAAGTTGTACTTTTGGACGAATAACGGAAAGAAATGAATGGAAATGGAAATATACATAAATAATAATAAAGAACCTATAGTGTTCGTATGTGGTGTTGTGTGGATTGGATTGGTATCGAGTTCTCGGATACCAACCACTAAAATTTTTATGATGAACCATTAATTTAAACAGCTTCATTCTCTTGAACGTGCCAAACTTGTTACATGTTTTTACGCCGTTCCAGTTCCAGCGCGGTAAACCACGTTACTAACTTCCACTACCCCCATCTTCCACCGCCTTCACGCGTTTGCATTACTCTGCAACACATGGATCATATACAACGTATTCAACCTACGCAATGTGTCTCCGGCCAGCCCTCACTGTAAGGCACAGAGTATCTACAATGATCTGTGATGTAAATAGTCTCTGTGATCTCAAACACTCGGTTCACAGCCACGGAGCGAGTTAAATGAAACGGTGTAAATAAATTGTGGAATGAGAGAGAAAACCGCAATTTGCTCACGATGCACGGTCACAGAAACCTAAAGTGTAAATAAGTTCTTGCGGCGACACAGGCGGCGAGTTTCTGAGTTTCTAGTTCATCAGTATTACATAGGTGTCAGAGCAAGTAGGGTAAGTGTGCCTGCTATGCGGCATTTCTTGAAACAATCCAATCTTTCTTCACCATTCAGTCAAACAAGTTGCTATGAGAGACAAAATATGAAACAAATTGTCCAAAATTTGTAGGAAAAGAATGTATCTCTAAAAGCATACTGCTCATTATGTATTTCAGTTTTAAAATGTGACATTTCCACTTGTACTTCATATTATTTGGTGCAGGGTTTAAGGTGCCCGCAGTGATGAAGATTCACAATGCGGTCTGGGTTAGGACACCCAGTAGTCTGGTACATGGTTATGAATGTTCTGGACGGTGAATCTGCGTTTATCTTCACAGCCTTTCGGATGATGAAGGTAGTTTGTCCGGCTGGAAGCACTCTGTAACAACGATGAGATTACGCTGTCCCAACATCCCGAAGATCGCGATGTATGGTCTTAGTATTTTGCAGATTTTCGTGTATTATATTATTATTAATTAAAACCAAATATATACATTTATTAGGCACTAAATAAACCTCATTATCTCACATTATTTTTTATTATACAACAGTAACTCCCATATTCAAGAAAGGTAATAATCAGGACCCTTCAAACTACAGGCCCATTTCAGTGTTAACTTGTTTTGCTAAGGTTATAGAATCGGCCTTATATGTGAGACTCACTGAATATATTACTCTCAATAACTTATTGACTGATCAACAGTTTAGCTTCAGGAAGGGCTGTTCAACTGATGAAACAATATTTAAACTAACACATGGGGTACTGAATGCTCTAAATGGCAAATCCATGGTGGGAAGTATATTTTTTGACTTAGAAAAAGCTTTCGACTCACTCAACCATTCTCTTTTAATTAAAAAATTACCTTATTATGGACTATCTGGTAAGGCTAAACTACTCATTGAATCTTACTTGTCCAACAGATACCAACGTGAGTTACTAAAAAATTCTAGAACAAATTCTAAAGAAGCTTCAGAATGGATAAAGGTTAATCATGGGGTCCCACAAGGATCAGCATTGGGCCCCCTTACTTTTTTTGTTATACATAAACGATTTGCCAATGGCAGTATCGTCAAAGGTAATTCCAATTTTATTTGCTGATGACACCAGCATTATAATCACCAGTCTCAATGCCTGTGAACTCCAAATGGCAATCTCGGCATCAATTAACCAAATTGTTTCAGGAAAACTCGTTATCCTTACATGTTAGCAAAACGTATTACCTCCAATTTCGAAATAAAAATTACAATAATCTTCATACACCTGTTACCTTAGACAGCAACTTTATTACTAAAGCTAATCATATAAAATTTTGGGGGTTAACCATTAACGACTCCATGACCTGGAAATCTCACATTGATGCCATTCTACCAAGGCTGAACTCGGCTTGCTTTGCCATAAGATCGGTTAAACACTACGTTTCTCAACAATCATTGAAAACTATTTATTATGCATATTTTCACGGTACAATGTCGTATGGGGTAATATTTTGGGGACAATCGCCCTCTAGTTCAAAGGTATTTTTATTGCAGAAGAGGGTGATAAGAACTATGATGGGTTGTGGGGGAAGAGACTCATATAGGGGACTGTTTTCATAACTAGGCATCTTAACATTGCCCTCCCAATACATTTTCTGTCTCCTTTTGTTTGTGGTAAAGAATGGAAAACTATTTTCCCTAAACATGGACTTGCACTCGATTAATACTAGACAGCTGTTAAACTTACATGAACCCTCAGCTCACCTAAAGAAGTACCAATTAGGACCCTACAATATGGGGATAAAGATGTTTAATACTCTTCCTCCCACCTTAAAAAATGAATCTCATAATCCCGTCAGATTTACGTCACTCCTAAAAAAAAATCCTGTTAAAGACAACACTCTACTCGATAGATGAGTTCTACAATATTTGCAAACCTAAGAGATTTTAAACCAGTACTTGTCCATGTACAAGCATAGATAATTATGTACTGAATTATTCGAAGTATGACTGTGTACTTAAGTCTTAATTCATTTAACATATAATTATGATATTTTTATGTATTTAGAATAAGAATTAAGTAATACTTCTATTGTAACTATCTAATGTATCTTGATTATTTCCACATCCAGTTGGTCTTGTACCTTGTAATGGATCTAAGGAAGGTGAATAGTAAAATAAAATAAAAATAAATAAATAAAAATCTAAGCCGAACATGTCCGATAAAATATAGTGATTAATAAATTTTTAATTTGTCGGTTGGTGTGGAAGGGGTGTATGATATGATAGGAGGCTGTAATACGGAGGTCACGCTACATAATTCTGTAAGTTACAATCAGGGAGTATGTTCTAACCACAGAACCTCAGTCATGACCCGTACAGACACCTTACTCACCTTACCCTTTGACATGTGGTGGACGCACGTTGCCACATGCCAAATAGGAACAGCACAGTTTAATACTTCTAAGCAAGAGGTCAGTAGCGTACTGTCTCGTACTATACTAGATGATCTGTGGTCTCGAATACGGCTACAACCTGTGGAATGCGAACTGGATTGTAGACTGAGAAGCATAATATTTATGTGCACGGATCATGTAATACTTATCGATAACACAAATCCATGGTATAGATTATCTGTTTGTAGAGTATCATGGACGAATTCAATATCCGGTCACGTTTATGAGCTTTAAGTTTTCGGCTGTTCTGCGAAGGTAATAGGTTTTCTGTTCGTGATGTTTAAAATGTACGCAAGGTAGAATTATGGTATGCGTACCCAGCTGTAAATACTTTAAGATAAACTTTATTACTGTAGTAACAAAAATAGGAGTGACAATTTTTGGTATTTTCATAAAAGCAACCTTGAAATCGTTAATTGTCAAGAGGAGATCTACTATGTTTTGCAATTTTACGCGTCGTGGAACGGTAGGTGTGTACCGATGTTTCGGGACAGCTTATCCCATCTTGAAGGGTTAAAACTAGGTTGTCCCGAAACGTCGGTGCGGAATTACCATCCACGCTGCGAGCGCAGGTCCCAGTGACATTATGGGGGAAGCCAGAAATCAGGTATCAACATGTTTGATGCCATGGTTTAGGAGGATAGTCACTGGCCACTTATTGAGGAGGACTGGGATCGAACCCAGGCCAGTCCATGTGGGATTTGTGGTCGGAAAAGTAACAGACAGGTTTTTCTCTGAGTACCTTGGTTTTCCCTTCAGGATTATTCTACCAGTGCTCCATACCCCTGTTCCACCTGACACCAATATTGTATAATCTTTGCACCAGGCAGTGTTATTAAATAACACATTATAAGAATGTGTTTGATAATATATTGTAGTTTGTACCTGCGCTTTACGTGCCTCAAAATTACCTTTCACGCTGAACATGCATATGAGATTCTCTCTCTCTCTCTCTTACACATACAGAAACCATGTTTTAATTTTCCTGTGGCACTTTTTGTGTGATTCCTTCCTTATGTAGGTTTCTACAGAGACAGTTCTGTGTATTAAACTGTACTGCATGCTCACAAACAAAAATGCCTGTTACACTGTGCTTTACATATCCATTACACACAGTGGATGCAGCTAGTCCCTTTGAAATGATTCATTGTAACTGTATGTGCCATGATAGTATTGGCAGTGTGTGAGTCATGTAGCTCCCCTGAAGCTTGCTGTGCTGTATTGGCTGTTTCTAGATGAGTGCATTAGATGGTATTTAATAATCTGTTGCACAGGCATCAGGCATGTCTGAGAGCGAAAGAAGGCCATTTCCAACGCCAAATCTAACATGTGGTAATTTTTATGTATGTATGTATGTGTGTGTGTATATATATATTAGGACTTGTGGTTGTTGAACTTGGCTATGTTGTGGGTTCAGTTATCAATTGGCTGTCTGTACCATCATGTCATTCAACAGGAGGAACTTGTGAATACTTTAATAAACCTTCTTTAGGATAACCATTTTCCAGCAGAGATATGAAATTGAGATTTACCACATGTGAAACAAGAGTGTTCACTTTTACATCCACATTCAGTTCTGATTTGTGCTTCCCCTACATTCCTTAGTATCGTATTTCTAGTAGGCTAATTCCAATTTATTTTGTGTTACATTGTTTATGTTGTGTACTGTACAGGTGTTGCAGTTCACCAATTTATTGCTTTGAATAGGCTCCCAAGAATGGTATTAATAATACATATTTTGTAACATGTGACTTAACATGTGATATTTGATGAATTCCTATTACCAAGTGTTTTTCTTCTCAAACTGATACGATATCAACAAAGCTGATATGGGAAGCAGTTTGTAATCTTAAGTATGGAAGGAACCTCCTAGTTTCAGAAGTCGTTTAAGTGATAAAGTGTTTTGCTTTGACATACGACTTCTAATTCATTTCAGAACTGGTAAAAAGTAAAAAAAAAATATATATATATGGCTGCTGCTGTTTTGGAAAACCCACCAGTTACGAGTAGACCTTTGTTTGTCCCTCACCTAGTGGAACTTGTTGAAGGTATGTTCATTTCTGAAGATGGATATGAAGAGTTTTCTTAAGGACATGTTTTCTGGGGTCGAGCATACACTATATTACCAGCTCATCACCTCATATGGTGAACACTGATCGTAAGCAAGCCATACACTTGAAGTTTTATCTGTAGACATGAACTACAGCAGAAAAGTGTTGTAAAAGCTGTGTTGTTGACCACTGGCATGTAATACGCAGGCACACATTAGGCCACAGTTTTAGTATGCTGCAGACAAAATATTGTGTTAATGAATAAAATTGTCAGCCTTTACCAATAGTTTTTGTTCCTAGGAAAGCTGTGTATTCACGTAAGGAAAGTTCTGCTCTTTTTATGCTATGTTATTACATTTTCATTAAGGAATGCATCTAAACACCATTCTAGAAGAGTTAAAAAACAGGGTCTTCTAAGTGGTCTCCCCACCAAAACCCAGTATGCACCTTTCCTCTCCCCCATACATGTCACATATTACACCCATATCATTCTTCATGATTTGATCACCTGAAAATTTAGTGTGGAGTACAGATCATAAAGCTCCTCCGTACCTAGTCTTCTTCACTCCCCTGTTACCGTGTCCCTCTTGGGCCACATCTTCAGCACCCAGTTCCTAGACACCCTCAACCTATGTTCCTCCCTGAGTGTGAGTGACCAAGCTTTACACTTATGCAAAACAACAGGCAAAATTACTGTTCACCAAAGAATCAGTCCAAGTCTGAAGTCTTATGACATGTTTGGTAACATTGTAAGGTATGGTAAGCAATTGTTAGCACCTTGCCCAAAACCCAAGTGGGGTGCCACCCCTTGTCAGCTGTCCGCGACTGCTTATTCATTATAAAAATAAAAAAAATATAATAGGCAGATATGAAAAGTGAAACAGTAGTAGTAATCAGAAGAATACTCAGACTCAGACATTCAGTTCCTGTATTGATTTTTCTTGACATGTCTGTTCCTCATCCTTAACAATCTTAAGGCCAGACTCTATAGTAACCAATCTGTAACTCTTCCTTTCTCTCTGTCTCTGTCAGTTTGTCTGTCTGTCATATGCCTTCCTGTTGGTGGGTAGTTGATGGCTGTTATACTCCTATAGCTCTTTCCTCCCACTGTAGGGAAGTCCAGATGTTTATATGCAATGTCAGAAATGCCATATTTTGTAGTCTTGGAAAAACCCAGAATATCTGGTGTCCCTAACTGAGTTTTGCAGGACTTTGGGATGAGGATCTTTAAACACATAAAATTGAGGCAAGTAGTCAAGTATGTGATTGATTAATTGATTAATGCTTTCATAGCAAACAAATGGTAAAACTACCTACATAATGAGTATGTCTTTAACAAGGTGTGGTGCACAGTGATGTTTGGGGGTCAAAATAGTATACTTTATCATAACCAAGTATGTTCTGCATGGTCGTTCTTGAGAAGCAGGATTTACAAGAAACATATCAACTATAATACATTAAAGTATATTTCATAAACTTAACATACATGAAATATGCCTATTTTGGAAACAAACAAACAAACTTACACAAAATTATTTTGTCCTTAAGCCTATCAAAATATGTGAAAACATACCTGTAGGTTTGCATGAGTGTGAAACTGGTCTCTCATATTAAAAGAAAAACAAAAATGTAATGTTTTTAAGAATAGGATGTTTGGGAGAATCTGTATTTGATTTGGGCCTGCAATGGAAAAATTAATGGTAGCCTGCATAAACCAGCTTAATGAGGAGCCTCATTATTTGTACTCCACACTGAATAATATTAGGGTGAGCAAATTGAGGAGGGTGCGGTGCAGGTGGGTTATTTAGTATGCATGGGAACTGAGAAAAGTATACTAAATGTTGATATGTTGATTGGAAAGTAAAGGGATGAAGATGTTTGGCAGACCATGACATACACTGGATGAGAATATTGAAATGAAGTGTTGGGAAATATATCACAAGAGTGTCACCTGGATGATTCTGGCTTATGATACTGACCAATGGCAGACTTACAAACCTGGTTGTGAAATGAAGGAAATTTTTTTACTAGCTAAGTGATGTGTAGCTGCTCAAGAAAGACTCTGCATTAGGGTGTTAGTTGTGGAAAGATTGAATAACTTGGTACATTTTTAACAATGAAATGTAAATGATAAGACTTACATATGTCTCCCAACCTTCATTTGCCATGCATTGCTTTATTGTGATGACACTTATGCAGTCCAGCTGGCTGAATGTTGCATTTTTCTCTACTAATACTGTTACTGGTTTAAGTCTAGTTACCATCTCTTTTTTACTAGGCAGTATAAAATTCCATATTCCCAGATGAATTAAGATTAACTGTTACTGTCTTTGACTTATTTTCTTAAGGTGCATCACTAGCTATGATTATGTCAGCTACTTAAGCCAGTAATGTAACTCCTGTGATTGGAAAGTTTCTGTTGTGTTTATATCCTGCACATTGACATGTAAATGTTTCTTTATTGCAGTGTTGAGTACTGGTTTATCCTCCAACTTTCAGACAGTTGAAATTGAGATTGTTGATTGTCCTGACCTTACAAAAGAGCCTTTCACTCTCGCATGTAAAGGTGAGACTTACCAGGTTGTAATTTATTAGCATTATGACACGAGTTTAATTTGTAAATAGCTTTTGTATAAGTACATAATTTTTCAAATGTCTTTTTTGATATGTAATATTTCTGTTGAGTACATTACTTTTGTTCTTTTATCTTCCAGATGTGTGTTTACAGAATTGTACAGTGCCCATAAAGTCTAGAGTCATTAGGAAATGAATCATAATTGCTCTTTGTGTTTTTTCACATACACAGAACATACTAATTCAATATCTGAAGTTAGCATGAACACATTTTCCAAATACCAGCACATTAGTCTTGATGCATGTTGCACAGCAGCATGCTATCCAGTGGAACCGTTGTGAAACTTTTGTTCTATGCCAGGGATCTCAGTCTCAAATAGTATGTGGACCAAATTAACTTCGTCTCTGAATATGATACCATCAGAGCTGAAGCTGTTTTTTTTTTCTTTAGAGAATTCATGAACCACGTTTACATTTCTGTTAGTTGATGTGGATTATCAGCATGGCAGTTTTTGCAATATTTGTAGTACTTCAGTTTCCAGTGATGTTCTTCTTACAGATTTTATTGGGCTAACAATTAATGTTCCTATGATCATTCAGGGGTTGACTTGTGCATTATACTTCCCATCACTGCGAGACCTGTTGTTTATTTTGTATGTGAATGTATCTCATGTGCTGTGTTTTTTGTCCATTATAATTTATGTTTTTATGATGTGCTATGTCTATAATTGGCTGTCGTGCTCTTGACTTAGCACTGTAATAAACATGAGTAGAATAAAAGAGAATTGAATTGAATTTGTTGTTGTTGTTATTATGGTTATTATTATTATCATCATTTTCATCATCATCATCTCCTTTATGCAGGGTATTTATACTTATATTCTTGAGACAAACTATGTCTCTAGGGAATACAGTGTTGCAGCTATTCAGTTCTTACTATTCATGTTTCTTATATCATTAGTTCCAGTGTTGAATCTATTGTACTTTTACATAAGTACTTTCTGAAGTATGTGTGCAGTGCCCAATATGGCTGTATTATTATTATTATTGTTGTTGTTGTTTAATGACAAAGTCAGTATCTCATATTGTATGGCCTAATTTGAGACACTGTTCCCACATATGCCTGGAGAGCAGGAAAGCCATGTAATCCCCAGTCAAACAGACCTGGCTGTAGGCCAAGATTTAAGCCTCAGACCTTCCACATACAAAGCAGAAGTGCTGCCATCCTAACTTTAGTGTTATTGTTGTGACTGTTTGTTACAAATAGGTTTGGGAGGCAAACCTAGGTTGGTTGATATTGGTGGACCACCTTACTTGCTTCCACTTGTTCGGAGGGAAAAACTTTATAACTTGTCAGACGTAGGGAAACTTACAGATGTTGAACCAACTTTCCTGATAGGAGCAGGTGCTGGACCATGGCCATATGCAGGAGTAAACTGTGAGGTAATTAAAAAAATGAAGTGTTTTCTGTAATCATATTTGCTTTTTTGTTAAGGAAGTGTTCAGTGAACCAGTTTAGATACAAACAAACTCAGGTACCATCCTTCTTTTACAAGACAATCTGTTATTGTTCCTTTTCTTTTTCCTCATTAGATGATGATAAATCTTGAAGTGAAAGGAGGAGAAGTTAATAATCACACAAGAATATCAAAAGTGAACACTGTAGATGGTAGCTGTGTTCTGGAACGTCTTCCTGATACAGAAACACGTTGTGCTGTGCTTGCTAATATCTTTTGTAGTGAAGGAAAGCCTGGTCAAGTATGTATTCTTTCACTTTAGTTTGTCTGTAAGACTGATATGTGGCACCTAGGATAGCTCAGTCAGAGCAATGATTAGGCTACAGGTGGATATCCATGGAACCAAAGTTCATTTTCCACAGAGAGTTCAGGGATGTCTCCACAACAGTGCCCAGACTGGCTGTGAGACCCTCCAAGTGTCCTTTGCAATAGGTAGCAGATTCTTTTCTTGCAATAAAGTAGCTGGAAGGGTGACCCAAATTACTCATCTTCATGTGCTGAGATTAAGCATGTGGGGAGATATACCTCTGCTCTTTGCTGTTACTTCTTGGCATGGTGTATAATTAAGCTCTGTGACATCTCCACTTGACTCTCCACATATGGCAAATTGCTTATCTCCACAATGTGGAATTCTGGTTATATTTAAATACTTTACATTGTTCAGTGGGTGTCACAGCTACCAACAAATGCAGTGAGAATCTTGTACGTGTATATCATGAATTGAGAAGGATAAATGGTCTTGATAAATTTTAAGATACTGGATGGAACAGAAGAAAATTGTGATGTAATTTCTTATTCTAGAATGATGTTTCTCATACCTGCTCACTTTTCAAGCCATCTGCATTCTCCAAACATCAACATAATAATGTTAAGTAAAGTTGCAGAATATCTGTCTAATGTTTGTGCCAGAGAAGTTGTTGACAGAGGTGGCACTGTAGTCTGTCTCTCTTTTCTTTCTTGCTTTCATTCTTTCTTTCTTTCTTCTACTTCTCCTTCTTCTTCTTCACCTTCTCCCCCTCCTCCTTCTCCTCCTCCTGTCTTCAACTTGGAACCATGAGATTTGTGCTTCATCAGGAAATAACTGATATTTTGCTTCCCTTATGTGGCATTCTATGCTACTGATTGTTCTGGAGTATGGTTGACTGGCTATTCTCCAAGATTAACTACAGATGCTGCTGCTTTGTTATGGTGACAGCCACTACCACCAATAGTGCTGCCATGAGTGGTACCAAACCAGCCTGTTACAATTCATTTTAATATTACCATGCAATGATAAGTCGCTGCTATATGTACTGTAACATTCCACGTTTTATTTATCTTTAAGGTTCTCCAAATAATCTGTAAGAAACGAATTGGAAAAGATGACTTTGTTAGCAGTATCAGAAAATCTCTTCATGAACACTATAAGGAAAAGGCTGTTGGTATGTATATTCCTATATTGGTGTTGGAACTTACTGTTTACCATATGCCTATTGCAGTAGACAATAGTAAATGGTCACTGCTATATGTAACATACCAATCTGTGTGCAGATTCCAAAGGTTTTTGCAGTGTGTTATTAGTAATAATTTTATTGAACGTAGTTATCATAGGTTGAAGAAAACCAACAAGATGCAGCTGTATGCAGATATTTATTTACTGCTAAATTACTCTACATGTTTCGGGCATCATTATTTGGTCACGTTTGAAGAAGCTTGTTCCCCGTATAGTATGATCTGTACCAGAGGCTGCAACTACAGTTTTATGTACTCCTGATGATGGGTGTGATGGATGCCTGAAACATGTAGAGCAATTTCGCAGTAAATAAATATCTGCATACAGTTGCATCTTGTTGGTTTTCTTCAACCTAGAATTACAATGCATGGAACTACAAATATAAAATAGTCATCATAGTGTATTGTTGTATAAAAATAGGTACTTGCTGAGCTTAGGCCAGTAAAGAAGCTATCTCCATCTTCATACAACACAGTACCTGCACTGGCAATTGCTACTTGTGACTGGCCCCTTCAGTTGACTTGTTTATACAGGCCTTTGATCTCTTGACCAAACTGAGATGTTAAATACTGGTGTTTTCACCACTGTGGTATTCTCTCTGACAAGAGGGATTAGACATGTAGGGAATTGCAGGTGTGCTGTATATTCAGCGAAGCAGGACTGTATGTTCTCATTATGAGTTCTTAGACATCTATAAGGAGGCAAATCAGTTAACTTCTGTCTCAGCTGACTTACCTATTACAGTGCCATGCAGGGACATATACCAATTACATCAGCATACCAATTTCACACAAAATTTTGCCAGAGATGATTCAGTCAGTGCATTGGCACTGTTGTTTTGTAGTAATACATCCATGCTGTCATTAAATTGCAGTTAGTGTCATATACAGGCATGAAGAAATCCTGAGTCTTTTGGGTGTTGCTTTTACAGTCTGGTCATTGTGCTAGCTTCTAGATGGAAGCCTCCTGCAGCTGCTTAGCATATCCTCCCAGGCAAAACCAGGTTGGACACCATTGTAGTTACTTGATATCTGATTGTTGCTTTCTTCACTGTACTCCTTGGCACAACTGCATCTCTTTTGCTGCTCAGTATTAGTGTGCCTTTTCCCACAGCCCCTGCAGATTTATTTGTAAATTAGTCATAACTCTCCTGCAAGTTTATGTAATGCAAGATTTTTCCTGTGAGTTGGCATAAAGTGTATTTTATACTTCAAATATCACCTCTATGCAAATAAGACTGTATGTAAAGTAATCCATGTTTGATGGACCAGAATATCACTCATTTACCTCTAAAAAACTGTTGTGTCTTAGTGACTGATGACTCACTTCTCCTGGCTGTGTAACCAAATACACAGTATGCAGTAATGAAGGACCAAAAATATAAAAATACATCCAAGTGAGACCAAAATATGTAATATCACACTTGGAAACTCAGGGTGTATTGATTATAGTAGTAATACATAGGCTTTTTGCCTGTATACATTACAGCAAGAATTGCCTGACTGTTTGTTACTGTGTTTGAAGCACAATTTACTTTGCACTTTTGCTCACTTTGAGTGAAGTTTGTTTCGCCTTGCATTCTAATGATGTCACCAACCTAGGTATAGAATTTTCTAGGAAGAAATGTGGCTGATTGGCTTGAAAAGCCTCAACACATAATCTGAAATCATGCATGCTGTTGCATGCCAAGTCTTAAGCGAGGTGTGTGCAGTGGCATTAACATGATGTGTTGGAGGTGGAATGTGTAACTTGAAAAGTATTTTGATGAACATGGACCTGCATAAGTCTTGTGTTCAATCCACATTAAGCATGATGGTGCTGTCATTTGTTGCTCTTGGGTGTCTTGCCTCTGTTAGTTACTCCAGTACTTGTGCCTTTCACCACCACCTTGTTGCAGGGTGGCAGTATCTGTTCCTTTTCATACAGCCTATATCTTACGTTTCTTAGTAGTCACGTATTCAAATCCCATATGTTTAGGGTGTAATTTCTGTTTTATGCCATTGCTACTGATGTTTTAAGTGTGTAAAAGCTGTTTCACTAACACTAGATTTACTACGCACACTGTCCAGTTAACAGTTGTTAAATTAAAAATTACGACCACTAAATCATACACAAAATATAAATAGAAGTTGTGGGGTCATACAATTGCTGTCCAGATAGCACATTCTGGTTCTTTGCCACCTTTTACACCTTGAAGTGAAAATGATTGTGGTTTAACTTGCTTAATCTTTCCCAGAATTTAAAATAAATTTCTAGTGGAGTGTTGAAAATGGTCAGCTTCCTGTTAATACCAAAAATGTCACAGTATTTTGGAATTTAGAAATAACTACACCAACAAAACTTACCTTTGGCATACAAGAACAATGGAGGTCATCCTTTGCCACCAAGTTTTTCTTTGCACTACAACACAGCCACTACAACAGATGTGTAATCCAGAAAATCAGAACCCAGAATGATGTAAAGAAACAAATCGTGCAGGTGAAGTAGGAAATGTCTGTGTGGAATAACCCAGTTAAGTTCAATTGAGTCAGAGTTTCAACATCAAATAGATTAATCCAGAGTAAAGGACAGACACTTTATAAATTACTGGACAAAGGTTCTGTGACAGAAAAATATGTATATGTGTGGTTGAAAGTTACAAGTAATTGTGTAGAATGTTCTGTATGCAAGGTCTTAAGTAAAATTGGACCAATCCAGATAATCAGAACCCTGAATTATATGAAGAAACAAAAAGTGTAGATGAACTAGGAAGTATGTGTGGAATAACTCAGTTAAGCTCAATTGAGTCGAGTTTCAACATCTAATAGATTAATCCAGAGTAAAGGACAGATGCTTTATAAATTACAGGACAAAACTTCTGTGATAGGAAAATATGTATATGTTTGGTTGAAAGTTACAAGTTATTGTGTAGGATGTTCTGTATGCAAGGCCTTAGGTAAAATTGGACCAATGACAAATCATGGACTGAAATTAGAAGTGTGAGAGTAGACAGATGGGTCAGTTAAAAATATGGTGCTTCAGAAGAAAAACAGCAACATCCAATCAGGAAAACAGAATTCTTAAAGCAACTACCGGAACATATTCACTTGGCACTGCAGGCACCATTGTAATATGGAGGTAGCTCTGAGTGGTGTAGCATGTGGTATTTATGCAGTGCACCATGTGAAAACATTTTTTATCTTGTATTCTGGGACAAGATATGGACATATACTTATTTTTTCAGTGTATTTACTTTGGATTGAGTTCTTTATCAGCATGTAGTAGAATCTCATTGATTGTTTTATGATATTTATGTTTTGCTCAAGAAATTATCATCAGAAGTATGAATCAGAGACTGGTTATGTCCAGCTCCAATCACTTCTCATTTTCTTTGCTTGTCCAACTGGAATATTCTAAATTAAATTTGAAAAGTAGTTTTGATAGAGCACACATCCCCTAGTAAATCCATCACACAGAATGATAACCACCTGCTCTTTTCACACGCAAAGTGCTGTATTCAATATGTTCGCTGTCAGTCTCAAAAATCGGCACATTTGACAACCTGAAGTTGAGGGTAGACAACTGTTAGAATTCTCTGTATATTATATATAACTTAAGAAAATGACCATTATTGCACATAATTGCACAGCAGTGAATCTCTGTTGCAAACTGTTAGACAATCAACAGTACCAATAGTACCATTTGAGAAATGATTTTTTTCAGGTTTAGGTGGAACTTTCCTTCTGAAAGAGGGGAAAGCCAAGCACCATGTAATGCCAGAGTTTTCAGTGTCACCCATTAGTACTGATGAAGAAGTGGAAAAATGGCTTCACTTTTACAACATGTCTGCACCTCTCATTGCTGTTGGAACACTAGCATCTGCTGATCCTGTAAGTTGAAACACAAATTATCATTTTTAGGATTTGATGGTTTTGTTGAAACTGAAGTTTTCAGTTTCAGTCTTTGTAGATGAACATGTAGAAAACCATACTTTCTATTTTGTTTGGTGGTGACAGATCACACAGTTTTAAATCATCATATATTTGATTAACCATAACCATGTGGGTGCAGATGTGGCCCACCTAACACATCAACATTATAGGCAGTTTGAGAGGGGAAGTTTGTCTCCAAATAATATATACAGACCCTTTCTGACACACTGACTCTTCAAAACAGTACTACCACTGATTCAGTATCTCGCTTTTTAATGTGTACATGTTGTCATTATCATACATAGAATTATTTAAGAAAGTTATTAGGTTATATGCAGGGAAGTTTTCAGCTGATAACAGAAATTCTGGACAGTGACATAGCTGCAGCACATTGAATTTCTGTAGGAGGCTTTTAGTGCCCGGAAAGAACTTCAGCGTAACATATTGTACTTCCTCCTTGTAAAGTGTAAATTTTGCAGGTTTCATCTATGAAAAGAAGACAACATGAAAAATGCATACTCAAAAGATAGTAGCCAAGGTTGAGGACACATACATACAAATTTATTTCCTATTCATAAATGAGCAGTTAATCACTAACATGAAACTTGCCCTCACCAAAGTACTAAATAGATCAGTAATTATTTTATGTAAAATAAATAGGATAAAGATCAGTCATGTTGTGTGCTTGTCCTGCCTGGGAGTTCACAGCGAACACTTGCCTGTTGAAAATGCAGAGCATGCAGAACACCACTGTCTACACCACTGGAAATTTTGCAGGTGCACTTCAATCCACAATATGCAGGTGGCATTAAAAATTTTGTACATTTTTGATTACAGAACTAAATTATGTTTTTGGACAAGTTTGTGGTCAGACATGACTATGCAAGTGACTTTCATTTCAAATTGGTTAGGGCATAACATTCTGTATATATAGTGTAATATTTGTGTCACATGTACTTCATTATGCTCCTGGACACTCCAGAAGTGCAACAAAATTGTGCATGTGTTTATATGCAGAAAAATACTCACACTTCCAACAGGAACAGACCTTTGTATAACACAGCAAACAGCTTTTTTAAAAGCTACATATGCCATGAGCCTATATTAGGGTTCAACACCATGGTTGGTGAAAGGCTGGCAACATGCTGCTGCTCTGAACTGCATATTACACATTTTGACCCTGAACATGTGGCAGTATATTCCTCTAGAATGTTGGCAACACATCCAACTTCCACAGAGGACCAAAAAGAAACATGATCAACATTATCTTGCATGTTATGGTCCTCATTCAGAGCACGAGTTAATGGTTCACTGTATCATAAAACCAATGGCAAGATGTTTGTTCTCTATAATTGTGTACCTTTACAGATATTTGTTTTAGAATATAGATTAAGTAATAAGAATTATCATAATTTACTTTCAGACTTAAATATGAGACCACATTCTAAAACAATACAAAACAACTGATAGCAAAATGTAATGATTTAGAGGCAGTGTGCATTAGATCTTTGAAGTTTTGATTTTAAAAAGTTCTATAATTTAGTTTCATCATAAAGCTCTTGTCTCTTCTTCCAGGGTTTAGATCTGAGGCTTCAGCACTTTCATAGTTTCAGTCATCATGGTGAAGGTGGACATTACCACATTGATACCGAACCTGACAGTGTTGAATATGTGGGATATTTTGCTGTGGCTGAGTATGTATACCGTATAGACCAACCTACAGATACACATCTTATTGGAAGAGATTAAACCTGTCTTCTGCACTATCAGTAAACACCATATACAGAGAGTCCTATATAAAATTCAACCCAATACTGTAAACCTTTTTTTGCTTTTATTTTATGTCTGATGCCAAAAATCAGATACACAAGAGGAAATGTTCAGTTACAGCAGATGCTGGAAATGTCCCCCTCTTTCTTGAAGACAAGTGCAGTCACTTTTTTTTGCTTCTTGTATTATTGCTTTAGACTCTTTCTTTAACAAATTCACACAGAAGTTGGGGGTGGTGTGAGGTGTGGAGATTGTGTGGCCGTAGACCAAAACTGACAGTGTAGTCATGGAGAAAGCGCTGCAAGAAAGGTGTTGTTGTGTCCACAGTATGGACAATTGCTCCATCTTGCTGAAATGAACAATCTTGTTCACTCTCTTCCAACAGATTCTGAGATTTTGATAATTTCATGCAGTAACTGCCTGCTCAAAGAACAGTGGTCCCACATATAATTTTCTAGACACCATGCATCCAACACCTATCTTTGATAAATGCAGAGGATTTTCATTTAGTGCATGTGGGTCTTACCAGTCCTTACCAACACAAGGGTACCATGCTTCATCCATAAAAATCAATTTGTCTAGCACATGAACTCACACACAACCATGAAACTAATGGCAGTACTGAATTCTTGCAGCTGTGTCACAGGCTTAAGGCTGATGCACTGATTTGAATAAAAATTGCTGTAATTTTAGCTGTTTGATTACTCAATGACAAATTGTCACACCCCAGTTTTTCTTGAAATTCTTCTCAAAAATTTGCATGGCCATCAGGTTAGCCTCTTTTCAGAAATGCATACCATAATGTGTTAAAACTATCACAGGCCTAACATGTTTCCTGTCACAATACTGTGGTTTCATAATTTTTCTGCTAGTCTGACCATTTTTGACTTATTTGAAACGTCTTTATTAAGATGCACTTGGTGAAATCCTTCACAACCGCAGCAAGGTATTTAGTCGCAAAATAATGTTCAACTATGAACATGTGTTCTTGTAAAAAAAAAATATTTTAAATTAAAGAATTACTACACAACTGGTAGCTAAACAAAATGAGGAATGTTTTGAATGACTCAGCAAATGTTGGAACAGGCCATTACTGTGTGGGGAAGGGGGCAACTTGTTATATTTTTGTTTCATTATTTGCACATATCTTCTCTTTGTATTGCATATTTCATGGGGCCCTGTATAACAGAACCTATTGGGAGAAAGGGTTTTGTGTATATTGATAAAGAAAATATGAAAGTGTAATGTAAATATGTTGCAAGTACCTTACCTAATAAGATATGTGTGCTTGCCAAGAGTGCAGAAACTTCCCTAATTCAGTTCTCAACAGCACAATAAGTTCTTTTCACATAAGAGAATATCCATACATATCCATATTAAGATAGTGGTGAAGGGAGAAAATATATAGAGTTTGTAATCAACATTTATGAAAATTGTGATTTTATATATATTTTTACAACTGTATGCTAATGGTGTTATTGTTTATGGTTCATCATTGATGAAAAAGCTTGGGAAAAATAAAGATTTTGTTTGGATATTTTATTGCAGTTTTTAGATAGATCCTAAAACTGGAGGTTGCATGCTCCTCCAAAATGTTGGTAAAAACTTGCCAGTTGATATGACATTACATCCCAGAAGACTTGAATCGTTCATGACCAACACTGTAAGAACCTAAATCTCACATCAGCCAGTTAGCTTTGTCAAGTCCTTTTGCATGTAACAACTTGAGAACTGTAAACATAGATTGTAATTAATGAATTTAATATGTTCCATATCTGTGCATTAAAGGAATATTTAAATCTATGTAGTATACCACCGTGCATTTGTTGGTATACTACATAGATTTTAAATTTCTAATTAAATTTGATGGTAGGGCATTCTACTAACATTTTTTTTACACATACCACATTGGATGTTACAGGGACTGTAGTTTGTGACAAGTGTTGGTCCTGTGGAGTGTTAGGGTACCATTACCACATAACTGCAGAATGAGAGCATTTTCCCTACACATCATGACTTGCCAAGAAAGAGGAGGATGAAGTAGTAGTAGTAGTGTCATGATAAACACAGGAATGGAATATCCATAGATGTGGATGGTATGGTAAGATGATGTGGCATGTGAACAGCATGCTACAGGGGCCAATTAAGCAAATAAAATCAGTGAATAACAAATTTCAATACTTGACGCACAGGAGATAGTAATATGCATGGATGGAAGACTCCAAAGCCTCCCATGCCTCTTCCCTGTTACTAGGACCAATCAACATGGAAAAAGAAACACTGAGTTCACGTAAAACACTACATTGCTAGTGTCACAACTCTGAAGACTGTAAGACACACTGTTATAATAACCTCAAGCCTTACTTATACATTTATCAAAATCATCACTGCTGTCTAATCAGTAAGGCAACAGGTGCATATTTGCATGTAATGTGCCTTAAAAAGTACAGAAGTCAAGCAGTGTAAAGGTTGCTACAGTGGACCAGCCAAATATGACTGAATACAGCACACTCATTATTCCCTGTGGAAGTGTCCAGTCATGTGCAAGTTACAGTGAACGTGGATCCTGTTTCTGTGCCAAATTTTGTGATTTAAATTTTACATTCGATTTCTTTACTGTATGTACATGCCAGAAATTAGCTTTATCTGGGTACTCTGGGTAAAATAACTAAAATGCATTGGTGGATTGGCTTCATTATGCCTATGAAGTCTCATCAACCCTTGCTTTCAGTCACAGGTTGCATTCCTTTACCCATAATGTGCCATTTGTGAGTGTCAAATATTGTCCACTCTACTCTCATTAGCTACACTATACTGCCATCATAGAATACATTGCCCTAGGTCACCACTATGAGGTGAGAGTTCTGAGTTGCCAGTAGAGCCCTGTTTATTGGGAGGCATTTTCATGTTTTATGGTGTACCTACTGGCATCAGTATACTTCTCCAAAATCATTTACCATCCTTAGACCCTCCACATTACAGAGTATTATTAGAATTCCACATAGTGTTCAAATGCTACACAGAGTACATTATATGCATTATAATTAACCAACTCCATGGACCATAGTTCGTTTTGAGAAGTTAACAGGTCCTCAGCTTGTCAAGAAATTCCCTGAATTTTATAGAACCGAAGGTTCATTACCGCATTCACAAAAGGCTGCCATCTGTCCCTTTCCTGAGCCTGTTCAATCCAGTGCATTCTGTCCCTCATCCCACTAATTTAAGATCCATTTGAATCATATTAATTTAATTATGAATTGTTCTTTGAACATTAGAAATTCCTCAACCAAATAAGAGGATAATGTATTTATCTTCTCAATGATTTAAATGGAGCATTTTCATTTGACTTGTGGGTTTGCATGGCAAATTGTTGAATATTTTGATGCCAGCATAGTGTGTACATTGCTGAAAACTAGAGGGGTTCACAATTGGTCTAAGAAGATGGCATATATTACGTGTATTAATACTATGTATTGTTGAATTTGATTTTTTTTGTTACACTTAAATTTATTGAAAATGCCCATTTGCACAGAATAGGTAAAATAGCATACTCTTGTACTGTACGTGAATTTATAGGTTGTGTTACTACCACATTTCTACTAATTTTTTTTATTGAATAGTGAATATCTTTTTAGACGAATTGCGCGTCTGTCGTAGGCATGGTGTCAATAGGCGTAGTGTTAGACGGACCGTGTGCAATACTGGCCAATGTCAGTCTTGCATGCTGTATTGTATTACGTATGCTGTGTACCATGGATCCCATAATATCGTTACGTTAGAAAGAGCGTCTTTATTTGACAGTATTAATGAAAGGCTAATTGTAAACAGTTAATGGAAACATACAATTGGTTCCGCGTTTTTACGTTATATAGACTTCAATAGATTTGTTCTGATGAAGGCCGCCTTTTGGATCTTTATACCATGTAATAAGTCGGTATCACACTACATTGAGTAGGAACCTAAAAAAAACTAGCATCGATTGAACAACACCCGCCGTAAAACCCTGAAAACTGTAACGAATGTTCTAGTTATATTTTTTAGCCGTTTCCAAGAAACCACAATACTGAGATAAATTCATGTTAACGACGGATTGCATCGTGTGTAGTGCAAGGTACGTGGAATGCGCAGCAAATGAAAGCATATAAAACAGAAAGAAATGGCATCTGTACGTAATTAATACGCTCATTGCCACTCAACATTCTTAACTAACACTCCAGGTAATAAATTGAGACCGGTATCTGACCGACACATTTTTAATTTTGTCCTGTATTTGTGTCGGGGAATTGTATGCATGGATCGCAACTAGTGTGCAGCGTTCGCACGCGTGCGTGTTTAACAACATACCAGCGGATGTTGAGAAGTGTCGTTAGAAAGCGTCGTTCAACGTAAGCAGGTTGCAATTGCTGCAGTCATTTGGGTAGTGGTCTTTGGGCGTATGCTGACCTTCGTTTGACCAAAGCAGTGTAGCTAGTATACTGTCTTTGTTTCACGCTTTTGTAATACGCTTTTCGATTGCAGGCTTAGAAGAAAGAAAATATAAACGTAACGTTAAAATGGTGTCCGGCGGTATGACGTGTGTCAAATACTTGCTGTTTGTGTTTAACCTTTTATTTGCAGTAAGTATGTGAAAGTATATCATATATTTCACAGATTGAACTAATTTAATACGACTTACTTACAAAACGTTGGCAGTGTTTTTGATTATGTGTCATCTTTATATTTCAGATATCTGGCATTGCTATTCTTACAGTTGGTGCGCTTATTCAGAATTTCTACTCAAATTACACGGATTTTCTTCAAGGAAATTTTTATGTCGGACCAGTTTTGCTCATTATTTTGGGGATTATTGTCTTCGTGGTTGCATTTTTTGGTTGCTGTGGTGCTGTTAAAGAAAACCTCTGCATGATCATGACAGTAAGTTGGTTGGATTTTGTGTATTTTTTAATTTCGATAACGTATTTTAGTTTATTTTTAAATAGTACCAGCCTTGTAAATGATTCAGCCAGGTTTTTCAGAGCAATGACATGAAGAACTGAGGCAATCTCACTTTTCTGTATTCAACCACTTTGTTCTGCACCTTACACAATTGTAGGATGGGGTTGCAGAGAACAGGCAAATAGAAAACAAGTTTATTTTGCCTAAGCCTAATGCTTTTTCAAGGAACTGTTGCATACATTACCATCACATTCGATGTTGGCAGCCCCAATTCAGTACATTGACTCAAAATCCATGTCCCCAGACATGATTTAAGATACATGTATTGTGTTTATATGAACGTACTCATTTATAAATGTGCCTTGTGTTATGCAGATGACCATTTTTTGTGGTGTTGGTGTCAGTTTTGGACACCTGTTAGTGTAGGTGTGAAGTAACATTTTGACTGATACCATCAATGATGTTGGTAGCTGCATCGACAAAGTCTGACTTTCTTTGGACACATTACTTGATCCACTTCTGGGATCCAGGATTTAATTATTTTAGAGTCAGTGAGTGGTTTAGCTGTTTTGGCCAGTACGTGCACTACTCAAAAAGCGTCTTGTGGTACAGCTTGTTTTTGCATTTGTGAAAAAAAAATTCTCTTGTGATGATAAAGCATTTCATTGCTTACAGTTCATCAACATGAAGCTGTACTGAATATTTAATCTATTTTGATGTATGTGTCCTGTCATAATGTTGCTGAATTTAATATTTTGCAGTAACAAAATACTCTGAACTACACTGTTCTTGTTCTGTGTCTTCTCATTCCTGTGGTATTATCCTTCACAAATACAATATAGTAGGTACAAATATGTTTTCATTTCTGGTGATCATTTCAAACTGATCTACCAGAGTACTTTAGCCACTCACCATAATTGTGCAAGAAGGTTACTCATTGCTGAGAGGGCTGCACTAATTGCTTGGTAATGGTGCCACAGGTTGTATATATAACTCTGAGTTGCAAGTTATTCTGAATTAATATTTGATATGGTGGTATGCTGTAGCACACCTATGGAATTGTTAGTCATTTTTTTCATTTATGTTTGAAACCTGGATGACATAGCTATGACATGGCATGAAGTGTGAAGAGCCGTAATGTGGTTTGTTACCTACAATTCAAATGTATTTCATAACATGAGTTTTTTAAATTGTGAATGTTATCTAAATGCCCAGTCAATAGATTTGAGGTTATCCCTTGTCTGCTGTTCATACCGCTTATTCAGTCACTGTCTATATCTGCTCAATCTGCAGCCCAGTATATGCTTTCTGGAAGGGGAAACCATATTTGTTTGCAGTTTGCAGGTTTGCTCCTGGTTATTTTTGGAATGGAGCTGGCTGGTGGAATCACAGGCTTTGTGTTGCAAGATGATGTTGAAGATATGCTGCAGAGTGCCGTGAACAACTCAATGTACAAATACCCATACAACAAAGAGATTGCCAAAACCTGGAACATCATGCAGCATGATGTAAGTACAGTACGACCCCCGTCAAATGGCACCTCTTTGAGTTCAGATGCATAAAATGTGGATGTGTTGCTATGTTTTGATTGGAGGGTTGTGTGGTTGTTGTAGAAATGAAGTGAATGTGTGCAAAAAGTCTGCTGTTACAGATTATGCTTAAGGTTCATACAGAAAAAGGCTTCAGTAGGAGACCTTTCAGCCTGATGTACGATGTGTACCTCTCTGTCCTTACTGGTAGACCAGCATGTGTTGTGTTTTTATAATGAGGATAGAACACAGATTGCCCATTGTTTCTGAGTAGCTTGTCATAGTCATTAAAAAATTTATTTCTTGTGTTATTTAAACAACACTTTCCACTGCATGGATTATATAAGTGAAAGAGGTAGGATGATGAATTGGGAGAGGCATGGAATGAAGTGGTCAGGCACTATTGTAAATTATTCCAGAATTTCTCTAGAAATACTGGCAGACTTCACAAACCTCTCCTGCTTAGCTGGTCTCACTGAGATTCTAAGCTGGGCCTTGTAAATGCACAGGATAAATGTTAACCATTTGGCTGCCACATTTTATAACCTCAACAGATAGGAATACAGCAGAGATTTGTCATGTAGAGAACCACGAAGTGCCTTCTCTTGAATTACACTGAACATGGACTTTGAAATTGACCTTAAGTGTTATAATTTCTAATGGTTGGAGAGAGTGGAAAGTTTTGCATCGGGCATGGGAAAACTGTATTGGAAATGCACAAAACACTTAGAACAGCTTGCATTGTTACTGCTGTGGGAAGAACACAGACTTGTGATTGTTTTTCTTGATTCAAACATGGTAAAATTGTGGTTGAAGATTGTGAGTGTGCAGGTTGTCCCGTCACAGGTCATCCACATAGAAACAAGAAGAATTCACACAATCGTAGGTTGATTGTATGGAACATGCCAGTGAAGTCTCATGGAAGATTTCAGTGTGTGGTGGATCTCCATGAAGAAGTTTGTGCCTCAGTTGCTCACCAGTGAGCAGCAGCAGGAGCAAGTTTTTCATGCTGAAAACATAGCTGTGGTCCTTACTCACCTGATACGGTCCCTTGTAATTTATTCTTGTTTCCAAGAATGAAATTGCCATTATGAAGATATCATTGGCATGATATCTGAAAAACAGGCACAATCATTGACTGCTATGTGCCATTCCAAAGAGTCATTTCCAGTGGTGCTTCTTTTAGTTGTAGAAATGCTGAATCCTTCAGATGAATTTGGTGGGGTAGTACTATGAAGGGAACAGCACCCATTAGCAAAGGTATTTTTCATTAGTGATCAAGTCCAGAAGCTTTTGGATATGCCCTCATACATGGTGGTTCTGATTCACTCGTCAGCCGATAGGGTAAAAGGCAGACTGCATCATCATATTATACAGTGGAAGACGTTGTTGGATAATTCTTGTCATGAATGCTCCTGGGTGAGTAAATCATTAGCTGCACATATAGGATTCAGCAACTCTGTTCTTCCACAGAGTTCTGGCATATTTGGTTATTTAGTGGGTGTGGAAGATTTCTCACTGTATCACCATTGCCATTGCTCACCAGTGTTCTAAATGCAATCTAAACATCATGTGTGAATACCACCTCATGTGAGGAAGATATGTGAGTACAGTGGATATTTTAAAGAACAGATTGGGTTATTACTGGAAATAGAGATTGAAAGGCTTATTGATGGCTGCAGATGATCCAGACTTGAGGAGTATGTTTCTACATGATTGGCAGACTGGTGTTTTTGCACAAAGGGGCAGTGTAATACACTTTTTCACGCAGGATTCCAGGGCTTCTTTTACATGCAGGCATTGTAAATACAACACACCTTGAAGATAGGAGAACATGTTTGACATGTACTGGAACATGAACTGAATTGTGGTAATCACTTATGTCCTGCCTGTTTTGAAGATGCAGTGGAATGAGGCTGCATTTGTCACTTGGAAGCAGCTGTGTGAGAAGACTGCTTCTGTACTTTATCTTTTTTGCTTGTGATACGACTGTTGTTTATTGGCAACAGTGTCTAGACACTGTGACATAAATGCCAAATGAATGAATGTAAATATGGATTATTGATGGAATGACATTTGATGGGAAAACTGAAGTACCTGGAGAAAAACTGGACCCAGTGGCACTTTGTTCCCCAGAAATCTCACCTGAATAGCTGAGGGATTGAACCAGGCCTTTTCAGCGAGAAGCTGGAAACTAAATGCCTGAGGCATGTCTTGGCTCTGCATTACTATGGCATCTGCTGTTCAGAAAGTCGGAGATGTGGTTGTCGTACTTTGAGCGATGTTGTAAAGAACTGTTACACCTGCTGTGATTTTCCAAGTGATACAATTTGACACAAAACTTGAGAACAATTATTAAGTGTATTGTGATGTACCTGTAAGTCTGTAACTGAAAAGTAAGAAATTGCACTTAAATGGTCTCTGGAAGCTCTGACTTACTTTGCATCTGTATTTTACATGCTTGGGAACATACATTGTTATAATATCACATTGTTAGTTCCTGCCTAAGCTAGTTATACTTCATTCCATTTCACATCCTCCCACCCTTTTTCTGGGACATCATCTAAACATTATCTCTCTGTATGTACCATGGTGCCAGGGTCCTTTGAATTGTGTCATGGCCATCTCCTTACAAATCCTTACCTCCTCACCATTTGTACTTTGTGTTCACTTTATTTGGCTGTATAGTTTTGGTCATTTTGTATGCATTTGGCATGTCTGTTATTCATATAATGATCTAATTTGTTTCATTTTCATATTTGATGTAGCTTAAATGCTGTGGTACTGAGAAGGATGAAGATTGGCACAATGTGTACAAGAACCATACCTTGCCAGATACTTGCTGCCCCTTTGCAAATCCTTGTGAAATGGATAACAAAGATCATTATGAAGTTGGTTGCCTCACAGTTCTGCAGACTAAAGTTGAGGAATTTGCTGTTATTCTGGGTGGAGTCATTATTGGCGTTGCCTGTATTCAAGTAAGTATGCAGTTAATTTGATCATAAGGTCGTTCATTTTGTTGTCTGTCTTCCGATACTTTCATAGCCTCTTCGAAAGCAAGTTCTCCTGAGATTGTGATCTAATGTTGCCTCTTTCAGTATACATTATCCTCTCTTTTCCTTCAGGTCATTCACTAGCTGTTTACATCTTCTTCCTGTCATGTCTATCCTCCTTCCCATTGTCTCTCTTTCATTAACATGTTTTAGAAGGCAGTTCCTATGCACCATATGACCAATCCAGTTAGTCTTCCTTCTTTTTATTATTTATAGGTTAGTCCTCTCCTTGACTCTTTGTCACACTTCTTCATTTCTCACATGATCAGTTCAACTGATCTCCATCCTTCTCCAGCATCATATTTCAAAACTTTCGAGGTGTTTCCGATCTACTTTCCAAAGTGTCCATGTTTCAGCACTGTACAAGGCTATACTCTGAGTGTAGCAGGCTACTAGTTTCTTCTTTATATGAAGTCCAATTGTTGTTGATCAGTTGTATCACTATGCTGAGGACTCTTCTCCCAGCAGTTTGATTACATCCCCAGGTACATCATCATTTTCTCCTGTACCCTTTGTATCCCTCACCTTCTTGATAGCTTTTTCCACTTCACTTTGCAAAATATAAGGGCCTCTGTTGTCTACATCTGTTCCTCTTCAAGTTCGGCTTCCAGTTTTCTTGTCGATTAGGTTGATTTTACAGCTGTAATATAATTTCCCAAATTTTCAGTACTTGTCTTGAGTATGTTATTGTATTCCCTTTAGATTCTTTGGTGCCAATGTTTTGCATTCCATCGTCTCTATCTTCTTTTGCAGTTTTGTGGACTTCTGTCCTTGATTGAAGGTCTTATATTCCATGTTCCAATCTTGACGCTGTTTCTGTTTATCTTCTTCCCTGCCATAACTCCTAAGTGTAGTTTCACCTCTAGAAACACTCCCAACTGGAGATCTAATTTGGGAGTAGTTTACCTCTGGATTGTTTTTTCTTCAGAGGAAGCATCTTGCTTTTGTTCCTGGTTTTGGAGGTAGATTATCCAGGACAGTAACAGTTTGGTAGTTTTTCCATTTGCTTTCCACGTTACAGTACAGCCGCTGTTCAAACCACTCTGGTCATACTTATTGCTGCATGATCATGAACCATCTCAGGCATCCTTTGCTGTCTGCTTTAAGTCACTACTCCCAGCTTCAGAGGAATTTGTATCAGATTTCCCTTCTCTATAAGCATATCTTTTCATCTGGTTACTGCCTGCTTGATGTGTCTGGCTTGGGAAACCCTACTGGTAGCAATACTACAGTTGGCTAAGGTCTCAGGTCTACTAGAACTTTCATGCCCCTTTAGCATGACAGGGTGAAGATACCATTGAAGGGGGGTGGTAAATCCATAATTCATCTAGTGGCAAAACCAATGAGAATAAAGAGAATAAAATAAAAGCTTTGTAGGAAATCCAAATACAGAAAATGGAAAGATATGTGCCAGTTGGAGTATACTTGTTTTCCAACTGTGTTTTTTTTTCCCTTCATATTTAATCAAGTCTGATATTTATATTTTGCAAAGATATAAATACAGTATGGATATCAACCTTACATGAAGAAAGAAATTATCTTTTCTTTTCTTACACTGTGTTTAGTTTTTGCATGATTGAAAATGCTCCGTATGAAATTCGTAGATCGTAACAGGGTCTGTATGGCAAGTACCAGATGGAGTAAGTTACAGATTTTTATATTAACTTCATATAAAGTGGGGTTGGTAGGATCATACCTGTCAATGATATTTGGATGGGCCTTTATAAGTTAAACATTGGTCTTGTACTTGTTTTAAACTCAAGAACCACTATAGATGGTTAACAAACTCATGTTATATTTAAAAAACTGTGGTTTCCATAAAAAAACCAAAGAAAGGCTGTATAATACGGTAATCAGACCAGTAGTAGTATATGGATCCAAATGTTGAGTATTAACAGAAAACATTAAGCAGAAATTATTGGTATTCGAAGGGAGGTTAATGAGAAGAATTTTTGGCCCAACGCAGAAAAAAAATGGAGAATGGAGACAAAAAACAAACGAGGAGTTGGAAAACCTGATTAATCATGAAAATATAGTAAGGCACATTAAAAGTAAGAGACTTGAGTTGGGTGGGACATGTTGAAAGAGTAGTTAAAAGCATTTATAAATGGAAACCACACGTAACAAGACCGAAAGGAAGGCCAAGATTAAGATGGGATGACGACGTGAGAGACGATTTGAGGAAGATGGGAGTAAATAATTG
>Ga0123352_10001431_pt1 | contig 31652 bp, 34 predicted proteins | sample TergutLab28metaG_FD_89700 | JGI IMG/M metagenome (GOLD analysis project Ga0123352, IMG submission 89700) | Labiotermes labralis P1 segment gut microbial communities from Petit-Saut dam, French Guiana - Lab288 P1 | ecosystem: Host-associated > Arthropoda: Insects > Digestive system > Gut ...
ACTATCATTAAAAGCTTGCCCGCTTACATTACGAAAGAAGTCAAAAGCCAAGCGGTAATTGTGGATGGATTGCCCTCCCCGTGCATTGGTTACAATCGTTCCTGCTCTGCCATAGGGTACTTCATTTGGTCGTCCTTGACCAAAAAGCCAATTTTGATGCTCATGACAGCGGTATGTGGATGAAATACCAACATGCATAAAACCCACTTCATTCATCCTGCGGATAAGTTCTCTGCACCCACGCGCCACAGTTGGATGCAAGTCATCAATGTTACGACTGTTTGTTCCTGCACTCAATTTTACACACCTCTGCTTTCTTTGTTTAGCTTATCTAAATGTGATTGTTCGACTTTAGCCCTGTTTTCATAGCCAGACTTCGCCATGTATGCCACCACTGGTGCGCCCATCCAGCGCGCTAGTGAAAGAATATAATCCAGCCCTTCTCCTGTTTTATGCCAATTTAAAATTGCCACAGCTAAAGCCGTGGCAATGACCATACAAGCAAAAATCATAAGTAGCTTTGAAAACTCTATGTGTTTCCTTTCTTTTAAATCATTGATGTTTTGTTTTTGCATCGTCTTCATCACCCTTCTTTTTCAAAATTCCTATTGCTTGTTTTAATACTTGAGGTATAGGCACACCCATTAAACCAGCATTTTCAATTATGCTGATTGATTCATTTAGTAAAAACGCAATAATTACACCATAGCGTACAAAATCCCAGCCGATAATATTATCAAGCTGATACCCCATCAGCACCATTAAAAGCATCATACATTTTTTAATAATACCTTTGAATCCTGTATGACTGTCTAATGCACCACTTGCGCTTTTCTTTGATTTTTTAAAGACCCCAGCAACAACTAACCCTGTGATGTAGTCAATTGTCATGAATGTAACCATTGTTTGTAAAGCTAAATCCCATCCACCTAAAACCGAAGCAATAACCGCCCCCACTGTTCCAGTAGCTAATAGTACACTTTCACGCATACAATCACCCCCTAATCATGGTTAAAAGTGCATCGCGCTCTTTTAAAATTTTTATAAATTGTGTAAACGTATCCATACTATTATCATCCATTGTAGTATTCAACTGCATTACTGACCTTGAATCTAATTCATTGTCTATTACATGTGGTGTACTGCCTAGCATAGTTACAATATTCATAACAACATAAGGTAATGCGTTTTGAATCTTCTCATTCAAAATAGGGATTTGAAATTGGGTAGATACTTCTAATACTTTACGCCCTGCTTCCATTTCTTCATTTGTTTTGGCTACTATTCCACCATTTACATAGCGATATAAAAAAACGCCGTACTCATTTTGTAACAGCGGGTTTTCTTCATCATCTGGAAATAAACGAAAGTGTAAATTTTCAGATTCATTGATTAAAATATCTCCTTCTTGTGATTGCTCAAAAGCAGTTGAAAATCCTTTGATAATATCTTCATTGTCATTCAAACGGATATAATGCTTATAGGTAGTTTCCATACTTCACACGCTCCTTCTATAATTCTGCTGAAAATATGTTACCACTTGCGATAAATAAAGTTACATCATTTCCGCCATGTGCTGGCACTAAAGTATTAAGCCATAGACCATTACCAGAAACAAGCGAACCATTTATGGTGACATTGCTAATAATCGTATTATCAAGCTGGCGAATTTGAAAAACACCGCTAATTGAGGGGTTAATACGCATGGTTGTTGGTAAAGGTAAATACGTTGAAATGTTGTCTGCATTAAAATTCGTCAATCTTAAAACTATACTTATCGGTGCTACAAATAAGTATCGCTGGCAAATGGCTAACTCACGCCCAAAATCCATAGGTGGGTCGTTAGCTAGGGTAGAAGTTGAACCAACTTCTAATTTAACAGCTTGAATATCAATGAATTCATCTGCTAAAGTTTCTCCAGGTACGTGTATAGCAACAAATGCGCCAGAATTGTTTGGAAGTGCAGTAAATGTCATTTTACCAATGCGCCAATTAGATGAAGGTTCTAATACTGTACTTACTGGTGTTAATTCAGGTACTGCTAAAACTATATTGTTTAATGTAGTTCTGTACAAAATACTAAGCGTAAATGTTTGCCCATATAGCTTTTCAGGAAACTCAATAAATTGCCGTAATTGAACTGCGCCACCGTTAATATTTTTTGCCAACCTTATAAATCCATCCATAATATTAAGTCTTAAAATATTTGGGAAGTGAAGTAACCACCTATCAATGATACGTCCAGCGGTATACTCCAAAAGTCCTCGCTGATTAACAGGATTCCGAAAATCCCAGTTGTGCAAAATATTAGGGTTAGACATCATGTCAATTAAATCTTGTGGACTAAAATCGCTTGGCGCGGAATTTCCTGCTATATCTTGAATAACAAAGTTTCCCGCATTACCGCTTTCTATTTTATCCATTTTCCCGCTGATATCAGTATCGAAATTGATTACTTTACCCCAGCTTATATCACCATTTTCATCAATTGAACTGATAGACCAAACGGTTGCATCTTGAAGAAAAACATAGTCGTTGATAGATGGCGTTTCGACAAGTTGACTAACATTCCCATAGTTTGCTTGCAACTCTGTACCATTCATAGCCGTTATGGGTATTTTTCTACCAAGCAACTGTATCTTATCAATCCTTTCTTGTAAGGTTGATATTTGATTAGTATTTTCCTCAATACTTATAATCAGTTCATCACGAAGTCCATTTATCTGTGAATTGCGAATGCCCGATTCAGCGGCGAAGCGGTTTTCATGGGCTGTTTCACTAATATTGTGTAATTGCAAAGTTTTAATTGTAACTACAGCCGCAGGGTCAACATTTAAGTTGATATTATCCGTATTGCCAACGCTTGCCAGCAAATCAAACATCAATCCCGTTGTTGTTAATCCATTAAAGGGAAAAATAAAATCACCAGTGGGTGCTTCGGAGGTTGGTTGATGTATTGCCGCCCCGAAAAGATATTCTTGACTGTCTGACGGGTCAATAAAAAAAACACCAACTGTATTAAGCCGATATCCTAATGTCAATGTACTGTTATTCATGCCTCCATGTATTTCAACAGTTGTTTTATTTTGCTTTGTGACCGAACTAACGAGAGTGTATTGTTGTACTTGGTCAAGTACTGTTAACGATTCAATCTGTGATAATTCATAAATTGCCGAAGAGGTAACAATCTTTGAAAAAGGGCTTTGAGGTTCTACGCTAAGTTTCCCCGCAAGAATTTTTACTATCAATTCATGCCCTTTTGTTGTTGTCACAAGTTTTGAAAAGTTTGCCATATATGCAACTCCTTCTTTCAAATTTTATACTCAACTATTTTTATAATTGAACCAACCGCCGCAATCTTTGCTTTAGGTGATATTTCAGCCTTGAAGTCTTGCGTTATGGCATACTGTCGTATCGTATTTACTCCAACGGCAAAGCCGATATAGCCCCTTAATTCAATATTGATATGATTACTGGAAGTCAATGCAATATTTGCTGGGATAATGTGTCGCAAGATGAAAGCTAAATCACTAATAATACCCGAATCTAAAGTAAAAACCCGAATTTCCATTTCATACTCATGAAAATTCGGGATTACCTCAAATGCGCCATTTGTTAAAACTTCAAGTAATCCAATTAAAAAACGATAACTATATGGGGTCGTTTGATTCCATCGCACAAGAATGTGATTGCGGCGGGCTTGCCAACTTTCGCCCTCCATGGGTGTAATACCTAACATGTGTTCATAACGCCGAAGTCCATATTCTTCAGCCGTGACAATATAAAGATTGCGGCGCATCCACTCTTCGATAGCCCAAATAAAATCAAATTCGGGATTCTGTGAATCTGTTATCTTGATTATTTCATCATACTTTTGCATCAAAGTAGGTAGACGAGTAATCAAATTAACGGGGTCATGAGAAACTGCTGACGCATAAGTCATACACTAATCACCCCCAACATAGGGATTGAATACTTTTCAATTTCAAGATTCATTGATTGTCCATTTATAGTGGTGTTTTGAACGTCAATAATACCTTGAACACTAAGTATACGGCTGTTGATTTGACTAATCATCACAATTAACGGGTTTTGAAAAAATCCAAGAGGGGTTAAAACATCTTGATTTTCCCAATTTTGCCGTAATTCCAACATATACATCTCTATAATAGAAGCGACTTGTGGTTGTACCATTTCCCAAGTAAATCCGCTTGCAAATGTTAATTCCATTATAATATCAACATTTACAATGTCAGCAGTACGCACGGTTACAACGTGTCCAATCGGCGCAAGCCCCAAACCCATATGGTCACCTGTAGGGTCAATTACCTCTTGCACTCTATCAATCAGTGTTTCAGTTGTAGGATTATAAAGCGTATCAAGAATAGTTAATAAAACAGTACCGCCCCCTTGCCAAATAGGGGTTACTTTAACCGCCCCCACACCTTCAATTGCTCTGACATTTATTTGATAATCTCTTACATTACCACCAAAAGCACGTTCATTGAAGCTGTCAAAATACCGCTGTCTTATGCTTTCAGTACTTTCTTCGTCTTGCGCTGGTATGAGTAATTCGGTCAATTCGGCTGTTTGAATGCGGGGATTACCGCCCATAATTGGAATGATTACACCGAAGAAGTGATTACCTTCGCTTCCTAATTGCTCACATCGTACTTCCCAACCGCCGATTTCATCATTGATTTGTTTTTCTATAATATAAGTTAGTGCAGTATTTGGCATAGAAAAACGCCGCCCAGATATGTCAACATCGGACGGCGTAAAAGTTCCACGTAAAATTGCATGGGTACAGGGGAAGGGGATAACATGTCGTTCTCTTGCCCGTCTTATGAGAAATTCACGGCTTGCACTATCTCCAAAAGATTCAATTAAAATATCGTCAAGTGCAAGATAAATCTGTTTTAGTTCTATTGCTGAAGAAGCGTTTGAATCCCATATCAATCCACCTTCTCGCTTATCACGCTTTTCTATGCGCTCCATCATACGATTAAGGATTACTTCAAAACTTTGTCCGTTAAACTGCGGTTCTGGTATATATGCGCCAGCCATTAAAAGTTCACCACCCTTTGCATTAGAATATCTCCAAAAATAGTTATAACTCGAAAAGAAACATCTACAACGCCCCGCCGTGGTATGTTAAAATTCCAATTATCAACCCTTGTTATACGGTCATCCCAAAGCAATGCTTCAGTTATACGCCGCTTAATTTCGGGGATTACATAGGTTTTGGGCATACCAAATAAGTCCAATAACTGAACACCGTAATTGCGTCCGTATATAATATACTGATATCGTTCTGTGAACAGAATTTTATAAACGGCTTGTTCCATTGCATCTAAACCATTAGCGTTACCCCGAATATGCATTTTTTCCATGTCCATTTTATAAGTAAATGTCGGTTGCTTACGAATGATAAAGTCTTGTTCTAATAAGCCGCTATTTCTTGGTATCACAAACACACCCCCTTATATCCAGTGCGCATTTTTCTGTTTTACTTGATACGTAAAGTCCACAATAAACCACTTTTGCAATGAACGCTCACAAGACAACATTACTTTATCGCCCACTTCAAAACGATTGTAAATTGTAATTTCGTGATATGCAGGTAAATTTCCATTTGATTCACCCTCAAAGGATTTTTTAATGAATTGTATATCTGTCACTTTTTCAACGATTGGCGGCGGTAAATCATCTGGGCGTGGCGCGTGTGGTTCGCCGCCCGCTCGAACCGTTGCGGGTAATGGTTCTAATTCTACCCTATCGTAAAGGTTTATTTTTTGCTTAATGTCTGGATTGTCAAAAGATAAAAATGCCATATGATTTGCTACACTGTGACATAGAATCAATTTGTCTTCTTCTAATGTTAAATAATCATTGACTTTAACTTTCAGCGGTGAAATAGAAACAATCTCACCTTCACAAATCCATGCAGGACGGTCATTTTCTTCTACTCTATTTACCCAATCAATAACAGCATACCTTTGTCCACCTTGTTCACGAATCAACATCAATTCGTCATTTTGGCGTAACCCACGCCACATTTCACCTTCGATAGTTAAACCAATAGAATATTCTGTAATATATCGCCCCAACATTATAAACTCTTCAGTCAAAACATGCTTTGGGTCAATTGTTATTTTTATAGGAGAAACAGAAGTCACTTTTCCAAAGTATAACCCCGAAGGTTTCTGTGATTCAACTGAATCACAAGCAACTTTTCGTATTAAACCAAGTAAGCTATTAAAATCAGGCATGTATATCACCACCGCGCAATGTTAGATTCATCCAATGTTCAGATTCAGAAATTATATGACAGCATTTTTCAACTAACATATGATTGCGAACGATTATGTCACCCAAGTGCAAATCAATAACAGGCATTTTACCCGCTCGAATATGGGTATCACCAAATGCATTTTTAATTTTTAATCTTCGGGTTTTGGCGTTAAATAAATCAAGAAGCGCGGCGGCTTTAGTTGCGCCGTTTTCCCCTTCTTGTAAAGTGCCTAGGTATTGCAATATACCCCAACGGTCAATATTACGCCCGTCTTGAACAACGTATATATCACGCATACCTGTTTCGTTATTTTCTCGTACCAATTTAATACGGTTGTATGTTCTGTCATTTATACTGCTTGTATAATCGAAATTTACACCTGTGTCTTCATCAATAACTAAATCAACTTTCATGTCAGATATAGATTTCAATGTTAATTTTCCAAAGTTATCAAAAAGAATAAACATATTGCCAGCGTGTACTAATTCAAAATCAAGAGCAGAGTTGATTATATCAAAAAGACTTGTATTATTTTCATCCCTGCATGGTATTATATAATCGGTATTTGCAATTTCTCCCAGTTGTAATTCAAAATCAGCGGCAACCATACGGATTACATCGGAAGCGGTTTTATTGGTATAGATATAAGTGTCTTTATTTTGCAAATATCGCATCTGGTCATAACAAGTTACAGTAATAATATGTTGTTTATCACGTCTTTTACTAAAAACAAATCCAAAAAACATATTATCTCCATTGATTTTCAAGATAACTGGATTACCTTCGTGAAAGTTTGCCGCAACATCTCTCATTACCCTAAATGTTAATTTTGACGGCGAACCTGCCCGCCAAGTTTCATAGCGTAAACCATTTACAACAGAAGGGCTTTGTATATCACCATTATTATTTTCAATATATAATTCAAAATTTTTAAACATGTTCATTGAACTACCGCCTTTATTGGTTAGGTATGATAATGACTTGATTGGGAAAAATAGTATATCTTGCCCGCCCTGTTCCTAAGTTTCTTTCTGCAATGTGTGGATTTAACTCCATAAGTTCACCCCAGCGGTTTCCATCGCCTAGGTAGTGTCTTGCAATTGTCCAAAGTGAATCCCCCAATACAACCTTATGTGACAGGGTTAGTGGGGGATTTTCTGGGGGTCTATCTTCATAAATTACCGCTTCTGCTGGGCTGTCTTGCGGTGCATCGGCAGGCGGGACATAAATTTCAACCCTCTTTGTACCAAAATTCCTAAATTCTTTTAATTGTATATCCACTTCAACATCAAAAACATATTCCGCATCTTCAACAATTTTATAACTTTCCATACTTACAAGGTGGTTATAATCAAAAGTTAAATCTATTTCTGTGCCGCTTTGTTTCAAAAATGAAATAAGAAGTCGGAAAGGTTCTTGACTGTTTTTAAACTCTTCAAACGCATTAAGGAAAAATTCTGCTGAATGGAAACCATCTGGATAAATTGCAAAAGGGTATTGTTTTCGTGGAAGTAAAATTCTAAACTCAATATCTTTAAGTCCAGACTTTTTTAACACGTTAATTTCTCCAAAGTTAATCAATGATATAGTACGATTTTGATTATTTATTGTAACTTCTATTGATGGTGGTGCTACTGGTAGTTGAATTTTATCAAAGAAAAAATTATACGCCATGATAATCATTCACCCTTTCTGCCGTTGTGTACATGGCTTCTTCTACGCCTTCTGTTAACTCCTCAATGACACTATCCAAGTCCATTTCATTATTGATTGTGTTGTGAATACCATCTATACGCAAATTAACCCTTGCTATAGTATATCTATTGATATTGTCACGCTCTGCAATGTCACGCCAGTATTTCAAATTTTCATCGCTAATATTAGCTATCCTACCCGTATATCCTGCAATGTCTGAAACGTCACCAAATAAATTTGTTAACCCTTCGTTCTCATCAAATAAATAACGTAATGGGTTTTCATCATAAGTGATAACGTACTCGTCAGCATTTCTTGCGGTTCGGAGTGCTTCAATTTCTGCTTGTCTATATGCATGAGCGTTTTGTAAGTCTTCTAACCTTTGTTCACGTAATACCGCTCTTCCTGCAATATTTGCTTCCAATTGAGCAAAATATCCACTAGGGTCATTCATTCGTGCTTGCCGCGCTAACTCATTATTTAACATAGATTGTGTTCCGAAAGTAACATCTTCAATAACTGCAATATTAACAATAGGGATTAGGTTTAAAGCTCGAATAAAATTGTTGATATTGTCAATTGCGCTATTAAGCATACTTTCTAATATCGACAATACATTAACTCGCATATCTTCCATGAAGTTGATTATTGCCATATTCCCATAACCCAATCTTATAATCATGTTATCCCATGTATCCATGATAAAATGTGTTGCACTATAGAATCCAAATTGCAATATATCTATTGTAGTAAGCACACGGTCTACAGTTATCAACCAAACGACCTGCCATCCACCCATTGCATTTACAAGTGCGGCTATTGCAACTACAATAGCCCCTATAATTAACGGGATACCAGCTAATAAGGCATTCTTAGCAATTAAAGCACTATTTAAAAGCCAAACTTTGATTGTCAAAAGTATATTCGCAAGCTTCCATGCCGCAAGTGCCGCTACAATTCCCCAGATAATAGGTTCAAAAAAACTCCAATTGTTTACTATGATATTATATACATCGAATGATACATTGATTATTTGACTGATTAGCTGGATGATAACCTCTATTGCAGGTACAAGACCCTCCAACATAGCTTCAATTTGGGGCATATGTTCTCGTATTGTATAAAACAATATCATAATCACTGGCATCAATTGCGCACCAATTGAGCTTCTAATATCATTGAAAGCGTTTATCATGCCCGCTTGCATACCTTCGGGGGTTGCCGCCATTTGTTCAGCAAGTCCCGCCCAAGATTGATTCACAATATCTTGAATCATCAAAGCCCGTTGCATATCATCACCGTATTTGATAACTTCTTTTTGGGTTTCTGTTAAGTAGATACCTGCACGGCGTTCAAGCATACGGTAATTTCCCGCCATTGCTTGTGTAAAATATTCAGCATATGCCGCCATATCTTGTGCCGTTGCACCAAAGATATTACCTGCACCTGATGCAAAGTCCGCTAAAGAATCCATCATTATTTCAATAGCTTCAACACTGCCAACATGGCGGGCAAGTTCATTTGCCGCACCTATCATTGTTGTACCGCTTATCATATCGTTAGTATCCGCTTGAATTTGGGCGGCTCTTTCTTGCAGACGGACAAATTCCTCATATGTTGCGCCGCGATTGGACATTACATTTGCAAGTTGTTGTTCAAGTCTGATATTCTCATTTGTAAAACTTAAAGATTGTTTAACCAGCTTATACCCGCTCTAACTGTAAATGCGCCTACAACACTAGCAATCATACGTTTTAGTCCACCCGCAGCTCTTTCACCATTAACGATTTCTGTATTAAAATTTTGTTGCTCATTTATATTATCCCGAATATTACGTTCGGTTTGATTAACGATGTTATTAAGTTGATGATAGGCTCGATTAGCCCCCGAAGCGTCCATGTTTTGCAAGGCTTGGTTCATATCTTCTTGAACTTGTAAGGCTTGACTTAGTTGTCCCCTTAACACTTCAACCTCGGAATTTGCTTGTTCAATACCTATAACTTGTATACGGCTGTTTTGGACATCTTCAATTCGACTTCGTAAAGCGGCGATTCTATCACCCATACCGTTAATATCATCAATGGCATTAGATGGTAACAACTTCATATTAGCGGCTTGTGTACTAATTTGTTCTTGTACGAAAGTCATTTGCCGCATCATTTCGTTAGCGGCTTCGACTTCCTGTGTATATCTTTCGATATTATTTCCGTTAAAAATTTCAATATTATTTGCAGTAACCCACTCAATATTAGCGGCTTCCCTCATTACGTCTTGTAATTGTTCTGTTGAAGCTGTTGCGGCTTCGATTTGTGACCTAACTGCATCAAAACTTGATGAATCAATATCGTTAGAAGCTACCTCATAAACACTTTGGAAAGCGGAATTTACAATGTTTAAGTGATTCGAAATAGTATTAAGGATGGGTGTTATATTATCAATCATCCTTATGTGAGTTGATATTCCGTCCATTTTTATACCACCATCCTAATAAAAAATAAGCAAGGCATAAGCCTATCTTCGCCTATGCCTTGCGCGTTGCTGTTTGTTTTTCATTTCTTGCTCACGCTCTTTATCTTGTTCCATTTTAATCTGCATTGAAGCATAATAAACAGATTTCATGACCTCATCGCAATCAAGCCATTTTTCAATTTTAGAGGGTGTCCAGCCGTGTTTCTGAATAGCAAAATGTAGAAAACTACCTTCGACTGTACCCTCAATTAGTTTTTTGCTTCTTCAATTTTTTCATCTAAAGAAATGTTCATCTTATTGAATTTTTGAATAAACACAACAAAATTTTGATATTCGCCCGCTTCGGTAATCATAGCAAAAAGCAAATCCTCTGGTTCTTTTACTCCATAAGAATCTTGCAATTCAGCATTATATAAATCGGGGTAAACAACTGAAGCGACAATTTGCTTTGCTTGCATTAGCTGAATGTCGATTTTAGGGTGGGCTTTGAATCCTCTATCACGTGTTTCAATAATTGTTGTACATTCTTCCTTTATACGTTCATTATCTTGTGCAGAAAGAGGTTTAATTTCCCATTCAAGCGGCTTTCCATCTTCATCAATGAAATTTTCACTTGCTGTGTAAAAAGTATTGGGCTTAACTTTTTTGTTAGCCTTTAAAAAGAATTTTATTGACATGTTATAAACCCTCCAATTCGTTAAATGCTTGCGGCATATCCCAGCTTTCAAAAGTACCGCTAATGTTTTCATCAAGTAATTGGTCACCTGCGGAAAATTTTGCAAGTGTCAAATTACCTGTAATCAAGCAATCATGAAATACAATCGTTTGACTTCCTACTGTTGAAGTACGGTCAGCATTGGTAACTTGTATTTCAAAATATGGCATTTCACCAGTTTTTTGATAATGGTCGGCAACTCTCCTAAATATAGATTGATTAAAGTGTGCCGTTGCAGTCCATGTACCAGAACCGCCCGCCGCCTTGTTACCAAAACCGATTTTACCCAAAATGCGCACCTGTTGCGAATTTATCGCAAAAATACCCTCAAAGTCAGTCAAATGTAAAAAATTATATCGGCGGTCATCAAGTGTGACAAAACATTTCGCTTCACTACCATAAACAGCATTTCGAGAGTGCATAATCGGATTGTTAGTAGCTGACATATTTTTTCACCCCTTTTCTAAGCAACCTGTACAGTCATGTATAAAAATGACATAGCATTAACGGGCATTATAGTGTCAGTAACCAATACTGAACGGCGGTTGTCACCTTGTTCAACCACCACATCATCAGGTACAAACTCTTGTATTGCGCGTATATTTTGTAACATTTCATGATGCTTAACAATATCACTCCATAATGAAATGCGTCCGTCACTATCATTCGGAACTTCACCCAAATAACGAGTATTAAATAGCATCGCAATGTCATTACCAATTTGGTCAAGTACTCGTATAGTTTGGTTATACTGGAAGTCAGCATTTTGAGTAGCGGACAACGTGACAAGACTGTTAATGTCAGACAACACCCGCATTTCTCCTGAACCGCTACGATAAAACGCAAACTTACCCGCCCTAATTGCACGTTCATAATCTAGCTGGGTATGGTCACAATCAATGGTATATTCACCATCATAAATATTATTTGTCGCAGTACGGTTTACGGCTGTACCAGCGTTTACACCTGTTGTCCACCAGACTAAATCTTGTTCGTTAGCGTCAGAATCCGTTACGGCATTCATAATATTAACAACACCCTCATAGTCAAACGCATTATCATATGTTACACATTGAAATTTAACACCTTGCTCATCTCTCATGCGGCGCGTGAACATAGAGAATAATAATTTAACAGCAGGTTCGTTTGAAGGACACCCGATACTGTTAAAGTTGTAGCTTTCAATCTTATCAAGATATTTTTGATAATCAAGATTTGTAACTATTGCACTTGTGCCACCTTCAAGGGCAATTCCCGCTTCGGCTTGTAAAATTGCTTTATCATTCCATATAACAAAGCCATTTGCTACAAGTCCTTTCGCATCGTCAACAGTTTGAATGTCAACAAGGGCTTTATCAAAAAAGGTCATAACATCCCATCTGGTTGCTTCATCAACATTTGGGGCAATTGTAATGGTTAAATCGTTTCCTCTTATACCTGCATAGGTAGCGGATGCATAATCATTACTTGCTTGTGTTCCACCAGTACCTAAACGATAAAAATATCCAATGCGGATATTTCGGAAAAGTTCACGTAAGCCCCGAAGATTTGGGTGTGTAAAGTCATATCCGAAAATACGCTTACTATTTCTTTGAAGGTCACGGTTTGTAACTTCAATTACTGTATTTTGTTCACCCCATTCAGACAATAGCGGCATTGTTGCAACGCCACGGTTTGAAAAAACCATGTTTGCCCGATTAAGCGCAACAAAGTTAATATAAGCACCAGGCAATATTTTATTTTGCACTAACCAAGTGCCACCGCCTAAACTCATATTAAGTCACCGCCTTATCGTAAAATCTTTTGAAAATTCTAGCAACGTCCCCGTGGGAGTACATTTTACCGTCATTTAGTAACGTTCGTAATACATCCCGCCTATGGGAATACGTTGAAGATGCTATGAGTTGGTCAAGTGTAAACTTAGGTAAACCATCATCATCATCATCATCATCATCATCATCTTCATCTTCTTCTTGCACCTCATTTGAGACTTTACTATCATCTGTTGATTCGTTTTCTTTAGCCAAAATCAAATCAATCATTTTTTCTTTTGCAGTGTTTTTATTGACCTCAATTTCAAGTGAAAGTAAAATGTCGTATAAATCAGTTTTTTCCATATCAATTAGCATAGGTTCTGTGTAAATGTTTTGCATTAAAATCATCCTTTCGTTCTAAAATCAATATTTTCAAGATATCCCATGATTATAGGGTCATAAACCTTACGAACACGCACATTGTAATTGACGTAAAACAATAATATTTCATCGTGTATTTCACCTTTCATACCAACACCACGAACCAAGTTACCATCAACTTTAATGTACTCTAATGTTTCATACATTTCATCTAGCATTTGATAACATTCTGCGTTTGGCTGGCTTGAATCTTTAGGGAAGAAATGTATACAATATGGATTTTCCCTGTTGTATGTCTTACCTACCTCTACTGTATTGGTCATGGTAAGCCGCTTAATAAAAAAACAAGGTCTTTTTAAACCTTGTTTGACTGCTTCGGGGTATATAGTATAATCATCCCCAAAAGCATCATTAAGTTTTAGACTTATACTATCTTGTATTGCAGATAACGGCTTGAAAGTGTCCACAGCATCACTCCTCAAAAACTCGGAAATGTTCTTTAATGAATTTTGAAAGTTTATTTTCAACAATACGTTCTATATCCTTTTTCAATTCATCTTCAGATATTTTCAGCATGAAAACGCCCTCACGCCATCTAACCATTTCACGCCTTCCTTCACCGCCCATTATGCGATGTCCTTTTTCAACGTATAAAGCATAGGCAACGGTATTTATAACTTCAACGCTGTAAGTGTTGCCTTCCTTGCTCACGTTTCCAATAGTCCACCCAAGGCGTAAATGCCCACTAATAGCGGGGGTTCGTTCAACTACTTTCGCAAGAAGGCGGGCGGCTAAATCTTTGATTAACTTGACGCTAAATTCTTGCAACTCTTTTTTCTCGAATCGCTCAAACAGTTTCGTCAACTTCGTAAACTGCCTGAAGTCAACTTTTGCGCTTGTTTTTGACATTATACTGCCCAGCCTTCCCACGGAATCAAAACAATTTCTTGATGATGGTCGAAAATACCAGCTTCGCCGCTGTATCCATATTCAAATAATTGGTTGCGCCGCTTTACCACGATTTTAGAACCAGCCTTGATTTCCAAAGTTTCATCAAGAAAAAGTTTGACGATTTGCGGCGTTTTTGCCGCTGTGTCGGTTTGGTTTACTTGTTTCAAACTGGAAAAAGACAACTTACAAGGTTCATCGCTAATAATAGCAACTTTTTCATGCACGGTTGATTTGTTTTCCTGTAAAATTGGTTGATACTCATAGACGGTATAAGTATCTTTCCACATTCGGCGTAATGCCGCCTTTGCGGGGCTTACCATTTGAACCGCCTAAATCCCAAAAACTGCGACTTTCCGTAATTCAGCAAGTATTCAATAAGGTAATCTAATCGTTGTTCATCGCTCAAAGCTTTATCAACTGCCCATGAAAAGGAAGTATCCCCTTGTGTTTCTTTTTGCAACATCACAACTGCTAAATCAATATCGAAGCCGTCTAAATCACCACTTGCTTTTTTCGCTTTGAGAAATTCACCGCAAACCATATCAATGAAAATTTGATATAATTCTTCGGGAACTTCTGATTGATTAGTTTCATTCTTGATGGTGTTTGTAACTTTATCAATTATAAATCCAATGACCCAGCCATCTTTACTCTTATAGAAAGTATAACCCAGCCATTCAAGGCGTTTAATAATATCTTCCCTCACGGGCACACCCCCTTTTTAACCCCTTGAAATAATGCGGGCAATCGGAATCGCTTTGTGGTCAATGTAACCGCCGTTGCCATCGTTTACAAGCGTCCAGTTTTCGGAATCTTCCAGTTCGGCATCGGTTGGGCTATCGGTCAACATGGTTTTCATCGTAAAGCTGATACCGTAAGGCGCAAATACTTTACGTTGGCGGCTTACAAGCGAAGTTTGCCCGCCGTTGGTTTTGGCTTCCCGCACCATTTCATACGGCGTTTCTGCCCCAACATTGTCATAGTCAAATGCGCCATCGCCCAAAACGTAAGTTTCAAACGCACTAGCACCGCCGCCCAAATCAATAACGGGCATACCGTCATCAATAAGAACCAAACGCCCGTTCCACGTTGCCATACCCAAATCACGGGTTACGCCGTGGGAGTCGGTTTGGGTTAAGTTCTTGAAAAGGCGTTCATTTTCAAGGTTGGTTGCAGTTTCGCTGTGCATGATAGCAAGCCCGAATACTTGCTTGTTATCGCCCGCCGCTCTTTGCATTGCTTTGTTAAGAGTTGCAAGCCCAACATTCGGTTCTGCACTACTGGAAATGTCCATTGTGTGCAAGTTGATAAAATTTTCGTTTTCTGCGCCAGTCATAGAGAAGATACCGTTCAAAATCAAAAGAAGGGTGTCTTGGTCAATGTCTTGCCAGTAATCGGCAACTTGGCGGGCAACATTGGACATAAAGCCCGCACCGCCTGTAATATCTTCGGAAAAATCCCGTTCAATCCATGCGTTGGCTCTACCCGTTACAATAACGCTTCTTTTGTAGGTCGGGGTCGTGGATGCCACGATGTCGGTTTGCCCGTCATAGTTTTGCGGCTTGCCGCCCAAACGCCCGAACATGGGGAAACTTGCAAAGTTACCGCCCGTTTGCGCTTTCAACGTATCACGGAATTGCGAAGTGGGGCGAATTGCACGGGAACGGATTAACTCGTTCCTTCGGGTTTTCGGCACAATATCCACGTATTTGCCGAACGCTTCGGGGTTAAATGTTTTCAAATCAAATTTTGCCACTTTGATTCATCCTTTCTTTAATTGTAATTTGATTGCGGCGCATCCTCTTTGGCGGGCGCAACCGTCTGATTTGTGGGAATTTCGATATTAGGATTTTCTTCCATATACGCTGCCAATTCCTCATAGGTCATTTTTGCAAAATCAACCTTGCCATCGGGGGTTTTTGTTCCACCTTCGGCGGGCTTTGCCCCTTTTACCGTGGGCTTCGTGGGTTCTGTTTCGGCGGGGTCGAACAAGAAACTTGTATCTTCGCCTTCGATTAACTTTTTGATTTGGCTGTCCAACCCTTTAATTGTGCCATCTTTGGCAAGGTCGGCATCGTCCAAATCAAGCAATGCCATAACCGCCTTCGTATTTTTTGCTTTTGCGGCGGTCAACGCGGCATCAAGGGCGGTTTGGACTTTCAACGCCTTAATTTCGGCGGCGTGTTTTTCGTCCTTTTTGCCGTTTTCGGCTTGCAACTTTTCGATTTCCTTTTTTAATCCCGCAACGTCACCCGTGGAATTTTTAAGGGTTTCGAGTTGCCCGTCACGTTCTTTCAAAGATTCGGATAGCTTGCCTTTTTCATCGTTTACCTCTTTGAAACGGGCATACGGTATAAACCCCTTCAAATGTTCGGCAACGGCGGCTTCGGCTTTTTCTGCCATTTCCTCGCTAATCCCCAACGCAACAAATTCAACTTTTTTCATTTCTTGTTCCACCTTTCCATTTTTTAACGCCGTTTAGTCGGCTATATTTTTATTGCGGTATATAAAAACCGCCTTTCGGCGGTAGTTATGTTGTAATATTTCCGAAGCCCTGTATTTTGTGGGCTTGTCGGTTGTTTTGTTACTAACCCGTATCTAACAACGGATTTTTGAAAGATAACATTCAAGTTTTAACCATCGGCGGGGAAGCCGCACAAATTACACGGGCTTTCATCGGTGTACGCAATACCGCCTTCGTGATTGTAGCAAGACGGGCAATAGTAACTAATGATTTCCGTGTCGGTTTCAATCGCCGCCCGAACATCGGTTTCCACCTTTTCAAAAGTGACATCTTCGGGAAACATTGCAAAATCCAAATGTTCACCGAATTTCTTATGATACAAGCCGTTCAAATACTGGTATTCCCTTGACATCATGTGCGGGTAAAGGTTTTTCCAGTTAGTTTTATCAACGGGTACACTCATCGCAAGCCCTCCATTATCAATTCAAATGCTTTTACAGTTTCGGGGAAATACTCACCAAACAACGCTAATTTTGCGGGGTCAAATTGCAATTCAAATAAATGTGCGAACGCTTCGGTATAAACACCCAGCGGGCGTTGTTTCCAATACCTCGAACCATGCCCCCACTTTCCACGGATGGGAACACTACTTGTATTCGTCATCCCTTCCAGTATATCAGACATCGCACTTAACATATCGGCATTTTCGCCCCGCAACATTGCGGATAGTTGGTTATGGACGTTTCCACGCCCTAAAAATGCGCTTTCGTTGGGGTCAATCATTCGTGCAACCATATTATTGTAATCTTCGGAAAGTGAATTCGCAAGACGGTTCAAATGCCCATCGCTTTTTTTAGCAATGCGGAATTTTCCCCGTGAAAGTGCAATCCCCCTTGAATCGTCCGATTGTAAATAGTCAATTAAATGCCCTTGTTCGTGAAAGAAGGTTGTTGCATTACCACGGGCATTATTCATATCATCGGCAAAATTCATATGAATGCGTTTATCGCCGTGGCTATACCACGCACCCTTCGCCGTTCCCGTTGCGATGCTGTTTAACGGTACAAAACGATTGAAAACTTCCTTCGCCGCATCCGTGCCATTTTGGAAACGCTGAATAAGTGCTTCCCGATATTCGGGCGATATGCCGTTTATGCTGTCCACTTTTTCGGTAAAGGCTCGAAGCGTTGAATCCATTTCTTGCAAGTTACTTTTAACGCCGCCGTCAACGAAGGTTTGTTTCCACTCATTATAATTCATATCGTTTGGCACATAGTAGGTTTTTCCGTTCTCATCCCTTGCCGCCCGCATTCCTGCATTATCGTCAAAGTGGGGTACAGTTGTGCTTCTACACCACGGATGAAACGGGGGAACGGTTACGCCGATTTGATATTCAGCCATCCGAATAACTTTACCGTCCATTTGGCGGCATATATCCGATGTCTTTTTATCAAGCGTTGCAAGTATGCGGATTAACTCAACTTCCAATTCACGGTATGCGGCTTCGTGTGCTACCGCCGCAAACGCCGCCGATTCGGTCATAACAAGGCGGGCGGCGTTGCTTTTGGTTGTTCCCATTGCTGAAGCTATATTGTTAATCATCGCGTTTGGGGGCGTTCCAGCTATCAACCCTTGCGTTAGTTGGGTTTGCAACTCATTGACAAGGCGGTTTTTATCCCGCCAAATCCTATCCGAAAATGTGAGATTATCCAACGTCCACGGGCGATTCATAAGGGCTTGAAGTTGAGCTTCGGGTATGCCCGCAATATCCCAACCGATATTCAAGCCGCTTTGAACCTCAAACATGGTATGATGGAAATTGTCAAGAAATTGCCGCTTCATTATCCCGTCCACGGCATCCAACTGATTACCGAAAAGCCGTTCCATCGTGTGTTGTGTCTGAAGGTGTAACGCTTCAAGGCGGGATATATGCACCCGTGCGGATGCGTTTTCAAGTTGCCGCACCCATGCGCCGCTAACCGTGTTCGCTTTTGCGTGGGCGATATACTCATCAACCGTCCAGCGGAATTCTTGTAACTCACGGGAATTCAAAAGGCGGCGGGCTTCTTGAAGGTCAATTTGGTTGTTGGTTGCGAATCGGTCATACCAGCCCGCAATCTGATTTTGAAGGTCACTTTGGGCGTTTGAAAAAATACGCTCCATATTTCGGATTGCTTCATCGCTGGTTATAGCTGTCATATTTTCTATGCCCTCAAATCGCCGTTGCCAGTAATCCGCATTTCTCACGCCCTTTCACCCCTTTAATTATGACACAATAATTTTAATCGCCGCCATTTACGGGCGTTTGCGGGTCTTTTGTTACTAACCCGTTATTATCAGCCCCAAACGCCCCGCCATATTGCATATTTTTGGCTTCCTTTTTGGCGGCTTGTCTTTCGTCATCCAACCGTTTCAATTCAATTTGTGGGTTGATGACCCACGGATGATTTGCGATTAAGGTTTCTTCCGAAATGATACCAACCGAAGCCTTGATATTACTGATAATATCGCCTTCGTTCATCATCATGTCACGGTTGAAGATAATTTCCACTTCTTCGCCCTCAAAATCACCCATACCAACATTAACCAAATGCAAATTAACGAAGTATAATAAATCCTCGAAAGATGCTTGATACTCAATCTCCATGCGGTTTGTATCAATGTCAATATCGGTATACATGGATTGAATATTCATTTGGTTTGCGGCTCTGCTCAACTTGTCATCTTTGGCATCAAAACCCATCGCATTTTCCATTATGGCATCTTTGAAAATCTTGATAATGGCTTGATAGTTTGCGGCGTTTACTTCAATTTGCAAGGATTCAACGCCACCCTTTACGCCGTCAACGCTTCGGGTTTTAACTGCCCCGAAAGTTGCAAGGTTTTTCCGAAATTCGCCCAAATTTTCGCCGTCATAGTTTACGATAATCAAAATCGTGTTGCGGCTATCTTCTTCCATGTTGTTTTGGAAGTTGGAAAGTATCGTGTTTAACCCGTCTTGAAGGCTTTTGACGTTTAGAATCAGCGGTATTTCTTTGCTGTTATACTTGAAGGGTATTAGTGGCATCCGATTCCAGTTGTACCCCTCATCGTTTACCGTGAAATACGGTTCAACGGGCGGGTAATCGGGGTCGGGTTTCAACCTTGCACCATCAAATATAAAACGGCTTAATCCATCGGCGTGGTATACTTCCACCTTTTGAACGATACGTTCGCCACGGGCGGCATTGTCTACAACCTCATAAATGCGGATAGCATAATCAAGACGGGTATGCTCATCATCCCCCCAACCAGCAATCACTTCATAAGGTTTGAAACGCCGAAACGTAAATTCGCCGTTTTCGTCATAGTACAAGAACATCCAACCCATGCCGCAATTAAAAGAGTTTTCTCCCACGTTCTTCAGCAAGCGAAGGAAGCGGCGGTTGAATATGTCGTTCAAGATTTCGGCGTATTGCTCATTATCGGTTTGCACCTTGAAGGGTTTACCCAAAAAGTAATTAACTTTTTGGTCAACCATTTTCTTGTACTGGTTATCCACGATACGGTTATTCGGTAAATTTTTGACTTCCTCTAAATCACCGTTCGCCCCAATCATTTCACGTTTTCGGTGTAAAATATCGTGCTTACCTTCGTGGTAACGCTCCCCGATTATCATGTTGCGGCGGCGTTCCGATGATAGAAACCGCCTGATTTCCTTTTCGATGAAGTCCGTGTCCGTGGGGTCTGCCCCTTGCCGAATCAAATTTGCATCGTCAATGTAAAAGTTGAATCTTCGCACGGGTTCACCCCCTTTTCATGCTCTAATAATTACAAAACCCCGCAACGACGGGGAATTTCAGCGGTTGTGTTACTAACGTGTAACTAACTTACTAATCAAAACTAAAACTTGACGGGCGGGCGTAGGGTTCAACCCCGTATCGCATAGCATCCATCAAGTGGTTAAAATCGTCAATCGGCTTGTTTATCTTTCGCCCCTGTTTATCCTCATCCCATGTGTAGTTACTGATTTCAGTTAAGAAATTCACGCAACGGGGATGTATGATAATTTCATAATCTTGTAAAAAGTCAATCGTATTTTTTACGCTGTCCTTACCCTTGCGGGCTTTTCGGATATTGAACATACCCAGCAATTCTAAACGGTCAATACTTTTCGGTTCTGCTGAATCGGCGTTGACACGTTCCTTGATGTAACCCATTTCTTTAATTTTGGCGAATATGGCTTCGTTGCTCATACCATACCCGTACATTTCATCAAATACCCAAATACACTTCGACTTAGTATCAATCAAGCCGCAAAACAACGCCGAAGGGTCGTTGGTATATCCGAAGTCCAGCCCGAACGCCGATTTGATACCAGCACGGCGGCGTATTTCGTCAATCTCGAAGGCTTCTTCCTTCCAGTTTTCAAATATAACGCCCTCGACAATACCCCAATTACCCAGCCCCGCAACTTGATAACGGCGGGGGTTTCGGGTTTTCATTTTCTCGAAAAGTAATAACGTGGCATCGTCTATAAACTCATTCATTAAGTAGTTTGTAGTAATTGCCATTATATCGGGGTCATTGACGGCATCGAAGAACCGCTTTTTAATCCAATGGTATTGATTCCACGGGTTAAAAGTCAACGTCCATTGATAGAACAAGCCATCGGGCAACATACCCCGTAAGGATTCGTCCAAAATATCAAAATCGGCTTCCTTGCTTATTTCGTAGGCTTCTTCTATCCAGCCCCAACACAACGCCCCCGTTTCAACGGTTATCGAAGTGATTTTCAAGGGGTCATCCAGCCCACGGAAGTATATTTTCTGCCCCGTGGGTATATAGGTCATTTCAAGAGGCGATTTGGTAACTTTCCAATACTGCGAAACGCCCAAACGGTTAATCGCCCATTTTAATTCTGTGAAGCACGAATCTTTTAATGTGCGAAAAACTTTGCGAATGACGAGTAGGTTCGCATTGGGATTTTTCATAAGATTATAAATGAACCACAATGCAGTAGTTTTCGACTTCTTACTTGCGCGACTACCTTTTACAACTCTGTAACGCCCTTTGAAATGCCAAAAATCTTTATAATGCTTACCAATAATATTAGGTAGATAAATTTTATTTTTCGCCGCTGTCATATTATCACCGCATAAAAACTACCTTTTATTTAGAAAATCATCGTATAATAAAAATGCACCCTTATATTATCAAGAGTGTAAGCATATTATGTTACTAACGTGTTATTAACTACCTTATTCAAGGTCATTTTCACCGCTGAATACGGGCGGGGTTAAATGGGTTAATGCTAACTTGTCATTGAATAATCCCAAATGCCGCCCTAATAATTCAAGGTTACGGGTTTTGTCGTACAGTCTAACTTCCTGTTCGACAATATCGCCTTCTTCGGTTGGTATGATTTTTACCTTAACCGATTGAATCGCCGCTGTATCATCCCGCAATGCCCCGCCGCTAACCGAACCGTCACTACTGATTACATCGGCGGCATTGACGAAGGCAAGCTTGGCGATTTCCTCCAATACTCTATCAGCAGTAATACCTGTGCGCTTGCTTCTTTCAGCCATAGCTTTATCAACTGCCCCTCGAACCAAAGGTTTTGAAAGGTTTTCTGTTGCTATCGCTTGCGCCGAATGTGGGCTGTATCCCGCACGAATGGCGGCTTGCGTTGCGTTTAGGTCAATAAGGTATTCTTCAACGAATCTCGCCTGTTTTGCGCTTAATTTCGCCATTTTGCCGCCCCCTTTCGTGGTTTATGGTACGTTTACAGTACGGCATAGTATCATATTACTATGTTGAAAACGGACATATCGGACAAAACGGACAAAATTTTCAAACGCTTTCAAAATACCTTGTAACTGTTTTTCGTGCTGAATCCTCGGTCATTTTTTTATAAAACTTTTTTGCCGCTTGCCCCCATTCTTCACCTTCTAAAAATCTAAGGGTCAATAATGTGCGTACCTTGCTACATGGTACGGATGCAATAAACTTTTCAGCTTCGAGAACCTTTTGTTCAAGTTTCAGTTTGCGGGCTTCAAGAATAAGCCATATTTCATCTATCTTCTTTTGGTCTGCAATGGTATACCCTTGAATCGTGATTATTCTACCTTGTCCGCTTCGATAATCCTTTGCGGTATCACCTACAAACTGATTACCTTTGGATTGCTCACGCCGCAAACGCTTGTTAAGTACGTCAATTTCACTTTTCATGTATATAATTTGCTCGAAGTCTTTTAACGTCATCGCAATTATCCCCTTTCGATTTTTGAAAGTTATTCTTCAAGGTGTTACTGATGTTTGTTACTGATGTAAAACCCGTTGAAGCCCTGTATTCATATGCTTGTTACTGATGTTACTGATGACTGCACATTTTCGTATAAACTTTATATAAATTTAATTCATAAAATTTTTTATTGAATTTCCTTAAATTTATAAGTTTATCAGTAACATCAGTAACATTTTTTCAAAAGTCCATATTTCAAGCGTGTTTGAAGGTGTTACTGATGTGTTACTGATGCCGCTTTTTATCGGTAACGCCATCAATAACAAAAACTTTCGTTTGTTTGCCCTGTATCCGTTTATTAACCGTGTTTAGTCGGTATCGTTTGCACGTTTGCCGTGAAAATTCCACGCTTCCGATTGCTTGAAGCCCACTCCGAACGCAATATTCACAATACCGTTTATAAACATCGGCGGTCGGTTCGTTTTCGATTTTGATTTCGTCCCCCGTATCTACTTCCTTAAAAAATCCAAGAATCGGATTATTCATTTCTTCGTATTCTTCAAGGCTCTTTTGTACTTTTGACGATTCGGTAAACCCACGATTGAGTAAAACTCGCTTCAACCCAGCAATACCCAACATAATCAAGTATTCCATTGCATCCTGTGAAAGTAATTCATCAATGATAAACGGCTTGAAGTTGGGGTCTTTTGGGTCAAAGTATGCAAGGAAGGGTACAAAAGTTAAACGGCTTATCAATGCCGCCGTATCTTTACCCTTACCCATACGGGGGATGCTGTTTGCGCTGAATAGCAACTTTGCATAGGGTTTGAAATAAACGTGTTCTTGTACGCCCTTAAATTCACCCTTCACTTCGTTGCCAGCCGCTAATTTTTTGAAGTTGCCCGTATTGCTGATATACTCATCGGAAATGTCATCCCCGATGTTTGCCAGCTTGCCGAACAACTCAACAATCGAAAATTTATCATTGAGTTGTGCAAGGTCAAGGGCGCATGTATTTTTTGCACCCAGTAAACACCCAATCATTTCAAGGTAGGTAGATTTCCCGTTGGATTTCTCACCTGTCAAAATGAATGTTTTTCTTAATTCGTTGCGGCGGTAAAATGTGTACCCAACGATTTCTTCTAGTAATGCTCTAATCTGTTTATCTTTAACTGCGATGTTGTCCAAAACTTCATCAATTAAAGTACAATCAGCGTTCGGGTTATAGTCCCACTCGATACGGTTTGTAATGACATAATCGGGCGAAAACGAAATCAAAATATTATGCTGAACATCGTAAATACCGTTTCGGAAGGCTATCAAGTTTGCGTTCATTGGCGGGGTATCTTCTTGAATCCAAACTTTCAAATAGTCGTATACTTCATTCCGTTTTTGTCGGTTCATTTGAGGATATACTTCAAGCATCTTTTTTTCGATTCTTTCCTTGCCCGATATATAGATGCCGTTTTGGTAAAAATGTAGTTGTCCATAAATTTTTATTATATTACAATTGTTTTTTAATGCGATTGCGAATTTATCGAATAGGAACACCTTATCCTTGAAAAATATTTCTTTCTCGAAAGCTTCATCCCGTAAGATAACTTCAAGTTCGCTATCAGATAACGGCTCATCAAAAAGATACCAATTGATTAGTCGTATACATTCTCTTGCATTTCGTTTGGTGAAATCGGCTGCTTGAAGGGTCAAAATGTAGTTATACATGGCTTGATTTCGTCCATCGCCGTTTTCCATATCTAAAAAATCAAGATTTGCACCTTTTATCGGAGTTAAATATTTCGGGATTTCTTGCGGTTCATCGCAATCAAGCAAAATTTCCCTATCTTTGCCGCCGAAGCGTAAAATTGAATATGAGTTTTTGCCGATTTTTATATCTACCGTCAAGCCGATTGCGAGTTTCACCTTTATACTATTTTTGGGTATATCTTTATTTTTGAACAAAAAATGCTTACCTCGTGTAGTTTTATAAACTCTACATTTCAAGCCTAAATTTTGAACAATCTGATATAAAATATCAGATTGTTCTTCATCATCTACATCTACAAGGATTATATTGTTGGAAAGAATACCCGCAAATTCGGGCAACTTTCGGGCTTCATCAAGGGTTAGTAATTCTTTTGCTGGTTTGTCTTTGAATTTCATTATGCAATTTTTGTTTTTCGTGGGTACATAACCTTTGAAATAAATATCACCCATGCAGAATTACCCCCCCCCGATTTTCGATTTCGTCCAGCCTATCGCAAGCAATATCAAAATATTGCGGGTCATTCTCGAAGCCTATATAATGCCTTCCCGTGTTAGCGGCGGCGATTAAGGTTGAACCGCTCCCGAAACAATTATCAAGCACAATATCGCCTTCGTTGCTGTACGTTTTGATTAAGTATTCCAGCAACGGAACGGGTTTTTGCGTTGGATGTACCCGCTTCCCATCCCGTGGGAAGGTCAAGATTGACAACGGATAACGCCGCCCATCTTCGCTAACGGTTGCGGCGCAAATATTCGCCGCACTACCGCCCCGCAAGCCCTCAATTTCTGCCCGCCGTTCCCGTTCTTTGGTTTTGTACGAGGTAGAAAACCAGTATTGCGGGTTATATACGGGGGATTTGCGGTAAAATACGCATATTTCTTCATGGCTTTTCATAGGCATTCGGCGGGCGTTTTGAAAATTGCTTCCCCGCTCTTTGTTCCAAATCCATTTATACCGAAAATTTCGCAAGTTACTTTTTATCAAGGCGCAAGTAAACGGTTCATCGCTGAATAAAACAATAGCGGTGTTCGGTTTAGTAATGCGGTTGTATTGCTCCCAAAGTTCAATGAAAGGAATAACCGCATCCCATTTGTTGGCGGTTGTGCCATATGGTAAATCACACAAAATTAAATCTATACTTTTATCAGGGAGGGTTCTCATACCCAACAAACAATCTTGGTTGTAAATTATGTCAAGTTCCATGTACTCACCGCCTAAATAAAATATCTGATTTGTATTCCCTGTTTTGTTGCGAAGTCAATTTCCTGTTGCATTCCCTCGGTTATTTTCCTACCAAAAACCCAAACTTCATCACAAAGTTTCATTAACTCCAAGCCATAAAATATGCCGATTCTGTGTTGGTTGGGGTCGTTATCGTCAAGAAATTGCGGGAAGTATAGATGTGGCGCAATCGGGATTTTTCCCGCCTTGATAGCAATTTGACAATAATGTTGTGCATTTTCGATATTGAGGGCAACATTGCCCCGATATGGCGAACAAATGAAAACCATAAAATCACCTCATAAAAATATTTGCAACTGCATTCGTTGGGGTCTGCGATATACACTCCGCCCGATTCCCCGAAATCAAAATTGTTTAATGCCGTGGAAACTGAATCATCTATGCTTTCCGTCCAGTTAAATTGTGCATCAAGTTCCAGTTCCGCTTCGAAAACTTGCAAAATTTCTTTTACTTTTTTCTTTGAAAGTTTACTTTCAATCAATACCGCTTCGAGTTTTTCAAAACAGTAATTTTTGAAGCCCTCTCTTATGGCTTCCGATAATGTGCCTTCTTCATAAAATTTATAAATTTCAAGGCTTTTATCAACGCTGAAGGAGTTTTCATTGGTGCAACAACCTTCTTTGAACCACTTACACCAACGACAAGTATTGTAATCAATAGCCATCTTTATACCACTTTCATCTAACTCCGAAGTCTTGAAGGCGTTTGTATGTCATTTGCACATAGTAATTTTTATCTAGCTTTGCGGGGCATTTAACCCCGTTGATTTCCTCGTTATGGATAAAGCAATGCGGCGGGCTATTCGATAATTTGGCAAGATTGCCCTTCGTTGCGTGTCGTTTTTTAACCCCTGCATCGGCTTCATCCGTGCTTGCGAAAACCCGAATACATTTTTCTTTCAGTTCGGCTTCGCCGTGGAAGATTGCGGTATATTTCCCGCTGATTTTGGTTACAAGTTGAAATTCTTTTAGGTCGGAACATTCCCCGATGGTTTTTTCAACGGGCGTACCATGTACCATGTAGGCAACCAACGCCTTGTTCACAATGGGAAGGTCATAATCTAGCGGCGATAACCGTTTGACGTATGCACCTTTGGATTTGTATTTTCCCGCCGCATCAATCGTGATATAGTTGTTTACGTCCTTTTGATACACTTTGCGAAATTCGTCAAATTCAAGGGTCATTCCCGTGCGTTGTTCCCACTCGAAACAAATATCATCTATCAAATCGTAATCTTCGTAATTGTGTAGCTTTATTAAAACTCCGTCTGTGTTGCTTTGAATAATTTGACAATGCGCTTCCAGCCGCTCCATAAGGTCGAGTAAAAATAATTGCCCGTATATGCAAATTTTGTTTGCTTGTAATGGGTCGAATAACGGGTTTGATTTGTCTTTGCTTGCGCCGAAGGTCGAGTTGATGACCAGCTTCAAGATTTTTTCCAAACTGTTACCCGCCTTTTTGTATTCCAGCCTTTGGCGGTAGATTTCTTCAAATTTGGCGGGATTCTTAACGCTTCGGGAAAGAAGCCCGTATTTAATCATTAAGCCGGGGTAATAACTTGCAACGTCCATGTTGATGTAATACCCCTGCCCGTTATATTTGGGTAATGCCCCGTGGATGCCGCCGTACCCGAAAACGTGGGGAACGCCCGCAATCATTATTTCAAGTTGGTTTTTCTTGCCCTTTTCGTTGTAGTAGCGGCGGTTTTGCGGGTCGTTGTACCAGTCCAAAACCGCTGTATATTTATTGATTTTCAAGGTAGAAGGAAAATCAAGGTCAAATTCATCGTAATAGTCTTTTTTTACTGCCCCTAAAATTTGCGCCGATAATTGCGGCTTCGTTTTGCTTATCAAATAGAGTTGTAAAGCTGAATTGCCGCTTGCCATCTTGACTAATCCCATGTGGGCGTTAAAATCATCAAGCCGCTGTAAAAATATTTCTTGTGTTTGGTCAACGTCATAACGGCAATAGTCAACCACTTCTTGTATTTCTGTTTCAGTCAAACGGCGGGAGATACCGAAGGGAACACTGGATTCTTTAATGCTGTTACCCATAAACCCTTCAAAAGTTTTCAAGCCCCTGTCTATGTTGGTCATTACATCGTAATTATTTAATGGGATGCGACGCAACAACTGCGAAAACTGCCAACCAGCCCCGCCCCGAACGATTATGTAATCGTTCATTTCCTTTGGGTTAAAATCGCACAAAATCGCTTTTAGAATCCATTGGTCATAATGGCGGCTATTGAAACCAACCCATATTTTCCCTTTGTTTTTGGCGTGGAAATTTTCAAGGGCGGTTTTGTCATTTACGATAACGGTTTCGGTTTCATTCCCGTCTGTAATTTCCTTCAAAACAACCAGCCAGTCATTCGCAAAAACTTCAAAGTCATAAAAAATTAACATGGAATTTCATCACCTTTAGACATAAGGGGCGGTTCTATCATGCCCGCCCCTTGTGCTGAATGTAGTTGCTACTTACACCGCATCAAAAACTTCCTTGATGCTCATTTTGAAAAACTCATCGGGGTTATAGTCCACGGCGTATTCGATTTTACCTTCTACTGCTTCGAAAATTTCAAGTATAAGGTCATCAAACTGGTCATAACTTATGAATTCAACATCAACACCACTTTCCATACTACCAAGGAAACCCATAACCGATTTAATCATTTGGGCATCGTTTTTAGTTTGGTAAATTACCTTATTTTCAAAAAGTCGTTGTCCTTTATATTCCCCCGTTAAAATCTTGAAGGAAAGTGATACCATTGGTCTACCGTCTTTTTTGGTAGGCTTCATTTCAAGGCTTCCCAGTGCTACTTCATACGTTCCCTTTGGCACTTCGGGAAAATTGCCGCCGTTTGCATCAGCATTTTTTACGTCCTCGTTCAACCCTTTAAGGTCAACGGATTTGTCGAATTTTTCCCATTTGCTTTTTGCCATAATTAAAACTTCCTTTCGCGCCGTCTTTGCGGCGATAATATATTTTTGGTTTGTTAAAACGGTAAATCATCTTCGGTAAAATCGAGCGGTGCAACTGCCTTCTATTCCCCACGCTTGCGGCGGGTTCTTACGGGCTTGTCGGCGGGTAGTTCTTCCGCTTGCGGCTCGGGTTCGCTGGTTTCTTCCGCATCGATGAAGTGCGGTTCGGGGTTTTCTTCGGTGTCAATCGGTTGCGGTACATCGGCTAGTTCTTCAGCGGGCGGGGCTTCGTCTTTGGGCGGCTTTTTCGTTTTCGGCTTGCGGGGTTGCCGTCCAGTTGCGGGGGCGGGCGTTGCTTTGGCGTTTTCATCATAGAGTTTCAAAAACTCGTTGTAATCAAGGGCGATTTCGTTAATCTGGGGCTTTAGCCGCCCACCGCCGAAAATTACTTCGCTGGTTTTGAATGAAAGTAAGTGTTTTCCATCTTCTGCAAGGGTGCGGGCGGTTATATCCACCATGCCCGCAATGCTGGAAAGAATCGAATCTTGTAATGCAGGTTTTATTGCAGTAATTTTATCGCCGCCTTTTTTTGTTATATCTTTTGTCCTATCTTCGTGACTAATAAAAATGATATTTTCATAATTTAAATTGATAAGTCGTTTTAAAGCAGAAAGAAATTCGGTTTTTACTATGTCGTAATACTTGAAGCTGTTATCACTTTCATGTGTGATTTTTTCTCTGTCATAAATAAAAAATCTACAATGTTTATATAATTCACTTAGGTGGTCAACAACAAGTGTTTTAAAATCAGTTTTTTCAACTTCAAGGGCGGCAACTGCTTCAATAAATACAATCCATGCTAATTTACGGTTGGTGATACGCCCTTCTTTTGTAACAATGTCTTTGATTTCAATTGCGGGTGGCATTTCACCTGTGGCATAAGTCATCAGTTCCCTAATGTTACTATCTGTAGTAATAAAAAGATGGTCGGGAAATTGTGATGCGAAGGTCGTTTTGCCTGTGTACGGTTCGCCGTACAACCAAATTGTTTTTTTTCTACGCCCTTGTTTTACGGGTTCGTTTTTCGGTAAAATCATGTAATCAAGTCCTTTCTGACAATAAAGTTGATATTCGCACCAGTCACAAAGACGGGTTTCACTTTTGGGGTACTCTGTTGCTTCTTGCGCCCGTTTGATATTGAAAAGAAAATCAATCACTTTTCTATAGTCAAATTGAATTTCCATAAAAAAGGGCGGGTTTACCTTTTCCAATTCTGCAAATACTCGAAGGCGGTATTCGAAGACTTCTTCGGTTTTGTTAATCTTAATCATCTTTAATTTGGGGATTATTAGGTAATTAAGACTTCGGATTCGCAAACCACGTTGTTCAAGAAAATATTTGTATAAATGTAGTTGTGCTGAATGTTTGTATCGTTTGCCATCTTTGGTATATTTGAAATCGTAAAGGTCGTATTCGTTGGGTTCACCCGTTGGCGCAAGGTAATCTACATATCCGATAAAATCCTCCGTTTCGATTTTGAGTTCGTGAATGCCCCCTTGTGGTAACATCACCTGTACTTTAGGTATAAAATATTCCAGCTTGATTTGTTCGGTAATATGGTCTGAAATATACTTCCATCCGCTACCACTTGACGGCTTCCAATAGGGACGGTCTGTGATAATATGAAATGCGTTGAAATACTCATCTATTGCCGCTTCAAGTCCTTTCTCTATGCCGATGTGCAATGCTGTACCTAGCACAAGGGCGTTGTCAGCTTCATCGGACGGTATAACGCCCAAACGGTCTATATACCGTAAGCGGAATTTGTACGGACATTGCTTGAAACAATCTACCCGTGAATAACTCCATTGTTTCGGTTTTGAGGGCGAAACTTGCGGCGGTTTTGGCGTTAGTTTTCGGCTTCGTGTGCGCCCTTTTTCGGTAAAATACCGTTGTACCTCATAATCAACCCCAACCGTATCATTCAAACATTGGGCTTCGTTACCCATGCGTATCACCTATCTTTCAACTTGAAAATTAGTTGTTTGAACTCCTCAAAATCCTTCGGATATAAAATCATTGCAACACCGCCCGCTTTTTTGATTTTTCCAATGTTATAACGTTGGAGTTCAGACGGCTTACCCTTATCACCTTTTACTTCCACAGCTACAAAGTAACCGTTCACACATATAAGCAAATCGGGAATTCCCGCTTGTTGAAAACCGCCGCCCCAAACTTTGAAACAATAACAACCTTCAATATCAAGAAATTTTCTGATTTGGGTTTCAAAGGGCTTTTCTTTCATATTTCTGTACCACACCATGGGCAATGTTTTATTTCATACTCGCTAATGAGTTCACTGTTAAATTCCTTGTTACAAGTACAACATTTTCCGAATAGTGATTCTTTGTTATCTAAAGGTAAGTGGTTTTTTACAATGTTGATTATTTTTTCAGCAATTACTTTATACGGGATATCCCATCTGCTGATTAAGCTGATAAACTCTGAAAGAGTATAAAAATCCCACTCAAAAGAAACGCCTATTTCATAAGTTTTAGTTCTAAAGAAAGTACATGAATTTGCATTTTTCCCCATTGGTGTGAAGTTGAATATGTGGAAAGGTTTAAAAACCTCGGCATCGCCGCAGACCTTGGCATTACCCCAGACCTCGGCATCGCCGCAGACCTCGGCATCGCCGCAGACCTTGGCATTACCCCAGACCTCGGCATCGCCGCAGACCTCGGCATCGCCCCAGACCTTGACATTACCCCAGA
>Ga0123352_10001432_pt1 | contig 31650 bp, 26 predicted proteins | sample TergutLab28metaG_FD_89700 | JGI IMG/M metagenome (GOLD analysis project Ga0123352, IMG submission 89700) | Labiotermes labralis P1 segment gut microbial communities from Petit-Saut dam, French Guiana - Lab288 P1 | ecosystem: Host-associated > Arthropoda: Insects > Digestive system > Gut ...
CTGCCAGCCCAATTTCATTAATTTTGTCCGAATGCCAATTGGGGCTTCATACTTCCAAATTAAGGTTAGAAGTGTGAAAACTAAAAAAAAATTAGAACTCCAACCCCCCCCCCCCCAAATAAAGCCATCACACTGAGGAAAACGATTCAGCAACATATTCTACTTGTAACCAGTTCACATAAACACAAGTGCACACCATGTCTGCAGTTAAGAGTGGGAATCATTTTTATTTGCCAAAGAATTAAATTTGTCCCAAGTTCTAGAACCATAAGTTCAGTATTTCTTCTGTCAGTGATTAAACAAGTTTTTAATCATTCATTAAAAGCCACATATTATTTCGCCTCGTCGGAACAATATTTAGAAACTGCTTTCCTACCACACAGAAAGCACAATATGTACTTTGTTCTTTCTGTTGACATGTCTTGTGCACCATCTTCATTTTCACGTACTTGGAATGAAGAGATGGGCCAATACGTTCTGTCTACTGAATTTATAATATGAGCAATGTTACACATGCTGCAATTAAAACTGTTTATAAAAAAAGAGGTAAATTAATGTTGCCCTATTGCTAACAATGAATTACAGTGTCTCAGTCGGAGTTAAAAAATGTACACAGCCCTTCACCAAACAGGTGACAATGGCATGACAAATTCCAATGCTACCATGTAGCAATCACCATGAACAATTAATAATACTTCTTGCCAAAACCATAACAACCTTTGCATATGCATAATCTAAATGTATACCCACTTCTCTACTGAAGCCTCAGGAAGAATTCCCATACACCAGCGGTTCCCAAACTTTCTCGGATCACAACGCTCGCCCCTTGGCCAAAAGAAATACCTAAGACTTCCGTTTACTAAGTAGTTAGGTCCAAACTACTCGGTAACCATTTGTCCTAACAATTTAATAATCCGTTTGAAAGAATACACATAAATTGAAATAAAAACAATATTTTAAAATATCCCGCGGAGCAAGGGCGCAGAGTTTGGGAATCACCGCCATAGACAGATTCCCTTAAATCTCTTGATAATTTTCTGCCTTTTTGACATGAATGTTGGCATTGATAACCACAGATTAATCTTCCCTAGTGACTAGTGCTTCAGATTGACTGACACAAGTGTGCAAAAACTGGAAACAGTATGAAGGTTGTCATTTCATTTGCGCTGTTGTTTTATATTTTAATTACTGGTTTACTGTAATAATTGCTGGTATGTGATCTGGTTTTTATTCACCTCCACAAGGAAACTGCATTACTGAAAACAATCATGCCTAGACTACAGGTGACAACATGCAACTGCTTCGAAACCTAAAAGATGATTTTGTAAAAAAATATGTAGTTAACGTATGGCATAAGGGGGGAAGAACCCCACGTGCTAACAGTCCACCGCCCACTGGAAATTCTTCTGTAGCTTTAGTATAGTATCTGTACTGCAGCAATAACACACATATCTATGTTCCAATCCTCAATATCAATAACACTAATACTGCAGACATTAAAGTGTAAAGTACATATGTCATATCTGTGAGGCAAAAGATGAAGCAGCCTGAATAAAGCTCTCAGTTTTCCCCAGTTACTCCAAGCAAATGTTGCAAGTCACTAAAAAGAGAACACAATCACTGTGGTAAAAACTGTAATGCAGTTCATATTCATTATCAACCCATCACTATACACAATTTATACAATCAGGATTTAATAAGTCAATAAATGGTAGCAAAACCAAACAGATAAAAATCTAATCATGTCACTGACATGCATGCTGTGACTTTAACCCAATAATTTTGATTGCACAACAAGGAGAACAACTTGAGGATATATGTGTATCCATGTGTCACAGGTAGAGCTTCACTCAGCTGTTGTCATTGAGGACCAAAACCATATTTTCTCTAAACATTATAATTTAAATTTTATGGCCAACACAGCTGTACAAACATTACTGGGTACAATGTTCACACAGAAGGAACAAACAAAATATTTGGTGCTTGTCAGAACACTAGTATAACTTATGTTAATAATTGCTGTTACAAAGTGTAATAAAATACATAATATGCATGCCTAAGGCACTTTTGACTTATACATTTTTCACATCGATGAGATATCACGCAGATTTTTAACTTCAATTTTTTTGTGAAAACTAAAAACGCTTAGTTATTTATGTAAGAAATCAAATGGGATTTTTAAATGGCCAAAATGAATGGTATAAAATTCAAACAGATTATGCTATTTTCCTATAAACAATACAGGAAATGAAACAAAAGGAGTAACAAAAACTGAGTTACGTACATACTCTTGAGAAGACAACTACCAAGAAAATCAGTGCATTATAAGTACATTATGTGGAACAAACCTCAGATCAATTCAGGTGTTATGTCATGGCTACTTATGCCTCCTATTCCACCCCCCACCCCCAGGTACAAACTATGGCAACAAAGTTAATTTGGAGTTGTTCTTCCACAATAAAAAGGATCATGTAACATCATTTTGACATTCATTAAATTACCTGGTCTATGACCTATCAATTAATAGAACTATTGATATGTGCGAACTCCAAAATGTTCTTATTGTTTCAGAACGTGTACATTTTTCAAAGCACTGTGATCCTCACTTTTATCTTAGTTTATTTTGTATGAAATACTGTACATATGGAATAATCATGTTCATCTGCATGCCCATTTGGATGTGCACCTTTACAACACCAGGTTTTGAACCAACTGACACACATTCATTGAATCTACTACAGGTGTCGTACCATTCAAGGCTACCCCAGCTTCACGTTCTTTAATTCCATATCATTAGCATGACTAAGTAGGTGGCTATGCCAACTTACGACACAGGAATGATAATTCCCACTTAATATGGAGTTCAGAAATTCTGTCTGGTGTAACTATCTTAAAATATGCATAGGCAACTTCTGTTCAGGATAACTGTTTTTTGTAGAAATAAGGCAACACCATGGCAGCCACATCAAGTCTGTGTTCTGCTTCCAGTATGACATCAAAACTAATAAGCCACTGCACACAGATGTGTGAAGTTTCTGTACAGAACAGAATACAAACATAAATTTCACATGAAACATCCTTGTGTGTACTACAAAAAATCACAAAAATAACAGCGATGCAACATCATCTTCTTTGCTTCATGCAAACAACTCTTTACAAGTTTTGCCATGCTTAACAATTCTCTTCCATGCTTCTCTATCCATAGCCATCTTACTTCAATTCTGAATTTTTGTTTTTTCTACATCCACTTTGACAACATCCTCCCGTCTTAACCTTGATCTATCAATCCTTCTTACTAAAGGTGGTCTCCACTTTTTTATCCTTTTCACCACCCTTTCTTTATCTAGCCTTACAAAATATCCAATCCATCTTATTCTGTGCTTTTCCATATCTAACTACATCTGCAAGTTTCATTAGCAAATCTATTTCCTCATTAGTTCTTATTCTCCAGCTCCCATCTTGACTTTTATTGGGCCATGTGTCTTCATCATCACTTTCTTTTCAAGCACTCTTAATTCACGCCCATATACATCTTTTAATATCCAGGTTTTGCATCCATATGTGAATAGTGGTCTTATTAGTCTTTTATTTATGAACATTTTAGAACTTCTTTTTAGTAATTTACTAAACATCACCTTCTTATTTGCATAAAATACCTTATTTCCTACCGATAATCTTTCTTCTATTTCTTCTCCTACTGTATTTTCGTTGTTCACAACTGAACCTAGGTAGTTAAGAGAATCAACTTGTTCAAGCTCAACATATCTATCTCATTGCTGCATCCTTCCTTTACTATTTTTTGTACTTATATCCTTCTTTTCATTTATATTTATCTTCAGACCTAGTTTTTCCACTTCATCTGTCAATTTATTAAATGTTTTGTTCAATGCTTGTTTTGTACTTGCTATTATTATGATGTAATCTGCATAAGAACAGATTTGTTTGGATCTGGTACTAATGTTACCCGGAAATCCATTTTTCTCATTATTGTGTCTATTATCAAGCAAAATAAAGTTGCCAATAGCAAGTCACCTTGTCTTATAAGAACAGATTTGTTTGGATCTGGTACTAATGTTACCCGGAAATCCATTTTTCTCATTATTGTGTCTATTATCAAGCAAAATAAAGTTGCCAATAGCAAGTCACCTTGTCTTACACCTAAGTTTATTTCAATTTGTTCCACAGTGTCATTATTAATTTTAACTTCAGCTTTGTATTTGATAAAGTTACCTTAATTAATCTTATTAACTTGGAAGGTAAACTGAATAAATCAAGGCTTTTGCTTGTTGCACTTCTTTCCACACTGTCAAAAGTGTGCTCAAAGTCAATAAATATATTACTTAAGTCTATTTGATATTCAAAACATTTTTCGTATACCCTTCGTCTTACAATGTGTATATTTTTCGTAGTCGATCTATTTGGTCTAAATTCCATTTCATACTTGCCTATATTGTGTTCCACCATCTCTGATAACTTTTTCTGAATTAGAGAGGAAAACACTTTGTAGGTTACATTCAGTAATGTAATACATCTACAGTTTAAACATAATTTTCTATCACCTTTTTTAAACAAAGGGCATATTACACCTTCAGTCCACTCAAAGCGTATCTCCTCAAAAATCCACACACTCTGGATTAATTTATGTATTTGGTTCCGTAAATTCTCCCCTCCTACCTTTATCAGTTCAGGGGTAATATTATCTTATCCTGGATCTTTGTTTAATGTCACTTTGTTTAATGTCACTTTATTTGTTATTATTTTATTTCATCATATTCAGGAACAGGCACTTCCTTTTCTTCACATTCTTCTATATCCTCTATTAGTTCTAACCATGATGCAACATTTGATGTTAAAGCTAGAAACTTTAATACACACACATATGCCAAACAGTTGCCTCCTCCATGTATGCCTTACCCCACTCCCAAAAACTGTCACTTGTATTCTAGCTATCATTCCACCTCTCTTCATGTTTAAAGTCTGCTAATGATACTGAAAGAGGGGAGGTTTGCCACGTATGCAGCCACCTATAATGCAAATCATCTGTATTCTTTCCCTGACTTAAGTGTTGTGGAAATTACACACAGAAATTAAGCACTTGATTATAAGATGCCCTCACTTGTAATTCACCCCTAATTTAGCTATAATTTGCAAAACAATGCTTACTGTACATCCCTCCCCACTAAATATCACACTTGTGTGGAAATGGTTCAACAGTTCTGATGATTACAGTACACATATTGTGTGTGAAGAATGTATCATTTTGCCATATCTCATAAGAATCAAAGCCAACATGTTCAGCATTTCACCATGAAATGGCAATATCATTCAAAACGCATCCAGTGAAGTAACATAACAATTACAATAAAAAAAGTTAAACCAGCAGTAACAGTGGAGTCTGTTATTCACCAGGGAAATTACTGCTTAGCTTGAGCAATATGCCACATTTGTGTTTTCAACTGTTGTCTATGAAAACACAAATGTGACATATTGCTCAAATTAAGGAATTGTGTTTACTTAATGGAGCAGTGTCCTTCTTGAGAAGCAAACAGTCCCATTGATACTCAATAGATTCTTCACATTATCTGGAACCAAAATGTTCACTACCATGTGCACAACAAGCCATTACTTGTCCATGTCCTTTGCCAGATGAACCAATCCATGGTTTCCCATACCACTTAATATCCATTTTACAACTATTCTCCCATTTATACCTCTCTTCCATGTAGTCTTTCTGCAGTCTTCCCAATCATAATCTTCTATGCATTTTTTTTCTCCTCCATACATGCCACCACATGTCCCACTCATCTCAAACCCCCCCCAATTTTATCACACTATTAATACCTAATGCTGCATACAAATCATGAAGTTCCTCATTATGCAATTTTCTCCTGCATTCTGCTACTGCCTCCCTCTTCAAATACTTTCTTTAACATCCTGCTCTCCAACACCCTCTGCCTACATCCTTACCTTAATGTAAAAGACCATGTTTCACACCCACATAAGACAACAGGCAAAATTATAATTCTGCATATTCTTGCCTTTACACATCTAGACAGCAAATGGGAAGACACAAGATTCTAGGCTAAATAGCACATATTCCTTGAATTTAATCTGCTCTTAATTTCTTCCTCAACACAACTACGATTTGTCACCATCATTCTAAAACACCGCTAACACCCATTTATGATGACCCTACTTAAGGAATTTTCCACCAGAAACATCACAATAATTTAGCACCAAAATATCTCCACACAACTAACACACACACTGCCCCTTTCATGACATTTCCTGCTTAAAAGGATTTCTTGCCTAAGCATGAAAAGTTTGTGACAATATACATTTTCCACCAATTCAATAAATCTTCACATTGAAATCTTAAACAATTTCCCATTCCTTCAATTTCTGAACATTATTCTCCACGGTAATTTCCACCACACATCAAAGGCAGAGATAATGACTCAATGTTAACCCATGGGAACATGTAGTGGGAAATGTCAGTCATATTCCAGCTGTGCAGCAATCAAATTCCAAACGTGCATTTCGCACAGCATGATACAAGGTCATGGTGGGTGAGTGATCCACGTGAATAAGCAGTTTTACTGTGACTTCAAAGATTTGAAACATTGTGTGAATACGTATCCAGATTTTTGTGCTCACATCAAACTGCTTGCATATGCACGATTCACATCAAGTAGAGCGACAAAGTATTGAACAAGTGATCAGCATGGTTACTGCATCAAAAACTGCCACAGCACATAAGCTGCTCTCAGTTCAAGAAAAGATGAATATTATAAACATGGGGGGAGAAGTCATTCAAGAACTTTGCATTTCAATGTTGTGTCACCTTAGAATACGAGACATGGTACTCCGTGTGTATGTGAAAAGCTAAGCTGGAAAAGGTTGAAAGAATGAACCACTCAATGTGGCAGAATATCAGAATCAAGTAACCACCTTCAAGGTGCAGGAAATACTCAAACAGGGCCACATTTTTGACTCTACATGTGTGTTTTCTTTCACTCAACAGCGTTCCTAACAACTATTTCTTGCTTAAGAATAACATTTGCTTTATGTAATATATATATATATATATATATATACACACTATTTATTTATTTATTTTATTAGTTCACTTGTGATTACTTAGGGCACAAGAGTCTTTAGTTGTTCACAAAAGCCCAACATTGTGCCTTATAATTAAACCAGTTAAATTCTGTGACATTACATAGCTCTTAAGGGGGGAAATTAAACCCACTCTCAATCCCCAAGTTGGTTCAATTCTATACGATTTTTGACAATGGCATGTTGTATTCTGAAACAATATATTTTTTTTTTTTTACTATACCTATCATCCAATAATAACTGCAACACAATTTTTGGAGGCTGACACTTCTTTCTACAGCTGTTGGAACTAGCCTATTGGGTGGGCCCCTCAGTGTGGTTTATTCTCAGTCACTGAAAGACAGAAGCAGAATCAGCTTCCAAAATGTAACTTTAATGTTTATTCAGCCATGGATAAAGTTAAAAAAAATTGAGACTGTTTCAGAATACAACAATCCATTATCAAACCCTGTAGGATTGGCCCGGTGACTGAAAACAGCTCTTATTGGACCCGCCTGATACGTTTGTTACAACACTTGAAGATAGAAGCACAGCCAGGTTCCAAAAAACTATGTTCAGTTATTATTTGACAATGGATAAATTCCAAAAAGAGGAGGCTGTTTCAGAATCCAGGCTGCTTATTCAGCATGACAGGCAGTCAAAATACCAACTACACCAAACATCACAAGCTTGGTTGCTATCACTCATTAGAACAATGGAAAATAATGTTATCATTGTTTTATATTTTCACTTACATAACCTAAATTCATTTCTATTTTTAACATGTCTATTATAATACAAAGTGGTCAAGACCCCACACTGAATAGTGTTTCGTATTGGCATCCGGTGGTCTTGAGGTAAGACACTAGTCTCTAATTTCTTGCGTAATGAGTCTAATCGCTGGTGAGACCTGTGCTTAGATTTTTCAGTTCTTAGACTGAAACCTTCACTTCCAAAGGAGACAAATGTTTGGGAATGTGATGGACACCTGGCACCCTCTCTGGTTCAGAGACCATATTACTTTTAAATCCACTGTGCTGATCATCACTCCTATGGGGTAACAAACTCCAACCTATACATGCCCTCAACTCAGAAATGAAATCCATCTACATTCTTGGCTAGAGGTACACAGACAAAACAGGCCAGTACAGACCATAACTACTGGCAATATACCAGTAGCAACATAGAGCTAGCATTATTACCACTTGGAAAGCACATACTACCACTGAAACATATGGACCAGGGAGCTAATAACACTCTGAATATGACTGCAGAAAGTGATGAAAGTTAATAATTTAGAGAAAGAGAACTACCAAGATCAACAGCTATGGCATAAGAGAATGGGAAAACCCATGAAGGCAACTGTCCATATAAACCCCCCAATATTATATTTAAATAAATAAGTTTGGTAATTTTGTTAATGAAAAATGCAAGCATAACTTCCCCGTCAAGCATTCACATTGTTTATTCCATGCAAAACATGCATAAAAGGTGAAAGATCCTAAGAACACCCTGACAGCACATCTCTCTGGCACAGATAAAACTGGTAACCGAATTAAAAGCAGCTGATGTTAACCACACATGCATTTTGGCCTCACAACAAACTATACCTTAACACATACCAATTACCTTAATACTTGGAAGCAGAAATACCATGTGACATTTAAAAACTGGGTTCCTACATCACTGTAAACATTCAGTCTCTATTACAAACAAAAATCCATAAATTTTGTAAGGAGTATTAACTGTTGTTTGTTCTGAAAATCAGGCAAAATGCAAAGTTGTTAAAGTTATTTCAGGTGGTATGAGCAGTAATCTCATTGTTAACATTTCATATTAAACAGACCACTCTGAAGTATTCGGCACATGTAGCATGATCTGATGGCACAGTTTTATTAAGCAGACAAATAATTATTCTGAATTGGCACAACGTAACATTAGTTTTGCACTACAGAAGGAACACTTAAAAACATGGTTATTCTGAATTGTTTAGAAGAAACATTCATTTTGCATTACATAAAAACACCTAAAAATGTGGTCAGGGTCAATAAGAGTCATTATCAGTCATCCCCACTCAAATCTCAGGCATCAGCCATTTCATGGTTGAACACAAAACCAATGTCTCAGAGACTTACTTGCCTGTTTCTATCACTACAGCCGTAACGTTGAACCTGATCAAGGAGAAAGCAAGTCTCCAAAACACTGGTTCTTAGTGCAACCACACTGACCTTGACAATGGAGTCAAAGCAAGCCTCTAAAAATGAGATCTGAGGTTTTGAAGGCACTACAAACATTCAAAACATCAGTACCTATTTATCAGTCATCATGGTGTAACATCCCAAAAGACATGAATCAAATTGCCAAAACACTGGTTTTTGGCTCAACTTATCAACCCTGTTTCAGGAGATAGTGCAGTTCTCCCAAACAATGGTTTTTAATTCAAACCTGCCAAAGGGAATTGTCCAAGCAGACATGCGTGCATTTATTCACCATAAATGCCTCAAATCCAACATGAACTATCTTCCTTATATCATAAAAGATGTACATAACATACATGTATGAAGCCTCACAACAATTAGCAAAACCATGGAAGAACCTGTTTAAATCGCATGGTGACACAAAGCACATACACATAAAAAAATTAGCATGTCTGGTAATATTAAAATTTTAGAATATAAACTAAATTATATCTAGTTCACAACACAAGTTCATGCTTAACTAAGCACCAAAACAGGAATAACAAGTACAGAACTTGGGAAACAGCAAGAATCATTGTTAAACTACAGTAGCAGATGGTGGTCTGGGGTTTACAATTTTGCACCACACCTTGGTCCTAATATGCCTTTAATGTTCACTAAATACGGACATACAACCATTCACACACTTGAAACAATCAATTTGTAAAATGTAAGACTTGTGGGAGCTAAGTTTTAAAATTGTAACACAGGTTCAAATTTCACTTCCACAAAGAATTCAACCTAATGACAGATGAGCTTAATCATATGTCTGCTATGGAATTGGACATGCAACACCTAATGTGGGCAAACAGCTGGCAAATCACAGCACACCATTTACCCCTACCTTCAAATCTACTGAGTTACTGCCTATGTGGTTCACATTGGGCAGCGACCCACCGCGGTAGGAGCCAAGAGATTGGTTAATGAGAAGATGCTGCTTAGGCACCTAGAACACAAGAGCACACATAACTACTGAAAAGCACAAGCTCAATGCAAAAAATAGAAAGAATCCAAGATGCAGCAGAACCAATCTCCCATCTACAAGACACATCCAGGCATCCAGAAACAGATGTAAATTGCAGTAAGATCAACATCAGCACCATATCTGAAATAAGCCATATATCCCTAACCAAATGCTCATCACATCATGCAAAAGATATCACATCTTATATGTAACTGGAGCAAAAAAATTATTCTAAGAAGTAGGCCTTCCCATTTCATGCAGTTATTACTAGTATATATTGACTCTAAATTGTTCTCAACAGCAATTTAAATCTGAAGAATAATAATAAAATACATACATTAATACAGAACCATCCACCCAGGATTATCAATATTAAAGCATAACAGGTAACAAAATAAGCAAGGAAATACAAGTCTGTTCTAAAAATCTAATGTGAAATACAATATGCCAAATGCCAAAGATAAAATTAAATTTTATTGCAACATGATATACACCATTCATTCAAACTATAGAGTAAACTGAAAGCAATTTCATACATATGCAAATCTTAAATTCTTTACGATTTCTACCTCAGAACAGGGCCATATGAATCCACGACTAAGAAGACACCAACCTAGTCCACAAAAGTACCAGGACTGATGTGTGGGCACAGTGAACGGTCAAACAGCCACATCATGTATCCAAATTATTTGCACTTTTTAAGCAATCTTAGCACTATGATCATTCTAGTATGGTGACTTAACTTCCCTGTTCCCTTTTAGAAAACAGACAAAATTTCACTGTTGTCCTAAATATAACCCAGAAAAGGTAATAAAACAAATTGTAATATGTAATTGAAATTAACTAAAATATTTAAATACACAACAGAACTTTTTAATTCAAAATTACAATTGCAATAATATGTGCAATGTACATATAATGAAACACTGCAATGAGTTTGTGTAATGTTTATACCTTCTGGCCTATCCTAACAGCCTAATACCATTTAACTTGAAGACAGCACCTATATGGTGGATTAATATCAGCGGCAACAATCAAAGGTACTTATGTCTTTATGCCAAGTGCCTGATACTTTTGAATTACTTTAAACGAATCTAAACATTCAAGACAGATACTGATTAAAGTCCCCAACATAAAATCTCACATAAATCTGCCCACGGGGAGCCCCACAGATACATGGGGACAAAGAGATGGATGGACAGATGGACATGATGCAGTTAATAGGCATTTTTCAAGACTATTTGACCACACCTATGTGAAGAAAAATGCATGACTTCAAAAAAATAAATCAGAAGCACACAGTATTCACCCATCTATGCCATACACATTTCTTACAACTGACAACTGCAAAAAGTAAATTCATAAATGTGGTTTTAACAAAGTTCACTGTATCAAGAACTGTACATCCCCACCCACTACAAGGGACTACTATACTGAAGGATCAGGACACAAAGTGTCTCAAAAAAAAATTACTGTAAACTACAGAAAACATTTCACATGACATTTGAGATTCACTGCAATGACTACCAAAACTCTTGCCCTCCAGAATGTGACAGTGTATAGTCTGATAGAGGTACCATGGCCACTGTCATGGTGTCACATGCCAAGAAAACAGCAATCTAGTATTTCATGTCTTCCTACTGCCCTCTATGTTTCTCAATTTCAGACAGAACAAAAGTCATTCACCCCTACCGCATAGGTCAATGCATCAATGTCTAAAATGAGGTGTGATGAGTACTGCAAGGTGTGGTATGAAATAAGAAACTGTATTTAAAATACTACCACAGCACTCAACAATAAATCTCTCATACTACTTCAGATTAGTTCCATACTCACTCAATAAAAGTCTGAGTTATGCACCATTAATTACCAAATGATACACCCAAGCTGAGATTGCTGTTATGAGATTTGAGGTATTCACAATGCTTGATTCAAACAGTGGTCATCCAAATAGTGACACCAGTCTGGCAGGTGGGTACCAAATTTTAAGAGGAACATAATGCCTCCACCCTCCATGTGTAAGTTGCATGCAGCTCCCTGCACCCCATTACACACTGTTATAATCCACATGCCCACAATTTAACTGTTCACTACAACTACGAATTACTTTTGATAATAAATGTTACAAACAATAATGTTTCTCTACTACAGAACAATCCTGTGCACATGAAGTCTGTTTATGTAAAGCTACAAGCTGATCTATAATTTGATTCACTCCTAGCTAAAATCCAAATTACATTTTTAAATTCCAAAAAATTTTTCTATCCTACCACCATATATGTTCTACATGAACCTTATATTTAGGTCCACTAGATACAAAATTTGCTACAGAGTGCATTACAATAACATATTTAATTTTCTCTAATAGTTTTTTATTCACACCATCTTTGACAGTCAACACCACATGGGTTCTACATATAGGCCTGACTTTATTTGGCCCATACTCTTGGTCACTACACAGACCGTTCCACATCATACCAGGCAGTGAACTGCTGAATGTTATTTAAATTTACTGTAGGCATCAACACCTTTTAGATAAATGTACTGCAGCTAATACTAGGTTTTTGTTCATCATATTAAAGAAGGTGCTGTTAATTTTAGTTCAATCTGTTTAAGGTAATAAAGTACTTACCACATTTAAAGTGGGTGGAAACTGTTTCCTTTGGTTTGCAGATGACATGTGTCATGCACAAGAAACATGCTGTTCATTGCACATCACAGCTCTGCTTGTGAAGTTGAAAACACTATATTCTGAATGCTTTATTTCAGGCAATCTTCAGTGGAAGTATTTCCACAAACTTTATCCTTTAGGGGGCCAGGGTAGGGTAGTCACTATAGCAACTACGCTCCAGACTGGGCAGACCTGAGTTCAAATACTGGTCAGAGGAAATTTTTTCTCCAAACATGTCAGACCAGCTCTGGAGCTCAACCATCTTCCACTTCAATGGGTACCAGGGGTTCTTTCCCTGGGGGGCAAAGCAGCTGGAGTGTCATCACTCACCTCCATCTAGCACCAGGTTGAGATTCAGTGAAGCTATACCTTTACTAACCCTCTGTACCTTCAAGGCACAAACAGGACATCTTTACCCCTATTGTTTAACAAGCCTAACAAGCAAAATAATATGGGTTGAGATTTGGTGAATGAGGAGGCTACAATCCCCTGCTTATCATTCTGTTACCAAAAACAATCTGTAAACAATGCGCAAAACTTAATTAAATATCAAACCATCAGAGTACCAATGGTGTTGCAATGTGTGAAACATACCTGTGTGAATCTTTGGTCATGCAGATAAAACAGTGTGGGGGTCATGTTAAAGGGTAACACATACAGTAATAGTTCTTGCACAGCAGATAAACTGAAATAAGGCTTCAGAATGATAACTTGTGCCATAATTGTAAGATTTTTAATTAAATGATATGTTGTGCTTTGAAAAAATGACCTTTATTAAAATTAAAATTTAGCACACAGCACATAGCTTCCAGGTATTCACTCCATCTCTAGAATTGATGCTAGAGCTGAACACTTTTTCACATATTGGCAAACTGTTATGGTGTTCAGAAGAGCTGCATCAGGAAACATTCATCTAAAATTAAGAATTATACTTCCTGCAGGATCACAATTTAGTATACACATCATACACAAACATGCAATGTTGCAATGGTACCTACAATTCAACAGAAGACTGGTTTCCTGGTTACAGGCATGTAAAAACCTCTGTGTGATGAGCAGATTTAGGCAGCTTGGTAAGTCAGCCAAATACCATGCAATATGGTTGCTGATGCTAAGTGACCAATGATATGGGCCAGATAAAGTAAGACGATATTATCAAAGAGTATGTAGTACCTGATGTCTCTCTATGAAGTATGTGTACAATAACAATAAATAAAAGAAAACATTGAAAATTTTTAAGATCTGAGTAGGCCTAACTAAACAATTCAGTTTTTCATGATTTATGAGCTGACACAATAGCCATAAGGTCAATTACAGAGACAGTACAGAAATACAGAACAAAATTCAATTCAGTTATTGATTATTAATGTGCTGGCACAACACCCACCAGATAAATACAGAAACAGCAAAATACCACAAAAAATGTACACCAAAAACAACCCATAAATGGTAGCCCACAGACAAGGCAGAACAGGAGCAAGTGACATCAGGTAACAAGAAGCATTACTAATATTTGCATAATTAAATTAACAGACGATTTATTGAGATCAATTTGTTCTCGGATGTACTGCTATCATTATAGACAGCATCAGCCATGATACAATACAATTTTTTAAATAAACAAAATAATATACAATACAAAATAAAATGCGCAACAGAAGAAATTACATAGAGTGAAAACTGTCTAAGACAACTGTGCTTACAAAGTTTCTCAACCAGCATTTTATAACATTCAGTACCAAAAATTTCTCATATAATTAACATGTGTTGTCTTTCCAATATGTTTCCTGCTAACAAGGATTCCCGTCACAGAAGCATCACAAATTCACAATACAACAAATTTTTCACCTATTTAATACATGTTCACAATGAAACCCTAAACCAGCACTCTCTGTAACACTAATCTCCAAGGCCATTTCACCATGGAGTAGAGGTACAGATAAGCAACTCAACGGTAATCCTTCGTTTGAATCCAGACCTGCTCTGAGGCCTGTCCAGCCTCCTATATGAAGGGTACCAGGGTATCTTTCCCCAGGAGTAAAGATGATGGACAGTGAGGCTAGCACATAGGTCAAGAAAGAGTACAGTCATATCTCTGTCCTCCTATATGACTTCACAGTGAGGAAAGGGACCACTTTTCCTCCATTACTTTATCCAAACGCCACTTCTGTATTGAGTCTATGTCAGACTGTTTTATTTATAGTGAACAACATTCCTCGTAACACACAGATCTTCAGGTCATCAGCAAACAAGAGGCATGAAATAATACATAGAACCACAACTGTCATTAATCAGAACATTAACTAGTATGGGTCATAAAGCAGATCCCTGTGGAACACCAGACTCCACAGGGCACAGGTAAGAAGAGAAGATACCAGAAATGTACATTGGGACTTGTCTGGCACTCTTAACACCTATGAAGCCAGTTAACGTAACTAGAAGACAGGCCAAAGTTGCTAAGCTGATGTATGAGCAAGGCATGAAGAACAATACCAAACACACTGCTGAAATCAAAATGTACAGAATCAATCTGACCTTTTGTAATTAGACTACATGAGCGTGTTAAGGTAGGTAACCAAACTGGCTGAAATTGAGCAGTATTTTCTGTAACAATGCTGAGCTGAATGAAGCTTAAGTTTGAAAGAAATACACAATGACCATGAATAAGAAATTATAAAATATTGGAAAAATTATAACAGAACTCCTAACTTAGGAACAGAAACAGTCCATTTCCACAAGGAAGGAAGTGACTGACTAGTCAAACTCATGTTAAAGCCATAAGCTAACAAGGGTAAAAATATGGGAATAACTCCTCCTGATGAAAAGAGGGGAATCCAACAAAATCCACACACTTATAATGACAAGTGCACTGCCACCACATAACAAATTTCAGTCCATAAAGTCCTTTGCAGGTTGGAAAGTGGAATATGGAGCAGAAAGCAGGAAGTGACGATAAAGTAGTCAATAATCCATGTCCCTGTATTATGGGCAATTTTTAATCATGGGAACAAACACTATCATAGACACTGGTATATTTGGTATGCAATCTCCTAATATATTGATAAAAAAAAACCAAAATAACCAGAATAATATTATGATCCAAATGTGAAGCACACCCATCATCTGACATGGGGTGTTAAGATACCAGACGGCGTAATTACAATAGAGACAGAGAGAGAAAGAACAATGTTTGCCCCAGATAAAGGAGGTCTAGATATGTTTGAAATGGCTGATCTGAAGAAAGTATATGGCTGATTTAAGTCAACCATGGAACAGAACAATCCAGCAACCACTGGGTCAAATACTAATGTTATGGGGAAGAGAAAAGTCATACTTAACCAGAAAAGTATTTAATTTTGTATTCAGTTTGGTGTGGGCTGAAGAATTTAGTTTAAGCTGTTTTTCAAAACTTTTCAATGAAACCAGAAGTGACACTGGACAGAAAACAAAAAAGAAGAAGGTAAAGCAAACCCTGTATGGGCCCTGAGAGTACCAGGAGGCTGAGGCTCCCAGATTGCAAGACAATCAGCACATGAAGGTGGTAGGGTTGTCAGCCCTACACACTGGATGCCTTTACCACACAGGAAATATTCCTGGTATTCATTTATGTTACAGGATAAGCTTACCCTGTGGCCCTGTCAACGAAAAATTCCAATGACACCATTGGGAATCGAACCTGCAAACTACTAGTCAGAAAATGGAAAATGAAAAGTGATTTGGTTTTCAGCCATTTCAGATTATCAGATGGGAGGAAGAGTCAGGTACACTAGTCATATGGATCCCACTTATTTTGTTATGTTCAGAATTAAGGCCAAGCATTAAAAGCCTAGCTGCATGACATCTCTTCTCAGTAAGTGATTTTTACATCAATTGCAAATCTGATGGTTGGCTCAGTTTCATTTCCAGCCCCCAAGCACATAAGCAGCAACTAGAGCCAAGTGACTACCCAGTATGGATTTTTGCAAGCTACTGGGTCCACCTGGAATCTTGTCTCTGTCTACAATCAGCACCATACTGGTCATGCCTGGCTGTGACATAACTTTACTTGATCCACTGAGAAACTTGCTGAGCTGGGAATCAGTACTGAAGGATGATGACATCTGTGGTTGCTGATCCAAGTTCATTAAATGCAAGGAGTCTTGAAAATTTTTAAGTTGTAGCTTTTGGGATGCATTAACAATTTACACACTTATATGTGGTGACCCCAGATTTAGTATAACACGCATGTACCATGTCACTGAGTTATAGGAAATTTAGATGAAAATGGAATACACAATACCTGCAACACTCTATATATTCCTGTTTTCCATAAAACACCTTAGTGCACATACTATACTCATCGCCCGACACAACCTTAGTCTCCACATCAGCAGAAACTCCTACTGACATGTATATGCCACAGCACATCAACAAAAGATGCACAGCACAAGCATGTCCATATGAAAATAGTAACAAAGAACAATAAAATTAGTGTTTAATCAGTAATGGACAATGGGAAAATGCTGCCCAATTAAATGCACATCCTCTCTGTATGACAGAAAAAAACACTGTCCTGCAGTTGGCATTGCAACCAAGGAGTAAACCACCCGAAGCAGAAATGTTGTATTCAAAAAGGCTCTACGCCAAAGGTTAATACACCTGAATGAGGAAAAATGACTCCATTTTCATTGTGTTACTTACTAACTCCATGCAGCAGAGTCCTTCTTGACAAGCTAACCAGTTCTCAGCTAGTCAAGAAATTCTCCATATTTTATGGAACCTGAAGGTTCATTACTGTATTCAAAAGTGCCCAACACCTGTCCCTATCCTCAGCCAAATCAATTCAGTCCATGCCCCCCTTAAACCACCTTCCTGAGGATCCATCTGGTACCGAATCTCATGTCCCCTTTCCATTGCTTAGGCCTTACCCAAGACTCTGTCCAGGTCTGAGGCACAAGTATCGGTTTTGCAACAAGGCCAGTTTTAACAGTGAGGAGTTGTTAGCACCTCACCCAACCCCCAAGCTAGAGTACCACCCCTTGTCAACTGTCCACAACTTCTTATTCAATATATTTGCAGCTATCCTCCAAACAGGAGGCCCTTCCTCCATCCATAGCTCAGGATGTGCCATGCCATGGTGGCAGGAACTCAGTGATAATCAGAATGTCCACTACCATAGAACATAAATAAGACACATATTATGGACATTTCACAATTTTCCTACATGCCACTGCCAGGCCATAACCCTTTGGCACCAGAATTAAATTCCTCATGCCCCCTATGTGAAACTTCCAACTTAAATTGTGGGATTTTTTCATGCGAACCCTTAATTAAAAAAAAAAGAGGAGGAAAAAAGCCCAACAAAAATGGCCATAAGTGACCAATGCATATGCTGTAACATTTAGGAACTGAACCAAGCACCCCATGGCATAGTGTGTCATTTGGTACCCACGGGATAACGGTCTGCATAGTACTCATAAAACGGCAACCTATCATAATCCACTGATACTCAGCTTTACAGGAGACAGAAAAAACTTAACTGATCTTCAACTGACCAACAATTAAGCGTGTTATGTTTTATGAAAATTTAAAGGCAAGCAAATTTTTTGTGGGCACACCATTTGGACAGAAGGTGTGTTTGTAACCCAACTGCCTAGTAATGCAGGAATCTCAGTTTAACAAACTGTGTGGGTTGCAACATACTGCCATCTCACAAGCAACGTGTTAACTCCCCTTAGGCACATTGCATCAGTACTGACTGCACATAGAAGGCAGATAGTGCAGGCAATGCATATATTCACGAAGGCATGAGCTATGGACTGAAAAACAGTGTGTTTCAAGTGCACACATGGCAGGATAGCTATCAACTCCCATGACCTGAATGGAAAAATTCCATGGGGAAGCTCAGGGCACCACACCCATTCACATGGCTCACTTCATCAGTTAGGCCAATGTCTTTTAGATCAGACAAGAAAACACAGCTCATGTCCACTGCAAAGGTACATAAAAAAATTCAGGAAAATATTTGTAGAGAATGTTTAACTTTGATGCAATTACAAGGTTATCCCCAACTGTGTGGATGATAAATTAGGGGAAAAAAGTCTAATATTCATGTAAGTACAGTATGCTCATCAGAGGTTTCCAATATCACCTTATTTTTCTACTGATGGTGTATATTACGAAGCCCTGTAACATGAGTTGCAACATGACCTGTACTGGAAATAACCAGAACTGCTGACACCCCACAAACCTGCTAAATGCCAAGGACTAGGTAGAGCTGACACAGAGCCTCCCTATTCTCCAAACATACCCCATCTTTTTACATTCAGTTTCTTCAGATGAAGGGAGCATTTTATGAAACTAGCCTGAATCTGCAGATGCTTTCAACAAGAAGGTTGTCAAAACATCATTGGGCCACTTAAAAACAGACACAGAACTGTAATTGTCAACCTTGGAGATGATTACGTTGAATAGGGCACATACGCAAGCATGGTATGACACATTGCTTCTACCAAAACTCTGTGCCTACAGTGTGCACTGATCACATACAGGAAATTCATGAAATTTTCCTCACGTAATTTTCTTCTGTTAATTCGTAAGACATCATTTGAATCCCCCTTCTCTCCCAACCATATCACCATGCAAATGTCACAGCGGTAAGGCTCATTGTTGGTTAATGGTGAAACCAGAAGCTTCTATCAATTTATATTTAATAAAAATAGCACACAAAATGCAATTTAAATACAAAAGTAGTCTGCATTCCAGCTATCTAAAACCACAGACAATAAACATGGATGTCATCCCTCTGGATCTGCTGTGTCTCCAAAAAGTCTCAAAACATGCCATATTCGGTCAAAACTGCAACATTTCCAATGTGCATATAACCTATGATTCAAACTTGATAGATCTGCAATTTGTTTGCTGATCATATAATTTTAATACTTTTTTAATATTTTAAATATTCCGAGTGCAATGGAATCTGTATATGAATCAATCACATGTCTTATATTAAAAGTTAGATCATCATTATCTGCTATGTAAATAGTAGGTAAATGGATGATGAATCTGTCCAGCATAAATCATACTGATCTCATTGACATATGAATGTTCAGATTTAAATCACTGCATAAACTATATGACTGACTAATTCATGTGAAAGATAATACTTAAAATCTGCCTCTGTTCTTGAATTTCTGTCACAGCAACTGTTACGAAGGCTGCAATGAACACAAGAATATGTATATTTAAGACCTAAATACACATAAGCCATTTATTTTATTTTTTCCAGATACTACTTTTAATACTTTGACATTAAGAGGCTAACATACTGTTAAGCATCAGTTTTATAACGCGTAATTCACAATAATTTTTAACATATGATTACATATATAGGAAGTTATGAGACATGTAAGGTATCACAATGGTATTAAGAATACAATTTTCCAGGATGTCATATTGTGCAGTTTTTACATAGGTCCACACACGTTTTGAAGAATAATCTGCTTCAATCTTCATGGCAGAAGTAGCCCAAAAGACCACATCCTTGATAGTAATTTATGTTCGTGTTTCATTAACACTGATTTAGCAACTAGATAACAAAGAAGTAACATTGGTGTGCATGTGTGTGTGCACATGCATGCATTGACATGTAATTTTCCTGAACTAGAAAGGCAGAAAAACCCTGAACTTGAAAAACCTAAGTGGCAACCCTGACACCAAAGCACTGGTAAAACATTCAGCAGACAGTGAAGTTTTAATATACAAAAGCGATACACTGTGTATACTAAATGCATGCTCTGTTTCCATAACCTGTACATTATTAGGTATAATAGGATGTATGTTATTGTTGACGTATAACTCCATTCCAGTACTCACGAGTCATACATATGCCCCTGAAATATCTGCCTCTGAACTTGAATAAACCAAGAGGTACAATTAGCAAATGGGGACCGCGGTGGCACAGTGGTTAAGGTGCTGTTATACAAATAGGAAGGTCATTGGTTCGATCCCAGCTGGTGTCATTGACATAAAATCCTTCCGATCGCACTATGGCCCTGGGGTCGACAGCCTCGAACAGAAATGAGTACCAGGAGCATTTCCTGGGGTTAAGGGCAGCCGGTGCGTAAGGCTGACAACCTTACCACCATCCTGTGCCACTGTCATGAAATCTGGAAAACTTAACTTCCTGAACTGTCTGGGCCACTCCACGCCTGTAACGGGACTGCTTTACCTTTTTACAATTAGCAAATACTCCCAGATATTAACTCTTCAGAATATGAAATTAAATCTAGATTGATGAATATCCCATGTGACCCCACACATTTTTCGATAACTTATCTGGGTATAACTTCTCAGCCTAACAACCTGCATATGTTTCAACAACCCACAATATTTCCATACTGGGGTGTTATACACATAACACACCTTCAAATCAATTCAATCAAACCAAATATCAAAGTATTAAATAAACATACAAAAGTATAGCAGATTACATACTGAATATAGTTTTAGACATTTCCAACATTCATGAATGCCGTATGAGTAAGTTCTGATACAGGGTATTAAACAGAACACATTTTCATTTTCATAAGAATGTTTAAAATTTCATCTCAATCTGGTCACAACAAGCATCACTCAAAGCCATGAATTCTCCCCATGTTATGTAAAGAATTCGTCAATGCAAAGAAAGTGCATACAATGTTCTCATATGTGCCCTTTTTGCTTTAATTTGTAGAAAATTTTCCTATTTTCCTTTAACTTTTACACTTACATAGCCATACTCATGAAGCAAAATTCTTAAAATGTGATTAAATTTAAAATCTGTACATTAGTTAATAACTTACACATCTATTCTACGAAGGCCTTGTAGAAACAAAACTTATCACAACATGTAAAATGATTGGAGACAAAGTTCAAAATTAAGAGTGTATTACTGCTAAAATTCCTGCACTCTTCATGCAGAAGACTAGAATGTTCAAAAGCTACAATAAGAATTATAACAAAAAAACACCACTAAGGTATGTCTGTTAACAGGCAATGTTCATGATACCATTCATACAGGTGTCAAATGATACTGCACTGCATGAGAACTGTCAATAAGACACTTGTTTACAGTTATGCACAGCAGGTTTACAAATCTGTGACATGCATGTGTAAAAGACTGTTAAAATAATTTCACACATACTAATAACCTCGTATTACCGTATCATGTAATCTTGAACTTGAAACTGTCAATAACTGAACATCTGACCTTGACTGATATTTGTCAACAACCCAGTTAAACAAACAAGACACTCGCGCCAAAATCCAATTAAATGTTCACTCAAGGTTTAAAAGTAAAACTGGTGAATTAATCAGCAGGTACACAACAACAATTATATAATCTTTCGCAGTAAATAGTCTCTTTCATGAGTTTCACACAGGTGTCATTCCCGTGGTTCGTTACAGCTGTAACGATTAACCATGTACATACTACACATCATAAATATTGATAACTGGCCCCACTACTAACACTGTTTGGTGCTGCATCTTTCACACTAACATCCCACTTTACAGTAAATAACACAAACAAAAACTTAGGCTAGTTTCTTTCGTGGCTTGTTTATGTTAGGACAAGAACAACGATTGTCGTCAAAAGAAACAATTAATGTCTCAATTGCTTACTTTACTAGTTGCATCTGACACTTCTCGCATGATCTGTTCGAAGGCAGCTGTTTCTTCTGCTTGCTTCTGAGTGTGTAACGCAATCTTCTCACTAAATTTTCTTGGGTTCGCCATGATGGCTGCTGTAGTTTTGACTTGCAAGGCAAGGCAAATAGCCAATGAAAACCTATTGACACAGATCTCCACGCCATCTGTTGGTACAGGTTGCTGAACATGGCCAACTGTAATACAGTGATTCTAACTAATGGAAATGCGCTGTTATCTAAACTGCAACTGACCAAAGAACACATTACTTTCAACATGACTGTAGGGTACAATACTGCATGTACGTTACACGTCTAAATGTCTTTATAAATTTAGAGTAGTGACAATAACATTACATTATGTTACATTACATTGAATTACATTATCTTGTAGCAAAAATATGAGTTATAGTTACAAAAAATATCAAATACACAATACCATCTTCAGTTTATAATCACAAATGACATTAGCAGGTAGTGTACAGTATAAGAACAGAAAATTTAATATTACGGACGCAGAATAATGCCTAATCGCTATATGCCATCAGGTCATCACAATGTTACGTCCAACTATGAAGGAGCACTTACTGAAACAGAACTAGTAATATCGATTACTCAAAAGCATGATGCAGGGGATTTCTTAGATAAGTTATTTGCTCACCTACTCACAAAATTCCCTACTTTTATGAAACTCACATATTCATGGCAGTTTCACGAAAGCCCTTCAATCGATTCTGTTGTAACTTAGATTAATCCAGCACAGTCCTACTTTTACAAGACCAATTTTCATAGAATCCTATCACCCGTGCCTAGGTCACCAGAGTGATATATTTTATCCAGATTTCCGACAAAAATGTTGTACTTATTTTTAATATCTCCCATACATGCTACATGCCCAGTCATCTCGTTTATTTATCATCCTAATAACGGTGTACGGTTCAAGCTATAAGATTAATAGCTTCGTCATTATCAATAGCAGAATGCAAGATCTACTTCATTTTCCTTAATTACAGATTAGGCCTACTAACCAGATTACAAAATTCTACGGGTAATACTCTTACGGTGTAACGGAACATAGCTAGAAGTCCAAGCCTTGATATAACTCTGTGTCGTTATTCATTCAAATGACCATGCACTGCCTTTTACTGTCATTTAAAGCAATCCTTAGATATCACAAAATTTAATCATAAACCATGTTATATATCTTCTTATAAGCGGAAGGATGAAATATAATCGGGTGTACACGGCACCTACCGGTCTTAGATCAGGGGTGCACAAATCCCGGTCGCCATGTCGCCCGGGTGGCTAAATTATGTGTGATGGCGCTTAATATTTGTAGGTCCCCAGTATGAAATTTGTGCCATGCCACCCTTATGGTGCCTAGAATGTTCAGATGGCTCCTTTTGTGGAGAATTTGTGGACACGTGTCTTGAAAATAGATAACTCCAAACTAATTTTTAGTCATTCTTGTTCCTGTCAACTCTTTAAAATAGAACTAGACTTAAACCAACTTGCAGGTAATTACATATTTATATTTATTGTGTTTGTGCCAAGGGGAACCGCCAACTATTATCCCCACGAAACAAATGAGCTCAAAGGAGAATGATCTTTGTGCAGTGACACTCGCAAGAAATGCAGAATGATGATAATAAAGGAAATGAAGAGAATACACGACGTAATATGAGAAAGATAACTAACAAGCTAAGCAATGCCAATCTCCTTCCACGCATTCCAAGTAAAAAAAAAAAACTGCGATTATTAGGGTATTCTAATACAAGAATTAGACCCATTTCATAAACATTCGGATCAAAAACCGATTGCAATGAATGCACCGACATGAAATTCATCGTCTGTACAGAAGAGGGCGTGAGAGGCACTCGGCAGCATAAAAGACAGGAAGTAATCGGGTGCGGGCGGAACGCGCAGCGATCACCAGGTACGGTCCAAGAAAACTTGAGGGGCGCCACCATGAAGATATCTATAAAAGAAGATACCCAAGGAACCTAAATGAATATCGTTAAATCGTCTTGGAATGCAGTGCATCTAATACGACTGCAAGACTACTGGCTGAATGAGAAGTGAGACAAGTGCCGGAGGTGAGGTTTAGTTTCACAGAGGGCAGTTCAACATTACAAACGATAACTCTCACGCGTAATCTTCATGTTTGTACCGTGCTTCAGTGACGATTAAAACACTTTATTATCCAACAGATGCACAAGTTTATAATTCGTAGATAAAATTAGAATTATTATAAAATATTTAAAATTGCTCCAACATGTTTCGGATCACAAGGGATCCATCATCAGGGAGCTCTATACAGTGCTTGGTTAAAATTACAGTAATGGTTCTATCTCATCGATTGATATGGACGTAGTCGGTGTTAAGGCAGCATATTTGCCCGCGGTGTGTGTGTGTGCTGCACAGTCTAGGGAAGCACTCTCGGAATCACCAAAGAAACCACAACCCACATAATCCAAGGTCCCTGACATGCTGAACGGGACTAAGTCCTTTTTTGATAGAATTTATCCCGTTGTGTTGATAAATAAATATTAATTTATATTAGGTCAAACACAACAATTATGTATTGTTAAATTTAATTAATAATGTTGTGTTTGATGGTAATATATAAATTACTCTTAAGGAATAAGTGTCTTGAGAAGTAGAAAACGTGATACACCCAAAACACGCGCTCAGCAGAATAATATGAAACAAGCTGCAAAGCATTTAGTACGTGAAACTGGACGACAACATCGGCGTATTTCCACATACCAGGTAGAGCACTGGATCAGTCTAAGCAGAACGGCTCGGTCCGTTACTATTTAGGATCACCAACTAGGGCCCTGTGCTGATGAACAAAGTGGTATCCGCCTCTGCATATATAAATATAATCAGGCGTGCACAAATCCCAGGCGCCAGGCCGCCGATGCTGCAGTGGCGCCTAATATTTGTGGGTCCTAGGTATGGAAATTTATTCTTGTCACACTTCCAGCCCCTAGAACTTTTAGATTGACTCTATATTTTTGGAAAATTTGTGAACACCTGATTATAATTTATGTTATAAACGTAAAAAAATTGCGGTCCTTTTATATTATAAAAACTTCAATGTAAATTTAATCAATAAAATTAATTATTGTATAAACGTCTACGTTTCACATGCCTGGAGGGAAATATTAGAAATAATACACTTAAAAAAGGGAAACATGTAAAAGTTTATTTTTATAAGGCTATCCAAAGAAGCAAAATAATATCGTTTATTTTGTAATTAAATATTGGTCAAAAATTTCAATTATAATTATATCTTCCTCCTAGGTTAAGAGGTTATCATTAGGCACGTTCGCAAAATTGCGAAAAGCGACTACTAGATTCGTCATGTTTCCTCGTCCGACCGTCTGTCCGTCCGCATGAAACAACTCGGCTCCCACTGGATGGATTTATATGAAATTTGATATTTGAATATTTTTTTAAATCTGTGGATAACGTTTAATTTCATTAAATCTGACTAGAATAACGGGTACTTTACGTGAAGAAAATATGCATTTTTGATAATATCTTGCTCAATTTTTCTTAGAATGAGAAATGTTTCAGACAAAACTTGTCGGGAAAATCAAAACACACATTTTATGTCCAATAGCTATTTTTTTAAAATAATGCCGTTTATGAGGTAATGTGAAAAAATACTGTAGAGCCAGGCAGGCCACAGATGACAATATGGTGCACGCGCATTGCATACCTAAGGCTACAAACACATGCTCAGAATATGTAATACTTATTGTTTTTTCACTGCAACAAAGGTTGCAAGAACGCGTCTCAGTGTTACATCGTACGTGCACTGCTTATCTTGTTGGTCATTTTTGATCGCAAGCACTGCGCCACTGTAAAATATGATTTATTTAGTCAGAATTTGTTGACAAATTCGACAATACTGTTTAAAAATCAAAATAAAGTATTTCATCTACAGCTTACTTGTCTTTGGGATTCGTAAATTGTACTGGCTGTGAGACAAATGCGTTGGTCCTAAATCACGCATTCTGCAGTGAAGAAGTTTCTCTCTGAGGCAGCGCCCAATACCAGAATGGCCTTAAATGTCACAAGCTGACTTGGCAATATGTGGGAATTCTTTGTGTTGTTCACACCATCTCGTAAGAAGATCAAATATTTCAGTAGCCTGAATCCATTTTACATTCGTGCTACCGTCGTGATAATCGACAACATACATCTTGCAGCTGACGAAGCTTCAACGCCGGATGAATCCTCGAACTGGTCGAAGTTTCGTGTTCGTTATCCGCAAAACACGCTCCTGTACAATTTTGTACAACATGAAAATATTGTTGCGGCTATTCACATCCGCGCAGTCTTCTACCAGGAATATGGGTACGTTGTCACTGATGCGACTACAATTCATATCACTAGACGTTCAGCACGTCACAGTCGTTAAATCAGAGAACTGACAAAAGCTGCAAGATATCTTCAACATTAATCAAGGTCAGTAACGATTTCGCGATCCACAGGACACAACGTTGACCAACGTACGATTCAGGAAAAGAGAGTAAAGAACACTGTGACCGACGGCAGTCAGGTTGTTCAGATTCTTGAACATCGTTTGCAAAGTGCTGGTTATACGTTTTAATGGTGCATTCAAAAAAAGGGACAGCGTCACAGTGTCAAGTGTCGCAGTGATGCTGAGATTCAAAACCGGAATGATTTATAATAGTTCTACATCAATGACGTTTCTCTTCAGAAAATACAATGGGCGTGTATTTACAGTATGACCTGACAGTAGTATGGGAACATTTGACAAAGAAACGACTTCGCAAGGCTAAGAAAAGTAAAGACAGTTTGCCTGTAAACAGTCCTCTGCCTCTCACGACCGTTGCAAACCAACTAGTGGTGGAGAAAAGACACTTTACTCTATTATGGTTAGAATTCTACTGTTCTTAATGCCATTATCATTGGCTTGCGCACTCAAACGAAATATCGCCACGGGTACAGTACATAAGCAGTCGACTGGTCACATATATTGTTTCCGCCACCAAGAATCCACACCCTTCTGTTCCTACACCAAAGATAACGTGGATAGATAATACATCTTGCACACACATAGCGTATGCGGTCTTTGATTGACAATAATTTAGAACTGACATGGACACTGTGTATACCTTTTACACAGCTTACGAATAATTTGCCAAATGTTAGCATTGCAACACCAAATTATGCGATAAAAAATATGAGATATAAACATTTAATGCAATATAATCCCATAATTTTAAAGATTTTCTGAAAAACTCGTCGTGCGTAATTCAAAGTACATGTAGTTCAGGCATAGTCATGTTTTGTCATCTACCAACAAACATCAGTAAACACCGCCATTCCACAGCGAACGCCAGATAGCTCTCATCCGTGATTGGAAGGCAGAAATGGCCTCAATTAGATGAACTGTAGAAATGGCTGTGTCCATGTGGAAAAGTTATGTTTGTAGTCACGGGAGAAGTTGCCGATTTTATTTTTCAGTGATCGGCATGGCTTGCAGATCAATACATAATGCACCAGTCCCTCGCAAAATAACTTCCAATACAGAACTGCGTCTAGGAAGAATGGAACGGAACGTTAGAAATGGAGTGTGTTGTTTATCCAGCAAAACTAACTCTGTGCATAAGTATGTTGTATATCCTGTTCATACAGGAAATTGCGGTGTGAGGAAGACTACGCAAACAGTAAACTTCCAAACGAGAAATGCAGGCGTGAGTCGATGGTACTCTGATGGTAGGGGACCGCCAAGAGAAAAGTTACCAAGTCTGATGGACTTCCCAGAAATAGTGTGGCCTAGTATCATTAAGGCATTTAGAAACTGGATATTGACTAACATCCTCATTAAACCATATTTTGATAATGACTTCGGTCTACCAGATTTTATACTTGGATCGAAACAGGTATATTAACATTCTTGTATTTTCCACTACAGTCTCTTTTAATTACATGGTGATATGAATTTATGTTAGATTACACACTATGCTTTCACAGACTCATTTACCTGCAGTGCTTTGAATATTTCTCAGGTCAAACTCATGAAGCGTACATTTGTTGTTGCACTGTTTGCTTGTTCTACAAATCTTGTACTCTTAGTGTAATATCTAGGTAACACAAATTTATAATCCAAATGTGAAAGTCGTTTAGCGTATGTACGTGTATACCAGAGTCTTGTGGAGATGATTGTAATATAGAAATGTGGTGTAGTGAAATTTTTATGGTTTGCAGTTTTAAATGCATTTTTATTTAGATCATCATCAGTAATTTTACTGGAAGAACTTGATGTGTGAGAGCAGATACTGTCTACATAAAATTTGGCAGACAAAACCTCAGAGGCTTCAAGTAGTAGAATTATTACATAAAATGAAATATCCAAATTAAACTGATTAACATGTTCAATATACAAATATACACAATTAAGGAAGTGGTGGGTGTTGCATGAGGTCTTTGCTATGATGAAGAGGCCTCATTATATTAAAATTGGAAGCCATGGCATTTATTTCAGTTTCTAAATTTATATTTGTATCAAGACTTCATAAACTTTCTGCATTATGATAATTTTGTTTTTATACAATAAATGAAGATACTTAAAAATAGGCTGACTCTTGTAAATATTAGTTTTCTGTTCTAATTCTAATGTGCTGCAAAAAAGTATGAATATCACATGTGTACTGTGAGCACCAAAACACTAAACAACACTCCTCTAGGCAGATTTTTTTGATTGCATACTCAAATAGCCCATGATGATCACCGGGGCCCAAATTATTATTTAGCCATCCTCCATTTTATGTTGTCTTTGATTTTGGGGGGGGGATAAAGCAAGAAAGTTTTAGATTTGGCACCACTGTTCTATCTGTAACTGTTTGAGGATTAATTAAGTCTCAGATGCCTGTGAACTGTCTTGATAGGAGTTCTTTGTTATGGAGCTGTATGGTACTTGTACTGATGTTGCTGGTGTTCCTGGCAGAACTGTTCAGGTTTTAGTACGTCCTGAATTTAAGAAACATGAAGGGACACCTTTTAAAACAGATGTATCCCATAATTCCCAGTTTAAGTAAGACATGGGATGCCAAGAGTACAAAATTGTGCATTCAGAAAATACCTAGAAATTTGCACAGACATATTTCAACAAAATATATTGCAGTAGACCAAATCAAATATATAATTACACTCTTAATATTTCTGTAACAGTTATACAGATATTTAGAGATGACAAAAATTACACAAAACTGAAAGTATGTTGTTACCAAATTAATATGCCAGCCTCTGCCACAGCTCAGGCAGGTGTGCGAGCTTCTCACTAGAGAAGCTTAGGTTCAATCCCATGGTAGGCCATGTGGTACTCCTATGAATGATCTTGTATTGGGGCTGGTTTTTCTCTCATGTCAGTTTATCCCCAGCCCATTGTCATTCCACAGCTGCATTATCTGTTACCAGGGACTGATACATAGGACTGATCTGATCAACCTTTCATTCTCACAACTGAAACATAAGAAAGCATGTAACTATACACATACATTTCATATCCCTAGTTTATTTAGTTCACTGTCAGTATGAGAATATACAAATATAGCCTCTGACACACACACACACACACACACACATACATATACTGGGAGAGCATCGTCATTGTAGTGGCTAGGCTACAGGCTTAACAACTGAGGAATTGTGATCAACACCTGACAGGAGCATTGGGCTTTTCAGCAAAGCGTTTTGACTGGCTTTGGGCCCACCTTGCCTCATATTCAAGGAGTCATAGAGGTAAAGTAGCCAGGGCATGAAGCCAACTACCTACATTCATCTAATGCTGAGGTTAAGAATGAATGGAGCTGTACCTTCACTTGCCCATTAGTCATTGTCAGATGCACAGGGAAAACTCCTTGTACCTCTTACATGTACATACTGTACAGTCATATGCATGATTAGTCTTTTAAGCACTTTTTAAATATTCATTGATCAACAGTGTGGCAGATGTGGGTCCAGAGGGGTAATTTAAATGCTGCTTTCATTGACTGTAGATTGTGGTCTTCTGGGATGCCAAAGTATAGTTTGGTATCAGTTGTGTGAACCACAAGTTGCAGTGAAACTCGTTACCTTCGGCTAGGGTATGGAGCTTATTAAAATGATATTCAAAATTTTCTTCTTTTTAGAGCAACAGCTGTGATCCAAAGAACTTTCTTTTGTAGCAGGAATATTTTAATATCATAACATGAGTTATCCCTGAATGTTATATCATACTGTGATCAAGCATAAATGTGAAAAGTATATTTTTAGCAGGGGTACATGAATCCTGGCCACCTGGGTGAATAAATTTTGTACAACAGCACCTAATATTTTCAACATGATAACCGTATTTTTGTTTGTACATACAAAAGTATGTGTCAGTTCACATTCACTGAGCAGGAGGTGCCAGATAACTGAGTTTCACAGGCAACTCCAGGACTGTGGGTCGACAGTATAAAACTGGCTTTATGTTACCCTTCTAGTGCCTCAAATTTGGAGGTTGCTTCTAGATTTTTGGAAAATTTGTGGACCTCTTAGTTTGTGTATGATCCCTGAAGATGTCCTTTATGTGAGGAGGAAGAGAATGAATCACATATACTTATGAAATGCAAACAGATAACAAAATGGAGAGAACAGTCTAAAGAATTGGCAGAGAACAGTCTAAAGAATTGGCTACAAATATACAATGAAGTGGAATAAAAAAAATTCATCAGCAACACTAAGGAATTAAAATTAGAAAATTTTCATAAATTTTTATATAAAACAAACTGTAAATGGGAACATAAAATAGAAAAATTGGTGCAGAATGGAGAAGAAGAGAAATACTGTAAAATGTAAATATACTGACAATTTATTATATAGAACATATAATAATAATAATAATAATATTTATTAACTGCAATTGGGTGGTCACCCGGTGGCAGTACACACTTACACACAAGAACAACATAGAACAACACAATTAACCAATGAACTACACAAAAAATA
>Ga0123352_10001433_pt1 | contig 31649 bp, 27 predicted proteins | sample TergutLab28metaG_FD_89700 | JGI IMG/M metagenome (GOLD analysis project Ga0123352, IMG submission 89700) | Labiotermes labralis P1 segment gut microbial communities from Petit-Saut dam, French Guiana - Lab288 P1 | ecosystem: Host-associated > Arthropoda: Insects > Digestive system > Gut ...
AGTTGGAAGAATCATGTTATAAAAATACTTCCAAAATTGAGTAGGGCTTGTTATGCTGTTAGAGCCATGTACCCCATTAGCTGCATGAACACACTTAAAATGATCAACTTTGCTTATTTTCATTTGATAATAGATTATGATATAATTTTTTGGGGAAACTCCACTGAATGCAAAAAGGTCTTCTTGGCCCAAAAGAAAATAATCAGAATCATGACTGGTTCCAGGCCTAGAACCTCATGTAAACCACTATTCCAGTCTCTGGGTATACTGACCGTACCTTCCCAATATATTTTATCTCTAATGAATTTTGTATTACAAAACCAGGAAAGGTTTACACCTAACACTGAGGTACACAATTTTAATACAAGAAACAAACTAAAACTATGTAAACCTGTAAGTAATCTTACATTATATCAGAAGGGAGTGTATAATATAAGTATAAGGATCTTTAATAAGTTGCCCGAACATGTAACAAACTTAGCAGGAAATAAAAAGATTTTTATATTGACCTTAAGGCAATACCTAGTAAGTAAAGCCCTCTACTCCCTAGAAGAATTTCTAAATGGCTAATACCCTCTTGTAAGATCAGACCTGGAGTGGCCTCCGTCAGAATGAGGATTATAATAACTCAACATTACATACTATAGTTTTACATTCTATATTGTGTTGTATCTTTGGTATGCTCTTGATTTGTTTGCCCATTGTCTAGGTCTGTCTGATATCTTGTTTGTTTAATGTATTACACTCAAGGATGATTGGCTCCAGTAAAATAATATTTAGATTAACTATGTTTCATATCCAAATGCCTCTTGGGGGGGTGTCATGAATCGATGAAATGTATGTGTGTATATATGTAGATAATCCAAATAATTTTCGGACAGGTTTAGAAAACATGGACTAAAGACAAGATATAAAATCAACTTTCATTCCAATTGCAAACATCAAAACTGCTCAAAAGTAATTACTCTGGTGTTAAATATATAACAGTCTACCCAGCAACATTTTAAACCTTAAGAATGATAGGAAACAATCTAAAAATGATTTCTTTTAAATAACATGTTTTACTCTGTCAAAGAATTTTTGGAGGGTAGCAGAGATAATTAATTTTATAAATTATTTCTGTTGTAATTTATATTGTATTACTTTGTTATTATGCTATGCACAATATTACTTTGGAGACTGTAGTTTTGATATTTGTTGATTGTATTGTATTGTCTTCGTTGGTTTTGTTTGTGTGTATTGTTTTTTCTCTGACAAGTTTCATGTCTGACTGTCGTATGACAGAATTATGGACCTACAAAATGATATATGTATGTATAGCATTTATTGTATTACTTGTAACACTCTATCTTCGTTGTGCTGAGGAGCATGGCATTCTGATGTTATTATGTTTGTTTTCCCATTACCCCCATTACCTAAGAGCAAACATTTGTCAGCTTAAAATTATCACTGATATTTCTCAAGAGCTGTGCTTGCATTACCATTATATAATTCATACCCGAAATGCATATCTGCGTTTTCTTCAGTGACAAATGTAAAAGGTATTATTATTATTATTATTATTATTATCATCGTCATCATCATCATCATCGAATTTTTCACTTCTCAGCTTTGTCTGGGAAATATTCACCTATCCTGGGATGTAGTAATCAACAGGATTAGGCTCCCTGGTCTTACTTGTAGTTTAAAAAGTTTCTTACAATTGAACATGTGCCAAGAATTACAGATTTTTGCAGTTGTATATATGTATTCGAGCGCAAGTTAAGTCTTGTTAGACTTTGTGATAGTGACTAGATGATATTACTATCGGGATCACTTGTGCTGCCTTTTGCTTCCACATAGCACATATTTCATTCACCAGTTCTTGGTACTTGTTGTCGGTTATTGTTTTGGCGAGATTATGCATATTTGGGACAGCAATATCTATCAAAAAGGTGTTCTTTGTTTTCTTATTCATAAAAGTTATGTCAGGTTGATTAAAAGATATTGTTTTGTCCATAAGTATGCTGCAATTCCAGTACAGCTTGAAATTTTCGTTCTCCAGCACACTGGCTGGTCTGAACTTATAATAAGGACTTTTATCGTCAATCATTTCAGCCGCTTCTGCCAGTTTCTGATGGATAATTTTGGCTAGTCCATCATGTCTCTTTACATACTCGGTAGGTGCTAGTTGCTCACATGCTGCAGTAATGTGTTGGATTGTCTCCGATTCTTCTCCACATCTTCTGCATAGCTCTTTGGTGTCTGGCTGCTTCAAAATATATTTCTTGTAGTTTCTTGTTACTATGACTTGGTCCTGTATTGCTGTTAAAAAGCCCACTGTTTCGGCGAACAAATCCGTGTTAGTCAGCCATTTGTTCTACACTTCTATGTCTACATATTGTTGGCTGAGGTCATATGGATGGTGGCCATGCAAGGCTTTATGGGACCATTGTCTCTTGACTTTGTTATTATATTCTTTATCTGTGGGGAGTTCATTTGCATTTGCGTGGACTAAGTCCAGTGATGTGCACCTATCATCTGCTTTTACTACTGCAACATGAAGAGAGGATGTGACCCGTTTGTTTAAGAAGTATGTCTGAAGGAGCTTCACCTGTTTATCATGTAGTTGAGTTATATCAATCAGTCCTCTGCTACCCATTTGCCGTGGTAGAGTAAATCTACTACTTGTGACACAGGTACAGAGCAACTGACATGATCTGAAAAAATAAACGCAATTGTACCCTTATATACTCTGCTGCAAACCTTATAAAAATATTCTGTATTTATACACACATTCATGTTGTAGGGAGATATTTTTAATATCTTTTCAATGTGTGTCATTATTAAACAACACATCCTTTAATTTCCATTGTAGGTAACATGAAATATTTAATTTAAAACTCTTATGTCTGATATGTATTAAATTTGCTCTCAAATTTCCATGCTTGCATAAATGTGCATAAATGTTTCTGGGTAAATGGGAACTTCTTCCACTCAAAATCACAACCAATGTACACAAACGGCATGCACCTCCTGAATTATTCTGTGTAGGTTATAAACTCTGCTTTAACATTTATATCACAAAAATTTCAGGAAATGTCCACAGCACCTAATACTACTAGTGTTAAAATTCTGCGTTACAATTCTGGCCTTTATTCTCCTGTGCAAACAATCCTTTCTGTTAGAAATGGAAAATTTATCTCTGCAGAAGCTCTTTTTATGTGATTTGGTACAATGTATAAACCATTGCTTTATTTTTCAGCTCACTGTTCACATTCGAATCATCACCCATTTGCTCATCGGACTGTTACTTGGAGCTGTCTATTACAATGCTGGAAATGATGCTTCAAAAGTACTAAGCAATTGTTCGTGCATTTTCTTCTTTATATTGTTCCTGTTCTTTGCCAACTCAGAGCCATGTGCAATAGCAAGTAAGTGTAACAGAAATGATAGAGAAGCTTCTTTTCACTGTAAAGAGCCAGTTTTGTGAAATGAAGGTAAACTGATAAAAAAGTGTTTATACTACAAGTAATATTGTAATGTAATATTCCTTTATACAAAAGGACCAAAATTTCAAGCAATCTCTTTCTTTAAAATGTTCAGTTTGTGTAAAAAAACAACACTTCAAAATTATAAAAAATGACATTTTTATAATAAGTTTTGGATATATCTGCCACATTCTCTTTTCTCTTATTTGGTGCAATTCAGTGGAGAGTTTCTTTAGTGATTCTTGAACTGCAGTTCTGCATATTTTGTTCCATTTCTAGTGTTTATGAGTTGTTCTTGCATACATTCTCTTTCAAAATCCCCCAGAGATGGATGGCGTGAGATCCAGAGGTCAATAGGCCACAGTTTTCAAAAAATAATTTTACCAATAAAAAATTCTGTCTTCATTAGTGGCGCTGAATTTGCACTATTTTCAGTAACCACATCTTATCAAAACAAATTGAAATGTAAAATTTTCTTTTCGTAGAACTGTGTTGAAAAATTAGTAACAAAAATATTCTTGTAATTTTTATACATAAAGTATTATGGTGAAATTCAATGGAACATGGATGGGCTTACATAGTTTCCAGGAACATGTCAGTAGAACTGGTAGGTGTTTAACTTCCAGTTGTGTACTGTTGACATGCAAGAAATACATATTTTTTTCTTGTAGGTTATATAAATTTCTTGCACTTAGTATTTTTAAATCATTACACAGTTTTTAAAATGTCTGTGGGGTTTTTTTAATTAACTGTACCATTATATAATGTACACACATTTTTAATATATGTTTAATGCAAAGTGGGAGATCTCTTACCTCATGTTACTTAATTTCTGTATGCATTCATGTTCTTGTGTAAATTGTCTGATACCGACCCATACTTGAGGTTGAAACTAGTTGCCAGTTAATAAACATTTGCAAAAGAGTGAATTGTGCTTGATTGAAAACATCGACATACACTTAAATAGGAATTGCCTGATTTTCACATGTAATGTGTAACTACAGTGACATGAATTTCCCAAATATGTATGTACATATACATTTCCCAGAAAATTTTAAGTTTTCATTGTTCTATATGTATATATTTCAGTTCCTCTAGAAGCGTCAGTAGTTTTACATGAACACCTCAACAATTGGTACTCGCTGAAGGCATATTATTTCTCTAAACTTATGGCAGATATTCCTTTGCAGGTCAGTAAAATAAAGTATATTTTTTTAAATTTAGGAACATAATATTCCATAGTGTATGCATGTTCAGTAAGTTTGATAGATGTTCTGCTGAAACTAGGTTTTGATTGATTCTGTGACCATCATCAGGGCATCATACAAGAGTACAAACAATATACAAAACAACTGTGCCAAATGTATAATTAAACCTGATGTTGCAATTAATTACTAAGTGCTCCTAATGATCATAAAAGATGAAGTTATGTTATCTCTCAACAACAGATAAAATTGGGTGTGTTTATGTTGCTTCTTAGCTGGATATTTTTGATACATGCTCTGTAATAAAAATATCATCTGTAGGTATAACTCCATCAATATAATGTACAAACAACTATATTTGGTAAAACAGTTGTCATTATAATTACTTACCTGTTAAGTAAAGGTGTGTACCATAGCAGAGGCCACTTGAGACTTGTGCATGGAGAGCAGGTAATTGGAAGGGAGCAAAGTACCAGCAGTAGTTTTAGGCAAAGGGACCAAAACATGTTGGCAAATAGTACTACAGGATAAAACATGTTTTAACAATTTGCATTTGTTTGTTTCTTACATAACTATAAAATACTCTTGAATGCACAGATATGGAACATATAAATTAGCAGGTGTTCAGAAAGAAATACAGTGTTTGAATTTTTAATTTAGATGAAATAAACTTATTTTGCCAAAGTTTAGCTTTTCATTTTGATTTGATATATTCTATAAATCAACTTTAATATTTGTTTTACTCTTCTTTATAGATTATATGTCCTACACTACTTCTTATTCCGGGATATTTTCTGACAGATCAACCTGCTGATGGGACAAGGTTCTTACAATTCTGGATCATATGTTTCTTGTTGGGTGTCATCTCTCAAGGTCAGGGACTTGCAATTGGTGCTCTCCTGGCTAATCCTCAGGTCAGTATGCATACAAATAATTACGCAAACACTTGGAAATGGTCAGAGCTGTTGTATTTTCTGGGCTTCACAAAGAAACATTTGCTGTTCTATTGGAGTGTCAGCTTGATTTAGACTGTATACTAAATGTAATCAGTGTTACAAAACAAATTATGAATTCAGCTACTAAAGTAAGGTAATGTCTTTTCCTAGATGTTGCAAGACACATGCTTTTATATCGTACCAGAATGAAGTATGCGAGATGTTAAAAGTACATCCTCTTACCTGAAAGTGCATGTAATACCAAACATTTTTTAATAGATTTGAATTCATATTTAAATTTGTTTTTATGGGATAAAGTATTTGAGTACCAATTTGAGAAAAAATGTGGTGCAAAATCTCTTATCACAAACAAGACAGGCAATCTTTTCCATTCTCTGAATTGTGCATCATGTTACATATATGTGAAAATAACCAATGAGATGCACACTTTTTCTCATTAACATATAGAGGATAGTTTAACTGGAATAAATTTATGAAAAAAGTGTGCATCTCATTGGTTATTTTCATGTTTAAGACAGGTAATGTATGTATATTGAAACAGTGAGGCACGTTTGTGGTACCATTGTTGCCGTAGAAAAGCAATAGGTGATACATATTCTGTTTGTAGCATTAGTTATCCCACATGAAAAGCACATGCACCATAATACAGTGTTGTCTGTGGACTGTGTGGCTGTACAATATGTTCTCATATTATCTCATAAACGGCATGATTTTCGGGGGGAATAACGTTACGGAACGTGAAATGTGCATTATGACTGTCTCTACAGTTTTCATCTGAAACATTTCTTACTCTAAGAAGAATTCAGGGAGATATTATCATAAATGTACTTAAGTCTTTATATAAAGTACCCATAATTCTTGTCAGATTTTAATAAAATTTTATTTTTCCCAAAATATTTTCAAAAAGTATTGAAGTATAAAATTTAATCAGAATTTATCCATTGTTAGCTGAGTTGTTCCATTCAGACAGATGGACAGGCATGGTGAAGCCAATAGTCACTTTGTGCAATTTTATGAATTCATCTAAAAATGGAGCTGGGCCCATGGAAATTAAGCAATCACTCATATTATGAAGGGATAATAATTCTGGTGATTCCAAAGATAACCTTCAAATTTAATCCCAAAAACTGGTGAGAGATTTGGAATGTCCATGAAAGAGATGGGCATTGTGAAGTTGGAACAGGCCAAAGGCCTAACCATTGAAGGAAAGATGATAATGATAAATAAGTATGGTGCATTGCTCTGGTATTATCTCCAGGTTTTAAATTTGTAAATGCCAGCTGTCAGTGCCATCTTATAAATAACATGAACAGATAATTTTATGCTAAAGCACTGATATGTGCAAGTATTCGAAACTTTGCTTTTCACCACTGACACATCAAACACTTCAGGACTGAGATCATGTGATCCATAAATAAGACAGCCCTCCTGTACAAGGTAGTGAAATATAGAGCATTGTAAACCACCCCCATCTCCCAGAAAACAAGCATTGTAATACCCTGTCACATGTATACTCCAATCTTTTTCACCCTTAATTGCTAATGCACCAATATAACCTCTCAAAAAATTTATTGTTTCCAGTCACAAAGCAACAAAATAAAGGTGTGAGGCTAGTGTACTGGGTGACTAGTATTTGTTGTTGTGTGGATATGTAGCCAATACTTTGAGGTCTCTTGTACACTGATGATGATATATTTTGTCCCTCCAGACCAAAGTGTCTTAACCTGGGATCCATGGTATGTGTCCAGAGGGTCTGTGGAGGGTTTTAAGAACACTGAATGAATAACTGAAATTATCTACTGAAAGCATCATTTATAATCAGAAACATTTGTTATATGGACTGGTAAATATAGCATGTTTAATGTATTGCTTGTTGCTGTCAAGAAAAATTTAAGCTTGTCTTTTCAGCTCTCTGCCAAATGGCAAATGTAATGATGACACAGCAAGTCATTAGTTACCACTTTAATGTCAGCCAGAGAAAGTTGTGTTTGGTATATTACATATGTGACATTCTTCTTAACTTCAGTTTACTAGTACATAAGCTCAGCTCAGTAGCTGAGGCCAGTAAAGTAACTGAGGAAACTGCAAGCATATTAAAGAAAACTACCCTAAAGAAAGAGGGAACTTCTTCGTTTGGAATAGTGGTAAGCTACTGGCTGCCAATCTATATGATGTCACATCCATATGATAGAGATTTTAAGCGTTACTGGTGTGAGATCTGAAATTTCATGCATATTATTATGTCATCTCTCATAGTTATGACACATAGTGCCAGCATGTCCAGCAAAAAGGAACCCCTCTGAGATCTGCACAGTGTTTTCTGATTGTGCGTCATTCCTAGTAACATTTTTCCAAGAATTCTTTCAGTTCTTAATAATAAATAAAATATTGTGCAGTTATGATGATTTGATTGATAAAGTTGGAGTATCACATCAAACCATGTTGGCAAAATAAAACTGTATGTAGAGTGGGAAGTGATATCAGAATGTTTAATTGTTTAATCTGAAGAATGAAAGAGGCTCGTTTTAAAGAAGTGTTAAGAAGCTACTTAAATTCATCCTGGTTGCATTCTTGTAATGTATTTATAATGTTTAACAGGACAGGCTGTGCACGTATAAAGTAACTTTGTAGTGCATTCAGATCTTATTCAAGCACCATGGCTCTGTTGCTGCGTGTGTTACAGACAGCAAAGATTCAAAGGCCACAATGTTACATCTTATGTAGGCACTTCTTGCGAATTTGTGAATGCACCGAAAATGCAGTGATGTAGAATAATTGAAGTTATATCACAAATTCAAAAGAAAAATTTTGTGAAATTCAACATTTCTGTTGTTAATCAAATATTCATTAGTACATGGTCTCATGATGCGACAACTAATTCTACATGTTCTTCGAGTGCTCTGTTCAGAGTTCCTCTTTGGCTTTCTAAGAGTCTAGTACCACAATGAGGGAAAAGGGGGTACAGTCCATTTTATGTGCATAGCAGGCTAATATTTCAATAAGGCAACTGATAAGTTCCTGTACTATTTATAAGTATTTAGATCATACAACACAGTCGACACTATGGTCTTCAGTGTAAGGAAAGAAAATTCTACACACACTATATGTGTAAACTATAGATAATAAATAATACGAAGGCATATAAAAATTCACGATCCCGTCACCAAATCAGACCAGCCAGGCAGTGTATATGTGGCGTGACCAAATTTTGTGTCCGTATTTTTCCCTTTCATTTCGTTAAGAAGAGAAGTACGTAAACTATATAACCAGTTGTTAAATACATTATTATTATTGTTGTTATTATTATTATCATCATCATATTCATCAACAACAACAACAATTAGGAACACAAAAAAATATTGGTCTTGCCCTGGGAAGAAAACAATGAGTTTCCTCTTGTACTGTCGCACTACATATGTCACTGTCAGTAGTACACAAGGTGGGAAATATACCTTTGTGTACAAGGGGGTGCTGATAAGTCCTTAGCCCGACCTACTTCCCGATTTCGTAGGACTGAATCGATAGTGTCATTTTGAAGAAGGGCCATTCATGTGGCGAATTGCGAAAGTCCCATTTCTTGTTATAGAGACTGAAAGGAAGCATGTCATTCAACGCACGCGATTTAAACAACATGGAGATGCGAGCTGTCGTCAAGTTCTTTCCCCCCGCCCCCCTGCAAGGCAAGGCACCAAAGAAAACTCACGCCATTCTGATAGAAACTTTAGGGGTACATGCACCATCGTATGCCACCGTCAAAAACTGGGTGGCCCAGTTTAAACGTGGTCATTGCTGCCGTGGAGACCTGGTTGGACGGACAGCATTCTGAATTTTTTTTTGAGTGGCTTGCAAAAGTTAGAACAACGAGCTAAGTATTGTATTGAGCTTCGTGAGGAGTGTGTTGAATAAATACCGAGTTTGGTCGCTGTAGCTTGTTTCCTTCCTGGTCGAGCTAAGAACATATTAGCACCCCTTCGTAATGTAACATTGTGGCGCCTTTGGTTTTGGCATGTATTTTTGCCTTAATAATCCATCATGTAGAATGCATCTGCGCCTTGAATTTTCACCCAGTCAAAACAGTAATTTTTCAGTATTATTACTTAATATATCTTTATCCTAATTACCTGGCATGAAAATCTGGTGTTCTTTACACCGTATTATTAAGAACATTTTATGGACTCTGGCATGCCACCTGCTATATATATCTCATGTAAATGGCAAGATTTTTGAAAAGGTATATTTGACATGAAATGTTTTATTCTATACACAATTTTTAACTGAAAATTCGTCCATCCAGATAATTAGCCAAGTGGGAGCCGAGTTGATCCCTGAGAATGGGTGGACAGACGGACAGACTTGACGAAGCTAATAATCACTTCCGGCAACTTTGGGAATACACCTAAAATGATCTGTAATCTTATTATCAACTTATGTGGTGAAATTTGTGTAATATTTCACTGCATGTGGAATAATATTTTTGTATTGTATATTGTATGTTTGTTTATCTAATCCATATACTGCTGTAACTTTTGACTATGTACATATGTGTATATGCAAGATACAACATAAGTCAGAAAAAGTTAAGGAACTTGTTAGTTGTAGTTTGATGTTACAAGACAGTCCACGCAGCTACTGTGTAAGCGCATTCGCATAGTAACAAAAATCGTCTATTACCTTCGTCTTTCCAGTCTGTCCGACTGTTTACTTGTCTATCTGCCTGCATCGGTGCAACTCCCACTGGATGGATGTCTGTGAAATTTTATGTTGCGGACTGCTATGAAACTCTGATAGGAAACTTGAAATTTAGTTAAAATTTGACTAAAATATGAAGCACTTTGCATGAAGACGTAAGTACGTACATTTATTGTTACTGGCGATATAAATTCGTCATAAAAGCGTCTTATTGCAACAGGTTTTTTTTTGTATTGACAGTAGCATGTAGTTCAACAATACACACGACGTAATTTTTCGCTTCCATCACAACAATGGTTACGAGAACGTACCACAATGTGGCGTTATACATTATTGCCTGTCTTGTTTTAAGAGAGAGTCAGAATGGTCCACCACATAACATACAGCTCCACTTGGTTATTATAACGCTGTCTTTGCGACACGTCATCTGTAATGTTATGCATTCTGTGGTACCCTCTAATTCCCCATAATGCAACTTTTTTTTTTGGCCTTGCTTGCTACGACATACATTAGAATTATCTACCTCACATACGACATTGTCAATCATCCGTTCCAGTATAATTTTCCAAGAAGTAGGCTCCTTTGAGATTTCAACCCTATCCTAGCCCTCGGGAAAATAAGCTGTCTGCTCTTACAGGTAGCTACTTAAATTTAAGGCCTGGGAAATTATAATAATAATGGTAATTCACTTTATGCGTAAAGTTACCTTCTATGTGTTTACTCCTGCATTTAACAGGAGACGGGTAAGGTGATATTGGTTATGGTCGACAACAGAAGAAAGATTTTGAGCTTGGAAGGTAAAGTTAAAAAGATAACGACAAATAATAAATAGAAAAAAGAAATCTGGTGTGTTTCGGGAATTCTTATGTCTAAACGATCTGGAAAGAGAGCCAAAATTGTTAGTGCGGATCGAGAATTTAAAACGAATTCTAAAAACCTGAAAGACGTGATGTCATTGAGGCGTTTTTTGAATGGTTTAAGCAAGAGAGAAGTGTCAGTGTACCAGTGATCGGTCCTCTATTCATGATAAATTTGTTCTTGGTAATTTTAATTTGTGTTGGTTTATTTTTAGTGTAAATCTGTATGAAAATTTAGAATTACAGAAGAGTAATATTTATTACTTCTAAATTTTAATTTTAATTTATATATGAAATAGATCATAGCGTTAACATTAAGTAATAGGCCTGCAGGCCTGTAGTTTGTCTTAAAATATTTTTCCTTCACTTTTACCATACACCTCACTTAGAGCGACTTCCATTTATAACAACACAATTTCAGTGACGTTAGCAACGAATTCGATTGTACTCGGTTTGTAAGTCACAACCGGGTTATTCTTAGAACTGATTTTACTTACATTAGAGGCAGTGGTCCTTAAAAACAATCTCGTTTTGAAGCGGTCATGAGGTGCCCACGCTTTGTTCAGCATTATGACATCGCACTTTGCCGATAGAATCTGTTAAGTTTACTCATATGACATGTTCAAATGAGTGGTGTGATTGTTCAGTGAAATAGTGATTTCATATTATCCCTCTAGGGCTATACAAAATAAGAAGGAATCAACTGAGCAATTACCTCTCAAAATCGCAGCTTGTCAAAATTACATTGGGCATCATATAAGCGTTAGTTTATAATATGCATTTACCTTACCAGTATTATTTCAGCGAATAAAACAGTAACAGTTTTTTTGTGTGTGTACATGATACCCATAAAATTCTGGTGTATCAGGCTTCTGTGCTAAGGTTGTTATATGTTCCTTGAAGTTCCTTGAATCAGGGCTTCTGATTGGGATGTGTAAAAGACTACTAATTGAAGTTTCAATTTGTGGGATGAAAATAATCTGTTAGGAAAACATCAGTGCACATTTTGTCATTGAATGTTTATAAATAAGAATTAACCAGTCTTTCTTACAGTTGTGCAGTGCACGAAATTGACTATATATATGCTAGTTTAAACGTTGTTACAGGTTAGTGTGTTTTTAGTGCCAGCATCCAACATTCCATGGATAATATTCTCTGGTTTCTTTTTGAATCTACGAGATGTGCCAAAGTGGTTAAGATGGATGGCTGATGTCAGTTACTTCCGATACGGATTTGAAGGATTGGTACTCTCTGTGTATGGGTACAACAGACCAAATTTGAAATGTTCAGAAGTTTATTGCTATTTCAAGTCACCACTCAAATTCTTACAGGAGTTTGAAATGGCAGATGGAGTCTATGCATATGATGTATTAGCACTGGTGATATGGGCTGTAGCTGCACATCTATCATTCTTCTTTGCTTTAAAATATAGAATTCATAAGTTACAATAATGTTTAGAATAATTTTACGTTCGTGAGATGCCTAATGTATTCTAGCATCTTGACTTTAATACTGACAATGTCGTAAACTGGCGATGTTTTATAGATGTACATTTATATACTGTGTAGTGTTAGAGCTTCATGTTATAGGTCGCTAAGTACAAAGATTCTGAACGGTTAATGAACGTAATGAATTTGCCGAATGTACTTGATCAATAAACTTGCCAGTGGAAACACTGAAATTTTAATATCAATACCGTGAGCTCATTGGTCTGCTGTCAGGAATTACATTACTGAAGTGGGTCGTGTGAATTTGCATAATGTAACACTACTTTTTGGACATGTCCAATTTGCCTGGGATGCGACTATTTGAGGTCCCACATATTACTCCTATGTCTCCAGATGAATGCTGGAATAATACCTTAAAGAAGCCGTTTACCATTTCTTTTCTGAACTTACTCAACTTGCTGTACATAGTCCCCTGACCAAGCCATTCAAGGATATGACGTTGACCCTTCACCTCCATGTAGCTCTGAGTTTAAGAATGAGTGGAAGGGTACATCAACACGTCTTCACGACGTGTGTCGGGAAAATAACTCATGTCAACTTTCTGTACTTTCATAGCAATTGCAAGTTGATTTTAGGCTCTCACGATAGTTCAGTGACAGTGCTTCTATTTTTTCTGGTGGCTCTGTTTTGATGTCAGTTTTACTACTGAAGGTTCAGAGATCCCTGCTGCCGTCAGCTTCAGAAGACAGTACAAAAAATCATCTGGAACAATACTATACAAAATACACATTAAGTATAACGTTCTAATGCCCACAAAAATAGGATAAACTTCAAGCCTTTGGTTCCATAGATGGTGGATATCGCATCTCATCGATAATATATATTTGTATTATTAAACAAGGAGCATTTCCCAAGGCCCCTCCTTTTTGGAAAATATTAAAGTATTCTTCTGGATTTCAACACTGAGTAGCTTCAGAAAAACCTTCATCCTCGCTGTCAGTGTGGCTGTGGTAAAGTGTGGCCAAATGGCGTTGACGGAGTCACATGCAACCACGAGAAGGGCTTAGGTGATACATTCCTATCCATACTAGCAGGATCAGTCTAAATTTCTGTCTTGACTTTTGTACGTTATTGCATTTGGGAAAACGATTTCTTTCACAGACTTCTAAGAGACGCTGATATTTATATAGCTCATTTTCCCATCAGATGCTCATAGAAGAAGTTGTTGTCTGATAGACTCTGGGTAATTAAATGTATTAATGATAACTTCAAGTCAAAACCCAAGAACCTCTGGTTTTTTTTTTAAAGAATCCCACCTCTTATTCAGCATAAGTTTGCTTCAGTTTCAGTTTATCATATGGAGCAATGGGTGATTTGCAAAACATTTTAAATCGGTCTGTAATAATTCTAGCCAGGTTATCTTCTGCCTCTTTTCTCCGCCCTCTGAGGTTTTGTCTGCAGCTTCAGCTTCTCTATCTGATCAGGTATTGTAAAGCTGTGAAGCGTCTGCTAGTCTAACCTATCAGACTTGGATGACATTCCCGGTTTTATTGTAAACGGCTGTTCTGAGATTATTGTACGTTTGCTATAACGTATTTTGAGCGTCAGCATTTTGCAAATATTTTTAACAGAAGGAAACAATACTTCTTATCTACAAACACCAATTTTTATTCTTAATAATATTTCCTTATTTGAATTTCTTATGCACAGTTTGGTATCCCTAGGAATCTTGTAAGGTTAATAAAGATGAGTCTGACTAAAACATGTAGCAAAGTCCGGGTAGGCAAGAATGTGTCTGACAGGTTCCCTATTAGGAATGGTTTGAAACAAGGAGATGCTCTATCACCAATTCTTTTTAACTTTGCTTTAGAGTAAGCCGTTAGGAGGGTTCAGGTAAAACAGGATGGCTTGAAACTAAATCGTACACATCAGCTTCTGGCTTATACCGATTATGCTAATATACTGGGAGTAAGCATACGTACTCTAAAGGAAAATACAGAAGCTTTAGTAGCTGCTACTAGGGAGATTGGACTGGAAGTAAGTGCTGATGAAACCAAGTACATGCTCATGTCTCGAGATCAGAATGCAGGACGAATTCAGAGTCTGAGGATTGATAATAGGACATTTGAGGAGGTGGAAGAGTTTAAATATTTGGGAACAACTTTAACAAATCAAAATTCTATTGCGGAAGAAATTAAAAGCAGATTGAGTTCAGGAAATGCTTGCTATCATTCGGTGCAGAATCTTTTGTCTTCCAGGTTGCTATCCAAAATTTTAAAAATCAAGATATATAGAACTATAATTTTGCCGGTTGTTTTGTATGGGTGTGAAACTTGGTCGTTGACATTGCGGGAGAAAAGGAAGCTGAGGGCGTTTGAGAACATGGTGTTGAGGAGAATATTTGGACCTAGGAGGGACGAGGTAACGGGGAATGGAGGAGATTGCATAACGAGGAGCTAAATGATTTGTACTCCTCACCCAATATTGTGCGGGCGATAAAATCGACAAGAATGAGATGGGCTGGGCATGTGGCGCGTATTGGTGAAGAGACGGGGTGTATAGGATCTTGGTGAGGAAACCGGAGGGAAGGAGACCACTTGGGAGACCTAGCCGTAGATGGGTGGAAAATATTAGGATGGATCTCCAGGAGGTTGGATTTGGGTATATGGACTGGATTGTGCTGGCTTGTGAGTGCGGTAATGAACCTTCGGGTTCCTTGAAATGCGGGGAATTTCTTGACTAGCTGCAAACCAGTTAGCTTCTCAAGAAGGACTCTGCACCGTGGAGTAAGTATGCATGTTCATGTTTCATACTATTGAAGGTTTCAGTTAAATCCTTAACAGCGTGGTTCTAATGAACCCAAACCTAGCATTACCTATTCGGTGTGTTACTTGTCGTCACTCTATTAACCCTCTAGGTAGCTCTCAGCATCAGATGGATCCTCTGTACTGTTTTGGTCTTGGCAGTGCTTTTGTTGTTCCTCATAGCTTCTACATCAAGTGGATGTTATGGTGCTGTCAAATATTATATGATTGGCTTCATGGTTACATAACTAGCAGACACTTTCATGACCTCTTTCTGGAATTACTCGAACTTCATTGTTTTTTAGTATGTTCTGTTGTTTGAAAATCATCTGTTTCGAAGCCTCTGCCTTTCTTTATATTCGTGAATGACTTACGCAACCTAATTAAAGCGCCTTTCCATATCTTAGTTTTGCTAGCGGCAACCAATGCTGTGCCACTAAATCTCATCAGCATGTTGATTGCTTGCTTTTTCAGTATTTGGAGCACTTTTTTCTAGTTCACACTCTAAACTATTCTGTTTTTCTTCTTTTGACTGTGTATTGGTGTTCTGTTTTGCCTCAGATATAAATTAGAGCGTGGTCCTATTATTTTTAATTCTCATAATACTTCTGCTGGGACTGAAGCCAGTAAACAGGTCTGCATCCACCGGAAATTAGCAGATATCTGTTGTATTCATTTACTTTCTCCACATCCATTGTAACTCCGATACAGTAGACCATTTGAGAGTTCAAACGTTACGTAATAGGAAGCATAACATTCATGAGCAGCTTTTCATTTATGGTTAACGTGTTTTAAATTTTGCCCTTCCCATTTGGATAGGGTTGATTTTCAAATTCAAACTTGTAATCCCTGAGACTTTGCTGTGTTCAATGTGGGCTGTTCATGCAAAATTCTTCGGCTACCAGATAAGCGTCATTTGTTAATATATTCCGTAAACATACTGATATATTTACAGAAATTTTCTTTTCCCATTAATCATATTTTGTGCTATGGTGCCTTCTTAGCTGTTAAAATATAATAATCATAGATTTAAATGTATTCATTGTGTATATATATAGTATTTGCTTTTCTGTTTTAATGTTGATGTTTGATTGAAGTACACTGTATTGCCTTGCTTTTTGTGTTGTCTTTAAATCTGTTATTGTCATATTTTTGTTAATTGCTTGCTTTTCTTTACTCTTACTAATTACAATTGGTCATTAGTCTGCAGAATCTGCATGGAAATAAAGAACTGAATTGTATCGTACTTATTATTATGACTATTATTAAATTCGCCTTCATCGTTAAATACTGCTGCTGCAGATGATGATGATAACATCTCAGCCTTCACTAATCTGCCCTTGCCGGTATTCTGTCATACTCTTACCGGATAATAATAATAATACGAGTAATAATAATAATATGAGTACTCCAATTGTAGAATATAAACTCTACTATGTGTCTCTAATAACTGATTGAACTATCCATAACATTAGACCAGACATAGTTATAATTAAAAGAACCATAAAAGAAGCGTACTTAATAAATGTAGCAATTTCCAGCAGTCACAACCATCACCGGGAAGCTCTAGAAATATACAGACTTGAAGGATGAGCTAATGACGAATATGACAAATGATAATGGCCTGTACGATGCCGTTAATACTATCCACAGCGGATATTATCGCAAACAGATTACAATAAAATTTGGAACGGCTTAATTTCCGCCCTGTTATGTATATCATAATGCAGCAAAAAGTATTATTTAATATATAATATATCTTCTAGCTAAACAATTTACGCAGGTGAGTGAATAAGAAGTGTTTGGTCGGTGAGACCCGTACTGTTTTGAGAATCAGTTATCTAAACTGCTGTGAAGAAAGGAAATTGTGTAATAGTAATAATAAATGTTAGTTTCTCTGATTTGTAAGTTCCACTGGCAAATATGAGGACATAAAATAAAATAAAAATATTCGGGGCATTACATATATATATATATATATATATATGTATATATATATATATATATATATATATTTTGTTACTTGTTTGATATTTTTACTGCTCCACATTTGGAGTGAGGAGCTATGTTGCTAGTCCTTTATAATCTGCAGCCGTATGTTCGGTGGTTTTACTGGAGTTTCCACATCCCTTTTCTGTCTGCCAGTTTTTATTTCATTGTAACATTTCTGAGAACTTTAGTAGAAATCCCTCAGTCCTGGAGAACACGTGTATATCACATTATTTCCCCAATTGGATATATTATTTTAGTCATCACCTGAAGCTTATTTTTCAAATGTAGTGTTAATGTTTCGTTGTTCTTGTGACAGGCTTTTTCTTCCTGGTACTTCTCCTCTTGAACCGAAGGAGATCTCCACGGCTCAGGCTTCGAATTTCAGACTGCAGTACTTTCCGTATTATGTGTGATGTTCCAAGTATAGCTGTCGCTTGTAGTGAGTCTGTTGAATGTTCTCCTGGTATTGCTAACGAACTTTTCATTTTAGAAAATATTACTATTCCGGTGGTTCCACTTATTACCGGTTTCATCATACGTTTCATGCCCCACATTCATTATACCTCTATACATACACTCTCGTATTTTAGTCTCTTTCCTCTAGCTTTTGCGTGATATTACTATTCGTTCTTACGTATATTTTCTCTTTTTTTTGTTTTTAATTATTTTTTTATTATCATTTTTGCTGTTGTTCCTGCGGTGATAGCAATAGTTGTGGTAGTAGTGGTGGTGGTGGTGGTGGTGGTAGCAGTAGTAGTAGTAGTAGTAGTAATATCAGCAGCAGCTCCAACAGCAGTCATTACTGAAGTTTATGAAATTAAACAGTCGAACTTTAAGGTGTAACGTGTGCCAAATTTCGTGAAAATCGATCAGCGGTTTCGGAAGTGACAGTGGGACAGACATGAACCCACTTTCATCTCTTAAAAATGAACGCCGGCTAAAAAGTGCAGAATTAGTACATTTTTTGCTTTCTTATTCATTTCATTCCGTAGTCTTACGAGAGTCCACAGCTTCCTCCAAAGCGACATCTCTACAGAGTGCAATCTAATGCTTCCTTTTTCCATTTCCAGTACCATGTCGTTTCTACAAAATCATCCAGGAGCAGCTCAGTCTTCTTCTTCCTCTTCCTGTCACTTCTATACAGGATTATTATTTTTTATCTCTCGTATCGTTTGCTTCTTCATATTGACTCGCTCCGACATTTCATAATCGCGGCAGAATAGCGTTGGTGACAAACGATATATTTCGGATAACATAGGACTTACGTAAGAGTGATAATACCACAGGCGAAACCACATAGGTACAGTATGTGCATGTTCCTTTTTATCGCATGATCTGACAATATCTGCCACTTTCCGTAAGTCATTCATTTCCCTGTAGGTCAATTCAGGGCTGTACACAACATGTTATAATTGCGTGATACTATGCATTACCAGAAACTTACCGCACAATTTCATGTTGAATAAAAACAGCAACACACTGCAATAGGTCAGTGCGGCAATGGACGAAAGCGGTGAGTTTAGGAAGAACGAACGTGTGTAAGTGGAAAGAAACCCCCAAATTTTTTCTACATTCAAGGGCTGTCCAATCATGTTATTATCTGATACAGGTTATCTTTGTCCTGTCGAGGGTTTTAGGCACTAGAGGAGAGTAGTCCAAGTGGCCACCCACAATACATATAATGAATTTTACAGAATCGCAGTCATATATTGAATTTTGTGTTATTTGGCTCAGTGAAGCAAATAATAACATTTAATGTATTTCTTCCAGCAACATATTTTAAATTATAATTTGTATTGCTGGCAGAAATGCGTTTTATTTATTTAACATCTTAATTTCTCGGCCCATATTGCCAGTCCTTAGACTCTTCCGCCAGAGGCAACACAACCACTCGCCCCTCCTGCACTACGCTGTTGAACCTCATGTCATTCTGAAAGACGAATGTAAGAGCGGTCCCCAAAACCGGATAGGAAACGGGTACTTGTAATGGAATATGTAGGGAGGTCCAAATCGACAGTCTTATGGCAATTTATTTCCATCTGTTTATTCAGGTGTAGGTTACTGTACTCCGTAATTTAAGGCATAATGTTATCATCCACGTGAATTAACCATGAGATACTGTAGGCGTGCACTTGGAAGTCTGGATAAAATGTGCGAAGAATTGAACTCGATATAATGAATGAGATCTGAAGTTCCCACAGCCGTCATGATGAAGCCTCCACTCCTGTAGGATATATTGCCGTACGTATAACGTGTTATAAATACACATACCCTTCGGAGGATCATGTATAAATTTATATCGGTATACACGGGTTCACATCCATTCTTCGAAATGTACTTCTTTGTAGATGGATTTAAGTTGTGTTTTGAATCTCAAATTGTTAACTTTACTTTACAAGTGAAATTACTGCCGATGGATGAACCTGAACAAATGATGCTGTAGTCGAACGCATTGCTGTTTGTTCGGACCCTGAAAGTATAAACTGATGGTGAAATTATGAAGATGAAATTATTACGAAACTCTAGTGTATAGTGCCTTGTATTTAAAATTCAGTTCCCGCGTTTGAAGACAGAACAGCAACCATATTAAGAAGACTGACATGTTTTACTGACGTTTGAGTTTCTTATGGGGTAACTAGGAATATTACCGTCTTCTGGATTACGACGCCCAGTTGAATATGGAGGGAGCATATTCTTCCGGAACGTTGGTGCCTATCTACCATACCACAGGGACACACTTCCCAACTTCAGTCGATTCTTCTTTAGGGATAGCATATCTGTTCTAGGCGGCCAGTGAAGCCTGTATTACAGCCTGTGGTCGGAATGTCGGAAGGTTTAACCTTAGAGGCGGGTACGAATGATTGGGCCCTACGTCTACCCTATGAAATATTGAAGCCGATGATTACCCCAATGTTAGTCAATAATTTTGAATGTTATCTCCATTTAGTGAAGGTTTTGATGAAAATTATTGCTCCTGATTTGTCTTCAGGGATGAAGGATTATTCCATTATATGATACTAACCGAGACGTTATATTGTTCCAACATACAAATGAATCGGTTATTTCGAAATGGTACCATGTACTTTTACGTGTAACTTGTACATGTCATAATTGTGGCCTTTTAGAAATGAACAGTAGGGTTACAACAGATTTTTGTGCATGAAAGAAAAATCACAAATTACCTTTTCCAACGTGGTTGGAACAAGAAGGCCGAGAGAGCACTATGACGGGAGAAAAGAAAAATTAAAAAAAAAACCATATTTTCGAAATAAGCAATTCTAGTGTTTTTAAAACAATATGACTACTATTATTGGTGAAACTAAGCAGCACTTTAAAGAGGCATATACAGAGTGTGTAAGTACATTACACCACATTTTAGATTACGGTACTCGATGAAGACGACGCACCAGCTGCACGTTCCCGTCGTGCGTGCGTGCGTGTGTGTATGTGTGGGTGCATGGGAAAGGGAGCCTGTCTGAACATGGTGACGAAGAGTTGACTTCTACCGGAAAACAAACTCCACTCATCCAGGCTACTGCTTCACTGAAATCTTACGAAACAGCCTGAGCAACTGTATTTATCCACAAAGAAAGAATATGCTGCCCATCTCTACAGCTTATTCACGCAATAATTGAACTCCACGCGTCAAAAATGACGACCCTCAGTGACGAAACACGTTCCTCAGTATGATGTCATGAACCAAGGAATTGCTCATGCTGTACGTAGTACGTCACAGATAGAAGCCTTTAAACTAGTTGGGAAGCGAACCTGTTCATGTATGGTGACAGTGACTGTCGCCGTCAGCGATGTGGCTCACTGATGACGTATATGACGGATTCCAAGCACGAGTCTACAGAAAAGCGGAACAGAATCACACAATAAAGCAAAGATTATAGGTACACTCCTGACAGAAGTAGAAGTTGAGTGTTGTTGTTGAGTTAATAATAATTATTATTATTATTATATAATCACATGGCTCAACCAAAAATGTGATATTCGGAAATTCCCCGGGCAGTGTAATTTCTTAGAAGGGCAGCAGTTTATTTTCGAGTATAAAATTTGTTCACGTTTAAAAATGGTCTGGTATTCTTTTTCTATTACAGGTAAATTTTATCACGTTATTTTTTACAAAAATTTCCATAATGTAATTTGGGGATGTAAGGCGGTAGTAATTGTAGTAACAAAACAATGATCAATTTTCCAAAGTTCATTTTTTATCGTTTCATCTCATTATAGAAGAAAAATACATACACCATTCATGCCCTTTAAATATGCTGGTCAGCTTCAGGTATTGTAAGAGAGCAACGATGCCCCCTTCGCATTTTGTCTCATTTTTAAACTCCGAAGAAAATTAACAGCCTTCTCTAATCGCATATCATTTCATTTAAATTCGACATTTTCCATGATGTGTGTCCTGTCACAAAGACATGGCCTACCTCAGATGCGGATGATGGAGACGGCCTTCGTATGTTGAGGGTCATGCGGTTATTGAAAAAGCAACCAAAAATTTAATGGGCCTCCAGTTGGTGCTTTCGTCTGGGGCTAAATAACTCCTCACCGTAATAGAAACCATCATGATACGAAATTTTACACAGCGACTGAGACTTTGGCTGATTCTTTGGAACGACGGCTTTCGCAAGAGAAAGTGGATATGAGGTTTGGAATTTCATGTGTCAGGATTTAAGGTCATTGCAAACAGAAACCAAAGAATTAACAAAGTTAAATCTAGAAGTCCTGCAAGTCAGTTGCGACAAAGATGTCACTGAAGCGACAGAGGATAGGGCCCATACATTCTTCTATGGAAAAACTAATGTAAATCTCATTGAGGGATTTACGTTTTTGTACATAAGACAATAACATAAGCAGTTACGAGAGTGGAGTTTGTTAGTGACAGGATGTTGTATGTAATATGAGGCCGAGGTCGCTTGGCTGTACTATTCTGAATGTGGATGCCCCAGTTGATGAGAAAAATGATGATGCAATGGGCAATATGTATAAGGACAAAAATTTCTGTAGGAGATTTCAGTACAAAATTTGGGCTTAAAAATACCTTAAAACCGACAACTGGAACAAGAGTTTACATAAAATTACTAATTGTAGTAATTTTGGAGTAAAATGTCTAATCTTTGACATAGCCAAAATATCAGTCGTACAGGGTTTACACGTCCAAACATACATAAGTAACTTTTAAAGTTATGCACACCGTGTATCACATTGTTATTAGCTGTCTTTTTCAACTAACCATTTCATGCACAATTCTTTAAGCCAAGTTACACTTACTGATTAGTTACTCTAGCGCGCTTCGACGCATGAAGCTTCATCCTCAGGACTCCACCGTATAACTGTTCGATCTTCTGGCACGCCAAATGGATATAAACACATGCCAGTCACTTAGGTAGAAAGCAGCTTTACACCAAAGCACACTTTCCAAATACTTCTTAAGAGTCACTTGATGGTACAATGTTAACATCTCACTCAATAAAATATTTCACTATAAATGTAGAGTGAACACTTGTCCAATCATGTATTGTAAACATGGTTTTCTACCGATGTACTGTTGTAAAACTTGTAAAGTCTCTATTGGCAATGGTTAGAAGCATAGTGGGGCTTGAGCCGAGACCTGAACGTATTGCAATGAATTTAGCCTCCGATTACACATTTGACGATATACAGTTTGATTATATATTGCACGGAACATAGGAGAAGAGGCCAGTGTTGACATCATTCTCCATACCACACACACACACACATATGCACCTTCTACGACAACACATTATCTTCACCAGTGTTTTAAGTGATTTATCATATTATTCAACCAACGACATTCAAAAGCAGCAAAAGTGGGGCATTTTAAAACTGTTCTTCTATATCTGAGCTTGGTAAGGACAAGAAGAAGACGAAGGCACCAATATCAGCTATAGAGTTCATTCGGTGTGTGAGGGCATTACTTCGCACAAAATAAGTCCAAATTAAAAAGTCTAAAAAGTGTAGAGTAGAGATTTGCTACTTAATTTTACACATTATATTGTGTTATTTTAACATAACTGCAACACGGTGTATTACATGGATTCTATTTCAGGGATTAACAATAAGCAAGTTATTGTGTTAGATAATTATATACCATTTCCCTACTTACGAGTATGCATGTCTGATGGCATGCAAGTTTCAACGCCTCTTTAAAGGATATGCACGTTTGTTGAAGTTCATGTTTTTGCAGACGAACATAAATGGCAATAAAATGTAAGGGTAAGTACATTTAAATATATATAGAAATACATATGCTCTGATCCCAAAATTAAGACTCTCCTTTAATTGAGACCCCACATAAGTGAAAGGTTCATATTGTCATAAAGGGATAGATACATATTATATTTCTTCGCACAATATGAGACAGCACCTCCTGGTCGGCATTGTTTCTACACAATTGCCTGGGTGCATGTTATGTACTATGTATGCTTAATTTTGAATGGGGCCACTCGAATGAACCATCAAATTATTACATAGGATTTAATGAGGGGTAAGAATGAAAAAATGGCAACATTAAATTTAGAAAACTGATTATATTGTCCTTGGTTCCCAGAAGATACAGTGACAGCAATGGACAAGAAGTTATTTGCGAATTTGCTGATATTTGACCCATCAAAGTGCAAGCTACCAAAATTATAACAAAATATAACCCTTGATTCCCTACAAAAAAGTAATAAGCACGTAGAACGAAGTTGGATGATGATGTTGGTGATTTATAGATTATAGTAGTCACGTGCTGACATTTCATAAGTGGCTGGCTAATGCGTTTCATTTACCAGAATTTTCATAGTGGCGTTAATTTCCAGAATTATGCACAACAGTGCACCTGTTAGACTTAGCTATATTAAACTGAGATGTATATAACGTAAGGGTACGAACTCAGTATCATTCACAGATGCAATGCCATTACAGAGAAGGTTTCAACGCGGCAGTCTGTGTGCAGCAATTGGTGTAGTCCGCTGGACGGCCCACAGTCCCTAGTTAACGCGGGTATAGTAAGCCCAAGAACAGCAAAGAGGGAGGTGTCCGCGTTCACTATGCGGCAATATGACTGAGCGGGTATGTAGTTCCTGTGAGGAATTCCGCGTTCAGGTAGCCATGTCTGTAGTTTCTGTGCGGGCCTCCGGTTTACGTACCCTCGCTGTGTATGACGAGGCGTCGGTGAATGGGGGGGGGGGGGGTTGCTCTGTTGCCTTCATTCATTCCAGATTTAACCATCATTTTTGCTAATTAAATAGTTTTGTTTAACTTGTATTTAACGTCTATCGATTTTCATAATAAAGCCCTTTGTCGTCTCTTCGAACTTCGTAATGACACACAACCTCCGGCCGTCTCCGGGCCTCCAGAAACATTACTACGCTAGGTGAGTCACATGTTTCCGACCCCAACAGTGATCGGACTGTCCTAACTCTTCTCAATTCTAGAAATTCCTAAGGGTTCCTTCGTGATAGTATTGCAATTACGCTACTTAAACAACTTGTACCACAATTTAAAAAGTTTAATTAAGGCACACACAACTTAGAGATGCAGTTAAATAAAGCAAAGAAGTGAGAGGCCAAGGGACAAACCATAGGGAAAGGTTAGAGTTTGATTTTATGGGCATCGGCGCTGCAGTTTATTTCACAGAATCCAGAAACTTTCAGAAACAGACCTATTCATTAGATAATGTGTGATGTTCTTATTGGCTCAGAAGTTATCCTATTGACCGATGACCTTAAATTGCCAGTCTCTGGTACAAAAGAATGTGAAAACATCTATATGCATAACGTCTTCGATAAAAGTAAGTATACACATACCAAACACATGATTCTAGTACGTCAATAACAAAGGAATAATAGCAACAATATTCTTAGCTTTAACACTTTAAAGCCGTGGCTGATTTGTGTACCACAGAGTTTAATATTACAAATGTCTACGTTTTCCTCACATTGCATTATATATACGTTTTGTATTGATTGTAAAACAGTAGGCCAGGATTTCCCCCATACAGAGTAAGAGAGAGAGAGAGAGAAGTGTGAGGATTGCAGTGAGAGGCACAATACTGATCATTGTTACCGTTTCCGAGGCACTGCCCGTTCGTCCTTCTAGCAAAGATAGGCTGGAGACAAGGTAGTGCGTCTGGAGATGAAGAAGGTCGGATGATGGGACGCGGAAATTAGGGAGTATGCAACCTACACAGCATTAACTGAGTGGTTTTAATATCCACGACGCTGTGTGTTTACTGCGCGTTACCAACTGAATTGGTAAATGCAATGGAGATTAAATTGGTCTTTAAAGCGTAAATGTCAGGACATTGTATAGAACGTTGCAGTTGAATGGTTATTGTGTCTGGTTTCTGTTTGGAAGTTATCTGGAATAGCTGACTGGCTATGCTGACTTACTTTATTTTGTGGATTTCTCAGTCTTCCCACTTATATCTGAATATATTACAACAGGCCACCGTCACTGTCACCACTAACACTCTTCCAATCCATCATTCACTATTATCGACGATATATGACCCAAAACTAACCTCTTTGACCATGAACTTACTCCCCGTTATGAAATCGATAGGTTCATTGCAGCGTTAAACAACAATTCACCATTTAATCCTACCATAAATTCTGACAAATCCATTCCACATAGTTATGCCCTATTTTTTAAAGATACATTTTACTATTTGCCTCCTTTGCACTCCTGCTAATTATCCCAAGTGATCTTTTCATATTAGGTCTCGTGATTAAATGTTTCTGTTCCTGTCTTGTATAATATACACAATGTAGATGATTTGGAGAAGAATAAAGTAATTACGCTGCTCTCAATTATACAGTTAACTCTCTCTGTTCTCATGTTAGTGCCTCTCTCTCAGGTCCAGTATTATCCTAAGCACTCTTCGCTTGAACAACCTTAATTGGTATAGGCAAGGGACCAAATTTTACACATTTCTAAAATAACGGATAAAATCGTTTCGGTAGCCTGCATTGTGTTGTTTGTGATTTAAAGAGTAAACAGGAGAATGAAAGTTTTTTAATTAAGCGGCAACAATATTTTCTGAATTTAATGTAGACTTAAATTTGTTATGAATGTAATTTCGATTTATTGCTGTCATTTCATCCACTTTTACGTTGTCACTTCTAAAAACTGGCTTTATTTATGTTATTATTCTGTAATACGTACTTTCATTTTAATACAAATCTCCCTCTTCACAGAACAAGTCAAAACTGTTCAATACGTTACACCTTCATTGTGTTACTATGCCGTGGGTCTGAAAATAATGATATCTTAATATAATACATGTTGCAAGAACACAGAGACCTTATTCAGAACATTTTGCTTCTCATCACATTGTGCCGCTGTTTGATAAACTTTTGCCGACCTTGTGTGATCAAAACACGTGTTTATTTTTACATTGCAGTTTTGCACAATAGCCATTTAGTTAACTCTCTTTAAACTGTTATTTGTCCATCATTTTTTACATCTACTCTCTTAACTTGCTGTCAATCTGTAAATTTTTGTTTCTGAAATGTAGCCCTTTGGCGCATTAAAATTTAGTTGTCCTACGTGAACGCGATGTATTAAGGCTGATTAGCCAATACTTTATCTACAACACAGCTGCATCATAATAGGCCACAGAGTTTAAAATTCCAGTAGCGATGACGCTCCAGACTTGTACTGGAAGGTGTAAGTTTCGATTCTGACCTGGACACCAGTTATCCTGATGTTTATTGTGGGTATTCCCAGTATCTCCACCTTTCAGCTATACGTCGGGATAGTACCTCGGTAGCTCATAAAAGATTCCTTCCAAATTTTTCCGATTTATGATTCATCAGACAACCTACAACACACGCTTTATAATGTATCCCAAAAGTGAGAAAGTGGAATCCGAGGTTTAATATTTTACAACAGGGCGATAAAACACAGTTGTTTCCAAGTTCGTCAAAACTGATGGACCCAGAAAGTCACTCTTCCTGTAAAAACAACTATAATTTTCCCGTTTACTTGTTCCTATCTTCCTTGTGCTTCAAGACCCATTAAATCTCTTTTACTTCCTACAAACACTTTCTGCAAATGGACGATTGTACGTTCATTTTCTGTGATTAGAAAGCTAGCAGGTTACTTAAAAGAGACTTAGAGTCTGAAGAAAAGTAAGGAGAACACCTCTGATATTATGCTCCTTAAGCCACTGTAGAAGAGTTCAAGAAACTTTTCAAGTAATTAATTTAGTTATTTACACGTTTGTATAGAGACACTCTATCTCACAATATAGAAGGTGATATCAAAGGACTAAAGTACTGAAGTGAGAAGAATGTTAAACGAAGGGTCGCGAGCTACATAACGATACCGATTTAGTGTATGTCATAGGCGTCCAATCTTCTTATAGAAAAAGGGTCACACCCATTATTGTGGGCTGGTTCACGGACCGCAGTGCAAAAATAACAAGTGTTGTATATCACTGCCTAAATTAATGTTATTTTAAAATATATACTTAACTTAGAATTGTGGCCTCTGGCCGCACATTAGAACCTGGCGGCTATACGCACTGCACTTTCATCGATATAGACGGTGTCAAGACCAAGACCCAAACTACAGTTACTGCTTCAGCCACTGTGCTCCATCTCCAGACACCGTACTGAGAGCATACAGTTCAAAGCAGAATACTTAACCGGTACCTATCCAATTAATTTTGATTCCCTATCGCTTTGCTAACCATTTCAGAGAGCGTATAGTAGCGCTTTATTCTCAACCTATGCTTATTACGTATTCATCCAGAAAACACTTCAGTAATAAAACAAATTACAAAATCCCACTTGATTCCCATGAACACAATTGGTTCATCATGTTTCTGTGAAATCATAAAATTGCAGGGCAGCATGTTTCTACCAAGATTTAGTCATCTCCAGGCCATGTCATTATATCAATATTAATTGCAGTTTCATTTTAATTGATGTGTTAGCGTTCCTGGTATTATTACATAACACATGTTGCTTGTCAAAACAGAATTATAAGAATGTTATAGTATATGACAACTCAGTGTAATATTAGATGTATTTTCAATACTTAGATATTTCATTTGCTTCATTTTCTTCCCTGGATATTTCTTCTTGATTTTTCAGTGACGTTGGTAATTATGTTTGTTACTGCAATATAATAATTAAAATAATAATTATTACACGAAACGATTCTAGTTTTGATGCATTATAATTATGGACTCGTGAAGCTAAAGATACTTATTTGGTGTACAGAATGATTAAGTTATTGGTGTTATTTTCGTACAGCTTTATTGCATCTGTGGCAGTAGATATCCAAAGGATACTGTTTATGTCAGAATCCCATACTACAATACCTCACGACTGTACGTGAACCTGATGTTAATATTATAAGAGCCTTTTTAATGCCAGCTTGGTATTTTGGAAACGTAAAGTGTTGATAATTGATGGTTGTATAGTTACGTTTAGAGCAAGTATTATTGGTCTTCGCATTGTCACTGTCGGAAAGAGACTAGCATTGAGTATTAACGTAATGTTCGGGTGTGGAATGGAGACCACAACATATTCTATGTTATTTTAATATGTATAATCGTACGTCGAAAATTTCATTTTTATTAAGTGTTTTATCATTACTCTGGGTTTCATTTTTAGTTTCTTTGTCGAACTACTTATAGGACTTTTAAGTCGTCTTCATATATTTTATGTTATATGTAATACCTCCATTTTATTTTCCATGGGACCGAAAGCATACCCTTTGTCCAGGGCATTTTGAGCAAGCTTTGAGTTATTTTGAACAATGAAATTTACTCCTTAAACCTAGTTACACATTTTTCCAGTTTGTCCGTTGTGCCTGTGGGAAAAGTCTGTGCGTGTTAATTTTAACACTCCATTATTTTTCCATTTGGGCTAATTATCTCCTCTCTTATTCATGTTAAGGTTATTTTTGGTCTTATATGCAACTCCTAACTTGGCTTTTCTAAAATGTTTTGTGAAATGTTTAACCTCCTTATCTACACATGTGTGAACGACACCTATTTTCACGTTTCCGTGCTAATTTCCTATTTTCCTTCACGTTGTGTTTGTATTTCTAGGACAGGGTCAGTACATTATTTTATGCGTGTAGTTTTGTTTCAATAAGTCCAACTTCGCTTTCTTTTGCAGCTTAGATGTGAAACAAATAAAAAAAACGCCAGACATCTCTGTTGTAGATGTGTAAAACCGGCCGAAGGTAACAATGGAATTAAGTAGTCAATTATATAACATGGCGAATCAAAAACTATCTCCGAGTTTCCAAGCGTCTTTGTACTGTCCCTCGTTTAGCCAATCAAACCTTGACTGCGGTTCATCACGTGTTAACGCTTTTGTTGTTCGCGTTCCTACTTGTACTTAGGTGGCGTGGTGCTATTATGGTAACTTTTATTTGTTACATCTCTATGTGCGTTACTCATTGCAAAATTTGCCTCCATGAATCATCCACGTAACTATATGGCCGTCCTGACACGGTTTACAGTCTCATTTGTGCGCATAGTGGTTGAAGGTTTCCGGTGCTGCAAGGCCGTTTCTGTTGAAAAGCTTGTTTGTGATTTATTCTGTAATTTTATGACAATTTTATTGGAGAAAATAAAATAATGACAGATAACCTTGGTATAAGCTTACTTACAAAGCCTACTCAGTACGGTATCAGGGCTCATACATTGGGCCCTTCATACTGTAGAGATGTGGTGTGATGAGCCCGGGTTGTCGGTTAATCCTGACAATACTGGACTTGTTGCAATCACAAGAAGAAGGAAATTCCCAGGGTTCTTTGAACTACGCCTTTTTTGGGGACGATTTTACGCCGCTGTATGTCGGTCAAGTAACTCGGGGTAGTCCTGGATTCACGGCAGACTTGGAGGGAGCACGTGGATGTTAAAGTGAGGAGGGCTCACAATCTGCTGTGGCCCTGTAGGAGGGCCTATGGTGTGACATGGGGCCTGAGACCCAGGGTGGCTCATTGGCTCCACGTCTCTACCATTAGGCCATCCATTACTTTTGCATCCTTAGTATGGTGGCCTGGCTCTCAGACGGCTAGTGCCCAGAAAAAACTAAGCAGAGTTCAAAGACTTGCATGCTTAGGGATAACGGGAGCGATGCGCACTACTCCCACTAATGCTGTGGAAGCACTTATTCCCCCTTCCTCCTGCTGGAGTTAATGGTACAGAGTGAGGCGAGGTCAGCTGCACATCGTCTCTGGAGTCTGGGAAGTTGGTCTTACCTACATCCCAATCGAGGACACAGCAGCATATTGATGCGGCTTCAGCAGTCAGACCCCATATATAATATGGGGTTAGATGTTATGATTTTGAACCCAAATATTGGGTTACCATGTTGACTATGGAAGACTGGACCAGAGGAATTGGGACTCTTCCTGTAGTCAAAGGGCTCGTCTGGTTTACAGATAGGTCCAGGATGAAAGAGGGGACCGGGGCTGGAGTCTATGGGCAATATGTGGGAAGAAGGCTCAGTTTTTCTGTAGGAAGGTACGCTACAGTTTCTCAGGCTGTGATATATGCTATCTTGGCATGTGCTCATGAAATTCAATTTGAGGGTAGACCAGAGAAGCCCGTGAGTATCTGCTCTGATAGTCAGCTGGCTTTGAAAGCTCTTCAGGCCTTCAGAACAACGACTCCATTGGTCCAACAGTGCCAAAAGGCGTTGAATGATATCTCTACCGGGCATGCTGTCGGGCTCTATTGGGTCCCTGGACATGCTGGGGTACGAGGAAACGAAATCGCCAACGAGCTCGCAAGAGGCGGCTGTTCTCTAAAGTTTGTTGGAGCTGAGCCAGCCTTTGGAGTCTATAGGCAGGATATAAGAAGAAGGATTAGACGTTGGTTGGTTAACCAGCATTAGGTATGGTAGTAAGGTCTTGGTAATACCAAAGACAGGTTAGAGAATTAATTTCGGGACCCTGTCTGGGTGCCAAGACTAGGTTTCTGTCCTTTAACAGGACATAATCCAGGGTCGTTACTGGCCCTCTCACCGGACATAAAACCCTGAGAAGACATCTTCACCTAATGGGGCTGTCAGACAGTCCATTGTGTAGGAGGTGTGGAGCAGAGTATGAAACCTCAGCCCACATTCTGTGTGAGTGTGAAGCTCTGGCTTCACTTAGACATGCGTGTCTGGGGTCCATCTTTTTGGACCCACAGGACATTAAGAGTAGATATCTGGGGGGGGGGGGGCACCGGCCGG
>Ga0123352_10001434_pt1 | contig 31649 bp, 21 predicted proteins | sample TergutLab28metaG_FD_89700 | JGI IMG/M metagenome (GOLD analysis project Ga0123352, IMG submission 89700) | Labiotermes labralis P1 segment gut microbial communities from Petit-Saut dam, French Guiana - Lab288 P1 | ecosystem: Host-associated > Arthropoda: Insects > Digestive system > Gut ...
ACATCAAAATACACCGAACCTTCGCTTTCGTAAGCGTATCCGTTATCGAGAATTTTTTGCACAAATTCAATCTGCTCGATAATGTGTCCGCTTGCGTGCGGTTCAATGCTCGGCGAAAGCACATTCAAGGCTTCCATCGCTTTGCGATAGCGATTGAGATAATACTGAACAACTTCCATCGGTTCGAGTTGCTCCAAACGCGCTTTTTTTGCGACTTTGTCCTCGCCTTCGTCGGCATCATTTTCCAAATGTCCGACATCGGTAATATTGCGAACGTAACGCACTTTGTAACCCAAATGCTGCAAATATCGAAACAAAATATCGAACGTAATCGCAGGGCGCGCGTGTCCCAAATGTGCATCGCCGTAAACAGTCGGACCGCAAACGTACATTCCTACATTCGGCGAATGAAGCGGAATGAACTGTTCTTTTTTGCGGTGCAGTGTGTTGTATATGTGAAGTTTATGTGTCATAAAATTATTTTTTAAACCCCTAAATCCCCTAAAGGGGACTTTCAAATTATCTGAGGTTTCTATTAATAATTAGTTTTAATACAAGTTTGTGTTTTTGTGCTTTCGTGTTTTTTGCACTACCCAAAGTCCCCTTTAGGGGATTTAGGGGTGATTTCACCCAAATCCTCTCTGTTTTTTCAGCAAATCGTACGCATCTTTTACCGATTTGAATTTTTCCTCACCGGCTTTTTTTACTTCCTCGCCCAAACTGTTCAATTTGTCGGGATGATATTTCATTGCCATTTTTCGATACGCCTTTTTTATTTCATCGTTTGTTGCAGTCGGCTCAATTTCAAGTACTTTGTAAGTCCAATTTGCATCTTTCGTTTTTGTGTAAGGCGCGCGAATTGAATTAAAATCAAGCGTACTTATCCCGAGTGCAGCGGAAATATGCTGTAACAAATTAAGTTCTTTCGGCGTAATTTCGCCATCAGCATAAGCGATATGAAAAAGCAAATGAAGTAGCTCCAATTTTGACGAATAATTCATCCGAATGTTGATTTGTTTTGCCATTTCCAACGCATTTATCTCTCTGCTCAACAATTCTTTCAAAATTTTCAGTGCATCCAATGCGCCTTGTTCGCCGAAATTTACCATTAAAAATCGTTTTACAACATCTAATTGTGATTTTTTCGGCTCGCCATCGACTTTCATCACACAAGCGATAAGCACTAAAAGGCTCATTTTGAAATCGGCTTCTGCCGTTTTTCTTTGACTCCGAATAAAAGCATTTTCTTTTCCGTCAAAAAGCGCGCCGAGCGTAAATCCAATCAGCGCGCCAATCGGACCGCCCATTACTAAACCCAAACCACCGCCAATCCATTTTGCAAATTTTGCCATTCTGAAGTAATTTTTTAGCTTACAAAATTCATTGTTTTTTAGTTTGCAGAGTGCAAGGTGTAGTTTTTGTACTTTACACTCTGCACTTTGCACACTAAATTCAGTGCAAAGATAGGTATTTTGTTTTGAACAATAAGGGCGAAAAATTTTTCGCCCTTACGTTTTTGTATTATCGGGCGAATGTAATTCGCCTACAATTTCAACTTAAAAATTTATCCGCCTCACTTTGTATTCCATTTCCTCCAAAATACTTGTTGTTTTCGCGCGGAAATCACCTTGAATTAGAATCTCACCACCACGCGCCGAACCGCCTGCGCCGCATTTTATTTTCAGCTGTTTTGCTAATTCTTTTAATTCATCGTCAGAGCCGCTGAATTCGGTAATCAAAGTTGCCGGTTTGCCGTTGCGCTTGTCTAACTCAACTCGCAAAGTTTGTTTTTTTACGGTTTGTTTTTCGACAACGGTTTCCGCTTCCTCTGACTTTGGAACGGAATCGTACAGCGAAGTTAATTTATCTTTCCAATCCATTTTTTTAGAGTGTAAAGTATAGAGTGCAGAGTGTCGTTTTTGCGTCATTGCGGGCTCGACCCGCAATCTCGTTTCAGAGGAGATTCCGCGTCAAGCGCGGAATGACGTTGCTTAAATTTCCGAATTCCGTTCCTCTTGTTTTTCTCTCGATTCGAAAATTTTATCTATACGGTTTATTTCCAAAAATGTACTTCCAAGTCCTGAGCCGTAAATTCCGCTGAGATAGCATACATAATCGTCTTCTTTGAGCAATCCGTTTTTAATCAGAAAATGTAATCCTTTTAAAAAGTATTTTTGCGAATTTTCCGATTTGTGCTGATATTGAGGGAAAACGCCGTACGAAAGTGCCAATTCGCGCGTGGTGCGCTCGTGGTAACAAAGTGCCAAAATCGGGTTTGTTCCGCGATAGGCAGCGAGATAACGAGCCGTTTTTCCGCTGTACGAATCGTTGATAATCGCTTTTGTACCGACTTGGCGACCTGCTTCAACTGCCGCGTGTGCCAAAAACGAATTTATTCCACTGGTTTCTATCGGAATCGGAATGTCATTTTCTATCATTTTTGTTTTTTCGGCTTCCTCAGCAATTTTTGCCATTGTGCGCACCGACTCGATAGGATATTTTCCGTAAGCAGTTTCACCGCTGAGCATCAAAGCATCTGTGCGATAGTAAATTGCGTTGGCAATGTCGGTAACTTCGGCGCGAGTAGGTCGCGGATTATTAATCATCGAATGAAGCATTTGCGTAGCAACAATCACGGGTTTTTTGGCAGTTACACACTTGCGAATGAGGCGACGTTGAATACCGGGAATTTTTTCTTGCGCCACTTCAATTCCCAAATCACCGCGCGCAATCATTACACCGTAACAATGTTCGAGAATTTCGTCAATATTATCAACACCTTCTTGATTTTCGATTTTCGAAATTATCTTTATCGGACTGTTGTGTTTGTCTAAAATTTTCTGAATATCAATCAAATCCTCTTTTCCGCGAACGAAAGAATGCGCGATGAAATCCAAATCCTGCTCAATGGCAAAAAGAATATTTTCACGGTCTTTTTCGGTAAGCGAAGGCAGATTGATACGAACGCCCGGAACGTTCACGCTTTTGCGCGAGCCAAGCACGCCGTCGTTTTGCGCACGGCAAACGAGGTATTCGGCGGTTTTTTCCTCTACTTTCAAATCGATTTCGCCGTCGTCAATTAAAATATCATCGCCAACTTGCAAATCGCGCACAAAGAATTCGTAATTTACCGAAATACGCTCTTTGGTCGAAATATGGTTTGAATTTCCATCAATGCGAATTAAATCGCCTGTTGTGATTTCAATTCTATCATTTTCGGCAACGGTTGTTCGTATTTCAGGACCTTTTGTATCAATCAGCAAAGCGATTTTGCTGCTCACCGCACGAACATTGTTAATTATTTTCAAAGAGCCTTCGCGTTGCAAATGCGCCGAATTCAGACGTACAACGTTCATTCCGCTATCGTACATTTGTTGCAGAAAATCAACATCACAGCACTTGTCGCTGATAGTTGCAATAATTTTCGTATATTTTGCCATTTTATTTAGTGTGTAGAGTGTAAAGTGTAAAGTGCAGTCATTGCATTTTTTACTCTAAATTTTTCACTCTTTTATTTTAAGTTTTACAATTCAAATTTTCAGCCTCGTTAGAGGCGTGATATTGGTAAAAAAACAGTTTTTCGTTTGTTTTGAGTTCCGTTAGGAACGAAATTTGTTTTATATTTGGCTTACGCCGATTTTCAATTCGCCCATAAAGGGGCTTTTTTGGAAATTGATTTTCAATTCTACCAATATTTTGTGCCTAACAGCACGATAAAAACGCTTTTATTGCCAAATTGTACGAATTCAACCCGAAACCGACAATACTTCCTTTACAAACTTCGGACAAAAAAGAATGACGGCGATATGCTTCGCGAGCGTAAATATTTGAAAGATGCACTTCGACAACAGGTGACGAAACCGCACATACAGCATCGGCTATTGCAATGGAAGTGTGCGTGTAAGCACCTGCATTGAGAATTATTCCATCGCACGAAAAGCCGACTTCATGAATTTTGTTGATAATTTCGCCCTCGATATTGGATTGAAAATACTCCAATCGAACATCGGTTTGATAATCCGTTTTCAATTTTTCAAAATAAACCTCAAACGACTCATTGCCGTAAATCGCAGGTTCGCGTTTTCCGAGCAGATTTAAATTTGCGCCGTTGATTATTACAATGTGTTTCATACATTACCCCTAAATCCCCTAAAGGGGACTTTCAAACTATCTGATGTTTTTTGTTCTTGCATTATCTTGTTCCTTTGCACTTCCCAAAAAGCCCCTTTAGGGGTTTGGGGTGTTTTTTCTCGCATTTCGTATCATAACAAAAAGCGTGTAAAACGATGGCGGTAAACAAACTCCGTTTGCCAAAATCATAGGCAAATTGGGAAGCAGAATGCCGTAAGTAAACCAAAACGTAATACCCAACGTCAAAGTTGAGTACATAACGAGCGAAATTCCCTTTGTTTCCTGTGTTTTGTAAACTTTGTATGCTTGCGGAAATTGCGCTACTGCGGTGCAAATTCCTGCTAAATAGCCAATTATCGTTATATCAAAACTCATTGGAGAAAATTTTGTACAAAAGTACTATATTTTTTGATTTTTAGCGCGCTTTTTTGATGTTATAATTCTTGTTTTGTCAAAAAATCAGCAATATGCAAATGCTGTACACCTTCGACCGACTCTTTCCAAAAATCGTCCATTGTTACTACGAATTTTGGAAATTGGTCTTTCATTTCCAAAAGCGGATTAAATTCGCGTTCAACAGTATTTTCGCTGTCGAGCTTGTACGCTACTTGAACATAAATTTTTTTACCTTGTTTTTCGGCAATAAAGTCAATTTCGCGTGTGTCCAATTTTCCTACAAAAACATTATAACCGCGCCGTTTGAGTTCGAGAAATACAATATTTTCCAATACACCCGAAACTTGCCTGTCTTTGTAACCCATTGTGGCATAGAGCAATGAAATGTCACCCAAGTAAAATTTCTCCTGCGTTTTCAAAATTTCCTTGCCTCTAATATCGTAGCGCGGCACACGATACAACACAAAAGCACCTTCGAGTGCATTCAGATAATTATAAACGGTGTTAATATCAATTTTTCGTTGCTGACTTTTGAAATAATCAGCTACATTTTTTCCCGAAAAAGTATTGCCGATATTGTCGAAAGCATAACGTACAATCCGCTCCAAAAGCTCTACATCGCGAATTTTATAACGCTGAACGGTGTCGCGCAAAATAACCGAAGCGTAAATATCCTGTACAATTTTGTAAGCCGTTTCCTCGTTGTAATCGGCAGTATGAATTACAGGAAATCCGCCTAAACGTAAGTATTCCTCAAAATTTCCTGCGGTTATTATCGGCACTCCATCATCTGTGGTAATCACAACTCCATCATCTGTAGCAAGATAATGCTCACAAAAATTTAAATACTCCAAATATGAAAGCGTAAAAATCGGTATTTCAACATAGCGACCGGCAATAAATGTTGCCAGTTCTGATGACAAAAGGCGTGAGTTTGAGCCTGTTATGTAAATATCAACATCAAAATCAACAAGAAATGAATTTACACATTTTTCCCAAGCTTCTACTTCTTGAATTTCGTCTAAAAGCAGGTAAGTTTTTTTGCCTTTGGCGATTTTTGTTTTCACAAATTCGTACAATTTTACCGCATTTTGCAAGTCGGCAAACGAAAAACTTTCAAAATTGATGTAAATAATCTGTTCATCGGCAATGCCTTTTGACAATAAATTTTCACGCAAAAGCAACAGCACCGATGATTTTCCGCTTCGGCGAATACCTGTGATAACTTTTATAAATGGCTTATTTACAAAAATTTCCAACTGTTTTATATACGATGTTCTTGCTATCACACGAAACAGTTTTTGTGGTTACGACCGCAAAGATAGTTGTTTTTTTAAAATTGTTATGGTTATAACCAAAAAAACTTTTCTATTTTTTTGTTTTTGTGGTTACAGCCATAAAAATTTTTCTATTTTTCATATTAAATTATCAACGCCATTTACAAAAAGTTTCGTTTATAAAAAAAATACTTTACCTTTGATACTCCAAAAATTAAATATAATCGTTTTTCGGAAAATTTAGAACTTAAATAGTGTCAGCGGTGTTATTTAAGTTCACAACAACAATTTTTTAAAGTTGGTTTTTGTGTTCTTTAAAAATAGCTTTCGGACGTTAAAAATTTGAACTATGAAACAGCTTAATTTATTTTCAAAAATCGCGGTCATTTTTTTGTTTTTTGCTTCTGTCGCTTATTCACAATCGACCGGCGACAGTATTTTGCACAATTCGCATCTTGTTGCCGTCGAGGATTCTATCGTTTCGGAAGCGGTGAGTACAATCGAAACAGACACGCAATCTGAAACCGTTTTTTCGCTGATACGCATTGGCTTAACGCTGCTTGTTTTGCTTGCGGCGATGATTGTTATTTGGCTCATCAACAAATTGTATAAAAAATTGCTGACTTTGCTTCCTCAAAAAACGGACAAATACATCAAAAGTTTGAAGTTCAAAGGTTATACTTTTTTAACTGTTAAACAGGAAACAACGGTTATTTTGGTCGCAGCTAATGTTTTTCGCTGGTTTCTGATTTTTTTGTCTGTATATTTAATTTTGCCGATTGTTTTCAGTATTTTTCCGCCTACTCGCGAATGGGCAGATACTTTGTTCGACTTTCTTTGGTTACCGTTTAAAAAAATATTTTTGTCCGTTTGGAATTATGTGCCGAATTTTTTCTCGATGGTGATAATTTTTCTTGTATTTCGCTATCTCATTCGTTTTGTGCGATATTGTTTCAAGGGAATTGCTTCGGGAAAACTCAAAATTTCGGGATTTTATCCTGACTGGGCGATGCCGACGTTTCACATTATCCGAATTTTGCTTTGGGCGTTGGCTTTTGTGATGATATATTCGGCTTCGCCGTTGGCAGGTTCGCGTGTGTTTGCGGGCGTTTCGGTGTTTTTGGGCGTGCTGGTTTCGCTCGGCTCGTCATCGGCAATAGCCAATATTGTGGCAGGATTGGTTATTACATACATGCGCCCTTTTAAAGAAGGCGACCGTATTCAATTCGGAGATAAAATAGGCGATGTTATCGAAAAATCACTGCTTGTAACACGCTTACGAACAGTCAAAAACGAGGAAATAACCATTCCGAATTCGACCATACTTACAGGAAATACGGTGAATTATTCCTCGTTCACTGAAAACGAAGGGTTGATTATTCACGCCGATGTATCGATGGGATACGATAATGCTTGGCAAGATGTTCATCAAGCCTTGATTGATGCTGCTTTAAAAACCGACAAAATTTTGAAAAAGCCGAAACCTTTTGTTCTGCAAGTTAGTTTGGACGATTTTTATGTAACGTATCAAGTAAACGCTTTTATTCGTGATGCAAATGCGCAGGAGGAAATCTATTCTGATTTGAATAAAAATATCCAAGACGTATTCGATGAACGCGGATTTGAATTGCTTGCTCCGCATTACGAAGTCAGCCGCGTTGGTCGTGAAAGAGATAAAATAGTGCGAAAGCACGAAAGCGTGAACGCACAAACGGACGAAGGCGCGAATGTGCGAACGGACGAAGGCACGAAATAAGCACGTCATGCTGAACTTGATTCAGCATCTCCTTATTTTGGAGGTTGCGGGTCAAGCCCGCAATGACGCAAAATTTTAAATTAAAAAATATGGAATACATTTTAGCAATTATACTTTTTAAAGTTGGTTTATTTGGCGCGTTGATTTTTGGAGCGCGCCGAGTGTCGGTTATGCGCAAAAATTTTGACGAACGAGAAAAAAATTTGCTTTCGGAAAAAATCGAAGCAGAGAAAAAACTCTCGGTTGTTCAGGAAACTTTGCGAATGAAAACGGAGGATTTGCAAACTGCCGAACAGGAACTCAACGCGCAAATCAACCTTGCCAATCATCGTGCGTTGGAATTGGCAACAGTGAAAACGCAAAACGAGAATTTACTTGAAAAACTGAACAGTCAGAAGCAAGAAATAGACGATTTGCAAAAACGCCTCACGACCGAATTTGAAAATATTGCTGCGAAAATTCTAAAAGAACGTTCGGACGAATTTTCGGCTTCAAATCACAAAAATTTAAGCGAAATTCTCAATCCGCTGAAAGAAAAAATCCAGCTTTTCGAGAAAAAAGTGGACGAAACCTACGATAAAGAATTGCGCGACAAAATAAGTCTGCGCGAGGAAGTTCGCAAGCTGACCGAACTCAACGCGCGCGTGAGCGAGGAAGCAAACAACCTGACAAAAGCACTGAAAGGCGATGTAAAAAAACAGGGAAACTGGGGCGAAATCATTTTGGAACGTGTTTTGGAGCGTTCGGGTTTAACGCGCGGACAAGAATACGAGCGCGAGGAAGTTGTCGAAGGTGCAGAAAATCAAACACTTCGACCGGATGTGATAATTCATTTGCCCGAAAATAAACACATTATTATTGATTCGAAAGTTTCATTAACGGCTTACGAGCGAATGATTTCGGAGGAAAATGACGAGCAAAGGGAAAAACATTTGAAAGAACACATCGCTTCGATGCGCTCGCACGTGAAACTGTTGAGCGAAAAAAATTATCAAAACGCTTTCAATATCAATACGCCCGATTTTGTGCTGATGTTTTTGCCGATTGAACCGTCTTTTTCGATTGCTGTTCAAAATGATACGGAACTTTTTTCATACGCTTGGGAACGAAAAATTGTGATTGTCAGTCCGAGTACTTTGCTGGCAACGCTTCGGACAATTGCTTCGATTTGGAAACAGGAAAGTCAAACTAAAAATGCGCAGGAAATTGCCCGATTGAGCGGCACGCTGTACGACAAATTTGTCGGATTTACCAATGATTTGGACAAAATAAAAACCAACATCGACCGTGCTTCCGGCGCATACGACGACGCACTGAAAAAACTCAAAACAGGAACAGGAAACATTATTCGCACCGCCGAAAAAATAAAAGAACTTGGTGCGAAAAACAGTAAATTGTTGCCGACGGCTTTTGAGGAAAGTGAATGAGCGTGTTTTTAGAAAAAAAAAAATGCGTATTTCGATAGATTGATTGCAGTCAATATCGCCGGATTATGAGCATTGCGGAGATGCAAAAAACCAAAAAATTTTTAAAAACCAGAATATCGCCATTTTTTTCGTATCTTTGCAAATTCAAAATAATTAATCACGCGAAACCGTGAGGCTTTGCCAAAATCAAAAAAAATATGGAAAATTCAAATTCAAAATTCGGGAGACCGAATTATGATGGAAATCGCTCGCCAAATAAACCTTTACAATTAAGAAAAAAGAGCGACCTGTTTAATAACAATGACCGCAAAAACCACAACAGCGGTAGTTACAACGATAACAGAAAACCGGCTTACGGCAATCAAAATCGTTCAAATAGCCATCCAAACCGCTTCAATCCTAATTCGGGAAATTCATTTCACAGCAATAACAACGAACGCTACGGAAATGAAAGGCGTGAATACAATAACGAGGAAAGACGAAATAACTTCGGAAACAATCGCTACGGAAACAACGAACGTCACGGAAATGAAAATCGTTTCGGTAACAATCGATATGGAAATAACGAGCGCTATGGCAACAACGAACGTTATGGAAATGAAAAACGCGAATACAACAGCGGAGAAAGGCGAAATAATTACGGCAACAACCGAGACGGAAATCGCCCGAATTACAATCCGAACCCAAATCGCTTTGAAAAACCGCGCGGAAACAGTTATCAGCAAAACGATTCGCGCTACGATGACGAAAACAAAAAAATTGTTTTTCGCCAACGCAAAAGTACGACGGAAAAGAAAGAAAGAAAATCTTTTTCGGCTTACAAAGAGGAAATTGATTTGACAAAACCAGTGCGTTTGAATAAATATTTGGCAAATGCGGGAGTTTGCTCTCGCCGCGAAGCAGACGAATACATCCAAGCAGGCGTTATTTCGGTAAATGACGAAGTTGTTACCGAATTGGGAACAAAAATACTTCCGACCGACAAGGTGATGTTCCACCAACAACCGGTTCGCACCGAGCGCAAAATATATTTGATATTGAACAAACCGAAAGATTATGTTACAACGGTTGAGGATACGCACGACCGAAAAACGGTAATGGATTTGGTAAAAACGGCGTGTGCAGAGCGGATTTATCCTGTCGGGCGACTGGACAGAAACACAACAGGCGTTCTTTTGTTTACAAACGATGGTGATTTGGCAGCGCGTTTGACGCATCCGAAATACGAAAAAAAGAAAATATACGACATTGTGCTGGACAAAGACTTGACTGACGAGGATTTCAACAAAATCTTGAACGAAGGCGTTGAACTTGACGACGGCTTAATGAAAGCCGACAATTTGGCTTTTGTAAAAGAGGATAACAGAAAAAAGATAGGAATTGAAATTCATTCGGGCAAAAACCGCATTGTACGCCGTATTTTCGACAAATTGGGCTACAAAGTACGGTATTTAGACCGCACTTATTTTGCCGGTTTGACCAAGAAAAATCTCTCGCGCGGAAAATTCCGTTTTCTCACAGGAAAAGAAATCAGCACGCTGAAAATGGGTGCTTATGAGTAGAGTTTAGTTTGCAGATAAACAAACAAATAACCGTTGATTTTTTCAACGGTTATTTTATTTTTTCTATGCCCAACTGCTTGCAGATTTCATTGCAAAGCAAATCGCCAAGTTCGGAATGGCGAGGTACTGCACTTTTCCTCCCGGTTAAAGGATTCATAAATATCGAATGTCCGCCGCCTTCACGTTTAAGGTAGCAGCCGTGAGATTGCAAATGTTTTATGAATTTAGTTCGTTTCACTTACGATACAGCAATTTTTCTTCTCATAAAACGAGTTCCCATATATTGTTTTTGAAAATCTGCTTTTTCATCTTCTAACAACAAATTGATAGCATCTTTCAAATTCTCTTTGGCTTCACTAATTGTTCCACCTTGTGTCAAAGCGGCTGGAAGTTGTTCGCATTGAGCGAAATAGGAGCCGTTTTCCATTTTTTTTATGATTGCTGTATAGTTCATAGGTAATAATTTCATGCAAAGGTACGAAAAAAACATTAAAACTATGATTTTTTTCGTATCTTTGCACTTGGAATAATTCAATATTTTAAACAAATGAAAAAATAACGTGCTCAAAAGCACAAGATAAAACATATTAAAAGCATTTTAGGTTATTCTTTCTATCAGAAAATTTAGCGATTTAGTGGTACAGAAAGTTTAAGTTGGAATGTTCACGTTTTGGAGCGTGGACTTTTTACTTATTCTGTTGTGCCGGGTCACGCTAAATACCTCTGATAGCGGAGTACTTAAAAAAAGTACTGCGCTTTTTTTGTTGTCTGAAAATCAAATAAATCCAAATAATAATAACTTAAAAAATTTAAAAAACAAAAAGTATGAAAAATTTAAAGATTTTTGCAATGCTTCCGCTGATATTGTTCAGTTTCGGGAAGCTGAATTCTCAAGTAACAATCGGTAGTTCAGCACTGCCTAGTGACGCATCGTTACTTTATCTTGATGCTTCGATTCATCATCGAGCACTTCATTTGCCTCGCTTGACCGAGGCAGACCGCGAAGCCTTAGTTCCTTCGGGTACACCCAATGTAGAGGCAAGAGGTTTAATGATTTTCAACAGAGACACCCAGTGTCTTGAATTTTGGAATGAAACGGAATGGGTAAGCCTCTGTGTGGGTCAAACACCGCCTCTCAGACCGCCTGCGAATCCTAACCTTCCGCCACCGCCTACGGATGCTATCTGTTTGAGCGGTCGCACTTGCTTCGATGTGGCACAATCTCACAGCAATGCGAATTTTGCAAGTGATTTTGATGCTCCGACTGCTCGTACTTTCGTGCTGAGAGGCAATGCTACCAATACAAGATTTTATGTGATGAACAATGAGCACAATGCCGTTGTTGCTCTCAATCAAGACGATAATACGGTTGAGGTTGTATTTCGTGATGACCTTGAGGATGTAATGACAGGTGAAAATGGCGTTTTCACTCTCGTAGCTCAATTTAATATTGGCGATGGCACCGAGCGTTTTCAAAGAAGTTTGAATGTCAGAATACAAGATAATATTTGTTGTATGGTGCGTTCAAATTCATGCGAAGGAAGCTGGCTTACTTTTATGTGCTACAATTTAGGTGCCGACCCAAGTGTACATAACATGACTCCCGCTCAGCAGTGGAGCGCTCCTGCTACTGCTCGGAACGGTTGGCTGTTTCAGTGGGGACGGCAGGATGATGGTCATCAACATCGCAATTCTCCGACGAGAGCTGGTGGTTTTTTTACGGCAGGAAGTTTGGATGCTGCTACGGGTCAGCCTATCGGCGTTGATGCCCATAGATTTACAATAACTGACGGACCAGCTGTTCCTTTCTATTGGGGTTCGAGTAGTATGGGTGCTAATAATAACCTTTGGACTCGTCTTGACCGCATTAACGACCCTTGTCCTTCGGGTTGGCGTATTCCTACTTCCGGAGAATGGAACAGTATCTTTGCAGGCAACTCCGGTAATAGTTTTTCTCAGAATAATGGAGGTTTTGGGTTTACTCCTAACGATACCGGTGGTGTGCTTACGCTTTTCTTGCCTGCTGCCGGACGGCGTCGTCATAATGGCGTTGTCGATACGAGTCCCAACGGAGCCGGATTCTACAACACCAGTGATAGTAATAGTCATTCCTTTCGTGGCATCCATTTCAACAATCAACCGGGTGCAGGCATCATAGTGCCAACTCGTGTGGATGGGTTGTCCGTGCGTTGTATAGCGGAATAGAAACAGGTACGAATTACGAATGGCAGTTGGGCGATGTGGTAGGAACTGTTTCGGTAAGGGCGAAAAATTTTTCGCCCTTGCTTTTGTCAGCAGTTTTTCAATTCCTCTTTCAAAAACTTCCCTGTAATACTGTTTTTATTTTCGGAAATTTCGTGCGGAGTTCCGGTGCAGAGAATTTTCCCACCACCTTGTCCGCCTTCGGGACCAATGTCGATAATATAATCGGCAACTTTAATCACATCCATATTGTGTTCGATAATAATCACCGTATTTCCTTTATCAACCAAGCGATTAAGCACGCCGAGCAACACGCGAATATCCTCAAAATGCAAACCGGTTGTCGGTTCGTCGAGAATGTAGAGTGTTTTTCCTGTGTCGCGCTTCGAAAGTTCGGTTGCCAACTTAACTCGCTGACTTTCACCGCCCGAAAGCGTTGTGCTCGACTGTCCGAGTTTTATGTAACCCAAACCAACATCTTGTAAAGTTTTTATTTTATTGAGAATATTCGGTTGATTTTCAAAAAACTCAACTGCCTGATTGATAGTCATATTCAGCACGTCGGCGATTGATTTTCCTTTGAAGCGAACGGCGAGCGTTTCTTTGTTGTATCGTTTGCCGTTGCAGGTTTCGCAAGGAACGTACACATCGGGCAGAAAATTCATTTCAATCGTTTTGTAGCCGTTTCCGCCGCAAACTTCGCATCGACCGCCGGCGGTGTTGAACGAAAATCGTCCGGGTTTGTACGCGCGAATTTTCGCTTCGGGAAGCGAGGCGAACAAATTCCGAATGTCGGAAAAAACGCCCGTGTAAGTCGCTGGATTTGAACGCGGTGTGCGACCAATCGGCGACTGATTCACTTCCACCACTTTATCTACATTTTCCAAACCTTCCACGCTTTTGTAAGGCAAAGGGTCTTTCAGCGAACGGTAAAAGTGCTGACTTAGAATCGGTTGCAGAGTTTCATTTATCAAAGTTGATTTTCCGCTTCCAGAAACGCCTGTAACGCAAATCATTTTTCCAAGCGGAAAATCGACATCTACATTTTTCAAATTATTTCCGCTCGCGCCTTTTATGGTTAATTTTTGTCCGTTTCCGGCACGGATTTCGGCGGGAATTTCGATATGTTTTTTCCCTGTTAAATATTCCGCCGTCAAAGTATCGGACTTCAACATTTCGGCAGGCGTTCCCGAAAAAACCACTTCACCGCCGTAACGTCCGGCTTTTGGTCCCAAATCAATTACATAATCGGCAGCGAGCATCATTTCTTTGTCGTGTTCAACCACAATCACCGAATTTCCTGTGTCGCGCAACTGTGTCAATGAGCGGATTAAACGCTGATTATCACGCTGATGCAAGCCAATGCTCGGTTCGTCGAGAATGTACAGAACATTGACGAGTTGCGAGCCGATTTGCGTGGCGAGGCGAATGCGCTGACTTTCACCGCCCGAAAGCGAGAACGAACTGCGATTAAGCGACAAATAATTCAAGCCGACATCCAACAAAAACTGCAATCGCGTGCAAATTTCTTTCAAAATTTCGGTGGCAATGGCTCGCTGTTTTTCCGAAAGAAACGGATTAACATTATTCAGCCATTCGTACAATTCCGAAATATCCATTGCCGAAAGTTCGGCGATATTTTTATCGTGAATTCGGAAAAAAAGCGATTCTTTTTTTAGTCGCATTCCGCCACATTCTGAGCATTTTACTGTTTTTGAATATTGGTCAGCCCATTTTCGCTCGGTTGCCGAAGCGGTGTTTTCTTGCTGAATTTCAATGTATTTCAAAATTCCGTCGTAACTCAGAAAATAGTTAGAATTTCCCAACGATTGATTTTTAATGTTCAACCGTTCGTCCGTGCCGTTCATTATTTCGCTGATAGCTTCGGCGGGAATTTCAGAAAAAGGTGTTTTCAGCGTAAAGCCGTATTTTTCCAAAATCGCCTCAATTTGCCAAAAAATAGTCGAATTTTTATATTTTCCGAGCGGTGAAATTCCGCCTTCGTAAATGCTTAAATTTTTGTCGGGAACGATTTTTTCCATATCAATTTCGTTCACAAAACCCAATCCGCGACAATGCGGACAAGCACCGTGCGGCGAATTGAACGAAAAATTGTGCGGTGCAGGCTCATCGTACGCAATTCCGCTTGTCGGACACATCAATTTTTTACTAAAAAAACGCGCTTCGTTTGTGTCCGTTTCCAGCAACATAATTGTTCCGTTTCCTTGACGCATCGCTTCCTGCAAGGATTCTTTCAGCCGTTTTCGGTCTTTCTCTTTGATAATCAACCTGTCAATAACAACCTCAATATCGTGAATTTTGTAACGGTCAATTTTCATTCCCGTGCGAAGTTCCAACACTTCGCCGTCCACGCGAACATAACTGTAACCTTTTTTACGCGTATGTTCAAAAAGTTCTTTGTAATGCCCTTTTCGACCGCGCACCAACGGCGCAAGCAGAAATATTTTTTTGCCCTCGTACTCTTGCAAAATCAAGTCAATAATCTGTTCCTCAGAATATTTAATCATCGCTTCGCCCGTGATGTGCGAATATGCAGTTCCCGCGCGAGCATAAAGCAAACGCAGAAAATCGTATATTTCGGTCGTCGTTCCAACCGTTGAACGAGGATTTTTGTTCGTCGTTTTTTGCTCGATGGAAATAACCGGACTTAATCCTGTAATTTCGTCCACATCAGGACGTTCGAGATTTCCGAGAAAACTGCGCGCATAAGCCGAAAAAGTTTCGATATAACGGCGTTGTCCTTCGGCAAAAATGGTGTCGAAAGCGAGCGACGATTTTCCGCTTCCGCTCAATCCGGTAATCACCGTGAGCGCATTGCGAGGAATTGTTACATCAATATTTTTTAAATTGTGAACGCGCGCTCCGATAACGCTGATTTGCTCCAACGAGTCAGTGGATTGTATGCTGTTTTTTATTGACAAAATTATTTTCTCCGTGATTTTTTTGAGCCTGCAAAGGTACGAAATTTTCTGAAATCAATGAAAACATCCAATTTCTCAAATAAACTTCCCATCAATCATTTCCAACACGCGGTCGGAAAGCGTGGACAGTTCTTTGTCGTGCGTTACGATGATGATTGTCAGGTTGAATTTTTCGCGCAAATCGAAAAGAAGTTTGTGCAGTTCATCCTTGTTTTTGGAGTCCAAACTTCCCGATGGCTCGTCTGCCAAAATCACCGACGGATTATTCATTAACGCGCGAGCAACGGCAACACGCTGTTTTTCGCCTCCCGAAAGTTCAGACGGTTTATGTTCGTATCGCTCGGTTAGTTGCAGATAATCAAGCAATTCTTTTGCTTTTTTTTCCGCTTCCATCGGACTTTTTCGTGCAATGAGCGCAGGCATCATCACGTTTTCCACCGCCGAAAATTCGGGTAGCAACTGATGAAACTGAAAAACAAAACCGATTTCGCTGTTGCGAAAAGCGGCAATTTCCTTTTCGTTCAATTTGCCGACATCAATTCCGTTAATCAGAATTTGTCCTGCATCGGCTTTGTCCAACGTGCCGATAATTTGCAAAAGCGTAGTTTTTCCCGCACCGCTCGGACCGACAATCGAAATGATTTCGCCTTTATTGACCTGCAAATCAACTCCTTTGAGAACTTGCAAATCGCCGAAACTTTTGTGAATATTTTTTACTTCAATCATAATTTATTAGTTTTCAATTTTTAGTTCCTGTGTCATTGCGGGCTTGACCCGCAATCTCACTATCAGGGAGATGCTGAAACTGCTGAACTTGATTCAGTATCAGCATGACGCCGTTTCTGACAACTCTCTTACCACAACTGATGCCAAAAAACAGCCGAAAACATTCGGCATATACGAAACTGTTCCTGTAATTGATTTTTTGTATTGCTCGTTGGTTTCAACAACGGCTTCTTTTTTTGCACTTTCGGTCGAAAAAACGACAGGCAAGCCTTTTTTTATGCCGAATTTTCCTAATCGTTGGCGTACCGATTTTGCCAAAGCGCAGTATTCCGTTTTTGAAATATCGGCGATTTTTACTTTTGTCGGGTCAATTTTTGCGCCTGCGCCCATCGACGAAACAATTTTAACTCCTCGCTCAACGCACGATTTTATCAGAAAAACCTTCGGTGAAAGCGTATCAATCGCATCAACAACAAAATCAAACTCGTTTTCGTTGAGCAATTTTTCCGTATTCTCACTTTCGAGCAATTCATTTCGCACCGTGAGTTTTAAATTCGGATTTATGTCAAGCAATCGCTCTGCCAAGACTTCCGCTTTCGGGCGATTGAGTGTTGAATGAAGCGCAATAATTTGGCGGTTGATATTCGTTTCGTTCACCGTATCGCAATCCACAATCGTCATTTTGCCAATTCCCGCGCGACAAATCATTTCGGCAGCAATTCCGCCCACGCCGCCCAATCCAACAACCAAAACAGAGTATTTTTCCAATTTTTCGACCGCTGTTTGTCCGAGCATTAATTTAGTTCGCTGTTTCCAATCCATCCGACAAAGTTAAGAAAAAAAATGAGCCCATCCAAACCTCCCCACAAGGGAGGCTTCCCAATTTCTGAGGATTTTTTAAGACAAATATTTAAAGCCTTAGAGAAAAGCCTCCCTTGTGGGGAGGTTTGGAGGGGCTTATTTTTTTCACTATTTTTGCAAAATTATGCAATCACAAACCGACAGCGAACTTGGAAAAATAGAATTTGTACGAAGCGAGCGGGCAAAAAATATCAATATCAGAATTGCGAAAGACAATTTGCGCGTAACTTTGCCTCGCCGTGCGACCGAAACGGAAGCGATGCGATTTATCAATTCCGTTCGCGAGCGGATTATTCGGAAGCAAAATAAACTGAAAAACAGTGCGTTGGAAAATAATTTGATGTTGAATGAAAATTCGCCGTTGAAAACGCTCACTTTTTCGGTAGAAATGAAACCGACGGAAAGAGAAAATGTGTTTTTTTCGATGAAAAATGCCGTTCTCACCGTTGAATTTCCGCAAACGGCGGATTGTGCTGATGAAAAAATTCAAACGGTTTTTTGGAACGGAATAAATTATTTTCTCAAAAAAGAAGCAAAGCGTGTTTTGCCCGAGCGTGTTCGGATTTTAGCCGATGAATACGGATTTTCTTACGCTTCGGTCAAAATTCAATCAAGCAAAACGCGTTGGGGAAGTTGTTCGCAAGGAAAAAATATTAACTTGTCGTTTTCTCTGATGCTTTTGCCTCAACATTTGGTCGATTATGTGATTTTGCACGAACTTTGCCACACAAAAGAGATGAACCACAGTGTGCGATTTTGGCAACAGTTGGATAAAGTAACCGATGGAAAGGCGAAAATTTTGAGAGCGGAATTGAAAACTAAAACATATGTTTTGCCAAACTTATAATTCAGCAAAACGAGGAATAAAAGTTGCACCCGACACAAATCAGGGATAGTAAAATGAGAAATACAACCATAAAAAAGAAACTGAAATTTTTTCTTTGTCTTACATCAATTTTAATGTTTTCTGCATTAAAAATGTACGGAACGCCACAAGCACCTGATATAGTAATTTATCAAGGGGAAGCATTTGGTTTACATAGACCAACTCCTATAATTTCTTACTTTCAACGATATCCGGAAAGACGACTTCCTCCACCAGAAATCATAATCACTGGAAATCTGCGTGGTTATATTGCAAGATATGAATTTATTGATAGTGTTTTATATTTGACAGATATACAGGGACGTGGAAGAGGCAGATTAAGAGAATTTTTTCCTTCGGTAGACGAAGTAAGAGTTTATTGGTTTTCGGGTTTGCTTGTATTGCATAGAACATTGAACAATCAAGATAACTATGTAATTTTGGAACTTGAAAATGGTGTTCTAAAAAGGTCGAAAAGATTATTTGGTATCGAAGAATATAGAGAATTTTTAGAAAAACAGTTTCAAGCATTTAAACAAACCGAAGAATACCAAGCAGTGAAAGAACAATTACGAGAACACAGAGCCAACAGACATAGGTCAGACGAAGACGTTGAGCGTATTGTGAGAAGAAGCATAATAGGTTATACGAGTAAAATATTGGTAGAATGAATCTTGGCATTTTTAATATGAAAAAAGAAAAGCCTTTTTTTGACGCAAAATCTGAAATCTGAAATCAAAACAAAGATGATTTTCCAATTCTCAGGAATTAATTCCGAAAAAAAAGCGTTTTTCAAAGATTTAATTCCGCAAAATCGGCAAAAAACAAGGATTTTAGAGAAAAGTTATTATCTTTGCAGCGTCAAAACTCTGCAATTTCATAAAGTTTCGACATTATGTTTAATGCCAAAACTTTGTTGAAACTAAAACTTTCGCCATTATGATAATACGAGAAAGATATTTAAAACAAATGCGTAATTTGCGAGATGTCAATGTAATAAAAGTAATTACAGGCATTCGCAGAGCAGGAAAATCAACGCTGTTTAAACAATTTCAAGCAGAATTGATAGCTTCCGGCGTAAAACCCAAAAATATTATTTATCTCAACCTCGAGGAATTGGAAAACGCGCCTTTGCTTAATGCTTATATGCTGAACGACTATATTATGAGAATGGCGGATAAAAAACAAAAAAATTATGTTTTTTTGGACGAAATTCAAATGGTGCCGGAGTTTGAACGTTTGGCAGACAGCTTGTTTGTGAAAGATTTTATTGATTTGTACATAACCGGCTCAAACGCTTATTTTCTTTCGTCCGATTTGGCAACAATGCTGACAGGCAGATACATTGAAATTAAAGTAATGCCGTTTTCTTTTGCCGAATTTGTATCGGGTTACAAAACAGATTATTTTGAAAAAGGACACTTTGAGGGCGGTTTTTTCGAAAGGAAAAGTAAAATTGAAATTTTTAACGATTACTTGCAATACGGCGGTTTTCCCGAAGTTTTGAACCTTTTGAACGCAGGAAAAACAAACGAAACGAATAATTATTTGTCGAGTGTTTATCACACTATTCTTGAAAAAGATATTATGACACGAAACAAAATTCGTTCAAAATTTGACTTTGAAAATCTTGCGCGATTTATGTTTGATTCAATAGGCAGCACCGTTTCTCCAAATAATATAGCCAATGCAATGAGTACAAAAGGCAATAAAATTGACAGGCGGACAGTAGATAATTATTTGTCGCATCTCCTTGGCAGTTTTATTTTTTATCAAGCCGACAGGTACGATATTAAAGGCAAAAAATTATTGCAAACGCTTGGCAAATTTTATGCGGTAGATTTGGGTTTTTTATCAATAACGTTTGATAGAAATGTACAAACTAACAATGGACATAATTTGGAAAACATTGTTTTTCTCGAGCTTTTAAGACGAGCAAATATCGAAGGAAGTACCGTAAATATCGGCAAAGCCGACAATACGGAAATTGATTTTGTTGTTAAAAATCCGAAAGGCGACAGAACGTATATTCAAGTGGCTTGGACAGCAAATGAACAATCTACTTTCGAGCGAGAAATACGTCCGTTTGAACTCATAAAAGATTTCAACAAACGTATTTTACTCACCACAGATATTGAACCGGATTCAACTTACAAAGGAATAGAAAAAGTCAATGTGATAGATTGGTTGTTAAGTCAAAAATGACGCAAAATCTGAAATCAAATGAATTGGAATCAACTTTTATCAACAAAACGTTTCGGGCAGGAAAATTATCACGCCGAACGAAAAGACGACCGCACGGAATTTCAGCGCGATTACGACCGCTTGATATTTTCTGCGCCTTTTCGGCGTTTGCAGAATAAAACGCAGGTTTTTCCGCTTCCCGGAAGTGTTTTTGTGCATAACCGACTGACACACAGCCTCGAAGTTGCTTCGGTTGGTCGGTCGCTTGGCGTTGCGGTTTCGCAGGCGTTGAGCAAGAAATATGCCGATGAAATCGCGTTTATTGGCGAATTGGGCGCGATTGTTTCGGCGGCTTGCTTGGCGCACGATTTGGGAAATCCGCCTTTCGGACATTCGGGCGAAAAAGCCATTGCGACTTATTTTTCCGAAGGAAACGGACAATCTATCAAAAATGAATACAAACTTTCCGACGAGGAATGGAAAGATTTTGTTTGCTTTGAAGGAAATGCAAATGCTTTCCGATTGCTCACACATCAGTTTTGCGGTCGGCGAGCAGGCGGATTTGTGATGACTTACAGCACATTGGCTTCGATTGTGAAGTATCCGTATTCGTCAATTCATTCGGATGAAAAAAAGCAAAAATTCGGATTTTTCAAATCGGAAAAAGTGGCTTTCGAGAAAATCGCCGATGAATTGGGACTTTTACGTCAGCCGAACAATTCGAATCGTTATGTTCGTCATCCGTTGGTTTTTTTGGTCGAAGCTGCCGACGATATTTGTTATCAAATTATGGATATTGAGGATGCGCACAAGTTGAAAATCTTGACTTCGGAGGAAACCATCGCGCTTTTTCTCGGTTTTTTCGACCAAAACAAGAAAAATCGCCGCCGCGAAACAATGGAATTAGTTTCGGATGTGAACGAGCAAATCGCGTATTTGCGCTCGGCGGTTATCGGGCAATTAATCGGCGAATGTGCCGATGTTTTCGTGCAAAATGAGGAAAAGATTTTGAATGGTGAATTTAATTCGTCGCTGATAAAATGTTTGCCGATGAATTCGGCAGAAGCGTACAAAAAATGCTCGGAAATTGCCAACAAAAAAATCTATAAATCCACCGAAGTGCTCGATGTTGAATTGGGCGGTTACAAAATTATTCTCACCTTGCTCGACCATTTTGTAACGGCGGTTTTAAATCCCGAAAAAGCCTACTCGAAACAACTTTTAATGCGCGTTCCCGAACAATACGACACAGCAAGCGAAAGTGATTATGAAAAAATTATGGCGGTTTTAGATTATATTTCGGGAATGACCGACGTGTACGCGCTCGATTTGTACCGAAAAATTACGGGAATGAGTATGCCGAGTTTGTAAAAATTTGTATCTTTGCGATTGAAAAACAAGAAATATAAAATCATAAGCAAATGAAAATCATAAATTTATCGGAAAATAATTCGATACTTAATCATTATTTGAAAGAAATTCGTTCGGTCGAAATTCAGGGCGACCCGTTGCGTTTCAGGCGAAATTTGGAGCGCATCGGCGAAATTATGGCTTACGAAATGAGCAAAACATTGAGCTACGAAACCGAAAATGTAAAAACTCCGCTCGGAATTGCGCCAACAAACGTGATTGAGAATAAAATAGTAATTTCTACCATTTTACGTGCAGGTTTGCCTTATCACGCAGGGTTTTTAAGTTATTTCGACCGTGCTGAAAACGCCTTTGTTTCGGCTTATCGGAAACACAAAGATGCGTTGAAATTCGATATTTTTATTGAATACATTGCTTCGCCCGATTTGGACGGAAAAACACTGATTCTCACCGACCCAATGCTGGCAACCGGCGGTTCGATGGAACTTGCTTACGGCGCATTGCTCACGAAAGGAACGCCTGCAAAAATTCACGTTGCCACCGTGATAGCGAGCCAACAAGCAGTTGAATACCTAAAAACGCATTTGCCGGCAGACAAAACTACGATTTGGGCAGCAGCCATCGACCCCGAATTAGACGAACATTCGTACATTGTTCCCGGATTGGGCGATGCGGGCGATTTGGCATTTGGTGAGAAAATTTAACACGAAAAAACGTAACACGCTTCTAAAAAATGCGTTACGTTTCGTTTAAAAAAAGCAACACGCTTTAGAAAGCGTGTTGCTTTTTTTGTTTAATAATTTCTTAGTGAGCCATAATTGTTATCGCATTTAGTCCTTGACGAACAATGTGTACGCCTTGCAGATTAAAGAGAATTTCCATTTCGTTTCCGTGTGCAAGACCTTGATACACTTGCACACCGCCGGTAGTGTATATGCTAAACATTTCGCCGACAGTAAGACCGCTTATGTGCAACATACCATTGTGCGTCCATGCACGCAATGGGTTAATTGCAGGTATTGAAACACCCACTCCCGATTCTACCGTTATTGCTACCGCACTACTTGTAATGCTTGCGGTTGTTTCACCGTTCACAGCATTGTTGGTATTGGTTATTACTACGTAGTAATAAACTGTTCCCACTGTTGCAGTTGAAGGTGCGAAACTCGCGCTTGTTGCATCTGCAATGGCAGTTCCGCCTGTGTTGCTGTTTTCCGTATTGCTGAACCACTGATAAGTCAATGTTCCGCCATCGGTTACATTTGCCGTTACGGTAAGTGCTTCGGCTGTATCGTTTTGATTGTAAACAGCCGATTGCGGTTGTGCAGTAATAGTCGGTGTTTGAGCGTTTACGATTGCCACAACCGTTATTGCCACTGCACTGCTTGTAACGCTTGCAGTTGTTTCACCGTTCACAGCATTGTTGGTATTGGTTATTACTACATAGTAATAAACCGTTCCCACTGTTGCTGTTGAAGGTGTGAAGCTCGCGCTTGTTGCATTTGCAATTGCAGTTCCGCCTGTGTTGCTGTTTTCCGTATTGCTGTACCATTGATAAGTCAATGTTCCGCCATCGGTTACGTTTGCCGTTACAGTAAGTGCTTCAGCTGTGGCGTTGTGATTGTAAGTAGCCGATTGTGGTTGTGCAGTGATAGTCGGTGTTTGAGCATCTGTAATTGTAATTCCGCCAATAGTTATCTTTTGAGATGCCGGAGCCTGCGTAGTGAACGTGTTATCGGCAACAGTTGCATTAGGCATAGCCCAACCGGTTAAACGTCGAGTTGTGGTTGAAGTTACATACAAATTGTTGGCAGCGTCAAATGCCAATCCGCTTACACTCCCAACAGTTCCGGTAGTAATAAAACCTCCTAACGCAGGTACGCCATCATTCCAAGTAACGTCGTAAATTCTTACAGTATTGTTATTCAATCCGACTGCAAGCAAATTTCTATCTTGATTGTAAGCAACAGCTCCCAAAATTACTTGCAAAGTTCCGTCAAAACGATTGTGTCCGAAAGTGCGTTCTCCTACTGCATTGAAGTGCATCAAAGAAAATTCGTTATCACCGGCTCTGTTTTGTGCTACCCAAAAACCTCCGTTACCATCCGGAACAAAGCCGGCGTTGTTAGCAATTACTTCCTGACCGGTAAATTGCCTGAAAGCTGTACCGGTAACTGTTTCGCCTGCCGAGAAGTTTGCGTAACGCTGAATTCGAAGGTTAAAAGTAGAATTAGTAGCTCCAACAGTGCCGTCCGCAGCCATATGTCCCATAGTGAACAAATCGTTGCCTACCAAATGGGCTTGAATGGGGCGAGGTTGCGCATCAGCATTTGCAAAAGCAGGCGTAAAATTAGCAGTCGGATTTGCCGGGTCCATAATCCAAATATTATGGTCAGCACCCCAATATTGAGGAACAAATACACGTCCATCCGCAGCAACAGAAATACGGAAAGGTGAAAAATCCGCATTTCCTGCATTAAGCACCCAATTTACACCTCCTGTATGAGCTGCATCTCCTTGATTGGTAACATCTTGCAAAGCGGCGTTAAGAATATAAATACCGTCTTGTGTAGTACGTCCATCAACTGTTCCTCCCAAACTTTCGGTAATGTATATACGTCCGAAAAACGGGCTATCCATATTTGTGTCTATTGCAAGACCACCACGAGGAGTAAAAAACTTCATTTCATTATCGTCATCGTTGGTAAATTTTGCCGGACTTGTTCTAACATTAGTTTTGTCGGCAATACCTACCGCCGTTACCGACCAAGCATGTGAACCATCTGTCAATTGCGTCAATGTTTTCGTAACTGTATGCGAGCCTTTGGTTAAGTTGGCAGCATTGGTTATCAAAAACTCATCGCCATTCGATACGGTAATTGTAACAGACGAAGCATCGGCATTCAATGTGTAGCTGAATTCTATTTCATTTTGAGCTGATAGTTCCGAAGCACTCAATTCCGAAGCAAAAATATTTGCATGAGGCGGTATTACGTCCCACTTGGCTATTAAGGTGATGTCTCTTGTAACCACGTCGTTGTCGAAATCCCATTCCGTAGCGTATTCGGTTATGAACGTTGGGAGTACACTAAACGCTATCCAACCATCATACCAACCTGTTCCGGCAGCACCCGCTGCACCGGTAGGATTTTCAATAAACAATCTGGCTCGTCCCCACATTGCTGTTCCAATCATAGTCGTTTCTGTAATGAGAACCCGTGTGCCGGCAGGCAACAATGAGATGATAGTTGCAGCGGTGGCATCGCCCGCTACAGTCCGAAAATTAGCACCGGCGGTGTTACTGCGCAATTGCTGTCCGCCTATAAACCAACCATCGAAAGTGTAGCCGGCTTTTTCCATATTGGCAGGTCTGGGTATTAATCCGCCTTCGGGAACAATAGCCGGAGCAGGTTCAGGAGTTCCTCCACGTGCATCAAACGTAACGGTAAATTCCGGTCCGGTAACTACATAAACGGCTTCCGATATATTATTAAAAACTCCGGCACCTGTTGTCAGCATTCTAATTGTGTGAGTTCCGATAGTGTTAAATGTAATAGGGTCACCTGTATATATTGGCGAACTTCCGGTCGGCTCCGAGCCGTCTGTTGTAAATCTAATTACTGCATCTGTCGTTTCGCTTGTTATTGCAGTGATAGTTACCTGTCCTTCATAAGTTCCCGGCGCCGGAGTAAGTACCGGTGTGCGAGCAGCTACAAATTGAGTAGCCATCAATCCGTTAGAAAAAGGCAAAGTATAAACAACCGCCGTGTCGTTTTGTACATGAGCCGTAACAGCCATAATCCACACACCACCGCCGGTAGTCGCTGTTCCATGACTTGCAGTAGTATGTATATTATTGTTGGCAAAAGCAACTCCCGAAGGATTAGCAAACATTCCAAACCTAAAAGTATTTTGATTAGGAGCAGCGGAAGCACTAAATCCCGATGCATAAGCGAGATAACGTATTCCGCCAAGAGTAAATTCGGCAACTCCGGCTACATCATTTGTCAAAGGAGCTGTAACTGCTCTTTCGATGGTTATTGCCGTTGGAGCTGCAAAATCATCATTATCTCTTACCATGGTACCCAATACAGGTCCGGCAGGAGTTCCACCTTGCGCTCTGTAATCAAACCAAAAATGGTCTTTATCAACAATTTGAATCTGATTAAATGTCGCAACGGTATTCCTTCCTGTAATAGCTATTATCGCAGGTGTATGTGAAACAACGGCATTGTTATGTATTTCCCAGTAGTGAATATGTCCATCATAGCTGGGAGCCAATAAAAATCCGTTACCGCTTTCATCAACATACACATCCATTGCGTAGCCAACCCTGTTATTAGCAACGTTCTGCAAAGGTACATTAATAAACGTTGTTGCCACATCGGCTTCCGATGCCCATCTCAACACTCGAAAGGTTGTGCCATTGTCAACTACAACATTGCTCATGTAAATCGCACCGTGCCTATCCACAGCCACATCGCCACCGAAGTTGGTAGGGAGTTCTCCGCTTAGCGTAGTTCCTGTGAACATTCCGGTTGCTGCATCATAAATAGCAATACGAGGCACATCTCCGGCACCTCGCATACCAAGATACAGCCTTGTTCCATCATTACTGACCGCTATTCCGGTCGAATTATGACCGGTAATATCGCCTGCCGGTCTTAAATACAGTTGTGTGATTTGTGCGAATGAGAACATCGCACAACAGACAATCATAATTGTCGAAAGTAAAATTTTTCGCATGATTTTGAGTTTTTAATTAATTAACAATTGATTTGATTTTTGTTTGAAATTCCTAATTAAAGGATGAATTTGTTTTTGCGCCAAAGATACAGTTTGATTTTTAAACATGTAAGTTTTTTGCATTAAAATCCAAGATGAATTAGGTTTTTTTGTTATTTTCATACAAATATTAATAGACTGGTGGTAATGTTATAGATTTTATGGTTTTTGTCATTGTGTGGTTGTTGATATTTTTTGTACTTTTGTAGCAAATAATTGAAAGCGTCATGCTGATACTGAATCAAGTTCAGCAGATTCAGTATCTCCAAACAGGCGAGATTCTTGGTAAGCCAAGGATGATGCAAATTCAAAATTCAAAATATTACAATGACCCAATTCGTTCACTTACACGTTCACTCGCATTATTCCATTCTCGATGGAATGGCTACTGTTACCGATTTGGTAGATAAAGCCGTGAAAAACAATATGCCTGCCATTGCGCTTACCGACCACGGAAATATGTTCGGTGTCAAGGAATTTTGCGATTATGTAAAAAAAATAAATGCGAAAGCGGAAACTAAATTCAAACCGATAATCGGTTGCGAGGCTTATGTTGCAAAGCGCGGACGTTTACGAAAAGAAACGCAAGAGGATAGAAGCGGTTATCATCTGATTTTGCTCGCCAAAAATAAAACAGGTTACAAAAATCTTTGCAAGCTCGTTTCCATCGGTTTCATCGAAGGAATGTATTACCGACCGCGCATCGACCGCGAAATTCTTGAACGCCACAGCGAAGGATTGATTGCTTGTTCGGCGTGTCTTGGCGGCGAAATTCATAAAAATATCGAAAGCGGAAATTTGGCGGAAGCTGAGGAAACAATTTTGTGGTACAAGCGCGTTTTCGGCGACGATTTTTATATCGAATTGCAACGCCACAAAACCGACAAACCAAACGCCGATTACGAAACCTACGAAAAGCAAAAAACACAAGGCGAGCAACTTATCGCACTCGCGCGAAAAACTGGCACGAAAATAATTGCCTCAAACGATGTTCATTTCGTTGAGGAGGAACACGCCGAAGCGCACGAACGGCTCATTTGTTTGAGTACGGGAAAAGATTTGGACGACCCAAACCGAATGCGCTACACAAAGCAAGAATGGTTGAAAACATCGGCAGAAATGGCAAATATCTTTTCCGATTTGCCAGAAGCATTGGAAAATACGCTCGAAATTGCCGATAAAATCGAGCATTTCAGCATTGATTCTGCGCCTTTGATGCCTGCTTTTGAAATTCCGATAGAATTCGGAACAGAGCAAGAATATCGGAACAAATATTCGGAACAAGATATTTTCAACGAGTTTACACGCGATGAAAAGGGAAATATTGTGCTTTCTGACGAGGATGCGCAGAAAAAAATTGCCGAACTCGGCGGATTAGATAAATTGTACCGAATTAAACTCGAAGCCGATTATCTGGCAGAAATTACGATGACTGGCGCAAAGGCGCGATACGGCGAAAATCTCACGGATGAAATCCTTGAACGCATTGAATTTGAACTTCATACGATGAAAACGATGGGTTATCCGGGTTATTTTCTCATTGTGCAGGATTTTATCAACGCGGCGCGCGAAATGAATGTTTCTGTCGGTCCGGGACGCGGTTCTGCTGCCGGTTCGGTGGTGGCGTACTGCTTGCGGATTACGGATATTGACCCGCTGAAATACGATTTGCTGTTCGAGCGTTTTCTCAATCCTGACCGAATTTCGATGCCCGATATTGATATTGATTTTGACGATGACGGTCGCGCGTTGGTTTTACGTTGGGTAACGGAAAAATACGGCAAAGAGCGCGTTGCGCACATTATCACTTACGGAACGATGGCAACAAAATCGTCGATAAAAGATGTTGCGCGCGTACAAAAATTGCCTTTAGCGGAAGCCGAACGCTTGACAAAACTCGTTCCGCCGAAATTTCACGAGGATGAAAGCGGAAAATCACCGAAAGTAAACATTTCGAATTGCATAAAATACGTTCCCGAATTGCAAGCGGCGCGTTATTCGAACGACGAAAATTTATCGACCACACTAAAATATGCCGAAATGCTCGAAGGCACTGTTCGCCAAACAGGCGTTCACGCTTGCGGAATTATTATCGGCGCTGACGACTTGACAAATTTCATCCCGCTCAGCACTGCCACCGACAAAGGAACATACGAGGACATTCTCGTTACGCAATACGACGGCAATGTTGTGGAAGATGTCGGTTTGATAAAAATGGATTTTCTCGGATTGAGAACGCTTTCGGTTATAAAAGACGCGCTTTCCAATATTAAAAAATCGCATGGAATTGACATCGATATTGATAATATTCCGCTCGACGATGCAAAAACCTACGAACTTTTCAGCAACGGACAAACCATTGGCACATTTCAGTTTGAATCGGCAGGAATGCAAAAATACCTGCGCGAACTGCGACCTTCGCAATTTGAGGATTTAATTGCGATGAATGCGCTTTATCGTCCGGGTCCGATGCAATACATTCCGCAATTTGTCAGGCGAAAACACGGAACAGAAAACATTGAATATCCGTTTCCCGAAATGGAAAAACGCCTCAAAGAAACGTACGGCGTTACGGTTTACCAAGAGCAGGTGATGCTTTTGAGTCGCGATTTGGCAGGTTTCACGCGCGGACAATCAGACGAACTGCGCAAAGCAATGGGCAAAAAACTGATTGACAAAATGGAAGCTCTGCACACAAAATTTATCGAAGGTGCAACCGCCAACGGATTTCAGCCTGTCAGCAAATTGGAAAAAATTTGGGCAGATTGGGCGGAATTTGCCAAATACGCTTTCAACAAATCGCACGCTGCGTGTTATTCGTGGATTGCGTATCAAACCGCTTATCTCAAAGCGAATTATCCTGCCGAATTTATGGCTGCCAACTTAACCCGAAACCGCGATAACATCGAGGAAGTTGGCAAATTTATGGACGAATGCAAAAGTTTGGGAATAAAAGTATTAGGTCCTGATGTGAACGAAAGTGATTTGAATTTTACCGTAAACGCCGATGGAAATATCCGTTTCGGACTTGGCGGTGTGAAAGGCGTGGGCGAAGCCGCAGTATCTGCTATTGTCAGCGAGCGCGAAAAAAACGGTCGCTACAAAGGCGTTTTCGATTTCATTGAGCGGATAAATCTCAACGCATGCAACAAAAAAACGGTTGAAAGTTTGGCACTTTCGGGCGGATTTGACGAATTTTCAGACGTGAAACGTCCGCAATTTTTTGTCGAAAACAGCAAAGGCGAATTGGTAATCGACAGCATTATTCGTTACGGCAACAAATTTCAAACCGATAAATCGATGACAACCAATTCGCTTTTCGGCGATATGGAAACCATCGAAATTGCCAAACCCGAAATTCCGTATGCACCCGAATGGTCGATGCTGGAAAAACTCAACAAAGAGCGCGAACTTATCGGAATGTATCTTTCGTCGCATCCGCTCGACGAATTCGAGTTTGAAATGAAACATCTTTGCAACACAACAACCGCCGAATTGAAAGAGTTGGAAACACTCAAAAGACGCTCGCAAATCCGAATCGGCGGATTAATCACCAACATGCGCTACGGAACATCCAAAAAAGGAAATCCGTACGGCATTTTCACGCTTGAGGATTACGACGGTGCGCACGAGTTTGCATTGTTCGGAAAAAACTATATTGAGTTTGGAAAGTACATGATAAAAGATTTGTACGTTTGTATCTCGGGCGTTGTGCAAGAGCGAGGCGCAGATTTCGGTTACCAAACACGCATTCCGAACGCGCCGAAAGAATTGGAATTCGCCATTCGCCAAATTGATGAGCTTGCCAACATAAAAGCAAAATTCCTGAAAAGCATTGTTCTCATCGCTTCGCTTCAACAGCTCAACGATAATTTTGTTGATACGCTGACCGAAACCATAAAATCGAACAAAGGAAATACAAATCTTTATGTCGAAGTGCTTGACGAGGAAAACAACGACAAGGTAAAATTTTTTGCACGTCAACATCGTTTGGAAATGAACAAAGATGTATATCAAACCATCAAACACTCGAAACGAGAAGGAAATTTGTTGGGAATTGAAGTGAAAATGTAAAAATAGTATCATTTCAACGGATAAAATACCTCATTCAGCGGGGATTTATGTCAGTTCATCGATTTTAACTTGTTCATTTGGCTTGATTTTTGATACCTTTGTGCAGAATTTAAAATCCGGTTTAATTTTTCTCAAAAATGACACGATTATTTTTTGCTCTGTTTACAGTATTTTTTATTGCTGTTTCTTGCACCGAACGCATCGATATTAGAGTGGGCGATGCGCCGTCGCGCGTGATTATTTACGGATACATCACTTCCGACACCACACAGCATTCAATACGGATAACTCGCTCGGCACCGTTTTTTTCGACCGAAAGTCCTCGAGGAATAAGCAATGCCATTGTAACGATTTCGGACAATAACGGCAGAATTATTCCGCTTCACGAATGTCTGTTTGAGCCGGGATTGTATCTTACCGCGCCCGATGTGTACGGCGAGGAAGGAAAAACTTACACACTGAATATTTTGCTCGACAACGGCGATGAGTACAGCGCAACAGCATTTATGCATTATGTTGTCGGCGAAATTGATTCGATAGGTTTGGAAGTTTCGCCGATTTTTCCGACTATGGTGCAAGTGCTTGTGTATGCGAGCAACGTGGGCGATGATAATAATTTCAGTTTTTTTGTATCTATCAACGATTCGATAGTAAATTCTACCATAGACGAATTTTGGGTTGTTCCCGGCGAGTTTTTCAATGCAGAACATATGGACGGAACCGGAATTCCGGTGTTTATTTTAAGACAAAATCCCGACCATCCAACTCGCAACGAAATACTTAACATTGGCGACAAGGTAACGCTCAGAATCGATGCCATTTCGCCCGAATTTACCACTTTCATAAGTAATGTGCAGTCGGAAATCGGCGGTTCAAATCCGATTTTCGGCGGTCCGCCGGCTAATGTGCCGACAAATATCGTCAGTTCGAGCGATGCAACGCCTGCGCTGGGATTTTTCACGGCTTTTGCAAGTCGAAGCGCTTATACGATTGTAACAGAGGATTTTTCGATTGGGAATAGAATTTCGGATTGAACGCAAAAATATTGGATTTGGAGTTGAAAAGAAAATGAAAAGTTTTTGTTTGATAG